>Ga0194112_10003685_pt1 | contig 21246 bp, 11 predicted proteins | sample TA2MahC400mmetaG_FD_146191 | JGI IMG/M metagenome (GOLD analysis project Ga0194112, IMG submission 146191) | Freshwater microbial communities from Lake Tanganyika, Tanzania - TA2015016 Mahale Deep Cast 400m | ecosystem: Environmental > Aquatic > Freshwater > Lake | place: Tanzania: Lake... | reverse complement strand
GAGCGGGTCCCCGCCAGGCCGCTCGCGGCCGGCCAGTCGCCTCTCAATGGCTCCCTCCACAACAGGGCCGCAGCCACGCTCCAGGGTCCACCCTCCTAGGAGGCCGTGCTGTGGCCGATCTGCGTCGTGTCGGTGTGTGGTCGTTCTTGCTGTGCGTGGCGTCGCTCGCCGCGGGGGCGCGGGGCGAGGAAGGGAACGGAGAGGTCCGCCTGGCCCGTGCCCCGATGCCGGCGGGGATCACGGAGGAGGCGCGAGCCAGCCGCGTCAGCCGTCCCATCGAGGCCCTGAAGAGCCGCCTGCCCGCGGGGGTGGACCGCTCGCCGGGGCAGCCGGTGGAGATGGGGGGCGACCGCGTGCTGCGGTATGTCTATCGGGACACGTTCGGGGAAGCCTGGTTTGCGGAGGACGCGGCGATTGAGGGCCTGAGCTGCGTGCGCTGGGACGGCGCGGCGCGGGCGCTGCACCTCGAGGGCCGCGGCGCCCAGCCGCGGCGCGTGAGCCTCACCTACCACTTCGCCGCGCCCTACGACGCCAAGGAGCTGGTCACAGAGGTCCAAGGCGTCGTCCAGGGCGGGCGGGCCGACTGCGTCGAGTTCACCATGTCCACCGACGGCAAGGAGTTCATCCACCCTGCCCGCGCGTGGGGGCGGGCGGAGGGGAACGCCTTCCACTTGATGAGCGCGGCGAGCTACCAGTTCGACCGTCCGAGCTTCTGGATTCGCATTGCGGCCGACCTGGCGCCCGGCTCGCGCGTGACGCTGAACGAGTTCGTGGCCAACTGTCGGATGAAGCCGCCGGGCCGCCGCGAGGTGACGCTGAGCGCCGACGCCGAGGGCCGCCTGGCCTACCGCGACGCGCTGGCCTCGAGCCGCCTGCTCCACGTGGCAGAGGTCCAGAACGCCGAGGCCCTCGAGTGGCGCCGCGGCGCCGCCCGCCTCACGAGCCAGGAGCCGGTGGTCATTCGCCAGCGATTCGTCGCCCCTGCACCGCTCGGCTCGCTTCGCGTCCGCGTCGGCCACGCCGTCGGCCCGCAGGCCCCAGGCGGCTCAAACACCATCGCCCTCTCGCTCGATGGCGAGAAGCCCCTCGTCCTGCGCACTGCGTCGGGCGCCGACGCCGGCTTCAACGGCGTGACCGAGCTGCGCCTCGAGGACGCGGCGGCCCTGGCGAACGCCCAGCAATTCTACCTCCACATCACCCTTGCCCCCGGCGCCCAGGGCGCCGCGCCAAACGTCCTCTCCAGCATCGAGGTCGAGGCCCGGCCCGCCGAGGCTGCCGCCGCGGCCACCGTCGCCTCCACCGCCGCCCCGCAGCCGCGCCCGTGAGGGAGAAGGCCGAAGAGTTCGACGACGAGGACGATTGGGTAGGGCGCAAACTCGCACGCGGAATCGAGGACGAGGACGATTGCGAGAATGCGAATGCCCTGTCAGCACTCGACCCGCGCTTGACTCTCTTCGCCGCCTGTTGTTTCATAGAACAACAGGGACGTGTGGACCACAGGCAAGCAAGGAGAGGCAAATGCACGGGCAGCTACTGGACCGACGCGGGTTTCTTCAGACGGGTGCGGCGGCGGCTACCGCCGCGATGCTGGCGGGCGGACGGTTCGCGCACGCGGCCCCCGCGGGGCCAATGGTCGCCATCCTCCGCGACAAGTCGAAGAAGGCCATCGCCGACAGCGCCGTGGACGCCGCCCTCGTGCAGAAGCTCGTGGATGCGGCGGTGATGAAGCTGAGCGGCAAGGACGACGCGGCGAAGGCCTGGGGCGCCTACGTCAGCCCCAAGGACAAGGTGGCCGTGAAGTTCAATGGCCTCTTCGACCGCGCGACCACCCACCCCGAGGTCATCGCCGCCGTCACCAGCGGCCTCGTCAAGGCCGGGGTCAACCCCGCCAACATCGTGGCCTACGACCGCGACGACAGGGCCTTCACGATTGCCAAGGTCAAGGTCGTCCGCGACGGCGACGGCCCCCGAGCCTACGCCACGGGCCAGGACCTCGGCCCCAAGGTCAAGGCAGGCCCGGTGGACACCCAGCTCTCGAAGATCCTCCTCGATGCCGACGTGGTGATCAACGTGCCGATCATGAAGACCCACGGCCTCGCCGGCGTCACCGGCGCCCTCAAGAACCACCTCGGCTCCATCCCCGTCCCCAACGCCCGCGACTTCCACCGCGACACCTGCCAGTACGTCGCTGACCTCAACGCCCTGGAGCCGATCAAGGCCAAGACCCGCCTCTGCATCTGCGACGCACTCTATGGCGTCTTCGACAAGGGGCCCCAGTTGCAGAACCTGGCCAACCGCTGGGACTACTACGGCATCGTCGCCTCCGTGGACCCCGTGGCGATGGACGCGGTGCTGGCCGACATCATCAAGGCGAAGCGGGTGGAGAAGGGCCTGACGCCCTACCACAAGGAGATCAAACACGTCGAGCGCGCCGCCGAGCTGGGCCTCGGCGTCGCCAACCTCGCCAAGATCAGCCGCGTCGAAGCCGAAGTCTGAACCATTCTGGTCCGCTGCCACCCTCCCGCGGGATCGCGCCCGAGGGGGCACCTGGCGTTAGGGAATGGAGCAAACGCATGCCGCGAATCTGGCTCGGCCGTTGCCTGGTTCTCGCCGCCGCGCTGCTCATCGGCTGTGGGCGTGCTCGCAACTCCGTCGAGGGCAACTGGGAGGCGGCCATCGTCGAGAGGAATGGCCCGCCCGTGCAGGTCGGCATCCGACTCGACGCCGACCCGAAGACCGGCGGGCTGTCCGGCACCTTCACGATCCTCGGCGACACGCCGGGCCCCGACATCAAGAAGGGGGACTCGTTCCCCCTCAAGGGCGTGAAGCTCGAAGGCAGCAAGCTCACTTTCGTCGCCGTCTTGTTCGCGGGCGACGACAATGACAACCTGCACTTCGACCTGGAGCTGAAGGGCGGCCGGCTCACGGGCACCGCCTGCGAGGGCCGCCATGTCGCCAAGCCTGGGCGGGCCATGGCGCTTACTTTCCACCGGACCCACTGAGAGTCGGCCACACGTCATGCGCGAGCACGCAAGCACGCCGCGCAGGGCTGCAGTTGACACCCGCGCCCTTCACGCCTAGAATCACTCCCGCCGCCAAAGTGCACACTCGCTTCTGGAGCATGCGATGCACGTGCTCTTCCCGCGACAGGCTTGAATTCCCCGCGCCGGCGGCGTATCATGCTCGCACGGTGTGTGGATGCAAGGAGGAGCACGATGCGCGCCGACCCTCCGAGACGAATGGCTGGAACGCTGGCTTGCCTGTTCTTCGGGCTGACTCTAGCACGGGCCGCCGATGTCGTGCCCGACCTCGATAGAGTCGAGGGCATCAAGCAGTTCAGCGGGCCGCCCGCCGCCCGTGAACTGCTCAAGCGCAACGGCTTCGTGGTCGTTCCACGCTTCTACCACCAGGTCTTCTCCCCTTACATCCATGAACCGTTCCCGCCCTTCATCACCACCGACTCCCTCCACCGCACGTTCCACGTTATCTTCGAGGAGCAGATCAAGCGGGTCGAGACGGCCCTGGCGAAGGACGTGGCGGGGATCACGAAGACAATGCTCGCCGGCCTCCCGGCCGACGCCCCGGAGGCAGGGCGGCTGGCCCGCGCCTACTTCCTCGTCGCCCAGAGCCTTCTCTCCGGCGACGATGCCCCCGCGGACGCGCCGAAGGAGGTCGCGGCGGAACTCGCCCTCATCCGCGCCGCCGCGCGCGTGGCCGCCTCCCCGCTCTTCGGCTACGCGATGGACTACACGCAGTTCAAGCCCCGCGGCTTCTACACCGAGACGCCGCTCCTCCAGCGCTACTTCCGCGCGATGAGCTGGTATGGCAACGCCGCCTTCCGCATCGTCTCCGACCGCGAGACCCGAGCGGCCATGCTCATCGCCGAGCGCTTCGCCGCGAGCGACGCCGTGCGGAAGGCCTGGGAGAAGGCCGACCGCCTCTACACCCATCTCATCGCCCCCGCCGACGACCTGGCGCCACTGGAGTACTGCCCCGCCGCCGCGCTCGAGAGGGCCTTTTCGGCAGTGGACCCCCTGCCCAATTGCAGGGCCATGCTCGGCAAGCTCCGCGACCCGAAGATCAACTCGATGGTCATCCCGCCGCAGGACATGCCCCGCTGGCGCGAGCTGAGCAAGGGCATGCGCTTCTTCGGCAAGCGCTATCTGCCCGACAGCGAGGTGTTCATGCGCCTGACGCTCCCGGCGGTGCCCGGCCGTGGCTTCCCGTGCGGCCTCGACGCGATGGCGGCGAACGGCTCGGCGCGGGCGGCGGAACTCCTCCGCGCCGAGGGGCACTTCGCCCGAAACGGCTACGAGGCGGGCTTCGCCAAGGCCCAGAGCCTGCTCAGTGAGTTGAAGGCCGCGCCCCAGCGCTCGCACTACGTCAACTTCCTGCGCCTGGCCGAGACGCTCTGGGGCCAGCCGCCCGAGGCCGCGGCACCGTTCATGAAGACGCCTGCCTACGGCGACAAGGGGCTCCTCACCGCCCTCGCGGCCTGGGCCTCCACCCGCCACACCTGGCAGCTCCAGGCGAAGCAGAGCGTCACTTACGCGGGGGAACGCCTGGACGCGCCCCCGAAAGGCTATGTGGAGCCGAACATCGCGTTCTTCCAGCGCCTCGAGGAACTGGTAGCGCAGACCCTCGATGTCCTGAAAGGTGTCGAAGGCATTGACGTCCAGAGGCTCCAGGCCTTCCGCGAGCTAGTCGTGCAGGTGCGGACGATCGCCGAGAAGCAGCTCGCAGGCAAGCCGCTCACCGGGAACGAGGCCAGCCTGCTCGACGGCTACGGGCCAGCCATCGCCCGCCTGTCGTACTTCGAGGGAAATGCCTGGCTCTCGGACGAGAACCTCCCCTGGATGTCCCTCGTGGCCGATGTCCATACGGAGCACCTGGAGGCCAAGACCCTCGAGGTGGCCACGGGCGGCGGCATGCCCATCTTCGTGACCGTTCCCTACGGCGGCAAGCTCTATCTCATGGTCGGCGGCGTCTACTCCTACTACGAGTTCCTCCAGCCGCTCGCCGACCGGCTGACCGATGAGGCGTGGCGACGACGTTGCGAGCGCGGCGACCTGCCGCCAATGCCGGCCTGGACAGCCTCTTTCGTGCCGGGCCGGGATGTCGAAGCGCTGTTGGAGAAGCTGCGACAGGGCGAGGTCGCTGAGGATCTGCTCTATGTCCAGGACCCCCGCATCGCAGAGGCCCTCAAGAAGGAGCTGGCTCCCGGTGGCCGCTTCGCGGAGGGCAAGCAGCGGGAGCTGGCCATCGAGCTCTATGGCTTGAAAGCGGGGCGCGACGCCATGCCCTTCCTCCTGGCGCTTCTGGACTCGGCGAGCGTTGACGATCGCCGCCCCGCGGAGCGCGCGCTGGCCTCTGTGTGCGACGCCCGCGACGTTTCCATGCTGAAGGGTCTTCTCCTCGCGGGCGGAAAGAGCAGCGCCTATGCGGCGCTCGGCGTGCTCGCCCACCTGGATGCCTGGGCAGAGATTCTCGACGTATTCCAGCGCACGAAGTCGGCGGAAGTGAAGCGCAGGGTCGTCTACTGCTTGGAGTGGAGGGGCGTGAAGGATGCCACGCCGGCGCTCCTGGCGGCCTACCGCGCCGACGCTGCCCTCCGCCAGCCGATCCTGGAGGCCCTGGCCCGCATCTGGGACGTTCGTCCCAACCGACAGACCTTGGGCAATCCCCCGAGCTCGGCCATCTCCACTGAGCAGGAGGAGAAGTTCCTCAAGGAGGTCCGCGCCCTGGTCCTCGACGCCCTCAAGACACCCTCTCCCCTTCAACGTGACGCGGTTGAGGCAGTGGCGGCCCTCCAGATCGAGGATGCGGTGCCGATCCTGGATGACCTGACGCGCAGCGAGTTGGGCTCCGAGGCTATTTCGGCGCTGGGCCAGCTTCAGTCACCGAAGGCCGGCGCCGCAATCGTTGGCATCCTCAAGCGCCGTGTCGCTAGCCGACATGGGGAGCCAGGGATTCACGCCGAACTCATTGACGCTATCCGCCGCAAGCTCCTCGTCGAGGCCTGGCCGACCCTGATCGAGCTGCTCGACGACACCCGCGACACCCGCATCAACAACCAGCGGGTTTGTGACATGGCCATGAGGGTCCTCGCCGACTTCCGTCCAGAGGGTCCTGGCTACTGGCAGCCGCAGGACGCTCCCGTCTCGGCGCTTGACCGGCAGATCGAGGCGTGGAGGCTCTACTTGAAGATCCACTCGGGAAGCCTTGCCACGATGGCGCACCATGCGGCGGTAGCTGCACTGGCCGACAAGTTGCTTGAGCTCGCCGAAATGCGCGAGAAGGACAGGTGGGCATGGCACCCCGACCAGTCCATCCGCTGGGTCGCCATGGCCCGCAAGATGATCGCGCCCGCCAACGAGGGCCAGTCACAAAGGGCCGACGCCCTGTTGCCTCCGCTCGTGCGGAAAGAGGTGAAATGCATCGCCGAGATGATGGGGCGCTATCACGCTAACTTCGGCAAATGCCCGCCCGAGGCGCCCGGCCAATGGGAGCGCGTGGTCGAGGAGAAGCGGTACATTGGCCTCGATCATACGCGCTTCGACAAGGAGGGCCGCCTGTGCGACCCGTGGGGCCGGCCCTACCGCTACCTCAACCCTGCCCGCCACAGCAAGCAGCCCGCCGAGCTCTACTCCTTCGGCCCGGACGGCAAGGACGATGATGGGGCAGGCGACGACATCGCAAGCTGGAAGCAGAACTGAGGACTGCTCCGGAATGCCCGCGCAGCCGAAGACCGCCTGAAGGCCGAACTACAAACGCCGAGACTCCCCGTTCGTAGTTCGGCCTTTAGGCGGTCTGCTGTTCCCCCCACGGTCATTCCGAGCGGAGCCTTGCGAAGTCGAGGAATCTCTCTTCGTCTACGCGCGCGAAGGAGAGATGCCTCGACAAGCTCGGCATGACAGACCTGCCCTGTGCGTGTGGGGCGATCACTGGCTACCGCCCTCGCCCCGGTTCCTTCTTCTCTGCTGCCTCTGCTCGCTCTGCGTGAGACTCTCTTCTTGGCTTCGGCTGCCAGCCCGTGGCCCACCGGGCGAGGAAGGCGTCCAGGTCAGCGTCGGGGCTTGGGCGGATGCCGAGGCGGGTGAGGGCGAAGTCGTAGCGGACAGGGTCGTCGGGGGCGAAGGCGCGGAAGGCGGCGGTGATCTCGATGGCGGTGCGCAGGTCGGCGGAATCGCGGCCCGTGAGGCCCAACGCGCGGCAGATGCGGTGCATGTGGACGTCGAGCGGCACGATGAGCTTCGCGGGCGAGACGCCCCCCCAGCCGCCGGGGTCAACAGCGTCGCGGCGGACCATCCAGCGGAGGAACAGGTTGAGTCGCTTGCAGGCGCTGCCGCGCGTGGGACACGGGAGCAAATGGGCATCGAGGCCGTCCGCCGCCTCGCGCAGCTCGGCTGCGAAGAGGATGAGCGCGGGCACCACGTCCGCGTGCTCGACCGCCAGGCCGGCCACGAAGGCGGCCTGGAGCGAGCCGTGGCGCTCAATGAGGCGCTTCGCGCCCAGGAGGAGCGCGGCAAGCTCCTTGCCCGTGGCGAAGCGATGCTTGAAGTCGGCGAAGGTGCGCCGCAGCAACTCCGGCGTCGCCGCGGCCAGGAACCGGGCCGGGGAGTATGGCGCCGAATCCTGGCGCGTGCCGCCGGCTACAGGCTCCGACCCTCCCCCTGCCCCCTCCCTGAGAGGGAGGGGAGTTGGACCCCTCTCCGCTGAAGGGAGGGGGTAAGGGAGGGGGGTTGGACCCCTCTCCCTTGAAGGGAGAGGGCAGGGTGAGGGTGGAAGCGGGCGAACCCGCGAAGCGTTGCCGGGGTCGGGGGCCGTACTCCGGGCCGTGGGACCCATTCGCCCGAGGACGAGGCGGACGCTGTTGAGGATGGAGCGTACGCGGCCGTAGGCCAGCGATGCGGCCAGGAGGCCCACGACCTCGCGGTCGCCCGAGTCGTCGTAATCGTAGAGGACCTCGAGCGGGTCGGGGTGAACGAACTCTCGGCGGTTGAGCCGGGCGTAGAGCTCTTCGAGGGCCGCCTTGGTGATCACCCGATTTGCCTCCTGCCGTGGGGGACTCGCTCAGTCCTCCAGGTCCGGTGCTGGGGCTGCGAGGACGAGGCTGACGCCATAGGGGACGAAGCCGACGCTGCGCGCGGTGGCGATGGAGGCCACATTGTCGGGTGCGCAGCCGTAGCGGGCCTCGCCCCCCGTGCGGGTGATGTGCTCGACGACAGCCGAGACGCAGGTCTTGGCGTAGCCTCGACGGCGATGCCCCGGCGCCGTGATCACCCCCAGATCGGCCACGCGGTCCTCCATCACGCCCGGCCGATGGGCGTTGGCGAACGAGACGACCCTGCCGCCATCCACAACACCATAGACAATGCCGTCGGGGAAGCAATGGCTGGGATAGTCCTCCAGCCCTCGGGCAATGGGCAGGCTGTCGTCTGTGAGGCGGCGGCAGTCGCCGCACCTGTGCCGGCGAAGCAGCTCGGCGTTGCAGGCGAAATCCGCGTCGCACAGCACGCGCTCGATCTCCCCAAGCCCGGCGTCACGTAGAGCGGCGTCCACGGCGTCTTTCAGCAGCGCGGTGAGGAGGGGGCCGAAGGCCCCCTCGCGGTCCCGAAGGGGAGAGACGATGCGGCTCACGCCGTCGGCTGCGCCTGGGGGCACACTGACGACCGCGCGACCATCGTCCAGCCAGAGGAACCACAGGGCGTGCACGAAGCCGTAGCTCTGTTCGCGCCGCAGGCGACGAGGCGACTCGACCACGGTGACCCGCCCGGGCTCGAGCGCGGCGAGGTCAACACCCATGCGGATGCCCATGTACTGGTCAACCAGCGGGAACGAGCGTGTCGGGCGCATTTGCACGGACGTCACTTCTGTTCCAACGCAATGGCCAGCTTGGTGAGGTGGGCGAGGTCGGCCTTGCAGAAGGGGATGTCCACGCGGGCGGCCAGGGCGGCCGGCTTCGCGCCGCGGAGCCAGGCGAACGCCTTGAAGGCGTTGAGCGCGAAGTCGGGCGGGTCCACGAAGTTCTCGCCGAAGTGCACCTGCCGCTCCTCGCCGACGAGATACCAAGTGGGGCAGAGGGTCTCGAAGGCTGTCCACACCTTCTCGACGGCCTCGGGCGCCCGGGCCTTCACGATGGCCGCGACCTCGGGCGCGAGATCGTGGAAGAGCGCGACCTTGCTCTTGTGCGCGATAATCTTGAAGAACATGCCGTTCCCCTTGCCGATGAAGTCGTCCCACTCCCGAATGTCGGCGAAGATGCGGGGCGTGATGCGCCCGGCCACGGCCTTCCACCAGGCGACGAGGGCGTCGCCCGTCTTGTCGGCCATTGCGGCGGCCTGCTTTGCGGCCTCGGCATCGCCCGCCTTCTCGGCGATTCGGGCAAAGGCGGTGAGCGAACCGAGATAGCGGTTGGCGTAGAGGTCGCCCTTCTCGGGGTCGAGCTTCCAGTTGGCCTTGCCGAAGTCCTCAAAGCATGCCTTGAGCTGCGGCCAGGCGGCCTTCACGCGGTCCCACTCGCCGCAGCGCTCGGCGTAGAGCCAGACGGCGTGGACGTTTCCGAAGGGATGGTGCGGCTTTGGCTGGCCGAGCGACTGAAGCACTTCGGGCGGCACCCAGAATGCCTCGCGCCGCTCCCCCTTGTCGAGGGGATACCACGCCTGCTTCGTGAAGGGGGGATAGGCTTGCCATTCGTTGGCAAGGAACTGTTTGAACTTCGCCTGAGCTTGCGGGTCGGCGTGGGGGAAGGCCCAGGCGATGGCCTCAAACGTCTCGCCGCTGTCGTCGAAATGGAACTCGCGGCCCGAAAGCCCTGGCTCAACGTAGAGCGGCGCCACCCGCTGATCGAGCATCGGGCTGACGAGGCGCTCGTAAGCCCACTGCCTCGGGTCAAGGGGCGCGGGAGGGCGCTTGAGCAGCGGCGACTCGGGGGACTGGGCGTCGGGCGCGTCCTTCGCCTCGATGCCCACGTCCGCTGCTGGCTCGCCCTTCTCGCCCGAGACGATGCAGAGGATGCGGCTGCCGGTCTGCCAGTAGATGCGGTTGCCCACGACGGCCACGCCGCCGCGGGCGGGGCCGTGCCACTCGTTGCGCGCCCAGGGCAGGTTGGGGAAGCCGCCCCAAGTGTCGCGCTTGCCCCAGATGAGGAAGAGCTTCTTCGTCTTGAGGTCGAAGCCGCTCAGCGTGCCCTGGTGGATGATGATCACCGTGTCGCGGGCGACGAGGAAGTTCTGGCTCTCGTCCGCCGTGCCCCAGAAGAGGCCCCACGGCGGGTTCGTGCCGTGGACGTGCTGGAGCGGTTCGATGCGGTTCTTCTCCAGGTCGAGCAGGCCGAGGGCGACAAGCGGCGCGACGCCGTGGTTCCAGTTGCCATAGGCGCTGCGGTAGAGGACCAGGAGGCGGCCATCGGGCAGCACGACGGGCGGCGTGCCCACGCCCTGGCAGCCGGCGATCCAGAGCACTGGCGGAGGCGGCAGGAGCTTCCCCGTCTCGGCATCGAGGACGAAGAAGGTCTGGGCCTCGCGGTGCTTGGCCAGGTGGTCGCAGATGGCGGCCTGCTCCTTCTCCCACAGCTCGGGCGTGCCGAGGGCGTCCTTGCTCTTGCACCAGGCGTCGAGCTTCTTCCAATCACTGTCGTCCGCCCCCGCGTTCTGGCAGAGCATGTGGCGGTCCTGGCCGATGAGCCGCGACATCTGGATGACTGGGTTCGTGCGCACAATGACCACCGTCCGCCCGCCCTTCTTCGCAATGACAGGGTAGTAGTCGCGCGCTGTCTGGCCGACGAGGGGGTCGGACCTCCAGAGCGGCTTCTTCGTCGCGAGGTCGAGGCATGTCACACGGAGGTCTTCGCCCGTGAGGAACACCTTGCCGTCGCCGCACGCCGGGGCCTGGCGACCGCCGCCGCGCTGGGCGGCGTACCCTGGGTGTCCCGATATGTCTGAGATATAGACCCAGTTCTCCCTCCCTGGGATGAACCGGGTGCGCTCGGCAATGAGAGGTGAAGCCGTATAGGGGGGCATCGCCGAGCCGCCTTCTCCAGCGCAGTGTCCCCCTGTCCTTGTGTCGCGGGTGAAGACGTTGCGGTAGGCGCTGAGGACCACCTTTCCGTCAGCGCAGGCAGGCGAGGCGAGGATGGGTCCCCCCGCGACGAAGCGCCACAGGGGCTTGCCGGATCCGGCGTCGAGGGCGTAGAGGTTGCCGCTGTGGGTGCCGATGTAGACCTTGCCGTCGGCGACTATTGGCTCAACGGCGGAGCCGATCCGCTCGCCCACGAAGTGCCGCACCCAGGCCAGGCGAAACGGCGGCTTGACCTCGGCGTCCACGTAGCCCGTCCGCTGCGCGTTCCCCCGCAGCGTCGGCCAGTCGGCCGCAAGGGCCGAAGAGGCCAGGAGGACAATCGCCGGCAAAAGGTTGGCACTGGCAGGCACGATCCACGCGGAGCGCCGCCTGAACGGCGAACTCGTTGGGAGTCCCGCCTTCAGGCGGTCCTCTCTGAGGCCATTCCGCCTAAAGGCGGGACTCCGAACGGGGTCGCCGCCCGAACTGCGCTTCGGTGCCGTCCTCGCCATAGTCATTTCCTGAGTTCTGCCTCGGCCCAGTCGCCGTGGTCGCCGCCGACGCCGTCGCCGCCGTCGAGGGTGAGGAGTTCGAGGGTCGTGCCGCGTGAGACGTCAATCTCAACGGGCTTCGCGGCGGATGCCTTGGTCATCGGGCCGCTGTCGAAGACCACTTTGCCGTCGAGCTTCACCTGGAAAGCGATGGTGCCCTCCTGCGCGTGCTCGTCGCGGCCGACGAGGCAGCGGAAGGTCTTGAACCTCCCGCCGGCGAGGTCGTAGACGATGCGGCTTTCGGCGTGGGTGCCGAGGCCGCGGTCGAATTTCTTCCCCGCAATGGTCATCGGCTTCTCCCACACGCTCTGATTGGTCTGGAGCTTGCCCCAGCCGAGCGTCACGTCGTCGGGCGGAAGCTCATCGAGCCAGGCGTTCGGCGCGTCGGCCTTCGGCCACACCCGCGGCGCCGTGAAGACCTTCGCCGCCTGAATCGTTATGACCTCACGCTGGGTGTTCTGGCCAATTGGAAGAGGGAGCGGCTCGCTCGGCTTGGGCGGCTCGCCCTTCACCACGGGATGCTCGGCCCAGAGCCACCAGCCCGCCTCGCAACGCCCGAGGCCCCCGCCCTTCGCGGGCTTGATGCTGACGGCGACATCGCTCTTGCCCGCGGGGATGTCGAACTCAAACCATGTCCAAGGGTGCTTCGAGTGGGCCTGGTTGCCGCCCGAGCGGACCACACGGACAGGCACGGACTTGTCACGGACAAGAGCCACGCACTCGATGGCGCCTGCGGCGCCGCGCGGGTCGGCCAGTAGGTGCATTGTGGCCTTCGTTCCCTCGGGAACACCAGCCGTGCACTTCCCCTCGATCTGACTCGATGCCGGTTGAAGGGCCAGGCCCGTGCTCTCGACCTTGCAGGGGGAAATCTTCTGGGCCTGTCCTGCTTGGGTCAAGGTGGCCGGCACCGGCGCGCTTTCAGCAAGCTGGATGAGCATCGTCTCATAGCCCTGAAGCGTCAGGTTCAGGGCGCCGCCATAGAGTGAGAGAGCCATGACCTCGTGGCGCGGGTAGACGATGGTCGCCACGGCCGGGGTGTCGGCCCTCGGGCGGGTCCAGCCGACCGATTCGTCGAGCTTGAGGCTGACCTTCTGCGGCTCGATGAAGGGGTTCCGAAGCGAGATGATGCCGCGGTCGGCAGCGAAGTGGGCGTAGCCGTACCACTCGCGCTTGAAGGGGTCCCCGCCGATGAGGGTGGTGTGGCCGAGCGTGGCGGCGTTGTGGCGGGTCCACTTGAGCACCGAGGCCAGGAACGCCCAGTCGCGGTCACCCTTGAGGAAGAACTTCGGGTTGATGTAGAGCGTGAGGAGCCGGCAGCCGCGGCCGACCACGGCGATGGCGTTGTCCTCCCACTTCTCGGGCGTGATGACGATGATGCCCAGGTGCTCGATGGCGGAGGGCGGATAGCCGGGGTGCTCGCGGACCCGCTGGCGGAAGACGGCGTCGCGGGTGGTCGTCGCGCTGTCGCGGACGATGGGGGCGGGGACGATGATGTCGGGGTAGTCGCCCGACACGCTGCCCCAGATGGCGTCGCAGTAGGGGAGCCACCAGGGGCTGAGCCACATGCCGCAGGTGGGGTCGAGGAAGATGCCCGGCTTCGCCTGCTTCGCGGCCTTCATCAGCTCGATATAGGCGTCAATGTTGGCTTCCTGCGCGTAGGGACCGGGCAGGTGGCCGTGGTCCTTCGCCTCGCAACTGGGGCAGAAGCCGTCGAACTTGTAGAAGGCCAGGTCGTATTGCTTGGCGAGCGCCGTGACCCGCTCGGCGATCTCGCGGCGGTACTTCGGGCCGCTCTGGCAGCAGTACCAGGGGTTGGAGTTGTGCTCGTAGCCCAGCTTGGCCAAGTGGGGCGCGTGGCTGTAGCCCGACGAGGGGGAGAGCCAGAGGCCGAGGTTCGCCTTCATCGCCTTCAACGGCTCGACGAGCGGCCCGAAGCCGTTCGGGAACCGCTCGGGCACCAGCTCCCAGAGCGTCTCCTTCTTGTCCCACCCGTCGTCAATGGTGAAGGTGTCGAACGTCTCGCCGTGGGGGTCGAAGAGCTTCTCCTTGAAGAGCTTGATCAGCTCCACGCAGTTCTTCTCGGTCGGAGGCATCAGGGTCCACCAGGTGTTGTAGTTCACGAAGAGCCGCTGCTCCCTCGGTGTGGCCTGGATGGAGGCGATGTAGTCCTGGAAGCGCTGAGCGACCCGCCCCGGCTCCGCGACGCCGAGGACCGCGGTCTTACTCACGAAGCGGTCTGTCGTGCGGCCCGGATAGTGAGTGAGCTTCACCGCGCCGTTGGCGAAGGCATTGTGGCCGCCTGGGAACTCCAGCCCCCAGAACGTGTCGTCGAGGAGCACGGGCTGGCCAAAGCCCTGGCCCGCCGCCTTGCCCTCGACACCAACAATCCAGGCATCCACCTGGCGGATCGGGAGCGGCTTGGGAGCGCTCAGCCTCAGGTCGCGGCCCACGCTTGCGTTTGCGCCGCCGAGGGCGCCGTAGGAGAGGCTAAGCTGAAGCCCCTCGTCCTTCTTCTCGAACTGGAGTTCAAGCGACTCTACTCCCATGGGCATCAGTATGTGCTCTACAACATCTCTGAAGGCGAAGTCCGCCATGCGAAGGGGCTGCCGCCCCTCGATGCCGATAGCGAAGTCGTCCGACTTGATAGGGATGGCGCGTTTCGCCAGCTTGTTGACGACCTCGGTGAGCGTGCAGCGTGCGTCGGCGACGCGGAAGCGCAACTCCAGGGCCTTGGTGCCAAAGATGATCTCGTTCTCCGAGCGCTTGAGATAGGAAGGCTCGGGCGGATCGGCTGCCGCGACGCCGCCGAGCAGGACGAGGACACACAGCAACGTCATTGTCTTCACGATCGGTTGCTCCGCGAAGAACGCCTTGCGACTTGTCGCTTGCCCCGAGGCTAGCCGACGAGCGCGATCCTATCGCTCGCGTGCGGCAGTGTCAAGAGGGGCCGCGCCGCAGGCTGGGGCGCCTGGCCGCTACAATCCAAAGCGGTCTCAAGCGACCGCACTCCGACAGGCTAACGCACGTGTTGAAGGGCGCTGCCAGTCTGCGCGCTCGCCTCTTGGCACAGGCTCCAACCCGGTCCTACCCACGACAGAGAGCATGGTGTCCAATTGAGTGCGTCAGCCTGTCGGAGTGCGGCGGCTCGACGCCGCTGTGGGCTCGCCAACCCAAGCCCAGTCAGCCCAGGCTTCTCAGTTCGGCGAGGAGCTTGGCGGCGAGTTGGGGATGGGTCGAGCGGACGAATTCGATGCGGCCGCGGAGGGCGTGGGCGAAGTGGGGGTGCTTGTCGCGGTTCTGGGCGTCGAGGCCGGTCTTGCGGGCGTTGTGGAGGATGGCGCGAAGCCGACGGCGATAGGCCCGCGGGACGCGGGGGCCGTCGTTGACGACGAGGCCCGTGACCTTCTGGCGTGCGCCGCGCCGGGCGAGGTGGGTCTTGTCCTTCTTGAGCTTGAAGCCTTCCGCCTTGACGATCTTCTGGAGTAGGGGGAGGAAGCGCTTGAGGGAGCGCTCGAATGCCGCGTCGCCGCTGAACGTCAGGTCGTCGGCATAGCGGGTGTAGGTGCAGCCGAACTTGGCGGCGAGGCCGGCCAGCCGCAGGTCGAGGTGCCGGCAGGCGAGATTGGCGAGGGCGGGGCTGGTGGGCGCGCCCTGCGGGAGCATGCGGTGCCGCTGGCCGCCGACGAACTCGCGCACCTTCGCCGCCGGCTTCACCGTGCACAGCATCGCAAGCGGAATGGCCACCTCCTCGCCGTAGCCGAGCGACTGGAAGATGCCGCGCACGCGGCGATAGGTGACGGACGGGAAGAAGTTGTCCAGGTCGAGCGTCACCACAATGTCCTTCCCCGTGTGGGGCGCGGCGTTCGTGTGGATTGAGCGGCCGGCGATGAAGCCGTGGGCGGGGTCCTCGGCGAAGGTCTTGGCCAGAATCTCGCGGCGAATCCAGTGTTGGGCGGCCTTCAGCTTGGCCTTGGGCGCGTAGAGCACGCGGTAGCCGCCGGAGCGCTTGGGCACGGCGAAGGCCGTGTAGTGTGGCGGCTCCTTCTTCCTCTCGGGCAAGGCCAGCCAGTCAAGAGTGCCACGCGGGATGCCGAGCGCGGCGGCCAGTTCCTCTCGGCTCGCCAGATTCGGCAGGCCGTTCTCCGCCAGAAGCTCGGGACGGTGTGCGGCGGTGGCGCGAAGCCTCATGCGTCCCTTGCCGCTGCCGGGCGGGATCGGTTCGCCGGTCTTGGGGTTCCGCATCCTCACGAAGGGGTCGCCCACAACTCGCGCTGTCCTGCGGCCGGTCAACGCCCGGAGCACGATCCAGGCGGCGATTAGGGCGACGACAATCCAGAACACACTCACCGCCAGATTCCCTCTTCAATCTGTGATCTGGAATCTGGAATCTGGGATCCGCGAAGCGGGGGCGGGGAGGGCTTTACATCGCTCTCCTGCGCCGGAAGTGCCAGGAAATTCGCAGAATTTCCTGCACTTCCTGCTGGCGTGAAGCGAGCTAAGGCACGTCCGCGGCGTATCGCCGCAGCGACACTTGCGTGTCGGCTAAAGCCGCGCTCCCCGCCCCAGGCTCCGCCTGTCAGAGGACGATGGATGGCACTCTAGCGCCGGGAGGCTGCCTTGTCAAGCCCGCAGGAGTTGGCAAGTGGGAAAGCGGGAAACGGGATACGCCGAGACAGGGGCGGGGGGTTGGGGGGGTAGAAGGCCGAAGGCCAGACCCCCCAATGCCAGGACGGGCGTGCGCGGGAGACTTGCATCGCGGCGGGGGAGAGGTGGGGAGGCCATGCTCGAGGGGCCAGATCGGCACCCAATGGACGCCAGGCAGTACCAGGCAGTACGTGAAAGAATCGTAAATGCCTCTGCCGCCAGGAGTTGCGGCACGTACTGCCCGGCGATGGCTCGGGCCGGCGTCATAGGGTGGGGGAGGAGGTTGGAGGACAAGGAACGAGAGACAAGGACGAGGGACGAGGAGGAGGGCGATTGGGGTGGCGCCCCCCCGTCGAGCCGCGGTGGGCGCGCGAGTGAGCGACTCTGGCCGACTCTGAGCGACACTGAGCCGGAATGGCGAGAATCGCCAAACGGCGATTGAGCAACACTGAGCGACACTGGGCGACACTGGGCAAGGGCCTCGCGGCTTTGGGGGGGGGCGCAGGAGCGGTCGAATGGACGAGCCACAAGAAATTACACCTTTTCACATCTCCATGCCCTCAAGGGAGTTGAACCGGCCATGTGCTCATGCTACATTGACAAGGGAGATGCTCGGCATACCACGTGCCATGCGAAAGGAAGGACCATGACTTCCGTGACCCGAATGGCGCTCGCCCTGCTCCTCTCCGCCCTCGCGGCGGGGGCGGGGGAGGAGCCCAAGGCCCCCGCCGGCGAGGCCGACGTCGCGTTCAACCTCGCCAACGGCTTCATGGCCAACAAGGAGTTCGACCTTGCGATTGACGCCTACGCCCGCCTGCTGAAGGCCCACCCGGACTTCCCACAGGCCGCGGTAGCGCTCTACCGCCAGGGCTGGTGCCTCCACGCGGCGAAGCGCTACGCCGAGGCCGTCCCCGTCTTCCGCCGCTTCCTCAAGGACTTCCCCGATGCGGAGGAACTGCCCAAGGCCCTCCACCTCCTGGGCGACTGCTATCTGAAGCAGGACAAGCTGGCCGAGAGCGCCCAGGCGTTCCTCGACCTGGTGGCACGCTCGCCCAAGTACCACCTGGCCCCCGATCTCCTCTACCGCGCGGGCGAGGCCCTCTACAAGCTCAAGGAGTACGACAGGGCCGCCAAGGCCTACGCCCAGCTCGCGAGCAACTACCCCGACTACCAGAGCGCGGACTACGCTCACTACTCGCTCGGCTGGTGCCGGATGCAGCTCAAGGACCCCAAGGGCGCCGCCGAGGCGTTCCGGGTCGTCCTCGCCAAGTTCCCCAAGTCGGAACTCGTCCCTGAGTCCCAATACAAGCTCGGCGACGCGCTGCTCGAGCAGAAGGCCTACGCGGCGGCCGTCGCCGCCTTCCAAAAGGTGCTCGACGAGTCCCCAGACAAGTTCGGCGACGTCGCGCTCCTCGGCATCGGCCGCGCCTGCTTCGAGCAGGAGAAGTTCGCCGACGCCGCCCAGGCATTCCGGCAACTCGTCGCCCGCTTCCCCAACAGCCGCGAGAAGAACCAGGCCCTCCTCGACGCCGGGAACAGCCTCTACAGCGCCGGCGACGCGGCCGGCGCCCTCAAGGCATTCGACGAACTCCTCGCCGCCAAGCCCGCGCCTGCCCTGGCTGAGGGCGCGCGCTACGCCCGCGCCCACGCACTCCTCAAGCTCAACAAGCCTGAGGAAGCCATCGAGGCCTTCACCGCCTCCCTCACCGCGCCCAGCCTCGCCGACATCCTGCCGCGCGTGACCTACAACCTCGCCGAGGCCTGCTTCGCCGCCAAGCGCTACGGCGAGGCCGCCAAAGCCTATGCCACCGTCGTCGAAAAGCACCCCGACGCGGCCATTGCGGCCGACGCCCTGAGCGCCCTGGCCTTCTGCCGGCGAGACATGGGCAACCTCCCCGAAGCCATCCAGGCCGCACAGCAATTCGTCAAGAAATACCCGCCCGACCACCCGCTCTTCAAGCCCACGCTCTTCGCCCTCGGCGACTTCCAGTTCGCCCACAAGGCATTCGCCGACGCCAAGGCCACCTTCCTCCGCCTCGCCGAACTCGGGCCGCCCGCCAAGAAGGCCGACTGGACTCTCTACCACCTCGGCTGGTGCCACCGCGAACTCAAAGAGCCCGACGAGGCGGCAACGGCCTTCACGAAGCTCGTCGCCGACCACCCGAAGAGCGACCTCGCGCCCGAGGCCCTCTGCCTCCTCGCCCACATCGCCGACGAGGCGAAGAGGCCCGACCAGGCCGCCGAGCACTACACCCGCTGCCTCAAGGACTATCCCAACAGCACCCACGCCCCCCTCGCACTCCTCGACCTCGGTCTCCTCGAGTTCAACCGCAAGCGCTTCCCCGAGGCCGCCAAACACCTCGCCGCCTTCCTCGACAAGTACCCCGCTCACCCCAGCCTGCCCGAGGCACGCCTCCACCTCGCCGAAGCCCTCTACGAGACCAAAGCCCACGGCGAGGCCATCAAGCACTTCTCCGCCTTCCTCGACAAATCCCCCGACCACAAGCTCGCCACCCGCGCCCGCGACGGCCTGGGCTGGTGCTACCGCGACCTCGGCCAGCTTCGATTGGCCCTCGACGCCTTCACCGCCGTCGCCACCCAGGACGCCAAGGGCGAGCTCGCCCCCCGAGCCCTCTTCGCCGCCGCCACCATCCGCATAGACCAGAAGCAGCCGGCCGACGCGGCCAAGCTCTTCGCCCAGGTCGCCGCCGACTACCCCAACCACAAGCTCGCCATCGAGGCCCTCTACCGCGCCGCCTCCGCTCTCCTCGCCGCCGACCAGTTCGACGAAGCCGCCAAAGGCCTCCAGGCGTTCCTCGACAAGAACCCGAAGAGCGAGTACGCCGACGACGCTCTCTCCGACCTCGCCTGGGCGAACCTCAAGCTCAACAAGCCCGACGGCAAGCTCGCCGCCCTCAACCGCCTGCTCAAGGAGTTCCCCGAAAGCCCCCTCATCCCCGGCGCCCACTTCCTCCTCGGCGAGCACGCCTTCGAGGCCAAGCAATACCCCGAGGCGGCGACCCGCTACGAAGCCTGCGCCAAGGCCGCCAAGGGAGACGAGTTGGCCAAAGCCCTCTACAAGCTCGCCTGGAGCCACTACCACGCCGAAGAGCTCGAGAAGGCCGCGGCGGCCTTCGCCGACCTCGTCGCCAAAGCACCCCGAAGCCCCTTCATCGCCGAAGCCCACTACATGGCCGGCACCCTCCTCCAGAAACAGGGCAGGCACGACGACGCCCTCGCCGCCTTCCGCAAGGCCCTCGACGCCAAGCCCCAGCCGGACTATGAGGAGCGCGCTCTCTTCCAGATCGCCGAGTGCCACCGCGCCCTCGGCAAGTGGGCCGACGCCCTCAAGCAGTACCAGGCCACGCTGGAGAAGTTCCCCGAAGGCGAGACGAAGCTCGACGCCCTCCACGGCATCGGCCTCGCCAGCCAGCACTTGGGCGCCTACGCCGACGCCGAGGACGCCTTCAAGAAAGTCATCGCAGCCACCAAGAGCGACCTGGCGGCCCGCGCCCAGTACGGCCTCGGCGAGTGCGACTTCCTCCGCGGCAACTTCAAGGACGCCCTCGCCAAGTTCCTCGCCGTCGAGATCACCTACGCCTACGACAAGTGGCGCGCCGCCAGCCTCCTCAAGGTCATGGAATGCCACGCCAAGCTCGGCAACCCCGAGCGCGTCCGCTTCTACGGCGCCGAACTCCTCAAGAAGTTCCCCACCAGCGAATGCGTCCCCGCCGCCCGCAAGCTCCTCGAAGCCCTCGACGCCCCCCCGCCCAACAAGGCCCCCGCCCTCAAGAAGGCCGAGTAGCACAAGCGGCTGGCGGCGCGCGAGTATGGCCCCGAGCTCTCGTAACTATCTCCCTCCCCGTCTTCTCGTCCTCGTCGTCGTCCTCGTCGTCGTCGAGTCCGCAGGCTTTCCCCCTTCCCCATTCGACGACGAGGACGACGACAACGACGACGATTCGGGAGGCCCCCTGGCACCAAGATTGGGGGCCATACTCGCGGCAGCCCCCGCGGGCGCGGCCCTGCCCGGGGGCACCCGCTCCGGCCGGGCTGACATCCACCTGCGCCCCATCCGCCCGCGACCCTCCAGCCAGGGCAGGGGCCATAACTGTAGGCAGCGGGGCGAGCCCCTGGCCGCACGCCCAAACGAGTTTGGGCGTAGCACCCGCGGTTCTCCCCAAGAGCACAAGGGGGGTGCCACCCACAAAAGACACCCGCTGTCTTTTTCTGGCCCCTGTAGGCTAGAGCAGCCGTAACAAACTGAAAAAACAGCACTTATGTCCGTCGGAGCACACGGGATGGAACAAAAGACAGCGGGTGTCTTTTTCAGACTAGGACTTCGCGGGACGGCCACGAGGTCGGAGCGTCTTGAGTAGACCGAGGCGTTCAGCAACCATGAGTGCCCACCCATCCGCACCATACGGCCGACCCCGGGACAAGCAGTCCCTGAGCGCTGCGACCTCATCATCGGTGAGGGCGGCGTTGACCTTCTCCACCCAGTCGCCTGGCAAGGGCAATGGGCCATCACTCAGCAGTGCCCGCTCGTCGGCAGTTCCCCGCAACCTCCGGTAAAGGCTACACCAACGCCAATCCTCCGCGCGAACGACCAGCCCAGCGCGCATCGCATTACGCTCGACGTAGCGGCAGACGGTGAGGTAATGGGCGTCCGACTGGACCGGGAACGCCTTGTACCGCCACTGGTAGACGTGGCCATGTCCCATGGTCTCGTGGAACCCGCGCCACCTCTTGGCATGGGTCATGGTGAGCCAATGCATGAACTCGGAGAGGTCCCTAGCCGCCCTCGGCCACAGGACGAAGTGCCAGTGGTTCGGCATCAAGCAGTAGGCAATCGTCCGCATCGCCACCTGCTCGTGCGCCTGCTCCAGGACCTTCTCGAAGGCCGCGTAGTCCCTTGCTTCCTCGAACAGGCGCACCCCGGGGGTCGCCCGGTTGAAGGCATGGAAGACGACCTCACTCGCGGCCTCTCGCTAAG
>Ga0194112_10003684_pt1 | contig 21247 bp, 17 predicted proteins | sample TA2MahC400mmetaG_FD_146191 | JGI IMG/M metagenome (GOLD analysis project Ga0194112, IMG submission 146191) | Freshwater microbial communities from Lake Tanganyika, Tanzania - TA2015016 Mahale Deep Cast 400m | ecosystem: Environmental > Aquatic > Freshwater > Lake | place: Tanzania: Lake... | reverse complement strand
TAGGGGGCGGTCATCGCCGGCGTCGAGGCCGACGGCCCTGCCGCGAAGGCGGGCGTCCAGCCCCAGGACATCCTCCTGGAATACGACGGGAACAAGGTCGAGGCGCGGTATCCTGAGCAACTGTTCGACCTGAGGCGGCGCATCTCGGGGATGGCGGTCGGCGCGAGGGTCCAGGTCAAGGTCAAGCGCGCGGGCGAGGTGCGGCCGCTGGAGATCGTTACGGAGGAACTGACGACCGCCCGCAGCCAGGAACAGGATTTCGCCCGCTGGGGACTCGTGGGCCAGAACATCACCGAGCGCCTGGCGCAGCGCGAGAACCTTTCGAGCACGCGCGGCGTGTACGTGACGGGCGTGCGGCGGGGCGAACCCGCAGAGAAGGCGGGGGTACAGAAGGGCGACGTCGTCTTCCAGGCCGGCGACCTCGACGTGGCGGGCCTGAAGGACCTATCGAAGTGCTACGACGATGGCGTGCGGCAGAAGCAGGCGATGGTGCTCGTGAAGGTGCGGCGGGGGATGGCCGTTGTGCCGCTCGTGCTGCGCGTGGACTTCGACGCGGGCAAGAAGCCGCCGCCGAAGGCGCCGGCGACGAAGCCGTCTGCCCCCGCGGCGAAGCCATCGGCCAAGCCGCCGCAAGAGCCTCCGGAAAAGCCGGCCGACAAGCCGCCGGAGAAACCGCCTGATAGGCCACCGGAGAAACCGGCCGACATGCCGGCCGGCTCCGCGCAGCCGGCCGAACCGAAGCCGTAGCGCTTGTCGCCCGCCGCGCGAAGGGCACTGGCACGCGAGGGACTGGTTAGCCGCCGCGATTGCGCGGCGCGCGCCGTTGATGGAGGGTGAAATGCACCTGCGCACGTTCGTACTGCTGGCCGCCCTGGCTTCGGCTGCTGCTGCCCCTGCCGCATCCGACTCCGTCGCCGAGCAGATCCGCAGCGTTTACCAGAAGGTCGTGCCTTCCACCGTGGTGGTTTCCTACACGGTGCAGCGCGACGACGGCGCGCGGGCCAGCGTGCAACTGCTGGGCACGGTGGTGGGACCGGGGAACCTGGTGATGATCGCCGGAGCGGCCGTCCCGTCGCAGTTGCCGGCGTCGCAACTGAAGGACTTCAAGGTTACGCTCATCAAGGGCGATGAGACGCAGGTCCTGGCCGCCGAGTACCTCGGCCGCGACGAAGACGCCCAGGTGGCCATGCTCCGCGTGACGGACCCGAAGGCGCCGGCCCTGCCGGCCCTCGCCTTTGAGAAGGGCGTGGAACTGGGCATCGGCGACCCCGTCGTTACGTTCGCCAGCCTGGGCGAACCGGACCGCTACGAGCGCGTGGGGCGCCTGGCGCGCGTGGCGGCGCGCATGGACCAGCCCGTCACCACCTACCTGACGGGCGAGTCGCTTGGCTCGCCCGGGACGCCCGTCGTTACGCTCGACGGCCGCGCGGTGGGCATCGTGGGCCTGGTGCGGGTGAACCGTGCGACGACCGCGCAGCCGAACTGGGCGACGCTGGAGATCATCTGGCCGGCCGAGCGGTTCCAGGAGGCCGTGCGGGACCCGCCCAGGGGCGGCGCAACTGTCCATCACGCCTGGCTGGGCGCGCCGACGCTGACGCCGGTTTCGAGGGACCTGGCCGACTACTTCAAACTGGGCGACCGCCGCGGCGTGGTCGTCGGCCAGATAATCGAGAAAGGCCCGGCCGACAAGGCGGGCCTGAAGCCCGAGGACATCATCCTGGCCCTCGACGGCAAGGACCTCAAGGGCACAGAAGGCCAACTCGTCGAGAACTTCAACAACGACATCGCACGCCTGAAGGTCGGCCGGACGGTCACACTGACGGTCTGGCGCAGCGGAAAGACGCTGGACCTCAAGGTGACGCTCGAGCCTGAACCGAAGACGGCCGCCGAGGCCGAGCGGCACCGCATCGCCCAGGTGGGCCTGACGGTGCGCGAGATGGTCCTGTCGGACCGGCTGTCGCGGGAACTGGCCGCTGCGGAGACGGGCGTCTTGGTCGCGTACATCAGCGCCGCTTCATGGGCGTCCGACGCGGGCATGAGGGTCGAGGACGTCATCAAGAAGGTCCAGGACCAGGACACGCCCACGCTGGCCGAGTTCCGCCGCGTCTTCGACGCCGAGGTCAAGAAGAGGCCGAAGGAGATCGTCCTGTTCGTCCTTCGCGGCAAGAAGGACACGCAACTGGTGCGCATCGAGACTCGCTGGGCCGCGCCGCCGGGGAAGGCTCCGGCCGAATCGCCGCCGCCTGAGAAGAAGTAAGCCGGCGCGCATCGGGCGCTCTCCGTACTTGGAGGCTGTTGCACAAGAGTCTCTTACACCGCAAGCCATGTGGCACGGCCGGCTTGTCCGGCCGTGGCCAGCCCGCCGCGGCTCTTTGCACGGCCGGGCAAGCCGGCCGTGCCGCACCGTGTTACGAAACAGCCTCTAGCAAGAGAGCACGGCCGGCCGCGGGCCGGGAGGTAAGGTCGTGCGCAGGTTCACCGCGAACGCGCGGCCGCTGCTGGCGCTGCTCGTTTTGGCCGCGGCGGCCGGTGCGGGCGAGGTTCCCTCGATGCCGCCCGCCGGGGCCGGCGAGACGCTCTACAACGGTATCCGCCTTCCCGCGGCATGGCCGCCGCGATGGCCTCCACCGACGGGTGAAGTCCGGCCTGTTCCCTACCTTGACCAGCGGCCGGACGTTGTCTCCGTGGACGTCGGCCGGCAACTCTTCGTCGACGATTTCCTCATCGAGGCGACGGACCTTAAGCGCACCTTCCACCGGCCCGAGGAACACCCGGCCAGCCCCGTCGTCAGGGTCGATAAGCCCTCGGAGCGCACGGGCAAGGCGCCCTTCGCCGCCGTCTTCAGCGACGGCGTGTGGTACGATCCCGCTGACCGCCTCTTCAAGATGTGGTACATGGCGGGCATCTTCGAGGGCACGGCCTACGCCGCGTCGAAAGACGGCGTGCAGTGGGAAAAGCCCGTCCTGGACGTCGAGCCGGGCACGAACGTGGTGAACAAGGGCCTGCGCGACTCCAGCACCGTGTGGCTCGACTGGGCGGAGAAGGACCCCGCGCGGCGGTGGAAGATGTTCACGTCAACTCGGCGCGACGGCCGCAGCGGGTGGTTCCTGGCGGTGCGCGGCTCGGCCGACGGCGTGCACTGGTCGGCGCCGCTGGCCGAGACGCCGGCCGTCGGCGACCGCTCGACCGTCTTCTATAACCCGTTCCGCGGCAAGTGGATTTACAGCATCCGCTGCGGCGGGCCGCGCGGCCGCGCGCGGCAGTACCGCGAGTGCGACGACGCCGTGGCGGGCGCCGCGTGGAAACCCGAGGACGTGTTTACGTGGGCGGCGTCCGACAAACTCGACCCGCACAATCCGAACGATGAGTTCAAGGGCGTCCAGCCGCAACTTTATAACCTCGACGCCGCGCCGTACGAGAGCATCATGCTGGGCCTCTTCTCCGTCTGGCAGGGGCCGGACAACAGCGTCTGCGCGCAGCGCAAAATCCAGAAACGCAACGAGGTGCTCGTGGCCTTCAGCCGCGACGGTTTTCACTGGGACCGGCCCGACCGGCGGCCGTTCATCGGAGTTACGGAGAAGGAGGGCAGTTGGCGCTGGGGCAACGTGCAGTCGGCCGGCGGCGGATGCCTGGTAGTCGCAGACAGGCTGTACTTCTATTTCAGCGGCCGGGCGCTGAGCGACCAGTTCTGGGACGGCGCCGCATCCACCGGCCTGGCGGTGCTCCGCCGCGACGGCTTTGCTTCCATGGACGCCGGCCCGTCGGGCGGCACGCTTACGACCCGCCCCGTGCGCTTCAGCGGCAGACACCTGTTCGTCAACGTCGATGCGAAGGATGGGGAACTCGCGGCTGAAATCCTGGACGATCGCGGCGGGGTCGTCGAACCGTTCACGCGCGCAAACTGCCGGCCGGTGCGCGGTGACGCGACGCTTGCGCCCGTCACGTGGCAGGGGGCGAAGGACCTGGGGGCCGTCGCCGGCAAAGCCGTGCGGCTGCGGTTTCACCTTCGCGGCGGATCGCTCTATGCCTTCTGGGTGAGTCCCTCGGCGGCAGGGGAGAGCCGCGGCTACGTGGCGGCGGGCGGGCCGGGCTTCAGCGGCCCGACCGACGCCGCCGGCCGCGCGGCACTCAGCCCCCCGTGTGTTCACGGGGGGCTGAATATGGCGCGCCTGGGCTGCGCGCCTACCCGCCGATGGCCCGCAGCAGGATCGACATGAAAACAAGCGTGAAGATACCCACTGTCTCGGCGATGCCGAGGGCGATGAGGACGAAGGCGAAGCCCTTGCCGTCGGACTCGCTGAGCATGCGGCAGCCGGCTGCGCCTATGGCCCCCTGCATCCAGGCGGAGAGCATTTCGCCGAGGCCCGTGGCGATGCCGATGCCCAGGAGCATGCCGCCGCTCGCCCCCGCCAGGGCCAACTTGTCGGCCATCTGGTTCATCACGATGAAGCCGTACACCGTCTGCGTGATGGGCGCAGCCACGCAAATAATGTAGATGAACCGGAGGGGCTTTCCGGCGCGGGAGTCCTTGGCCCAGGAACCTGCCGCCGACATCCCTGCCAGCCCGGCCCCCACGCTCGACCCCACCGCCGCAAGCCCCACCGCCAGCGCCATGCCCAATTGTCCGAGGAACGGCGTCGCATCCATGTCAGGCCTCCTCCCTGTGACGTTTCGCAAAGGGTTCGTAGGCGTATCCGCTCCACTGCATCCCGAGGTTGTTTGAGAACTCCAGCATGTTCAGCCGCACGCCGTGCGCAAAGAGCGAGATGATCGAAAGGGCCACGTTCAGCGCATGCCCGGCCACGATGACCGGGATCATGCCGAACCAGGGCAGACTGCCGCCCATATCGTTAAATGCCAGCGCCAGCGCGCTGCCCGCCAGGCCGATGGCCATCAGGCGGACGTAACTTACCGTGTCGCCGAACGTGCCGATGGCCGACAGCGGAAAGTTCGCCAGGCCCAGGCCGAGCATCTTCAGGGGGTTGCGGTGCGGTGCGGCAAAGACGATAGCCAGTCCGCCGCCGATGGCCAGAAGATACGGATGGATGGTCTTGTCGGTGAAATCCTCGAACGTGGCAGGGTCCTTCAAGAGGAGCATCTTCACCAGGCCGTACATACCCCAGAGCCACGCGGCCCAGCCCGCCTCGCTCAAAAAGTTCAGCCTCGGAAACGCCGCCTTCGCCTTCCACAGATGCGCCAGGCTGAGTTGCACCGCCCCCAGCGTGATGCTGATGAGCATCAGCAGGTCCATGCTCTCCTTCTTCATGCTCACCGCGATGAACGGCTCCGTGCGACCGAAGACGCACGAGTAATCGAAGCCGAAAATGCTGCACGTCAGGATGCCCCAGACGACGGAGCAGGCGCCGATGGCCATGATGAGCCGCGCCAGGGCCTCCACGCCCGCCGCCGCCATCCGCCGGTAAAAGACGGCCGGCAGCACAAGGTACAAGAGGCCGTAGCCCGTGTCGGAAATCAGGATGGCCGAGAAGACGGGCAGGAAGATCATGAACATTGTCGATACGTCGAACTCTCCGTATCCCGGCACGGTTCCGAGGATGTCGAAGAGGCCCTTCATCGGCCGCGTGAACCAGTTGTAGCGGATGAGGGTGGGCGGCTCTTCGCCGGGGGCGGGGTCCAGCGACTGGACGGCGGCCGTCACTCCGGCCGCGGTCACGCCGCCCGCCAGTTTCTCGACGCGCTCGGCCGGCACCCACCCCTGGACGGACGCCAGGTGGCGGTCCTCCAGGCCGCTTCGCGACGCCACGGTCCACGCGGCCTGTTCCTGGAAGGCCGCCAGTTCCTTCTTCATGGGCGGCACGAGGTGGGCGATGGCGGCCAGGCGGCCAGCGTCGGCCCGCAGCGCGGCATCGACTTGGGCGGCCTCGGCCCGGATGGACGGCCGGTCGCGCGAGGGCAGGGGCACAGGCTCCGAACCTTCCGGCACGCGGACCTCGCCCCCGCGCCCGGCGACGGCCACGAGAACGCGCCGCCCCGGCCAGGGGCCGAGCAGTTCCACGCACTCGGCCCGGACGTCGGCGGCGGCCTTGCGCGGCACGGCGAAGAACTGAAGCGCGATGCCGGCCTCGCCGAGGGCCTTGAAGTCCTCCAGCCGCGTCTCGCCCCACGCGGCCAGTTGTTCCAGTTGCAGGTGGAGGGCCGCAAGGCGCCCCGCGCGCTCGGCGCTCTCGCGCTGGATGCGCAGGACCTCCTCCGCGGCCTGCGCCGGTGCAATCGCGGGCGCCTGGCCGCGCGGAGGCATCTCGCCCAGCACCTGGAGGGCCCGGCGCAGGCGGTCGATGGCGGCCGTCGTGTCGGCGTCGGCCACGGCCCGCGCGGGTTCGACGGGCGCGAGGTGCACGACCTGGAGGTCGCGCAAGGCCTCCAGCAGCCGGTCGCGGTCGGCCGCGCGGGCGGCGACAAACACCTTGCGCATGGGCGTGATCATGGCGCGGGCGACTCCGGGGCGGCGTCGGCCGGGCCGAGGCCGTCGATGGGGCTGGCGGCGGCCGACTCTTCTTCGCCGACCTTGGCCTTGGCGATTTTAGCCCGGCCGACGGCGGCGGTCATCTCGTCGCCCAGGTGAATGCGGATGCGCCGGATGGCCTCGCGAGCCTGGGGGATCATGACCTTCTCGAACAGGTTCACGCGCTGGATGACCTTCGTCAGTTCCCGCTGGAGGCGCGCGTGCTGCTGCCGGACGACGTCGAGTTCGGCCTTGCGTCGGTTGACCTCTCGCAGGTCCAGAAGCGCCCGGTCGACCCACGGCGGCGTGCCGAAGAGGCTGTACGCGGCCGGGGGGAACTCCACGCCCTCGAACACGGGCACGCTTACGCCCGCAATGTTCGTGGTCGAGGTGATGACGCGTGCGGGCGCGGCCAGCGTCTCGACGGCCAGGCCGGCCGTGTCTCGCAGGATCGGCCTGTAGGCGTCGAACTTCCGCTGCGCCTGCCCGGCCGCCGTCTCGGCCGCGCGCAGCCGGGCCGCAACCTCCACCAGCGTGAGTTGCAGTTGCTGCTGCTTGAGTTTGAGCATGGGCAGGTAGCGCTCGAAGCGCGCGAGGGAATCCCTTTGGCGCTTGAGTTCGGGGCGCGTCAACTTCAGTTTCCTAGCCATGGCGTTATTGCAGATTGTAGATTGCAGATTAAAGGCGCGGCTGCCTATACCCGGGCCGGTTAAGGCGTCTTGGGCCAGTGCTTCTCCACAATCGTCCGGCGTATGCCCGTCTCCGCCGGCTCGAAGCACTCGGCCAGGATGGCCCAGCATTGGTCCAGGGCTTCTTCCAGGGGTATGTTGACTCGAAGGTCCATGATCTTCTCTTCGAAGAGTTTTCCATACGCCAGGAGTTTCTTGTCCCAGGCCGACATCTCGAAGCCCATGTCGCGTTTTTCGCGGCTCTCGCGGCAGAGGGCGTACAGTTGGATGCAGGCGTCCATGATGGCGCGGTGGTCGTCGCGCGTCTTGCCGTTCACCTGCTGCTTCAGCCGCGACAGGCTGCCGAACGGCTCTATCCAGCCGCCCCGCAGGTAGAACTGCCCCTCCGTGATGTACCCCGTGTTGTCCGGCACGGGGTGCGTCACGTCGTCGCCCGGCATGGTGGTGCACGCCAGGACGGTCATCGAGCCGGAGCCTTCCAGGTCCACGGCCTTCTCGTACCGCCGCGCAAGTTGCGTGTACAGGTCGCCGGGGTACCCGCGGTTCGAGGGGATCTGTTCCATCGTGATGGCTATTTCCTTGAGCGCGTCGGCGAAGGCGGTCATGTCCGTCAGGAGCGCCAGGACGCGCTTGCCCTGGAGGGCGAAACCCTCGCCCACCGCCAGGCACAGGTCGGGCACGAGCAGGCACTCCACCACCGGGTCGGCCGCCGTGTGGATGAAGAGGATGGTGCGGCCCAGGACGCCGCCTTCCTCGAACGTCTTGCGGAACACCAGGTAATCGTCGTGCCTGAGGCCCATGCCGCCCAGGATGATGATGTCGGCGTTGGCCTGTAGGCCGACGCGGGCCAGCACCTCGTTGTACGGTTCGCCCGGCACGGAGAAGATGGGGAGTTTTTGAGATTCCACAAGCGAGTTAAAGATGTCGATCATCGGGATGCCCGTGCGGATCATCTTGCCTGGCAGGTTGCGGCGGGTGGGGTTGACGGGCGGCCCGCCGATGTCGCGGCGCTCGGCCTCGACGTCGGGGCGGGCGTCGCGCGGGCGGCCCGCGCCGTCGAAGACGCGGCCCAGCAGGTCCGCCGAGAAGGGCACCTGCATCGGCCGGCCCAGGAACCGCACGCGGTCACCGGTGGAGACGCCCTGCGTCCCGGCGAAGACCTGCAAGGAGACCTGGTCGCCCTCAAGGCGGATGACCTGGGCGAGGCTCGTGCGGCGGCGGCCGACGACGACGGCCAGTTCGTCGTAGCCCACGCCCGCGGCCGACACGGTGACTACGTTGCCGGCAATACGGGTGATCTGGTCATAATACTTCCGCATGTTTCAACACTCCGCCCGCGTCCGCGGCTGTCCCTTAGCCGCGATGAACGCGTCTATCTGCGCCAGCGTTTTCTTGAACTCCTCGCCCCGCCACTCCGCGTAGTTCCAGTTCCTGAACAGGTCCTGCGCCTGGACCATGGTGCGGCGGGCCACGTCCTTGTCTGCGAACTGGAAGTCTACGTCCACCAACTGGAGTATCTTGTCGAAGACGAACTGCTGGCGATCGGCGGGGCTGGCGGCATCGACCTTGTCGAAGGCGTTCTGCTGGAGGTAGCAGTTGTCGAAGAACGCGGCCTTCAGCATGGTGGTGAAATCGTCGATGCTGGTGCCTTCCTCGCCCACGACGGCCATCATCTGCTTGACCTCGGCGCCGCGCCTCAGCAGGTCGCGCATCCGCGTCACCTTGTCCGGGTCGATGATCCCGACGTACTTCGACCAGGAGTCGAGCGGGTCGATGGCGGGGTAGCGGCGGGCGTCGCTCCGGGCGCGCGACAGGCCGTGGAACGCCCCGACGACCTTCAGCGTGCCCTGTGTCACGGGTTCCTCGAAGTTGCCGCCGGCGGGGCTGACCGTGCCGCCGATGGTCACGGTGCCCAGGCGCCCGTCGCGCAGTTCAATCTGGCCGGCGCGCTCGTAGAAGTTTGCTATGCGGCTCTCCAGGTAGGCCGGAAAGGCCTCCTCGCCGGGGATTTCCTCCAGCCGCCCGGAGACCTCGCGCATGGCCTGGGCCCAGCGCGACGTGGAGTCGGCCAGCAGCAGCACGGCGAGGCCCATCTGGCGGTAATACTCGGCCAGCGTCACGGCCGTGTAAACGCTGGCCTCGCGGGCAGCCACGGGCATCGCCGAAGTATTACATATGATGATAGTCCGCTCCATAAGCGACCGCCCGGTGCGCGGGTCCTCCAGTTCCGGGAAGGTGCGCAGCGTCTCGACGACTTCCCCCGCGCGTTCGCCGCAGGCGGCGATGACCACGATGTCGATCTCGGCGAACTTGGCCGTGATCTGCTGGAGGACCGTCTTGCCCGCCCCGAACGGACCGGGAATGCAGTACGTGCCCCCGCGCACGACCGGGAACATCGAGTCGATGATGCGGATGCGCGTCACCAGCGGCTCGCGAGGCATGAGGCGCCGCCGCGCAATCGCCAGGGGCCGCTTGACGGGCCACGTCTGCTGCATCGTCACGGAATGCTCTTTGCCCTCGGCGTCGGCCAGGACGGCTACTTCCTTATCGACCGTCAGCGGCCCTGCCGCCGTCACGCGCGCGACCTTCAGCGCCCCGGCCAAGCCGAACGGCGCCATCACGCGGTGCTGGAACATGCCCTCCGGCACGGTTCCGAGCGTATCGCCCGCTTGGACGGCGTCGCCGGGCTGGACGGCAGGCGTGAACTCCCACGGCCGGTCCGTCGGCAGCGGGGGCAGGTACAGGCCGGCCTTCAGGAAGTAGCCCGTCTGTGCCGCCAACTGGGGCAGGGGGTTCTGAAGCCCGTCGAAGATCTGGCCCAGGAGGCCCGGCCCCAACGTGGCCGAGAGCATCTCGTCGCGGAACTCAACCGGGTTGCCCACCTTGAGGCCCCGTGTCTCCTCGAAGACCTGGAGGTCAGCCAGGCGGCCGCGGATGCGGATGACCTCCGAGAGGAGCCGCGCGCCGTCGCCACGGCAGCAGTAGCCGACGGAGTTCTGCACCACCCGCCCGTCGGCCTCGGCGACGACCATGTTGCCGAAGACGGATACGATTCGTCCGTTCAAGGCTCTTTGCTCCATGTCTGTTGGCATGTCGTGGGGCTCGTTTGCAGGCCGTGCATCAGTCACGCCCCCCGCGCCCAACAAGTTGGGCGGCTAAACGGGAGCCGCGCTCAAGCGATGCCAGCGTACAATCAGCATCAACCTGGCCGCGTACGCCACGAACTCCTCGTCGGCGAACGTGAACCAGCGGTCGTGCTCCGCGAGCCAGGCCCATCGCGCTCTGTCCAGGACGCGCAGGCCGGCGAGCGGGTCGGGCGCGGCCGCCCACTCGCTCACGAGCGGCGAGAAATCCTCCTCCGCGCCGCCGAGTTCCGCCGTCACCAGGTACGGGCCGGCCTCCAGGCCCAGCGCCTGGGCCCGGGCCGACGCCAGCGCGTTGCGGAGCGTCACCTCGTGCGCGACCCAGGCGGCCAGCAGCGGGCTGCCTTCGCGCCGGGCGACTCCGGCCGCATGGCGGAAGTACGCCGACCACACGGCGTCGGCGGCCACGCGCGGCGGAGGCGAAGCCTCGGCCGCGAGTGGCTCCGGCAGCGGCTCCTCATTGCGGATCTGGGCCGCCGAGAGCACGGCCGGGGTGACTTCCCGGACCTCGCCTGCCAGGAACGCCTCGCGCTGCACGAGGTCGTCGAAGAGGAGGACGGCCTCGACCAGCGTTCGCGGCCGGGCGGCCTCGGCCACGTGGGCCAGCAGGCCTGCGGGCGCAATCGGGACCGGCGTGCCCAGGTCGCCCAGCACCGGCAGGGCGCAAATCCGGTAGTAGTTGTCCGGCGGCATGGGCCCTATTTGTCCTGCGGCTTGCCGGCCGACATGGCTCGCCCCAGCAGTTCCCGAAGGGTCGGATTGACCAGTTCCGTCAGCGCCTCGACCACCGAATCGACGGTGACCTCGACGTTGGCGCCGTCGGCCCGGTACTCGAAGCCGTGCTGGGCCAGGGTGCCCTTGAGGTCGAACGATGCGCCGGCCAGTTCCGGCTGCCGCAGCAGGGTCAGGGCCCACTCGGCCAGTCGCTCGCGCATTTCGGGCGTAAGGTCGATGCGTATGGTGGTCCTGCGGTCGATGTCGGCCCGGACGTACTCCAAGACGACGTCGCGAAGAAGACTGCCGAGGAACTGCGGGTCGGCCAGCGGCTGCCGCACGCCGGCGGCCAGGACTTCGCGCAGCGCGCGGCCGAGGGCCTCGCGCAGCCTGAGGGCGATGTCGCGTGCCGCCAGTTCCAGGTCGGTCCGGCCCGTGGCCTGGACGGCCTCGGCCTGGGCCTGGGCGTTGTCGAGGATCTTCTTGGCCTGGGCGCGGGCGCCGGCAAGAATAGCGTCGGCCTCCTGGCGGGCCCTGGCCAAGTGCTCCTCGGCGGCCGCGCGGCCGGCCTCGACGCCCTCCTGCCTCAATTTCGCCACGAAAGACTCGAGTGTCTCGGCCATAAGGGGCTCCAGAAAGCGCAGTCTCTCACATTTATTATCGTACCCATCGGGGGAAGGCTTGAGGAACTTCGGACGGCCGCCGCGAACCTGGCACGGGCGTACATCGCCCCGTAGGTCCTTCTGCGGGCCGCCGCGCGGCCGCGCGATGCGTCCACCCAGCCCATCCCTCTCCTGCGGCGATTGCGGGACGCCCCCTCCGTTTTGAGGCTGATATCAGCGCCGCCGCGCGAAGTCAAGCAAAACGTGGCCCGGGCGCGTACGGCGTCACTTACAGGGGCAAACAAAGATGACATGTGTGGCACGGCCGGCTTGTCCGGCCGTGGTTGTCTCAAGCCGCACTCAGAGACCACGGCCGGGCAAGCCGGCCGTGACACATCGCCTAGTCATAGTCGCCCTCGTAAGTAACGCGGTACCCCAGCCGCGGGGCGCCGAGCGACCGGAGCCCGGATGTTCAGGCTACCGCCCGGCAGCGGCCGGGGGCTGGCCGGCGCGCTCCACGTGGAGCACAGCCGGGCGGTTCCGCCGGGCGAAGCGGCGCTCCTCGGCCACAGCCAGTGCGAACGCTGCCAGGCCGAGTCCGGCGCCCAGGACGAGGCCCGCCGATTCCTGCCCCAGGCCGGTCGCCTGCTGGAAGCCCGTCCAGGCGGCGCCGCCCAGGAGGCCCGCCATCCCCGCCGCAAGCGGCAGCGCGAAGACCATCAGTATGCCGCGCCACGGGCCGGGCGTCGGGATGGCGAGGCGTACGCGGTCGCCCTCCGCCAGGCCGTCGGCCGGCACTTCGAGCACGGGGCCGGAATCGCCGCCCTGGCGGCAGGCGGTGCAGCCGCGGCACTCAGCGGCGTGCTCGTCCGGGCGGCGGTCGAGGCGCACCTGGGCCCGCTTGCCGGGGATACGGAAGACCGTGCCGGTTTCGATGATGGTTTCCATAAACTTCAGATTCCAGGCTCCACGTCCCCTTCGCCGCCGCCCAGCGAACGGATTTTCGTCACTTGCCGCAGCAGCGCATTATACGGCACCGGTGCCCCCAGCCGCATGAGCAGGAACCGCCCGAGCGGCCCTTCTGAAACCAGGATGATCTGCCGCGACGTGGGCGCCTTGACGCCCGGCTCGGACGGCTGGTGGCCGGTCACAAGGACCTCTGCGCCCACGGCCCTGGCGAAGCGGTCGGCCACGTCCTGGTCCTGCGGTCGGCCCCAGACGAGGGCGTACACGCTGCCGCCGGGCAGGTAGTCCTCGGCCGTGAGCGGCCGGTCGAAGATGGAGTGGTCGAAGAGGTCGATGGTCTCGCGCTGCGGGGTGGAGTGGCTGATGAATACGCCGTTGGGCGTCCGCACCGCCAGCGGCACGGACGCCAGGAACCGCCGGTACGCCCCGTGCACCTCCGGCCAGCCTTCGCCGTAGGCGCTCTCTATGCCGCGCCAGAACGCCTGGCTGACGCTCGCGCCCGCTTTCTTGATGGTCGAGCCTACGATCTCGGCCAGGTCGTGGTTCGACAGGACCATCTGCACGTGCGACTTGAAGCGGCACTTCAGCACGGCTGCCTCTTCCAGGAGGCGGAAACTGCGGTCCCGCCCGCGGTCGTCCAGCGGCCCGCCGTGCACCAGTTCCTGGAACACCAGGTAGCGGTCCTGGTTGCGGCTGAGAGCGGCCCAGTCGACTACGCGGCGGAAGTTCTCCGTGTCGCCGTGCAGGTCGCCCACAACAATCAGGTCGCCCGCGGGTGGAAGAAGGATGACGTTGCCGCGGCGAAGCGGGTCACGCCGCATCAGCATCGACGCGCGGTCCAGGAGGTCCGTAATCTCGCCCACGCCCATCGGGGGCGGGTCGGGAGCAGGGTTCCAGGATTCGCCCGCGTCGGCCACGGCCGGTCTCCGCTGCGTGCCCTCGTCACTCCGTCTCGCTCGAGACGGGGCTGCGGAGGCGCTTCAGGTGCTCATCCCTCAGGTCCATCAGGAACGTCTCCATGGGGAACAACCGTCCTGGGCATCGAGTGTTTTTCAGTTCGCCGTGCCCGGCGATGTGCTCCAGGGGGATGCGGTATCGCTCGCGCAGGGCCAGTACAAGCATCTCCAGGGCGGCCATCTGGGCGGGCGTCGGCTCGTGCTGGTCGAAGTTGCCGATGAGGCAGATGCCGACGCCCTCGGTGTTGAACTCCGGGTGGTCGCGCACCTTCGTGTGCGCGCCGTCCAGTTGGTCAACCCAGCGGCGCGTGGGCACGATCTGGCCGTCGGCCGTGCCCGGCGACCGCCCGTTGTTAATGAGAAAGTGGTACGCCACGCCATTGACGAACCCGCGGTCGCGGTGCGTCTGGTCGATGGCCTCCAGTGTTCCGACGGGCGTGGCCGAGTGATGAATGACGATGTAGCGCCACGCGCGGCTGGGGGCCATCTCCTTGGGCCAGACTGTTTCCCGGAGTGCACCAGGGTCGGTCGTGGCGGGCGGCGCCGCGGCTCGCGGTCGCGGCATCGCGGCCCAGAAGATCATCGCGGCGACCGTCATGGCGGCCACGAGCGCCGCCCAGACGCGCACCATCCGGCCCCAGTCAGGCGCCGGACGCTGCGCGTGGGGGGCCTTTGCCTTGTCTGCGTCTTGGGGCGTCGGCGGAACTTGCGCCATGGTGCACCCCTTGTTCCCAGTCGGGGCCGTCGGCCGGCGGGCGAGTTGACGCGCATTATAGAACCGCGGCGCCGCCGCGTCAAACGTGGTTCGCATTTTCTCCGGGATCATCGTATAATCTAGGCCGTACAAGTAGAGGAAGGGGCCGTCCGCAGCCGAAATAAGAGGGGGGGAAGTCTGGCCCTGCGGCCGAAGCGGTATATGAGCGCGAGGTCGATTTTAACCTGCGGGCTGACGGCGCTTGGCCTTGCGGCCGATGCCCTGCTCGCGCCGTCGCCGGCCGCAGGCCAAGCGGGCGATGCCTTTGCCCTGCGCGACAGGGCGGCCGCGCACGTGTGCCTCGTGACGGCCGAGAACGCCCTCGGCGTGCCGCTGGCGTATGCATCGGGGTTCCTCTTCGGAGAGGGCAAATTCGCCGTCACGGACCTCTCGTCGCTGGCGCAGCCGGGCGTCACTCAGGCGGGCCTCCGGTTCCGCGACGGTCGCACGGCCGTGGCGAAGCAGTTCGGCATGGCCGACCCTTCAATCGGCCTGGTGGTCGCCCAACTGGACAAGCCTCCCCCTGGCGGGGGCGGCCTTTCGTTCTCCACGGCCGACCTGTCGGGCGGCCCACTCGAAGCCACCGTCGTCGGCTGGAAGTGGGGCCAGGAACTCGACCTGACGGTCGGGCGTATCACCCAGCCGATGCCGACCGCGAATCTGGCCCAGATGCTCGGCCTGGATGCGCCGAAGGCGCCTCCGGCGCTCCTGAACATCGAGGGTGTTGTGCCCGACGAGGCCACCGGGGCGCCCGTCCTTGACCGCGGCGGGGCGGTCCTGGGCGTCCTGTTGAAGGTGGCCGGGCTGAACCGGCCGCTGGTCGTGCCCTCGGCCCTCTTGCGCCAGGCGCTCCTGGCGTCGGACCGGCAACTGAAGCCGCTCTCGCAACTGCCGAAGCCGTACTGGCCCGTGGCAACGCAGCCGCTGCCGGGCAAGCCCGTCGCGCCGGCCGATTTTGCCAACGCCATCCGCACCATCAAGTTCCGCAGCCGTTGCGGCAAGTGCGACGGCAAGGGCGTCATCAAGGTTGACAAGATCGTCGGCTCCACGACGATCGGCGGCATAACGAAGAAGATCGTCCGCCAGGAAGAGGTGACCTGCCCGAACTGCCGCGGCGAGGGCGTCCTTTTGCCCGAGGGCTTCTACGCGCAGTACGTGCGCATGGCGGAGTACGGCACGTGGATGTCGCTGGCCGGCGACGTTGAACCGAAGGCCCGCGACGCCGCCTTCTCCAATGCCCTGGACCTGCTGCGAGCCATCGGCAAGGTCGGCCGCCGCTACCGCGACGACCTCATCAAGGAGGCCCGCGAGGAACTGGGCAAGCCCGCCGCCGAGTCCGCAACCGGTCCGAAGGGCGTCGTCGTATTCGCCGAAGTCCGCGAGGCCGTGGACGGCCCTGACGGGCCGTATCTGATCTTCTCGCCGCATCTTTCTCGGACGCTCTTGGCCAGCAAGGCCGACCGCCTGACCTCGACGGGCGAGGCGCAGGGCGGCAAGCCGCGACCCGGCCAGTGGATCGTACTGGCCGGGGCGGCCATCGGCCCCGTGTCGCTCGGAGATCACAAGCCCGTTTTCGTGCAGCCGTTTGCGTGGGCCGACGGGCCGGACTTGGGCGGCCCGCGCCGTCCGCCGCCCGGCCCGGCTGCCGGGCCCTCCACGCCGGCGACTCCGACGACGCCCACGCCGTCCACTACGCCGAAGCCCGGCTCGCCGAGTTTCTTCGGGTTGTAGCCGCGCCGGGCGCCATGCTTTCGCGCTGTTGCGAAAGCATGGCCTGCGGCCAAAATCGCGCAGTTTCGTCTTGGCATCCACGCCGCCGCCCGGTACAGTTGTCGCTGGGTACAATGGCTGGTGAAGACATTCTGCAAGCCAAGCGGCAGATTCGCCGCATCGTGCACGAGACGCTGGCCCGCCTGACGCCCAGCCACCGGCGTGCGGCCGGCATCGCGGTGGCCCAGCGGTTGACGGCCGTGCCGGAGGTGCGCGCGGCCGGGACGGTGATGGCGTTCCTCTCGCTTCCGACGGAACTAGATACGTGGCCCATCATCCGCTGGGCGTGGCAGGAAGGCAAACGCGTCCTTGTCCCGCGAATCGAACCCGCACCGCCCGACGTGCCCCTGGCTCGGCGCAAGATGGTGGCGGTGCCCCTGCGGCGGGCGGAGGTGGACGGCGTGGCGGCCCATCCCGACGTGCGCCCGGGGCCGCTCAGCATCCTGGAGGTGCCGGTTGCCGCATCCGTCAGCCCCGCCGAGATCGACGTCGTCCTGTTGCCGTGCCAGGCCGTTGACCGCGCGGGCAACCGCCTCGGCAAGGGCGGCGGATTCTACGACCGCCTGCTCGCCCGGCCGGACGTGCGGGCAGCACGCATCGCCATCGCCTTTCGCGAGCAGGTCTTCGACGAAATCCCCGTGACGCCCGCCGACCAGCCCGTGGACATGCTCGTGACCGATGGCGAGGTGCTCACCTTCCGCAACACGGACGAACGCCGGCAACATTCCGACCAGCGCGGGGTTTAACTTGAGCATGGCCCGGCGGGGCGCCCCTGCCGGGCGGCGACCCAGGAAAGGATTCTGACGAGCATGACGACGACGGGCCGTATCATCGTGGTGGTTGTGGCGGCGGCGGCACTGCTGACGCTCACGGTCCTGGCGATGCACTACCTGAGGCCGCCGGATGTGCCGCCTCCGGCTGGTCCAGAGGTCGTCGAGACGCCCGCGGCGGCGGGCGGCCCGGGCGATTCGCCCGCGGCGCCGCCGCCCGCCAGTGCGATCGCCGCCGACCTGAAGTCCGCGCACGGCCCCGATGCCCCGCCTGCGCCGGCCGGTTCCGCCGAGGCTGCCGCCGACGACGGCCTCGCGATGGCCGCGAGCGGCCGCGTCATACAGGCCCAGGTCCGCCTGAGTCAGGCCCTGCGCGCCGGCCTGGACGGGCCGAAGGGCAAGGCCGTCCGCGAGACTCTCGTAAGCCTGGCCAACCGGGCCCAACTCTCCGGCGCACGCTTGCCGGACGACCCGTACTCCAAGTCGTACGAGGTCGCCAGGGGCGACTCCGTCACGCGCATCGGCTCGAAGTTCCTCATTCCGCTGGAACTCGTGATGAAACTGAACGGCCTGGCGTCGCCGGGGATAAACGCGGGGCAGTCTCTGAAGGTCCTCCAGGGCCCCGTGAACGTCGAGATATTCAAGGAACGCCACGAACTCCAGGCGTGGATCGGCGACGTCTGCATCCGCATTTACCCCATCGCCGTGGGCAAGGGCAACTCGACCCCCGAAGGCACGTTCGTCGTCCGCAACAAGGTACAGAACCCCCCGTACCAGCCGCAGCACAAGGCCCGCTCCGAGCACCGCGAGGCCGGGGCGCCCGACAATCCCCTGGGCAGCCGCTGGATAGACATCGGCAACCACTACGGCGTCCACGGGACGATCGACCCGCCGAGCATCGGCCACGACGTCTCCGAAGGCTGCATCCGCATGCACAACAAGGACGTGGAGGAACTGTACGACCTGGTGGTGGTCGGGGCGAGCAAGGTCATAGTGAAACCGTGAGTTTGCCCGACCGCCGGTCGTATATTATAATAGGAATGGTTGCCGGAGGTTGCGGCATGACGACCATCACCGATTTCCGGCCTTACCACGAGGTCGTCTTTCGCGTCGACCAGGTGCGCGCGCGGCTGCGGTCGGTGCTGGTCATGGAGGGACTTTTCGTTCTGACGACGGTTCTGTGCGGCATCACCCTGGCGGCGACGCTTGCGCAGGGGTACCTGCGCTTCGGCCCGTACGGGCGGCTGGCTCTCCTTGCGGCGGGCTGCCTGGCCATCCTGGCCGCATTCTGGCGGCACGTCATAAGGCCGCTGCGGTACGACCCGGGCGACAAGGAGGTCGCGCGGCTGCTGGAGACGCGCCTGCCGGCGCTCGGCAACAGCCTCATCAACACGATCCTCCTGACGGAGAGCGCCGAGGAGTGGTCGGGCGTGCTGGTTGAGCGGGCCATCGGAGAGGCGGCCGCCGGGGCGCGCGGCATAGACCTGCTGGAGGCCGTGAGCGACCGCCGGGCCAGGCGATGGGGCATCGCCGCCGCCGTCGCCGTCACGCTCCTGAGCCTGTTCGCCGTTTTCGCTTACGGCCGGTTCTCCTCGGCCGCGCTTCAGATACTCATGCCGTTCCAGAAAGTGCCGTCGGTGGGCGACGTGCGGTTCCTGGAAATCAGGCCGGGCAACGCCGCGTGGATAAAGGGCGAGCCGCTCCAGATCGAGGCCGTCATCGACGACCGCTCCGGGCGGCCCATGCCTGCCGCTGTCGAGATCGCCGAGAACGGCGGCGCGCGGCTCGTGAGGAAGGAACTCGCCCGCGCCGCCGACCAGCCCGACCGTTTCTCATTCCGCGTGTCGCAGGTCCTTCAGCCCTTCGCGTACAGCCTGAGCGTGGGCGGCACGGAGAGCGAGACGTACCGTATCACCCTGCGCGAGCCGCCGCTCATCGAGAAGATTGATGTTCTGTACAAGTATCCGGAGTACACCGGCCTTGCGCCGCAGAAGGTCGAGAACTCCGGCGGCGAGATACGATGCCTCCTCGGCACCATGGTCGAGATGACCGTGCGCGTCTCGGCGGCCATCGACGGCGGCACGCTCACGTTCGGCCGCGGCGAGGTCCGCAATTGCGCCCGCGCCGACGACGGTCGCGGCATGACCGTGCAGTTCCCCGTCATGCAGAACGACACGTACCAGATTCACCTGGCCGGGCAGGCGCCAGGCGGCGCGGCCGTCGTGTACCGCATCACGGCCCTGGAGGACCGTCCGCCCGCCATCCAGTTCACGATGCCGAACCGCGACGTGGCCGCCTGGCCGGGCGAGACCGTCAAGATGGGCCTCAAGGCCGGCGACGATTACGGCCTCGGCGAGGTACGCCTCCTCGCCCAGGCCGATACCGAGGCCGACCCGCACCTCGTCGCCGGCTGGAAGAAGTTCGCCGACCCGAAGGAGACCGTCCTCGACCACGCCTTCGCCGTGGATGCCGGCCGGTACAAGTTGGGCCAGACGGTCACCTACTGGGCCGAGGCGGCCGACCGCCGCACGTACCAGGGCGGAGGCACGCCGCGAGGCCCGAACGTGGCCGCCACCGCCAAGTTCAAGATCCTCATCGAGGACCGCAAGGCCGCCGCAGCGCAGAAACTGGCGCAACTGTCGCGCCTTTACGAGCGGCTGCGCGAAATCCTCAAGGCCCAGGAGCAGGCCCGCACCGCGACCTCGGCCGCGGCCGCCATGAAGAAACTGCCGGACCTCAAGGCGGCCGGCGCGTCGCTCCAGGCCGCACAGAAAGGCATCCGCGACGCCACCCTGGCCGTCATCAAGGAAGTCACCTTCGACGACGACACCGTGGCCATCCGCGAAACGCTGGGCGTCCTGTCGAACAACGAAATGGCCTCGGCCATCACCAAGGCCAAGGCTGTCGCCGACCTTGCCGACCCGGCCCGCCTGGCCGCCGCGCCGGACTTGGCCAAGTCTCTCGCGGCCGACCAGGATACGATCATAGCGGTCCTCAGGCGCATCCTCGACATCGCCAGCCAACTGGCCGACGCCGTCAAGGAAGAGGCGAAGCGGCTCGCGCCCTCGGACATCCCGCCCGACCTGCTCCAGAAACTCAAGAACCTGAACGAGCGCCTGAAGGAGTTCGCCGGCCAGCAGAAGAAGGTCATCGAGGCATCCAAGGAACTCGCCAAGAAGCCCGTTGACGATTACCAGGAGACCGACCAGAAGGAACTGGCGAAACTTGAGGCCATCGAGGACCAGTGGGACAAGTTCCTCACGGAGGCCATCGCCGATTTCTCCAAGGTGCCCGAACTCGACGCGTCCAACCCGAGCCTCGTCAAGGAACTCATCGAAGTCAAAACAGACGTGGAAATGGCCGCCGACGCCCTCTCTCAGAAGGCCATGGACGTGGTCGTTCCGCTCGAGGAACTCGGCATGGAGGGCGCAAAGGAGATCGTCGAGAACCTCGAACGCTGGCTGCCCGACACGCCCGACCGCCAGCGCTGGTCGCAGGAAGAGTTCACCAAGGACATGGAAATACCCCACGCCGAACTGCCGCAGCAGATGGAAGACCTCGTGGGCGACCTCCTGGAGCAGGAAGAGGACCTCTTCGAGGAAATCGAAGACACCACCGCCAAGGCCGGCGACTCCGCCGACAAGGGCGCAGGATGGGACGCCATGGACGGCCCCATCTCCAACTTCTCCGCCAAGGGCGTAACCGGCAACCGCCTCCCCAACACCAGCGAGGTGGGCGGACGCAGCGGCGAGGGCCGCTCCGGCAAGTCATCCGGCGAGTTCGTCGAGGAAGAGGCCACCGGCAAGGGCGGCCGACGCACCCCCACCCGCCTCTCGCCCGACGCCTTCTCAAAGGGCGAAGTCAAGGACTCCAGCCCCGAGTCGCCCGGCGGTGCCACCGGCGGCGGCAAAATCTCCGGCGCGGGACAGGAGGGCCTCGAAGGCCCCGTCCCGCCCGAAGTCCAGCGACGCATGGGCAGCCTCGCCGGCAAGCAGGCCCAACTCAGGAACAAGGCCGAGGGCGTCAAGGCCGCCATGACTGTCAAGAACTACGACGCATTCGCCCTCGACCGCGCAATCGAGGGCATGAAACGCGTCCAGCGCGACCTCCTGGCCGGACGTTACCAGAACGCCCTCCGCCAGAAGGACGTTGTCCTGGAAGACCTTCGCGGCACGCGCATGCTGCTCTCGGGCGAGGTCCGCATCCGCCGCGACTCCAGCGCCGCCCTGCCAAACGAGATCCAGAAAGACGTGCTCGACGCACTCGAAAAGCCCATGCCGCGCGGCTACGAGGAGTTCCTGAAGCGATACTACGAGCGCCTGAGCGAGGGCGGCTGACGGGCCATGCGCCACGCCCGGACGCAGTTCGAGAAGCCTCGGGCGGCAGGTGAAGAAGCGTTCTTCGCGGCGGGTCGGCAAGC
>Ga0194112_10003683_pt1 | contig 21255 bp, 15 predicted proteins | sample TA2MahC400mmetaG_FD_146191 | JGI IMG/M metagenome (GOLD analysis project Ga0194112, IMG submission 146191) | Freshwater microbial communities from Lake Tanganyika, Tanzania - TA2015016 Mahale Deep Cast 400m | ecosystem: Environmental > Aquatic > Freshwater > Lake | place: Tanzania: Lake... | reverse complement strand
CAGGGGCGGGTCTAGTCTTCCGTTCCTGTCCCGAAGGGACAACAGGATTTAGCCGGCGGCTTCAGCCGCCGGAACCGTGGGCACACCACCGCCCAGTCCCGAAGGGACGGCAGAACGCGCGCCTGCCAGGGGCCGTGGCCTCTCTGTCGTCCCTTCGGGACTTGCCATGATTCCGCCGCCGGGATCCGGCGGCTGAAGCCGCCGGCTAAGTTCTGCCCTCCCTATGGGAGGAAAACGATAGGCCGCCAGAAGGTTGTCCCCTTATTTGTGGGGAGCTGTACTTAGTGGCGACCAAGGGTGCCAGCAAGGATGCCAACTCGCGCCATAGGGGTTGGCATTCTTGCCCGCGCGTGGCCACAATGGCGCGGGCCTGGGGCGGCTTCGCCAGAGGCCGTTTCTGGGCCTTGCGCAGCCCGAGGAGCGCCGGAGAGGCGGAATCTGTAAGTCCAGTGTATGAATAGACTTGCAAACACCGCGCCTGCTACGAGGCGGGCCAAAGGTGTCACAGGTCTAATGAGGCCCTCCGGAGCGATTCTAGGGGCATTTGCGGCGGTTTTTTCCGGACGCTTCGTAAGTGATTGGTATCTAGGCACTTAGCAGTTGAATATAACGGTACAGTGGCCCCTCATCGCGCATCCAGCAGCTCCCGGTAGAGGGTGTCGAGCTGCGCGACCATGGTCTGCCAGCGAAAGCGCTCGCGGCAGAGCTCGCGCCCCTTCGCCGCCATCCCCGCAGCCTGCTCTCGGTTCTCAATGATCTCGCAGAGGGAGACGACGAGACCTTCGACCGACTTGGGGGGAACCAGGTAGCCCGTCTCCCCGTGGATCACCACCTCGCGGGCGCCATCCACGTCGAATGACACCACGGGCTTTCCCGCCAGGAGCGCCTGGGGCAAGACCCGCGCCAGCCCCTCGCGCAGCGAGGCGTGGACCAGGGCATCCATCGCCGACAGGTAGGCCGGCACCTGGCTCGCCGGCACCAGGCCGGCGAAGACAATCCAGTCCCTCACCCCCAGCCGCTTCGCCTGGGCCTCCAGCGTCCCCCGCAGAATGCCGTCGCCGACGAAGAGGAAACGAACGTTTGGGTGCGCGTTCCGGATCCGCTTGGCCGCCTCGACGACGTATTCGTAGCCCTTCAGCTCGAAGAGGCGCGCAACCTTGCCGATGACAAATTCGTCCTCGCCGATGCCCAGGCGGTGCCGCATCGCCCGCCGCTGCCAGTCGCACTCAAGGAACGCCTCGGCCTCCATGCCGCTATAGACCGTGACGAACTTCGAGCGGTCCGCCACCCCCGCGGCCACCGCCTGCTCCGTCATAGCGTCAGCCACGCACACGATCTTGTCGCTCCACCTCGCCGCCTTCCGCTCCAGCCACACATAGAGCCGGTTCTTCCAGCCCCTCTCGTAGGGGTGGAAGGGCAGGCCGTGAATGGTGTGCACGACCACCGGGACGCGCTCTGCGCGTGCGGCGTAGCGGCCGAGGATGCCCGCCTTCGAGCTATGGGTGTGGACGATGTCGGGGCGGAGGTCGCGCAGGATGCGGCGTAGCTTTCGCGCCGCCACCCAGTCGCGCCAGGGGTGGATCGCCCGCCGCATCTCGGGCACCACAATCACCCGCAGGCCCAGCTTTTCGGCCTCGGTCAACAGCTCCCCTTCCGGCCCCAGCGCCGGCCCTGTCACCAGCGTGACATCGTAGTCGGGCCTCTCATGCAGCCCGCGGCAGGTGAGCAGCGTATTCTCCTGCGCCCCGCCGAGAATCATCCGCGTGATCGCATGCACCACCTTCGTCTTCACTCGTCCTCGTCCCTCATCAACCGCCCCTCCCGAAGGTTCCAATACCTTCGGGAGGGTACGGGCATCACTGTCGCTCACCAGGTGCGGGGATTACCCTCCCGAACGTATTGGAACGTTCGGGAGGGAGTCTCCTTCGTACTCGACCGACATGAGGCACAGGCCCTTGGCGGGCGCGGTGCGGCCGGCGAGGGCGCGGTCGCGCGACGCCAGCAGCCGCGCCACATCCTCGGGCGGACGCTTGCCCGCTCCGACCTCGATCATCGTGCCCACCATCGCCCGCACCATGTTATAGAGGAAGCCGTTCGCCGTCACCCAGTAATCGAGCCGCTCCCCCTCCTGAAGCCACTCGCTGCGGAGGACTGTGCGAACTGTCCCCTCCCCTTCCGAATGGCTCTCGAAGGCCGCGAAGTCGTGCTCGCCGAGGAAGAGCGCGGCGGCCTGCCGCATCGCCCCCAAGTCGAGGGGAAAGCGATGCCAGTGGACGAATGAGCCGCCTACCGCTGGCCGCACTGGGCGGCAGACGATGGCGTAGCGATAGGTCTTGCGCTTCGCCGAGTAGCGGGCGTGGAAGCCCCCCGCCACGTCCTCGGCCCGCAACACCGCGATGTCATCGGCCACGTTCGCGTTGATCGCGTGGACCAGCCGCTCGGCGGGGATGGCGCTGCCCGTACGGAAGTTGGCCACCTGGCCGAGCGCATGCACCCCCGCATCGGTGCGCCCTGAGCCGTACAGCGTCACCTCGTGCCCGACGACGCGCGCGAGCGCCTCCTCCAGCGCCTGCTGCACCGTCGGCGCGTTCGCCTGCCGCTGCCAGCCGTGGTAGCGCGTCCCATCGTACTCGATGGTCAGCTTCACGTTTCGCTCTCGTGCCTCGTCGCCCATGCCTGCATCATACGGCCTGCCCGCCGCCAGGTCAAGGTGCCCTAGGCAGGCGCTCACCGCTGGCCTGCGCTCCCGGCGAGCCCAAGACTGCCTGAAGGCAGGACTCCAAACGAAGGCGTCCTGGTTCGGAGTCCTGCCTTCAGGCAGTCTTCTCTCCTGCCAATGTCAGGGCGTGACGTCCCTGCCGGTTGCGCGGGGCTTTGGGGAAGGGTATACTTGGACGAGAAGATGCCTCTCTTGAGGTGCCAGTGCATGCCCACAGCGACTCCGCCGTCGCGGCGCTTCCCTGTGTGGGAGACCGTGGCGATCCTGCTCGCCCTCGCGTCGCTGTGGCCCGCTTACATCCTGAACCTCGAAGGCCCGGTGTGGCGGCCGCTGTGCTATGTGATGTTGGGCGTGATGGTGGTCGTCCTCATCCGCCGCCTCCTGGCCTTCGAGCGGCTGAAGGAGGAGGCCGACAGGGCGCGGCGAGAGAAGGGCTGCCAAGAAGTTCAAGGGCGCGACCGCCTTCCGTGGGAACCAAGGGACTGAGGAGAGCCACGAGCATCGAGCCACGAGCGAAGCCTCCGAATCCGTCGTTCTTGCGGCTCGCTGCTCGCCGCTCGCGGCTCGCAGCTTATGTGCGGCATCTGTGGCATCTACCACCGCGACCCTTCCGCGGCCGTCTCCCGCGAGACCCTGCGGGCGATGATCGCGCGCCTGCGCCACCGCGGGCCGGATGATGCGGGCACCTTCCTTCGGGGCGAACTGCCGGCGGCTGGGGGACCGGGGGACACGGCGGGCACCAGCCTTGCTGGTCCAGCCAGCCGTGCCACACCCGGGCTCAACGTTGGGCTGGGGATGGCCCGCCTCTCGATCATTGACGTGATGGGCGGGCACCAGCCGATGAGCAACGAGGACGGCTCGGTGTGGGTCGTCTTCAACGGCGAGGTCTACAATTTCCGCGAGCTGAAGGGCGAGCTGCTGGAGCGCGGCCACGCCTTCCGCTCCCACGCCGACACCGAGGTGATCGTCCACCTCTACGAGGAACTCGGCGAGCGGGTGGTCGAACGCCTTCACGGGATGTTCGCGTTCGCGCTGTGGGACGAGCGGCGCGAGCAGCTCCTCCTCGCCCGCGACCGGTTGGGCAAGAAGCCGCTCGTCTACCACGACGACGGCGCCCGCATCGCCTTCGCCTCCGAGCTTCAGGCCCTGCTCGAAGCCCCAGGCATCACCCGCGCCGTCTCCCCCGAGGCACTCGACCTCTATCTCACCTACCAATACGTCCCCGCGCCCCTCACCATCTTCGAGGGTATCCGCAAGCTCCCCCCCGCACACTACCTCGTGGCCTCGAAGGGCGGCACGCGCATCGAGCGCTACTGGGACCTCCCGACCGCTGTGGGCGGGGCGTCCCTGCCCCGCGCGTCTGATGCCTCCGCCTCCCCTGCCTGCCTGCGCGAGCGGCTCGATGCGGCGGTGAAGATGCGGCTGGTGAGCGACGTGCCCCTCGGGGCCTTCCTCAGCGGCGGCATTGACTCCACCATCGTCGTCGGCCTCATGGCACGCCACATGCGGGAGCCTGTCAAGACCTTCTCCATCGGCTTCGGCCAGCCGAAGTACGACGAGCTGAGCTACGCCCGCCTCGCGGCGGAACGCTTCGGGACCGACCACCATGAGTTCGTGGTCGAGCCGAAGGCCATCGAGGTCCTGCCCCTCCTCGTCCGCCACTACGGCGAGCCCTTCGCCGATTCCTCCGCCATCCCGACCTACTACCTGGCGCAGAAGACGCGGGAGCACGTGACCGTCGCGCTCTCGGGCGACGGGGGGGACGAGGGCTTCGGGGGCTACGAGCGCTACGCGGCGATGGCCCTGGGCGCCCGCTACGACGCGCTTCCTCGCCCATTGAGGTGCGTCGTGCGGGGCCTCGCCCGCGCCCTGTTCGGCCGCGTCTCGACCGCCGAGCCGAAGAGCCGCGGCCGCCGCCTCCGCCGATTCGTCGAGGCCCTCTCGCTCCCCCAGGTCGAGCGCTACGTCCAGTGGATTGCCTACTTCAAGCAGGCGGACAAGGGCGAATTGTACACTGGTGCGTTCGCAGAGCGTTTGGGCCGGGACATTTCCGATTTCCAATTTCCGATTTCCGATTTGGGCTTGAAATCGGCAATCGGCAATCGGCAATCGGCAATGGCAGCGGATGCCGCTGCACGCTACCTCGCCGCCGAGTTCGCCAAAGCCGGCGGCCTCGACGCCGCGGCGGCCACGGCCCGCGTGGATGCCGCAACCTATCTACCGAATGACATTCTGACGAAGGTTGACATTGCGAGCATGGCCAACTCGCTCGAGGTCCGCTGCCCCTTCCTCGAGCCCGACGTGCTCGGCTTCGGGCTGTCGCTCCCCACGCGGCTCAAGCTGGGGCGGCTGGGCATCTCGACGAAGAAGTTCCTGCGGGCTGCCTTCGCCGACCTGTTGCCGCCGGCGATACGGACGCGGGGCAAGATGGGCTTCGGCGTGCCCATCGCACACTGGCTGCGGGGCGAGTTGCGCGACTACGCCCGCTGCATCCTCCTCTCGCCCGAATGCCTCGCCCGCGGCTACTTCCGCGAGGAGACGGTTCGCCGCCTCCTTGACGAACACCAGTCCTCCCGCGCCGACCACGCCGACCGCCTCTGGGCACTCCTCAACCTCGAGCTCTGGCACCGCGAGTTCCTGCCATGAGTGCACTTGACAACGCGCCCCGGATTCCGTATTTCTATTGTTGCCATGGGGGCGCATCGCGGCCTGGGGGTGACAGATGACCGCGGCACAGCATTCCGACCCGATCCTGAGCGAAGTTCTCAGCCGGCTTGTGGACGCGTTCAGTCCCGATGCGGTGTACCTATTTGGCTCCCGTGCGCGGGGCGGGGCGGATGCTGACAGCGACTACGACCTCCTGGTCGTGGTTCCGGACGCGGCACCGCCCGAGCGACGGCAGGCGAGACTTGCGTACCAGGCCCTTCGCGGCACGGGCGTCGCCGCCGACGTCTTGGTGTGGACCCGCTCGGCCTTTGACTGCCGCCTGCACCTGCGGGCATCGCTCCCTGCCACAGTGGTGCGGGAGGGGAGGCTCCTCTATGCCGCATGACCCTGTTCGCGTCGCCGATACCAGGGCCTGGGTCGAGAAGGCACTCGTGGACTTCCGGGGCGCGGAGGCCGACGTGGCCGCCTCGCCGCCTGTCATCGAGGACATCTTCTTCCACGCTCAACAAGCTACGGAGAAGATGCTCAAGGCGTTCCTCACATGGCACGACCGCCCGTTCCGGAAGACACATGCCATCGAGGAACTCGGCGAACTCTGCCTCGTAGTAGACCCGACACTCAGGGAACTGGTGGACCGCGCCGTCCCCCTCACCGAGTACGCCTCGAAGTTCCGCTACCCCGGGGTTATGGAGGTCGCCGACCTGGACGAGGCGAAGGCTGCTCTGACTGTGGCCAGAGAGGTCTTCGATGCGATCGCCGCCCGCCTCCCCGCGGAGACGCGTCCATCCCGATAGCGTCCGCGTCATGCCGAGCAAGCCACCAGGCTCACGCAGGCGCCGCAGGGGTCGGCGGAGTTGACGAGGAGGGTGCGGAGGGGCCTCTGGAGGGGTTCCCCGCCGGGGAGGAAGTGGCCTTCGAGGCAAGCCAGGGCCGCGGCGAGGGACATCCCGCCCCCCGCGCCCATCGCCTCGCCGAGCAAGCCCTTGACCGAGATGAGGGCGGGCGAGATTGCCGATTTCCGATTGCCGATTGCCGATTTCAGACAGTCACCCCCAAACACGCTTCGCACGGCCTCGATTTCTGCACCATCCACCTCGGGCAGGCCACAGCCGATGCCGACGATGGCATCAACATCCGCCGGTCCAATGCCCCCACGCTCCATGGCCTCGCGCATCGAGCGGGCTAGTCCGTCAGCCACCGCCGGCAGGGATCGCGGTTCACCCTCCCCGGCCGCTGCTTGCAATCGGCAATCGGCAATCGGCAATCGGCAATTGCCGTCGCCCTGGCACGAGGCCCAGCCGAGGACACGGGCGAGGACCGGGGTGTTCCATTGCCGGGCCGACTCGGCGTCCTCGACGGCGACGACGGCGGCCCCCTCGCCGAGAAGCATGCCGCCCGAGGCGGGGTCGTAGGGCAGCGGCTCCCCCCCAGCGTTCAGCCCCCCGCGCAAGCAGTAGGCGTGGAAGATGGGTTCCGAGAGCGACTCCGCGCCGCCCGCCAACAAACGCTTCTCCTTGCCCAACGCCACGCGGCGGCAAGCATACTCGACCGCGGCCAGGCCCGACACGTGGCCGCTCGTGAGGCAGGCGTTGAAGCCGCGCAGCTTGAACTCGATCGAGGCCAGGCTGTTCGGCGCGTTCGCGTAGCTGTGGGTGAACGGCAGCGGGGAGACGAACTTCGGCTTGCCCTCGACCAGCTTCTGGGCGAAGAGCGCGAGGGAGTCCATGCAGCCCCAAGCCGTGCCGAAGACAAGCCCGACGCTCTCGTCGCCCGTCCAGTGGGCATCGCGCAGCGCCGAGGCGCAGGCGGCCAGGGTAAAGGCTGAGGTGCGGTCAATATAGGTCTTCGACGACTCGATGAAGTCGCCCAACTCCAGGTCGAGCACCTCGGCCCCGAAGCGGCAGGGGTAGGCGGAGGCGTCGAACGACGCAACCTCGCCGATGCCGCTCCTGCCCTCGCGCAGCGCCGCGCTCAGGGCCTCGAGCGACAGCCCGAGGGGGGTGATGCAGCCGACCCCCGTGATGACGACCTCGTTCCCGTTCATCCAATCGTCCTCGTCCCTCGTCCTCGCTCCTTCGGCCCGTGTGGGCGGGGCCTCCGTGCCCCGCGCGGGGCAGAGACGCCCCGCCCACAGAGAACTCCACGCGCGCGGACATGCGCGCCCTATCGCCCCTCCCAGCGCGCAAGCACGATGGCCGAGTTGGTTCCGCCTATCCCGTAGGCGTTGCAGAGGGCGAGCCGCACGTCGCACCTCCGGGCCTGGTTGGGCACGTAGTCCAAGTCGCACTCGGGGTCGGGCGTCTCGTAGTGGATGGTCGGCGGCACGATGCCGGTCTGAAGGGTCTTGATGGTGGCGATGGATTCGAGGGTGCCCGCCGCGCCGCAGGTGTGGCCGAGCATGGACTTATTGGCCGTGATGGCGAGCGTGCGGGCATGGGCGTTGAAGACAGCCTTGATCGCCGCCGTCTCGATCTTGTCGTTGTAGGGGGTGCCGGTGCCGTGGGCGTTGACGTGCTGGACGTCGCTCGGCTTCACGCCGGCGTCGTCGAGCGCGCCGCGCATGACGGCGATGATGCCCTTGCCGCTTGTGTCGGGCGCGGTCATGTGGAAGGCGTCGTTGTTCATCGCGTGGCCGAGGACCTCGGCGTGGATGGCCGCGCCGCGGACCTGGGCGGATTCGAGCGACTCGACGACGACGACGCCGGCCCCTTCGGAGAACATCGTGCCCTGGCGGCTCTTGTCGAAGGGGCGAATGGTCTCGGGCGTGATGGCGCGAAGGGCGCTCAGACCGCTGTAGGACATCAGGGCCAGCTCGTCGTAGCCGCCGGCGATGGCCCGCTCGCAGTGTCCCTCGCGGATGAGGTCAACCGCGTAGCCGATGGCTGCGACGCCCGAGGCGCAAGAGAGCGAGAGGGTTGCGGTCGGGCCGCGGAGGCCCCATCGCTTCACGGCGGCGACGACCGCGGCTTGGAAGTCGAACTCGTCGAGCCAGCGGGGATCGGGCTCTTCGCCGTGGGCCTGGGCAGCGATGAGCTTCTCGCCGTGCTCGCAACCACCGAAGTTCGTCGCCAGGACTATCCCGGCCGAGCGAAGGCCCTCCCCCTCCAGGCGGGCATCAGCGATGGCCTGCTCGATGGCGGCGAGGGCATACTGCTTCGCCCGGCTCGCCTCGGGGTCCGGCAGCGGAAAGCCCTTCACCTCCCCGCCGTTGGCGTTCCTGAAGGGGCTGGCATCGAAGTGCGTGATTGGCGCAAGCGCGCACCGCCCGGCACAAAGCCCATCCCAGAACTCGGCGACCGAGTTCCCGTTGGGGGCGATGGCGCCCAGGCCGGTGATGACGAGGCGGGGGGGCGGCGATGCCATTGGAGAAAGGGACCCAAGGGACAAAAGGGACGAAAGGGACAAAAGGGACCCAGGAACCTGCGGGGCCTCTTCATCCCTTGTGTCCCTTTGGTCCCTTTTGTCCCTTTCTTATCCTAGCCCCTGCGTTGCCGGCGATCAAGCCGACATGAGCACCCTCTTGAAAACGCCCACTGCCTCGATGATCTGCTCGCGGCTCACGTCGAGGTGGGTGACCAGGCGGATGCGGTAGGGGGCGGTGTCGTACATGAGCACGCCGGCCTTGGCCATCCGCTGTTTCAGCTCGGAAGCGGCCATTCCGGTGCGGCGGCAGTCGAAGAAGACCATGTTGGTCTCCACCTCGTCGGGGTTGAGGTCGAGGGTGTCAATCTCGGCCAGGCCGCGTGCGAGCAGGCGGGCGTTGGCGTGGTCGTCGGCGAGGCGGGCGACGTTGTGCTCGAGGGCATAGATAGCCGCCGCAGCCAGAATGCCGGCCTGGCGCATCCCGCCGCCGAACACTTTCCGCCAGCGGCGCGCCCGCTCGATGAACTCCCGCGGCCCCGCCACGACCGAGCCGACGGGGCACCCGAGGCCCTTGGAGAAGCAGAGCGTGGCCGAATCGCAGTGCCGCGTGTAGTCGGTCGGCCTGACCCGCTTCTCGACGCAGGCGTTGAGGAGGCGTGCGCCGTCGAGGTGGAGGCGAATGCCATGACGGCGGGCCACCTCGCCGATGGCGGCCGTGGTCTCGACGGGATAGATGGAGCCGCCCCCGCGGTTGTGGGTGTTCTCGATGGCGATGAGGGTGGTCGGGCCGTGGTGGACGTTTCTCGGGCGGATCCGGGCCTCAACCTGTTCGGCGGTCATGATGCCACGCTTGCCCTCGACGGGTGCGACCTGGACGCCGGACACTGCCGCGATGGCCGCGCTCTCGAGGTTGTAGCAGTGGGCGTTGAGGTCCACGATCATCTCGTCCCCCGCCTGCGTCCAGGTCTTGATCGCCACCTGGTTGGCCATCGAGCCGGAGGGGACGAAGAGGGACGCCTCCATGCCGTAGAGTTCGGCGCAGAGGGCCTCCAGGCGGTTGATCGTGGGGTCTTCGCGTGCCACGTCGTCGCCGACCTCGGCGTTGGCCATCGCCTGGCGCATGGCGGGGGAGGGCTTCGTGACGGTGTCGCTACGCAAGTCAATCGGCAGGTTCATGGCTCATGCCCTCGGGTAACGCAGGGGACGGAATCCCAGATTCCAGATTACGGATTCCAGATTGTGGAGCCCGGAGAGCGGGGCGAGCTGCGAAATGGGTCAGGTGCGCGGGGCAGCCGTTCGCGCAGTCGGAAGATCCGAAGCCCGCGACCGGCACCATCGCTCCCCGCCGGCGTTGCAGCGCCTGATTGAGCACGCACTCCTGGCGGCGCGTGGACGGGTACGGTACGGATGCCAGCAGCCGAGCGGCAGGGAGGGCGAGAAGGTGGTCAATGTGCCAATGGAGCTTCTTGGCCCGCCGCTGGTGGCGCGCGATGCGGGTGGCGAGGCCGTTCATCGCGCTGCCGCAGTAGACGTAGTAGCCCTTGGCAAAGCGGAAACGGCCCAGGCGCCCAACCTCCACCACGCTGTCTACCTCCAGTCGGATCACCAGGCAATATGCGCCGCTGTCGAGCACGGCCCTGCTCCAATCACGCGTCACGCGTCACGCGTCCTGCGTCGCCGCCTTGCGGCGTCACGGAGTGTGCGGACAGGAATGCGCGAATCATGTCGCACAAGTGCCGGGGACTCGCGCAAGCGCGGTAGCCGGTGGGCAGAGAGCGGAGGAAGCTCGAGCCATAGTTGCGCGTGAGCACGCGGCGGTCGAGGACGACGACGACGCCGGAGTCGGTCTTCGTGCGAATGAGGCGGCCCGCCCCCTGCTTGAATCTGATGACTGCGCTGGGCAGGGAGTAGTTGCGGAAGGAGCTGAGGCCACGGGCCTGCACCTCCTCGCACCGGGCCTGCACCACGGGCGCCGTGTGGACGGCGAAGGGCAGCTTGGTGATCACCAGGCAGCTCAGGGATTCGCCAGGCACGTCCACCCCCTCCCAGAAGCTGTCGGTGCCGAGGAGGACGGAGGTGGTGTCGCGCTTGAAGATGTTGGTGATGGCCCGGCGCTCGCCATCGAAGCCCTGGCCGAGGACGAGGATGCCCTCGGCCTCCAGAGCGGCCTTGAGCTTCGGATACGCCTCGTTGAGCATCGAGTAGGCAGTGAAGAGGCCGAGGCCCCGCCCGCCGCTGGCGCGGAAGATGTCAATCAGCAGCTTGCCCACACCGGCCGAGAAGGCCCCCTCCTCAGCATCGGGCTCGGGCAGGAAGTTGGGCACCAGCACCAGCATCTGACGGCTGTAGTCGAAGGGGGAGCCCACGTCCTCCTCCACCAGCTTCGCCTTGTCCATTGCGTCCAGGCCGATGCGGTCCTTGAGGAATGCGAAGCTGCGCCCCGCCGTCAGCGTGGCCGAGGTGAAGATGATCGTGTCCTTGCGGTCGTAGAGGAGTTCCTTTAGCTTCGGCCCCACGCGAATGGGCGCAGCGGCGACGCGGTACGACGGCCTCTTGCGGCCGGTGCGCTCGATCCAGTAGACATATGTCTCGTCGTCCCCCGCCACCAGGAAGTCCAGCGTCTCCTGAAGCTCGGCCAGGCTGCCCGCGATGCCGCGCAGGTCGTAGACGGATTCGGCGCGGTAGGGGAAGTCGCGCTCGATCATCAGCTCCAGGCTCTCCGCGAGGCGTTCGACGCGCTTCCGCAGGCCGGCGATGGCGGAGACGGTCGCCTTCTTCTCGACCTCCACCGGCTCCCAATGCTTTGGGTTGCGGGACTTGGCGTCGTAGCGGACGGCCTCGGCGTCGGTCCGGGCGGCGGCGAAGACCCACTCGATGGCCTGGAGGAAGCCGTCAAGGCGGTTCTGCACCTCCTCCACGTCGGCACAGGCGTCCACGATAAAGCCGTCGAGGGCCTCTTCGTCGGGCGTGAGGTCGCGCTCGCGGCCCTTCTTCATGCGGTAGCGGATGCTGGGGAGGAGGCCGCGCTCGGGGGCGCCCTTGTCGCGGCGGAGCAGGCGGCGGAGGAGGCGGGCGACCTGCCAGCGCTCGACCTCGCGGGCCAGGAACTCGGTCGCCGCGTCCTCGAGGTTGTGGGCCTCGTCGAAGACCACGTGGGCGTAGGGAGGGAGGACGACGCTCTCCATGCCCAGCTCGGCGAAGACGACGGCGTGGTTGGCCACAACGATGTCGGCGAGCATCGAGAGGGCGCGAGCGTTCTGGAGGAAGCAGTGGCGGCGCTCGCGGCAGTTCGGCCCTGCGCACTCCTCACCCGACGCGCAGAGCTTCGGCCAGAGGTCGAACTGGCGGAACCCCAGGAAGCCGTTGGCCTCGGCGACGTCGCCCGTCTCGGTGTCCGCCGCCCACACGAGGAGGGCGAGGAGGGCGACCCGCTCCTCCTCGCTCAGCTCCCGCTCGGCCTCTTCGAGCATGTAGAGGAGCTTACGGACACACAGGTAGTTCGCCCGCCCCTTGATGAGCGCCGCCTCGAAGGGTACGCCGAGCGCCTGCTGGATGAGCGGGATGTCCTTGAAGAAGAGCTGCTCCTGAAGGTTCTTGGTGTTGGTCGAGATGACGATCTTATCGCTGTTCTCGCGCGCCCAATGGATGGCCGGGACGAGGTATGCGATGGACTTGCCGACGCCCGTGCCGGCCTCGACGAGGAGGTGCCGCCCCTCGTTGAACGCCTCGGCGACGAGTTCGGCCATGCGAACCTGCTGGGGGCGGAACTCGTAGCCTGGGAGCTTCTGGCTAAAGAGGCCGCCCTGGCCGAGGAGGGCCTGGATGCGCGGCACATCGAGCCGCTTGGGGGGTGGACGCTTCGCGGGGTCGGACTCCTTGCGGGCGCTGCGGGCGGCCTCAATCACGCTCCCGAAGTCACGCAGCCGCTTGCGGAAACTGGGCGCCGCGACCTCGAAGGGGCCGGTCAGGCGTCGGGCCTCGGCCTCCAGGAACAGGTGGCGAGCCGGCCAGGCGGTGAGGCCCGACATGGCGCTCAGCGCAGCCACGACCTCGAAGGGCAGCTCGTCGAGCCGCTCGCGGAGCTTCTGCCAGAGGGGCACGAGCACGCGGGCGTCGTCCAGAGCCCTGTGCCGCTCGCCCACGGGCAGGCCGAGCGTGAGCACCATCGTGTCCAGGTCGTGGTGCTCCAGGGCGGGATACAGGATGCGGCACAACTCGAGCGTGTCGAGGGCAGTATTCTGGAAGTAGCCGTCGCTCTTCTGCTTGAGGAAGCCGACGTCGAAGGGGGCGTTGTGGGCGACCACCGTGTCGTCGCCCACGAAGCGCAGGAACTCGGCCAACACGGCGCGGCTCGGCGGCTGCCGCCGCAGCTCGGCGTCTTTGATCCCCGTCAGCTTCGTGATCGTCAGCGACAGCGGCCGCCCCGGATTCGCCAGGCGGCTGAACTCCCCCTCCACCTTCCCGTCAGCCACGCGCACGGCGGCGAACTCGATGATCTCCTCAACGGCAGGGTCCAGCCCCGTCGTCTCGAGGTCAATGAACACCAGCCGCCGGTAGCTGGGATTGCCGATTTGCGATTTCCGATTTGCGATTTCAGACCCATCCTGTCACGCGTCACGAGTCATGGGCGTGTTGCCGGAATCGTGAACTCGTTGGGAGTCCCGCCTTCAGGCGGTCTCCTCCTGACTTTCTCCGCCTAAAGGCGGGACTCCAAGCGGGCCGGATCCCCCAAACGGGGTCCGGGCAACACGCCCTCATGCCTTTACATCAACTTTGTCTTTCGGCAGATAGTCGCTCTTGATGAACACCGCGTCCATCGTCTCCGCCGTGTCGTTGATGATGTTGTGGACGTCGCCCGGCTCCATGCGGAAGGCGTCGCCCACGCGGACGCGGTATTCCTGGCCGTTGACGATCACGAGGGGCGTGCCGCGGGTGAAGTAGAAGGTCTCCTCGACCTTCTCGTGGAAGTGCGTGCCGAGCTGCTGGCCGGGGAGGAAGCGGAGCACCCCCCAATCCAGCCTCGGCCCGCGGAAGAGGTATTTCACCCCGTGATCGCCGTCCCGGTACTCCTTCTCGCCGTCGTTCACCCGTTCCATGCTCATCTGCCTCCTGCCCAAAGTCGCGGAGAGACGCACGGCAGAGATTATACACGATTGTGTGGGCTCGGCGAAAGCCACTCGCCCGCCGCTTGACATGCAGCCGCTCTGCGCTACACTGTGACATTGACAGATCGCCGTCGCTGTCGCCTTCAACCCCTTGCAGGAGGCCATCGCGTGTGCCGTTGCCTTGCCGCTGCCGTGCTTTGCCTCGCCGCATCGTCCGCGCTCGTCGCCGAGCCGTGGCCGCCGAAGGGCACGCCGCTCCGCGTGCCCGTGACGCGCGACCTGTGGGTGTCGTCCTGCCCAGGCGAAACGCAGGGGAACAACGGGGGCTCGGACAAGCTGAAGACGAAGGCCTACCAGGAGTTCTTCCTGCTGGACATTGACCCAGCGCCACTCAAGGGGCGGGTCATCACGGGCGCCGTGCTGCACCTGCACTGCGCGTCGAAGGACATCCAGAAGCGCCTGGCCGTCTCCACCCTCGCCTCCGAATGGGTCGAAGGCACGGGCACGGGCTACGCAAAGCAGCCAGGGAGTTCCTGTTTCGAGCAGGCCGAACTCGGCAAGCGGGATTGGGCCTATCCCGGCAGCGACCTCACGGCCGTGATGATGGGCGAAGGGGGCACGATCTGGGCCACGTGGGACGCGACGCCGCCCGACGCCGAGGGCTGGCAGACAGTGGCGGTCGAGCCGCGCGTCGTCGCCGCCCGCGTGGCCGGCCTCTCCTACGGCTTCGTCGTCTTCGACGACACGGGGAGCGAGTGGACCCGCAACGGCGAGCAGTACAAGCGGTTCACCTTCCCCAACCGCTTCGTCCACAGCCGCGAATCGGGCGCGAAAACCGCCCCCTACTTCACCATCTACCTCGGCGACGAAGACAAGCAGCCGCCCGCCGCCGCGGCCGACTTCCGCCAGGAGGAAGCCGTCCTCCCCGCAGGCGAGGCAATCGTGTCCTGGGCCGCCCCCGCCGATGCCCTCGGCTTCAACGCCGTGGTGATGCACCCCAGCGGCGTCATTGGCGACCTGAGAAAAGGCATCCCTGTTCCTCGCTACCTCATTCCTGCGGCGGTGCCGGGACAGCGGGTCCAGATGCACTTGCGCGACATGGGCTTCAAGAACGGCGAGCTGCTCGATGTCTCAGTGTCCGCCGTGGATGCCGCGGGGAACTACAGCCCCGGGGCGATGTGCACGGTGAGGCTCTCGGCCACGCCAATCACCGTGCCCATCGGCGGCGAGCCGGCGGCGAAGTTCACCGGCGCCGCCCCGCTGCCGAAGCTGGGCGGGGCCGAGGTCGCTGTGATTGATCCGCTCGACAAGGTGAATCCTGCTTCGGGAGAGACCATTCCGTCGCACGATGCCGCCTATCTCGCGGCCAATCATCTGTGGTCGGCCAAGAACGAGCTGGTGCGGCTCTACGCCGCGAAGAACGAATTCGTCGCCTTCCAGGTCGTGCTCAAGGGCGGAGCGGAGGGCGTGACGCCCGCCATCAAGCTGCCGGAACCGCTCAGGGCCGAGCTACTTGAGTTTCACAACGTCAAGTCCAAGGTCGGCTTGCTCCCCGACCCGCTCGTGCCAATCAAGGGCGCCTTGGCCTCACAACAACCGAACGGTGCGTTCCTGGCGGACATCTACGTGCCCCACGAAACGCCGGCCGGCAAGCACACGGGCAAGCTCACCCTGGCCAAGGGCGAGGAGATACTTCCCATTACCATCGAGCTGAATGTGTGGGACTTCACGCTGCCCGACTGGCTGTCGTTTATCCCCGAGATGAACAGCTATGGGCTGCCGGCGCCAGAGCTTGCCTACTACCGCGTCGGCCACGTCCACCGCACGTGCGTCAACGCCCTCCCCTACAGCCAGGGCGGCAGCGTGCGACACGCGCCGAAGTGGGACGGGGCGAAGCTCGACTGGACGGATTGGGACAAGCGTTTCGCCCCGCTCCTCGACGGCTCGGCCTTCAGCGACCTGCCCCGCAAGGGCGTGCCGCTCGACTCCTTCTACCTGCCGCTCCACGAGAACTGGCCGGGCGACGTGTTCAAGAGCTACAATGGCTCGTACTGGGCCGATCGCGCCTTCCCGCCCGCCTACCGCGGGACGTTCGTCAAGGTCTCGCGCCTCTTCGCTGAACACTTCGCCGAGAAGGGCTGGTACGACACCTTCATCCAGTTCTACCTGAACAACAAGAACAACTACAAGGAGCGGGGCTGGTCGCGGGGGGCGTCGCCGTGGATACTCGACGAGCCGGCCAGCTTCCAGGACTACTGGGCGCTCCGCTGGTTCGCCGCCGCCTTCCACGAGGGTGCCGCGGCTGCCCGCGGCAAGACCAAGCTGGGCTTTCGCATTGACATCTCGCGGCCCCAGTGGGAGCGCGACTGCCTGACGCCGCTCAACGACTTCTACGTGTGCAGCGGCGTCTTCCGCAAGTATCGGCGAATGATCCTCGACCGCCAACGCCGCAACGGGATGGTGATCTTCGAATACGGCTCATCCAATCCCGTCGAGGCATCGAACGTCCAGCCCGCTGGCTGGTGCGTGAGCGCCTGGTGCCTGGGGGCCGATGGCGTGCTGCCCTGGCAAACCATTGGGAACGACGGCTCGTGGGCCAACGCCGACGAATGCTCGCTCTTCTATCCTGGCGCCAAGGTCGGCAGCGCCGAGCCAATCCCCAGCGTGCGCCTCAAAGCCTATCGCCGCGGCCAGCAGGATGTCGAATACCTCACCACGCTCGCTCTGGAACTCAGGGTGCCCCGCTGGGCGGTGGGCCAGGCGGTGCAGGAACAGCTCCGCCTCGTCGCCTCTGCGCAGAAGGGGCCGGACGTGGGCGGCATCGAAGACGCGGGGCGCGTGACCTTCCGCAACCTGTCGCCCGTCGCCCTCTGGGAGCTTCGCACCCAGGTCGGCGGCATCCTCTCGACGCCCAAGCCCGGGTTGCAGCGCCGCCTGGCAGACCTCCTCACGCCACCCCGCCGGCTGGTGGACCTCCGCCCGCCGACCCGCGACGTGAGCAAGCTGCCCACGTTCCTCCCTGAGCCGCGCCCGCCGGTGGCGGAGAAGGGCGCCCCTGGCGCCGAGGGCGAGCAGGGCGAGGCCATCACCATCCAGGGCAAGCCAGCGGTCAGCGACGCCCTCATCCACTTCGAGGAGCCTGAGCGTAAGTTCGGCGGCGAGGCCCGCAGCAACGCCCTCCGCCGCACCGACCGCACGAACGCCTTCCTCGTCCGGTTCGACCTCGCGGGCAAGATGCCGCAGGGCGCAAAGGTCGCCTCCGCCAAGCTCACCTTCTACGTCTGGGACCCCAGCAGCAAGGGCAAGACCCGTGTCTGCGCCTATCGCCTCATTACCGACTGGGACGAGCGCACCGTCACCTGGAAGGCGTCCGCCGTCGGCAAGACCTGGGCCGACGAGGCCGGCTTCGAGGTCGGCAAGGACACCCCGAAGGACCCCGACGGCGACGCCATCGTCCCGCCCGACGACGGAGCCGACACCGCCGACCCGCCGCTCGAGTACTCGATTGACGTCACCAAGTCTGTCGCCGCCTGGCTCTCGGGCCAGGCCAAGAACCTCGGCCTCGCCATCGTCCCCCTCATTGACCGCTCGGTGGACGACGGCCAGCACACCCGCATGCAGGTTCTCGCCTCCGAGTACCGCGACAAGGAGTTCACCCCAAGACTCACCCTTCGGTTGGGGAAGTAGACCGTGGGCAAGAGACCTGCGGGAGTCCTTTCCATGCAGACAGGCATCTGTCTGTTCCTTGCCCTCGCCGCAGCGGCCGAGACGCGCGCTGCGGAGGGCTGGACGCGGTTCAGGGGGCCGAATGGGTCGGGGATCGCCGAGGCGGCGGACCTGCCGGTGCAGTGGGCAGAGAAGGACTACAAGTGGCGGGTGAAGCTGCCCGGCGTCGGCCACTCGTCGCCCGTTATCTGGGGCGACAAGCTCTTCCTGACCTCGGGCGACCCGAAGACCGCCAGACGATTCGTCCTGTGTCTCAAGACCTCGGATGGGTCCACCCTCTGGCAGCGGGAATACGAGTCCAAGAAGCACGAGATGAATGAGTCGAACAGCTACGGCACCTCGACGCCCGCGGTGGACGGAGAGCGGGTCTACGCCTACTGGACGACGCCCGACGAGGTAACGCTTCTCGCCCTGACGCACGACGGGAAGGACTCCTGGCGGCGGGGCTTCGGGCCGTTCGCCAGCGAGCACGGCGGCGGCACGTCGCCCATCGTGTTCGAGGACCTCGTCATCGTCAGCCACGACACGGAGAGCAAGAGCTCGCTGTTCGCCCTGAACCGCACGACGGGCGAGACCGTCTGGGAGATCAAGCGGCCCAAGACCGACGTGGAGAACCGCGCCTCGTATTCCACGCCCATGGTCTATCAGCCCGAGGGGGGCTCGCCACAGGTCATCTTCACGAGCCGCGCCTGGGGCCTGACGGCCGTGGACCCGAAGGCAGGCAAGGTGGCCTGGGAACTCCGCGACGCCTTTCCCGCGCGATGCGTCGGCTCGCCCATCCTGGCGGGCGGCCTGCTCATCGCCGCGTGCGGGACCACGGAGCCGCAACAGGTCACAGCCGTCCGCCCGCCCTCGACGAACGCCCAGGCCAAGATCGCCTACACCGTCACGAAGTATGCGCCCTACGTGCCCACGCCCATCGCCAAGGACGACCTGGTGTTCCTCTGGGGCGACAGCGGGCGGTTGGCCTGCATCCGCGCGGCCACGGGCGAACAGGTGTGGAAGCAGCGGCTCGAGGAGGAGTTCTACGGCTCGCCCGTGCGCGTGGGCGACAGGCTGTACTGCATCTCGAAAAAGGGCGAGGTCTTCGCCATCGCGGCGGGCGACAAGTATGCCCTCCTCGGCCGCAACCCGCTGGGCGAGGCGAGCTTCGCCACGCCCGCCGTCGCCGGCAGGGTCATGTATCTCCGCACCTTCTCCCACCTCATCTCGATTGGGGGAAAGTAGCTGTCGTCGAGACGAGTTCGGAGATGTGGCAGACGCGAATAGGGAGCTTGCGCAAGCGGATGCCGTAGGAAAGCTGGATGATGCAGGCGGGGCAGGAGGTGACGAGGACGCTCGCCCCCGTTGTCACCACGTTGTCTATCTTGCGGTCGAGCACCTGGCGGGCCAGCTCGTAGTGGCCCAGGGCGTAGGAGCCGGCGCCGCCGCAACACCAGTCGGCTTCGGGCAGTTCGCGGTACTCGACGCCGGGCAGGGATTTGAGGATTTCGCGCGGCTCCTTGGTGAGCTTCTGGCCGCGGGAAGCGTGGCAGGGGTCGTGCCAAGTGACGATGTGGGCGGGGCCGGAGCCTGGCCCGAGCGGAGCCGAGGGCTGCCCCGCGCGGGGCAGAGACGCCCCGCCCACAGGTGGAGAGGAAGACAGGAACTCGATGATGTCGCGGGTGCGGGATGCGAGCTTCTCGGCCTCCTTGCGCAGGGGGTGGGCTTCGGGGAAGAGGGGGGGGTATTTCTTGAGGAAGGCGGCGCAGGAAGAGCAGTCGGTGACGATGAGGTCGAAGGAGGCAGCGGCGACGAGCTGGAGGTTCTTGCGGGCGAGCTTCTCCGCGGCCGGGCGGTCACCGTAGGTTTCGGCGGGCAGGCCACAGCAGCAGTTGGGCAGGACGGTGACGGTCTTCGCCCGCTCCTTCAGGAGGCCGAGCGTGGCTTCGGCGGCGTCGGGCGTCATGATGTCCATGCCGCAACCGACGAAGTAGGCGACGTGGAGCTTGTCGCCCTGGCCGTCGTAGCGGGCGGGCCGCACCTTGTCGCGGAAGAAGCGCTTGGGGAAGCGTTCGATGATCGCCTCGGCGCGGGGGAAGTCGCGCCCGAAGATGCGGAGCAGGCCAAGCGCCTTTGCGACGCTGGACAGCCTGGTCTTCTTGCCGAACGCGGCGGCGCGGGCGGCGAGGCGGAGGCGGCGCGGGTGCGGGAGGATGCGGTGGAAGAGGAGCTTGTGCAGGCGGCTGCGGCCGACCTTCTGGAGGAACTGCCCACGGGCCGCGGTGATGAGGTCGGCCGTGGCCACGGCGGGGAAGCAGTGGGACGTGCAGGCCCCGCACAGCAGGCAGGCGAAGAGCGGCTCCTTGAGGTCGGGCGACCACTCGACGCGCCCCTCGACGATGCCGCGGAGGAGCGCGAGGCGGCCGCGGGCCACCCCCGCCTCGTGGCCCGTCGCGCGGAAGATCGGGCAGGCCGCCTGGCAGAAGCCGCAGCGGTTGCAGCGGACGATCTGGTCGTAGCGTTCCTTGATGTCCATCAGATCACCAGGTCACGGAGGGGATGAATGGATGGGTGGATGAATGGATGAATGGAAGACTGGCCTTCTCTCTCATTCATCCAATCATCCATTCATCCATCCATCCCCTGTATCACGTCCTCGACGAACTTCCTCGCCTTCCTGGCCTCCGCCAGTAGGGCTGGCAGCTCGCCTGGGGTGAGGGTCTCGATGACGAGCGGGCCGGCCGTGAACCCGCCCTTCTTCAGAAGCGCCAGCACCGCCTTGAAGTCAACCTGTCCCGTGCCGGGCGTGACGGCGACGTTCTTCGGGTGCTTGTAGTCCTTGATGCACACGCCGGTCACCAGGCCGTCCACGGTCGCGGCGTCCTTCGCGGGGTCGAGCTCGCCGTTGGAGTAGAAGAAGATGTTGCCGGGGTCGTACCAGAGGCGGAAGCACTTGTGGCCGACCATCTCGACGCACTTGCGGCACTGCGGCCCTGTGGCGTTGAGGCCGCCGTGGGGCTTCAGCACGATCTCGATGCCCTTCTCGGCCGCGTAGGGGCAGGCATCGGCGATGGTCTTGTAGTAGGCGTCGTTGGACTTCGCGTCGCCTGTACCGCCGACCATCAGGGCCTTGGATGTCGCGGCAACACAGCAGTCAATGAGCTTCTTGAGGGCGGCGACGCCTGGCTCGCCGAGTGGGAACCCGCCGCAATAGGCGCAGGGGACGCTGAGGCCGCGCTTCTTCACCTCCTCGCCGACCTGTTGGGCTTCCTCGGGCGTGGTGGCGGTGGAGATGACGAGGTTGCTCTTGCCCTTGGTGGTCATGAGGCCGCCGTGCTTGAAGCCGGCCTCGGCGATGGCATCAAGGGCGACGCGGTACTCGTGCTTGTCCCACGGGCGGGTCCAGCAGCCCACCTGCCAGCCGCTCGGCTTCTGCTGCTCCGCCGCGCCCGCGCGAGCCGCGGCGAGTCCAAGGCCCGCAGCGGCAAGGAACCCACGCCGCGTCGCCGCGGCGTAGTACACCCCTTCAGGGCTGTCGTTTGGCGGAACGCCGTTTCCCAGGGCATTGCCCTGGTCTTTGCCCACATTTCGCGTCGGGCCGTACTGCGGACGAGTCTTGGCCACGGGCCCGCTTCGCGGGGAGGCAAAGCGGCATCTGCGATGCCGCACTCCATAATCCTCCCGCGTCACAAG
>Ga0194112_10003679_pt1 | contig 21263 bp, 20 predicted proteins | sample TA2MahC400mmetaG_FD_146191 | JGI IMG/M metagenome (GOLD analysis project Ga0194112, IMG submission 146191) | Freshwater microbial communities from Lake Tanganyika, Tanzania - TA2015016 Mahale Deep Cast 400m | ecosystem: Environmental > Aquatic > Freshwater > Lake | place: Tanzania: Lake... | reverse complement strand
ATCGCACCCATATATGATTAGCTTTTCTAATTCGTTAAGACTTAATTTCAACATCTACACCGCTTGGAAGCTCGAGCTTCATCAGCATATCGATGGTCCTGGCAGTAGGATTGATGATCTCGATCAGTCGCTTGTGCGACGAAAACGAGAACTGCTCACGGGATTTCTTATCGACGTGCGGAGAACGGTTTACCGTATAGACGTGCGCCTTGGTCGGCAGCGGTATGGGACCGAAGATGATGGCATCCGTCTGTTTCACCACATCAATAATCCGTAAAGCCCATTTATCAACCAGGCTATGGTCGTATGACTTGAGCTTGATTCTTATCTTTTGCTGTACAGCCACTTGTCAACCCTGTTTCTTTGTTAGCAATAAAAAAGGGGCGGGAGATGATAGCCCCGCCCCGGGACAGCGTCACTCTGGATTACTCGATGATCTTGGTTACGGAACCTGCGCCGACGGTACGACCGCCCTCGCGGATAGCGAAGCGAAGGTTTTCATCCATAGCGATCGGAGCGATCAGCTCAACCGTAACGGAAAGGTTGTCGCCTGGCATAACCATCTCGACACCTTCAGGCAGCGTCACGGAACCGGTAACGTCGGTGGTCCTGAAGTAGAACTGCGGACGATAGCCGTTGAAGAACGGGGTGTGACGGCCGCCTTCTTCCTTTTTCAGGATGTAGACCTGGGCCTCGAACCTGGTGTGCGGCTTGATGGTGCCGGGTTTGGCAATAACCATGCCGCGCTCGAGCTCGGTTTTGTCAACGCCCCTGAGCAGAAGACCTGCATTGTCGCCGGCCTGTCCTTCATCGAGAAGCTTCTGGAACATTTCGATACCGGTAACCACCGATTTGCGGGTCGGTTTGATACCGACGATCTCGACCTCTTCGTTGATCTTGATACGGCCTCTTTCGATTCTGCCGGTACCCACGGTACCACGGCCGGAGATCGAGAACACGTCTTCGACCGGCATGAGGAACGGCTTGTCGACGTCACGGAGCGGCTCGGGAATGTAGGAGTCTACAGCGTCCATCAGTTCGAGAATGGCTTTTTCACCTTCCGGATCGCCATCGAGCGCCTTGAGGGCGGAACCCTTGATGATCGGGATATCGTCGCCGGGGAAATCGTACTCGCTGAGAAGCTCGCGAAGCTCAAGCTCGACAAGCTCGAGGAGTTCGGGATCCGCAATATCAACCTTGTTGAGGAATACGACAAGAGCCGGAACGTTCACCTGACGGGCAAGCAGGATGTGCTCGCGGGTCTGGGGCATCGGGCCGTCGGTACCTGCAACAACAAGAATCGCGCCGTCCATCTGGGCAGCACCGGTGATCATGTTCTTGATGTAGTCAGCGTGGCCAGGGCAGTCGATGTGCGCGTAGTGGCGGTTCTTGGTCTGGTACTCGACGTGTGCGGTCGAAATGGTGATACCGCGCTCCCTTTCTTCCGGAGCCTTGTCGATATCGCCGAATTCACGCTGCTCTGCAAGTCCCTGCTTTGCAAGCACGGAGGTGATCGCTGCGGTCAAGGTTGTCTTGCCATGGTCAACGTGACCGATAGTGCCGATATTGACATGAGGCTTATCCCTTTTGTAAGTCTCTTTTGCCATAACTTATCTCCCTGTGGGTTATCTGTTATTGTTGTGGTAATGAAAACTGGTACTTCCTGTAAACACTTATTCCGAATCCTTGCTCACTCTCTTTTCCTGCAGCGCCTCGGCAATATTGCGCGGCACCTCGCGGTAACAGTCGAACTCCATCGAGTAGTTGGCGCGACCCTGGCTCATGGAGCGCAGATCGGTCGAGTAGCCGAACATCTCGGAAAGCGGAACCTTGGCGGCAACGAACTGGGCTCCGGCACGCTGACCCATACCCTCGATATGGCCCCTGCGGCTTGAAAGATCTCCCATCACGTCACCGAGGTACTCCTCGGGGGTCACGACCTCGACCTTCATGATCGGCTCGAGCAGCGCAGGATCGGCTTTCTTCGCCGCTCCCTTGAAACCGATGGAACCGGCAATCTTGAAAGCCATTTCCGACGAATCGACCTCATGGTACTTGCCGTCGAACAGGGTCACCCTGATATCCTGCATCGGATAACCGGCAACGACACCATCTTTCAAAGCCTGCTGGATACCGGCATTGACCGCAGGAATATACTCCCTGGGAATCACGCCGCCCTTGATGGCATCGACGAACTCGTACCCCTTGCCCTCTTCAAGAGGCTCGACCTTGAGATTGACAAGACCGAACTGCCCTTTACCGCCGGACTGACGCACAAACTTGCCTTCATGCTCGACAGCCTTGCGAATGGTTTCGCGGTAGGCAACCTGGGGCTGGCCCACGTTGGCCTCGACCTTGAACTCCCTCTTGAGACGATCGACCAGAATTTCGAGGTGAAGCTCACCCATTCCGGCAATCAGTGTCTGACCGGTCTCCTCGTCGGTTTTCACCTTGAAGGTAGGATCCTCTTCGGCAAGCTTTGCAAGCGACATGCCGAGTTTGTCGGAATCCGCTTTGGTCTTGGGCTCGATGGCAATCTGGATAACGGGCTCGGGAAACACCATTTTCTCAAGCACAACGGGACTGTTCTCGTCGCAAAGCGTATCACCGGTTCTCACCTCTTTCAGACCCACCGCAGCAGCGATATCACCGGCATACACCGAATCGATATCCTCCCGCTTGTTGGAGTGCATCTGCAATACACGGCCGATGCGCTCTTTCTTGCCGGTCACGGTATTGAGCACATAACTTCCCGCCTTGAGCACGCCGGAATAGACCCTGAAAAAGGTCAGCTTGCCGACGAAGGGATCGGTCGCGATCTTGAAGGCAAGACCGGCAAACGGTTCTTCATCATTCGGCTCACGCTTGACCGGCTCTTCGGTTCTCGGGTGGTGTCCTTCCACAACACCGACATCGACCGGTGAGGCGAGATATTCGACAACGGCATCGAGCATGAACTGCACACCCTTGTTCTTGAACGATGAACCGCAAAGCACGGGAATAATATCGACATTGAGGGTAGCCTGCCGGAGCACCTTGCGGATCTCCTCTTCGGTGATATCCTCGCCGTTCAGGTACTTCTCGAGAAGGGTTTCATCAAGCTCTGAAACCGCTTCAAGCATATTGATCCTCCAGGTCCTGGCTTCATTCACCAGATCATGAGGCACATCGACTTCGTTATAGGTGCTGCCGTCATCCTTGTTGTAGATGACGCCCTTCATGCGGATAAGATCGACAAATCCGGCAAACATCTCTCCTTCGCCGATAGGGATCTGGATCGGCACGGGATTGGCGCCGAGCCTCTCCCTGATAGCCTTGACCGCCTCGAAGAAATTCGCGCCGGTACGATCCATCTTGTTGACATAGGCGATTCTCGGAACCCCGTACTTGTTGGCCTGGCGCCAGACGGTTTCCGACTGGGGCTCCACGCCGCCCACAGCGCAGAAAAGCGCAACCGCACCGTCGAGTACCCTGAGCGAACGCTCCACCTCGACCGTGAAGTCGACGTGGCCGGGAGTATCGATAATATTGATCCTGTGCTTCGATCCGGAATAATTACCAAACTTCGGGGTCCAGAAACAGGTCGTCGCCGCAGAGGTGATGGTGATGCCGCGCTCCTTTTCCTGCTCCATCCAGTCCATCGTCGCCCCGCCCTCGTGCACCTCGCCCATGCGGTGCAGACGGCCGGTATAATACAGAATCCTTTCAGTCGTCGTCGTCTTGCCTGCATCGATGTGAGCCATGATACCGATATTTCTCACCTTATCTAAAGCAACCTGCCTTGTCATAACACAATGTTTGGCTTTTTATCTACTGATTATCACGAATACCCTCAGAACCGGAAATGAGCGAACGCCTTGTTGGCGTCGGCCATCCTGTGCACTTCGTCACGCTTCTTCACGGAAGCACCCTGCTCGTTGGCCGCATCCATCAGTTCGGCAGCGAACTTCTCGGCCATCGACCTGCCGCCGCGCTTGCCCGCATACTGCTTCAGCCAGCGGAAAGCGAGAGCGCCGCGCCTGGAAGGCTTCACCTCCATAGGAATCTGGTAGGTGGCCCCGCCGACCCGCTTGCTGCGAACCTCGACAACCGGAGCGATATTGGACATTGCCTTGCGGTACACCTCAAGCGGATCCTCTCCATTCATCTTTTCAGCAATAATATCAAAGGCATCATAGACGATCTTCGCCGCAACATCCTTCTTACCGTCAAGCATGACCGCATTGATGAAACGGGCCACGCTTTCGTCCCCGTAACGGAAATCAACACCGACACTCTTGTAGCTACCTTTTTTCGACATATTCTCTTCCGGATTAAAAATTCAGTTTATCTTTTGCCTTTTGCGGGAACGGCAGCACCAGCCTTAGGCTGCTTTGCCCCGTATTTCGAACGGCTCTGCTTGCGATCAGCAACACCGGAGGTGTCCAGCGAACCCCTCACGATATGATAGCGCACACCGGGAAGATCCTTCACCCTGCCGCCACGGATCAACACAATCGAGTGCTCCTGAAGATTGTGACCTTCACCCGGAATGTAGGCGGTAACCTCGATTTTATTGGAAAGCCTTACACGCGCAACTTTCCGTAACGCGGAGTTCGGTTTTTTCGGTGTGGTTGTGTAGACACGAGTGCATACACCCCGTTTCTGCGGGCATTTCTCCAGCGCCGGAGACGCTGTCTTGGACGCCTTTACACTTCTTCCGCTCCTGATAAGCTGCTGGATCGTCGGCATACTTGAATAAATCTTTTTCTTTTTAAACGTCTGATTTTACACGATGGAAATCATAAAAATCCATAAGGACAACCAATGTAATTCAATCGGAATAAAAAACAAAATCCGGAAAGTCATTTTTCTGCTTTTCCGGATAAAAAAAGAGCGTTACCGCCCGGGGGGAAAGCGATGCCCTGCAGGCAACTTCACAGGTCATGAAGCATGAACTGCGGACTCCCCGCAACGTACGCAATGACGCTGCGACGATCAGATCGGCAGCATGTAGGCGAGAAGCTTCGTCAGCTCACCCATGGAACGCGACGGCGGGAACCGTTCGGACAAGTGCATTGCCGTTGTACCCGGCGGCCTTTCCTGCACCTGCTCCCACAGGCTGTTGAGAGCCCCTGCAACGAAATCGGCTTCCTGCAATGGCGCTGCTACGCCGCCACATTCAGCCGAAAGCCTTGCCGCAGGGTTATCGGGTCCGATTACGAACACAGGCTTGCCCATGCAGGCAGCGTCCACCAACCGCTCCGGAACCGTCAGCGCATGTCTCTCGCTTTGACCGAGCACTACGCCGAACATGCTGCATCGACCGATATGACCCAGTTCCTCCCTGTCGCTGAGGCGCGGCACAAAGACGGCACTGATGGACGGGAGATACTTCCTTGCGTACTTTTCAAGCGCTTTCCGGTCGCCTCCGATAAAACTGACGGAAGGCTGCAGTATGCCCGCACGGTTCATGAACCGGCCAAGGGCGGACATGAACACCTTCAGCTCATTCGAAGAGACATCCTCGAGCAGCACGACCAGAGGGGATTGCCCGGCGGAAAGCCGGTTACCGGCAATCTGCCGTCCATCAGGCGGGATACAGAAATCGGGTATGATGGTGATATCGTCATGAGTCACCTTGCCGAAATACTTTTTCAGGAAATACTCCTTCAGTGCCCTGGTCGGAGTTGTGAGGTGATGTCCGGAAGTCAGGATGCGTTCCTCCAGGCGGGCGGCATCGCTTTTGCCGCCCGAGTCGATACTCTCGAGCGGTGCGACAATATCGAAAAGCACCGGCAAATGGTGTTTTCCGGCAAGTTCCAGCGCAAGCAGAAGCGGAGCCGGCCCTGGCCCCTGGGCGTAGATTGCATCGACCGGCTCATTGCCTCCAAGAATCTCCGCAACAAGACCCGGGGCGTGCTTTTCCCAACGCTCGGAAAGATTCACCCCTCCGGAAAGCAAACCAGAGATCATGCGCATCGCCAGACCGGCAGGGGGGGTGACGCTCATCCCCTGCAACAGCTGCTCGACACGCTCGTCTCCCAGGGCGTCCGCATCGACCGCTTCCCCTGCCCGGTAGACCGGGTGAGCAAACTGCTGCGAAACGGAAGCGTCATCGACGCCGCTGCGTTTCACGTCGGCCGGCGCTGCCACAAGAGGGAGCCAGCCGGCTTCGGGAAGCATCGAGGCGATCCGGAAGGCACGGGAAGCGCCGCAAGTCATCATGGGGGGATAGTTGAGCGAGAGAAACAGGATTTTCTTCATGCAACAAAAGAAATACTTGCAGTGGCCTGCCACCGGAAATCCGGAACCGCACAGACGCCCGGAAAAATGCCCCGGTAGTTATGCTCCATCCCCGGGCATTCAGACGATCATGTTGCATAATGTACGAACTTTTCGGCAAAGGACGCATGCACCACGAGCAATATCGGCTTCAGGACAGCCGCCAGAACACCCCAAACCCTGAAAACATATCCCCGTCGTTCTACAGTTCCTCGAGAGCGGCAGTCAGACGCTTCACCTGCTGTTCAAGAACCCCTGTCCTGCCGGCACGGCAGCTCCCTTCAAGTTCCTCGGCAGCTTGCCTCACCGACATTGCTCCAATAAGGGCTGCCGTCCCCTTGAGCTTGTGGGCTATCGCCTGAATTCCCCGGATATCATTTTTCTCAAGCGCCTTTTGCAACTGATCGGGAGTGTGGCGGTACTCTTCGAAAAACATCGCCATAAGCTTTTCAGACTCTTCCTGCGACAGGCCGTATGAAGCGGCGGCGCTCCTGTCCCCCTCTTCCTGAAGATGCCTCACGGGACTCTCCCGGGAAGGATATCCGGAACCGGAAACAAGGAGCCTGCTGATCGCAGCAAGCAGGATGCTCGAGCTGTCGGTTTTGAGCAGAAACTCGTTCATCCCCGCAGCCTTGGCGCCTTCCTCCTCCTCGACCGCTCCGCTGATCCCGATAACAGGCAGCTTGCGCATTTCAGGGTCGCTGCTTGAACGGATCATGCGGACAAGCTCGATACCGTCCATACCCGGCATCCGGATATCGGTCAGAAGCAGGTCGAAACGCTGTTTCTGCAGCATTTTCCAGCTTTCTTTGCCGTCGCCCGAAACAGCGACATCAAGCGATGCATCCCGAAGAGTAATGGCGATGATGTCACGATTGAGGGCTGAATCGTCAGCAAGAAGCACCCGCTTCCCGGCAAACATCCTGCTCATGGCCGGCCCGGAAGGAATGGTCTGCAATGCGGCCCTCAGGATATTGATCAGCTCCGCCTGACTGCATGGTTTCGACAGAAAGGCCTGCATACCGGCCTTTTCGGACATGATCTCCGCAATGTGCGGCGGCTCGGCACTGTGGGCAACAACCGGCACCCTCGCCGCATCGGCTCCGGCCTCTCCGTTGCGCATCCTTTCAACCGTTTCATAGCCGGTCATGGAAGGCATGCTGAGGTCCATCAGAACAAGATCGCAGCGGTGCCGCCGAAGCATCTCCAGCGCCTCGATGCCGCTTTCAGCTTCATCGATACCGGTTTCCAGAGGCTGCAGAAAGGACCTGACTGCCCGGCGGTAAAGCGGGTCGTCATCGACGATGAGCAGTCGCTTGCCCCGGAAATCCGGCCGGGCCTGGGCGATGACAAGCGCATTGTACGCCTCCACCTCCTGATTGTTCACAACCGGAAAGGCAAGCGTAAATTCAGTGAATTGCTCTTTCACGGAATCACACAGGATGTTGCCCCCGAAAGCCGTCATCACCCGCTTGCAGTATGAGAGGCCGAGACCGGTCCCCCCCTTTTTGCCCTTGGTGTAGAAGCCGTCGAAAATATGAGGAAGATCGACCTTCTGGATTCCGGGGCCGGTATCGCGAAAGAAGATGTAGTTGTGCTGCTCGCCTTTTTTCAGGCGAATGGTTATTTCACTCTGCGGATGGCTTTTGAGATAAAAAAGCGCATTCTTCATCAGGTTGAAGATCACGAAAATGAAAAGGGTTTCGTTGATGCGGAACGTGAAGGCATCGTCAGCATAAAGATGGACCCGTTTCCTTTCCAGCTCGGAATCATACCCGTACTCCTCGATCGCCTTGCGCGTCAGTCGCACGGCTGAAAGATAGGTGAAGCTGTCGGGATCTATCGGTTTTTCGCGGATTTCATCGAGCACCATGTCGATCACCTGGACGCCGCGCTTGACCGCCAGCTGGCCGTGTGCAACCCGTTCGTAAAGATTGTCGAGCCGATTGCCGCTGCAAGGCTCCTGAATCTCCTCCCGCTGACGCTTCGGCAGAAGATTCTGGATTGCGTTCAGGCAGTTGCGTATCTGGCCGAGAGGATTGCGCATCTCGTGTGCGATACTGCCTGCAAGCGACTGCAATACCTGGTTTCTCTCCTGGGCAAGTTCACTCTTTTTCACGGTAAAACCTGAAAGCAATCCGAGCAGGAGGGCCATTGGTAAAGGAAGCAGATAGGTGATGAGTTCCTTGGTAAGCACAAGATGGCTGCCGGTTACATAAACATACACGGCGTAGGCGACCCCGATGCCCCCTAAAAGCAGCATTGCAAGCAGATAGTAGTTTGGAATGAAAATGATGAAAACAAGCAGCATCATGGTTTCGCAGATCAGCCACATCCCCGAGAAATTGTTCATCAGGGTGAGGTACGTAAAAATCACCGGCAAGGTAAGTGTCAGCCAGAGGTACCAGTACAGGTTAAGAAAGGGCCTGAAACGCAGGGGGTATCTCTTGTAGAAAAACAACGGAATGTATGCAACGGCAGAGGAAAACCTCAGAAGAAGCGATTCATACGGTTGAGGCAAAATGGCTGTCCATATAAAATAGTACAGCGGGTGTGCCCAGAAACCGACATACCGGGAAATCTTTATAGTAAACTCGTTGCGCTCGTAATCCTTCCGAAAAAAATCTGTAATTACCCGAAAGCGATCGAGAAGAAACACTTGTATGGAAGGCATGGTGCTCATACCCCTTTCAGAATGCAGAAACTGTAATGGTTATAGATAGCCTCGCCTATTCCGAGCACGGTTCCGGATGAGCTGATTTCTTCGACCGCCAGGCCATACCCGGCCGCAAGCGCATTGGTATTGTTATAACCATTGATAAACGGTTCACCCATCTTTCGCATGTTTCTCATAAAATCCTCCGCTGGTTTAAGGCCTGTGATATCGGCCACAAGATCTTCCGAAACATAGTCGAACCAGATGCGGGAATCCGGTACTGTAAGCTTGGCAATGGATCCGAGGATGAAATCAATCTCCCCGGGTTGGAAATACATCGATCCCCCCTCCCAGATAAAAAAACTCGGCAATGTGGCATCGAAATCCGATTGGTCAAGGACCTTGTCTATAGGCTGAAGCGTCAGATCGATATCAATGTTGCGGATCAAGCTTTTCTTGCTGTAATCGAACGTGCGCCGTCTCTCGTTGAGCATAACCGGAAGATCGAGATCGTAGATAACTGCATTCTCAAAATTCAGGCGCCAGAACCGGCTGTCGTATCCCGCGCCGATATTGACGACGTTAAAGGCAGCCTTTCCTTCGGCGAAAAGGGTGATCGATTTGTCAAGATGCATGGTCCGCGCTGCAACCATGTTCTGAAGATACGGAGTGTCCATGCTGAAACGTCGGGCAAGCGTGAGCCCCTGCCGCCCCGCCAGCATGAACGCATAGGGGTCATCGAACCTGCGCTCTCCAACCGACTTTTCCTGCTCCATGGCCCGCAGTCCCACGATGAGCTTCGCAGTTGTCTTGGTCTTGTGCTCATACAGCACGTTGATCCTCTGGACGTCAAAGGCATTGCGCTTCATGCCCTTGAGGTCCTGAGCCCAATACGTGAAATCCGCTTGGGCAACCAGCTTCTCCCCGTTGTACATCATGACAGGAATTGTGGTGATGACCTTATTGCTCTCTGCGTACCTTTTGGCAAGCATTTCCCACTTGCTCCTGTCGATAGCGGCTCGGCAGGTCAGGTTGTGGCAACTTGGAGCGAACCACTGGATGGTAGCCTTTGCTCCCCACATGTAAGCAGCGTTATCGTCAACGGACGGCACAAAGCCGATGATGGGAATCATATGAAACAGTGATGCCAAAGCAATCCCCCCGGTGTAATCAGCAGCAAGCAGCATCAGTGCCGCTTGGTGGGTGATATACTGATTGGAAGAGTTGGGGTTGAGTGGCAGTACGGTTTCGGTATAACCGCGCTCAACAGCCGTGATTCTCCAGTCGAGAAAATCAAGAACCGGAACCGATTCATGAAATGATTCGGTAAGTGCTTCGAGATTGAATCGCTCCTTGCGATCCTGCTCCCAGGCATCGATCGAATGCAGCAGAAACGAGGTACTGAAATAAAGACTCATTGTCAATTGTTACTTAGGTAAAACGGGGAGGGGCCAGCGAGCCTTGTCAATAGGAAAACCAGATCCTTTCCTGCAAGAATCATGGCGCCTTCGATTGCCAAAGCGATCGTGACCCTGCAGGAAATGCAACTCTGAAATGTAATGATCTTTTTTGAAAAGAGATAAGGTCAAAATGCAAAGATGGGTAAAAGATGGGTACTGAATGCATTGCACAGAGGCAACCGGAATTGCTCCGGCGAACAATTAACCTCCTGCCGCTGTTAGGGCAGGAAACAGGAAACAACCCGTAAAAAAACAGTCATGGAAAAACGGAAAGTGCTGGTAGCCGGAGCTTCAGGGTATCTCGGCAGATATGTCGTCAGGGAATTCGCCCGGCGGGGCTATGCCGTCAGGGCGCTCGTGAGAAGCCCGGAGAAGCTTGCGTCCGAAGGCCCCAATCTCGAACCGGCGGTGGCGTCGATGGTAGAGGAAATACACAGGGGAGACGCCGCTGACCCTGCATCGCTGAAAGACGCCTGCAGGGGCGTCGATATCGTGTTCTCCTGCATGGGCCTCACCAAGCCGCAGGAGGGTGTCACCAGCGAAAAGGTCGATCATCTGGGCAACCGGGCCCTGCTCGAGGATGCAATGACTCACGGCGTCAGGAAGTTCATCTACATCTCGGTCTTCAATGCCGAGAAAATGATGGAGGTGGACGTGGTGAAGGCCCATGAGCTTTTCGTGAAGGACCTCCAGTCATCGGGCATGCCTTTCACGGTCATCCGTCCAACGGGCTTTTTTTCCGACATGGGCATGTTCCTCTCCATGGCTCGCTCGGGCCACATGTTCATGCTCGGCGACGGCGAAAACCACGTAAATCCCATCCACGGGGCGGACCTCGCGAACATCTGCGTCGATGCCGTTGAAAGCAGCGCCATCGAGATCAGCGCGGGAGGGCCGGACACCTACACCTTCAACGAAACCGTCGAGATGGCGTTCCAGGCCGTCGGCAAATCTCCCTGGATCACACACATTCCCATGTGGATCGGAGACGCCGCACTCTTCGTGACCGGCATCTTCAATAAATCATTGGCCGGAGTGCTCGCGTTCGCGGTCTCGGTCAGCGGACTCGATAACGTCGCCCCGCCGACCGGTACGCACCATCTCGGAGATTTCTACCGGGAGCTTGTCACCGGAGGGGAAACGAAAGCATAGATCGAGACAACCGGGCACAGCTTCGGATGCATGCGATGGAAACAATCCGAACAGGAAAACAGCTTCAGGAGCCGGTTGTCAGCCCCTGCGCACTTTTCCCCGAAAACAGAGTGCTTTGCTTTGCAATACCGAAAAGCGTATATAGAAGGTAATTGTCACATCGCTTCCTGAGGAAATCCCCGCTCATTTTTCTTGTAGTTCATGCAACAGCTCGTGGGGATGGTCGCCAGCTTCCCAACATCGAAACCCAGCTACCGGAGGAGCCATCATGAAAAGATCATACATCATTCTTCGCAGTGCCGCCCCTGTCGCGGCTTCCCCCACAGTAACCATGAGAGGCGCTCCGAGGGCCGGGACCGCACCGGAATTCGAAATCGCCGAACTGTCGGAGAAATCCGTCAAGAAAGCGATTCGGGAGAAATCAACCGTTGCGGTCGCACCGGTTGTACCCATGAAACTCATATCCCCCTTGAAATCGAAGATCTCCGCCAGGGCAGCGGCCTCAGGCAACATAGCATGGGGCGTTGAGGCGGTCGGAGCAGCCACCTCTCCCTACAGCGGAGAAGGCATTGTCGCTGCAGTGCTCGACACGGGCATCGATCCCGGACACCCTGCTTTCCAGGGAGTGGAACTTGTCCGCAGAAACTTCACCGGCGAGAGCGACAACGACAGTCATGGCCACGGGACGCACTGTACAGGAACCATTTTCGGCCGCGATGTGAACGGGACCCGCATCGGTGTTGCCCCCGGCATCAAAAAAGCTCTGATTGGCAAGGTGCTCGGAGAGTCAGGAGGAGGAAGCGACAAGATCATCCAGGCAATCCAGTGGGCCGTAGAGAATGGTGCGAACGTCATTTCCATGTCGCTCGGCATTGATTTCCCCGGTTTCGTGAAGGCACTCGTAAAACAGGGCTACGCTACGGAACACGCAACATCCATAGCACTCGAAGGATACCGAACCAATATTCTGCTTTTCCAGCGCCTCGCCTCGCTGGTCGCCGCCCAGGACATGTTTGAAAAGACCGCCCTGCTGGTGGCTGCGGCAGGCAATGAAAGCCGGCGTCCGGATTTTGAAATCGCCGTCAGTCCGCCTGCGGTTTCCGACGGCTTCATCTCCGTTGCGGCGCTCGGCAGGATCCCGAACGGAAAAACCTGTACCGTCGCCGATTTTTCAAACACCGGCGCAAGGCTTGCCGGTCCGGGCGTCGATGTATTGTCCGCAAAGCCCGGCGGCGGACTTGCCGTTATGAGCGGCACCAGCATGGCGACCCCGCACGTGGCCGGTGTAGCGGCACTCTGGGCACAGAAGCTGCTTGGAGAAGGCAGCCTGCGCTCAACCATCCTCACCGACCGTCTTGTCGGCAACGCCTCGACCAAAAGCATGAAAAAAGGGTTTGATCCCTACGACATCGGGGCAGGCATGGTCATGGCTCCCCAGGAGTGAACCTCCGTTATGCCGGGAGGCGTTTCACCCTCCCGGCACAACTCAAACCGGAGTAGCCAAAGAAGCCGGTCAGAAAAAAGCGCTTTCCCGGGAAGTTCAAGCCGCGAAATCGCTGCAATGGGCAGAAACCAAACCTTCAAGAGAAAAAAACGCTTTTCATATAAAACGAGACAATCCGCAGGCAATGCAGAATGAACGCCATTGATCGGAATCACCCGCCCGGAAGATTGTACACACAACCAGATGGACACTACCATTCAATCATATCATGACGCTGCTCGCAAACGTATTGAACATAGAAACCACCATTGATCTCGGCCTCGATATCGGGACGGCAAACACGTTGATGAGCATCAAGGACAAGGGGATAGTCGTCAACGAACCGACGATGGTCGCTGTTGAAAGCGATTCGGGCAAACTGATTGCCATCGGACATGAAGCCCTCAACATGCACCAGAAAATGCATCCGGGCATCCAGACGATCCTGCCGGTAAATCAGGGCATTATTTCCGATTATGAGCCTGCACTGAAACTGGTGAGAGAGCTCCTGCATACCATCAGGCCCAGGGTGCTTTTTGGCATCCACAGGCTTGTGACAAGCATACCTCTTGGCATAACCGAGGTCGGCAAACGCGCTTTCTTGGATATGGCAGATCGTCTTGGTGCAAAAGAAACCTTTCTCGTTACAGAGCCGATAGCCGCAGCGATAGGAGCCGGCCTCAACCCGGTCGAATCCGTTGCAAAGATGATTGTCAATCTCGGTGCGGGCTCCTCACAAATTGCCGTAGTATCACTTGGCGGCATTGTTTCCGGAGAGTCACTTGCCGTTTCAGGCAATCAGATCAACAATGCGATCATCCGTTACCTGAGAGAGAACAACAACCTTGCAATCAGTGATTATGCCGCAGAACAGATCAAGCTGAAACTGGCCACGTGCTTCGGGGAAATCGATCACGATTGCCGGCTGACCGTAAAAGGATTCAATCTGCTTTCAGGGTTTCCCGAAACACAGGAAATCCGCTCCGTTACTATCAGGGAAATCATCACGACGCTGCTGCAGGAAGTCGTCATGGCAATCAAAAAGAGCATCGAAGTGCTTGCCGACAAACCCGATGTCGCCGTCGATATCCTCGAACGCGGCATCTATCTGACGGGAGGGGGAGCGCTGCTGAACGGAATCGACAGAAAAATCCAGGCTGAAACCGGACTTGCCGTTACCATCTGCAACGAACCGGAAACCGCCGTCAGCAAGGGGCTCTGTACGATTCTGGAAAATTTCGAGACCTTCCGGCCGGTCCTGATTGTCAACAGAAAGCAGAAATAGATACGGCCCCGCCGGTACTCCGGGATGAACCGTTCAGGCCTTCCGGACGAACGGCGCTGCGGATCAGCGGCAGACGAACACGCGAGCTTGCTCGCGGGGGCGGCTGTCCGCTGCAGCCGCTTGATGGCCTGGCGCGTCAGCGCCGGGACAGAAAGCGGATGGGAATCCGCAGCGCCGATGGCGAGGCGCGTAGCGTCCGCGCCATCTCCGATTTCAGCCGCATCGCCCCGAAACCATCAATCCTGCAATCGATGTCGTGGTCACCCTCGATGAGGTGGATGTTCTTCACCTTCGTACCGCCCTTGATCGCCGATGAGGAACCCCTGACTTTCAGGTCCTTGATCACCGTCACGGTATCGCCCTCCTGCAGGAGATTGCCGTTGGCATCCTTCCGGACGCGGGCGGCTTTCCCGCCGGACGCCTCCAGAGCACTCCATTCGTGAGCACATTCAGGGCAGACGAGAAGGGTCCCGACCCCATAGGTGTATTCCGAGTTGCATTCCGGACAGTTCGGCAGTTCGCTCATATCGCTCCTTTATCGAAAGTTCATACTGACTGATGCGGACAGTATCGTGAATTCCGGATAAACAGCGCCCGTGAAACCCGGCTTCAAATCTCTCTTCATTTCACTGCATTGCCTGCAGGTTCGCATGCGCAGCCCAGCGCCATCCTTCGGGAGTCTCCTGGAACACGGTGAGCCTGCGTGCCGGTTTTCCGGTGAGCTGCTTTCCTCCTATGATCTCCTCGGCACGAACCGTATAGGTCACGACGAGAATGTTCCCGTTGCGGGTCTCAATGAAATCACCAAGCACCGGTGCAGCCATATTGAGACCCTTGACCAGTTCGATCTGCTGGTCGCGGTTTCGGGCACCGTCCTGGTGGATGGACTGGAATCCGGGAGAAATGATTTTCTCGATAGCGGGAATGTTCGCGGACTTCATGTCGGCAAAGAGCTGGCGCACAAGCTTTTCACCGGTTTGCCGGGCGGGTTCCGCAGCGCGGAGCGGCAGGGCGAAAAGAAGCGAAACAACGATTGAAAGAAGAATTCTCGGTGCAGTCATGGGGGCCTCCGGCTTTTGGGGTTAGGGAAAATATGGCACGAAACTCAGTCCATGATGGTGACGCAGTCAGTATTTCTCGGCGGGGCTTCCGGGTATGGCTCCGCAGGCCAGCCGAACACGGCCGCGGCGTAAGGCTGGTACCCCTCCGGAAAGATGACCCCGAGTTCCCGGAAGATGGCCCTGCCCTTTTCGGTTGCGTGGTACATCATGACGGCATGCGTCCAGCAACTGCCGATACCGAGCGAGGCGGCGGCAAGCATCATGTTCTCCATGGCGAGGGTGCAGTCGTATTGTGCGGCGATGGCCCCGGGGTCACCGGAAATGATGACCATCAGCGGCGCATGGTAGAAAACACTGAATCCCTCCTGTTTTGCTACTTCCCTCAGGGCCTGGACGTTCGACAGAAGGAAGGCGGTTTTGCAGTTCTCCTCGAGCTTCCGGAGCAGTTCAGGGTTCCGGATGGCCGTGAAGTGCCACGGCTGCTGGTTCATTGCTGTGGGTGCGTAACGGGCGGCTTCGAGCATTTCTGCAAGTTCAGCCTCACCGACCGGGTCGGGACGGAAGCCGCGCACACTTCTGCGTCTGAGTATTGTCGCTATGGTCTCGTTCATGTTTTTCAGGATTTGGGTTGATGATCGTACCTGCCCGCATATGTCTAATATACGGTCGGCAGTCACGATCTTCAATCCGTCCGTCTCAGACCGGAGAAACATCATACTCTGCCCGGTATACCCCATGCATCGTGCAGAGGGATCATGCCGCCTGACGATGCGGGCGGCGGAACAACAGCGCAATGCAACACAAGAAGAAAACCGAAAGGGTAGACGTTCAGCAAAAAGGCCAAACAACCTTGACTGTTAACCGTTATCTTGTAAAAAAACAGCAAGCGGTTTTTCAGGGAATCCGTTGAATCGAAAGAGATAACGTTTCAACTCATCAGCATGGCACGCACATCAGCCAAAAACAAGCAGTTGTCCGAACCGGCCCCACCAATAAAGATTTCAAGGCCTGACACCCTTCGACGCACAAAACGCATGCTGTGTAACGAATGGAAATTGACTTCGGAACCGCTGAGTGATACAAGCCTTTCTGCACCACCGCCGGCTGGGCTCGGAAAGAATCCCTTTCAACTCCGTGCCCTCGAAACACCCATTGAAACCTGTTACTTTGCAGATGTCAAAGCAAACGTTGCCGGTCATGACCTTGCAGCTGCACAAACTGTGGGGCAATTGCGCGATGTAATCTGGAACGGCATTCCTGGTAACCACAGGCAGGAGGAGATACGATGAACACCGGGCACTCTTTTGGTTGCAACTTTCGAGCGATCTTTTTCGCCATAGTGTTTTCATGCTCGTACTTCCCGCAAACGGTTCAAGCTGCCGGAAGCTTGAGCGCCAATCGTTTTGCCGGTGCGGACGGGGTTCTTGACACCAATGAAGCGGCCCTGTATCTGGCTTTTGTATACAAGATGCCGCTGTCATCGTTCCTGAAGCCGGAAACAATGCAGATCGATCCACGCCAGGTTGCTGCCGTCATGGAAGATCGGCTCGATGACCTTCGCTCCCTTTCCGGCCATGAAGCACCATGGCCCGCCGATGAGATTGACAAGCTGTATGCAACAACAGACCCTGTCGCCAGGAACATGCCGGAAAATGGCTGGAAAAACATCAAGGGAGTGACGAAACCCCTTGTGTATTCCGACAGCACGAAAACCCGCATCTACGGACCCGTCCGTCTTCGAAAAACCATCGGGGATCTTCGGTTGCCACTCAAGGACGCAAAAGGGGTAACGATCGCCTTTTCCGACAATCGTCTGGTAAAGGGTGCCGGAGCCTGGAACACGCAGGGTGTGCTTGGGTATCCGATCAGTCTCTACACCCGGAAAAAGTCAGGGCAATCAACCGAATTTGAACTTCTGCCCACGATGGACTGGAAAAGAGCAAGCATTGAAGGAGTCCCGGGCAGCGATATTGAAGAACTTGGCTTTTCAGTACCCATGACGATTTATCATTCGCCGGGCGGCAAAGCATATACCGGAACGTATGAAGAAAATGTTCTGGCAGCAGAAAGCAAAATCCTGAGCGGACTCTGGGTCATAACCGCCAGGCCCTATGTCCAGACCGATTTTTCGTTGGATCACCTGATATACGGGGTTGAAGCATCGGCCGAATACATCGGCGGAGTTTTTGGCTCCGGACTCTATGTCGGCGGCTATCAGAATACCGGCATCAACGGATTGCAATACCAGCTGCGTATCGTGCCGAAAATCGATTTCAGCACAACCGCTGAACGAGGCAGGTGCACCACGAGGAGCAGCGGAGATGACCTGTTCAGAATCGGGGGACTGCTTGCCTGCGACCTCAGGTTTTTCGGAACCTCCTTTAACTCCCTGAACATCGGGACGAGTTATGAAGTATTTCACAGTCTCAACAACACCATTGAGAACGCTGAATTGTTGCGCACATACGCAACGCTCTGGTTGAACGAAAATGTCGGTATGACGTTCGAATACAGCAAAGGTGAAACTCCGCTTTCACTCAAGGATATTGATCTGCTTTCGCTCGGACTCGAATTCAAATACTGAACGCCGGACCGGCAGAAAAAAATAAGGAAGGTGCAGGCAACGCAGCATAGAAGAATCGCTACATCGTGGTCTGCCCCCAGCGCGGATGCTCCCTCGAGGAAGAGCGGATAATCTGGTAGACGTAAAGGCGGTCGCCGCCCGGTGACGAACCGGACTGGCCGAAAATTTCGTCGGAGCCCGGATAGAAGCTGTCGAACACATGGAAATGATCAAGAGCGGACGTGAACTGCTCCACCCACCGTTTCCCGCACCGGCTGTACTGCTTGAGCGGATCGATATAGTTGACCGGCCTGAGCAGATAATCGCCTTTCATCTCGACCGGCTCGCTTCCGGCCGCCACCGGAATCCCTGCAACGGCGTATGCCCTGCTCCGCGGATCGAACCAGCGACCGTGCTCGTCAAGAATATTGCGGTTGGTGAACCCGAAACTGATCTTGTTGCTGTCGTCGGGATCATTCAGGCCCCCCATCGCATAGACCAGGTCGCCGCGGCTCTCCCGCCACGTAACCACCATATCCGAGCGGCGGCCGTTGCAGCGAACCTCCCTGGTGTGCCGGTGCGCCGAACGCCAGGCATCGGCCCGCACGAGAGCAAGCACGCTCCCGCGAAGCGATCCCCCGTAACGCCGGGCAAGTGCCGCTTCACTCGGAAACGCCCTGCTTTTCGGTATTTCCACCAGCGTCACCCACGCCCATTCGCAATCCGCGGGATCGGACGGTTCCCGCATTGCCTTGACGGTCACATGGTAATAGGTCTGCGCATCCGCTCTGCCAGAACCCGCAAAAAGAAGCAGGAGAATACACAGCAGCGCGAAAAGGGGTGCTGAAAACAATTTCACGATCATCTGTACCCTCTGCTGTTGTCAGGCCACAATCCCGTCCAGCCCTGTGCCTCTGCATTTGCCCGGAATTACTGATTCGTGCGGAGCGACGCATGAGTCACGAGGTACGATGCAAAAAATGCCGGGGCCTGATATGGTTAGCACTGACTCTGCCGATCCCGGAAAAATTCCGAATGAATCGCCTCAGGTGAAATATTCCGGATCTCTCCCATACGCCTCAACTCCGATGAAGCTTCTTCGGAGAGTGTTTGAGCGAGTTTCAGGATGTCTGCATCAAAACCTTCAACCCGTTCCGCTTCCAGTGTCACCAGCTGCATCTGGTTGAGGTAATTCAGAAGAACATGATGCGCGCCGCGTATCGTAGAATAAAAAATATTTGCCTTTTCCTTGCTTGCCTGGTCTTGCTGTCGAAAGGCTTCTCTGGTCAGATAGAAGATGACTGCTGATGACAGAACGACATAGAACCACCCCTTGACAAGTTCCACCATCGCAAAAATTTGTATTTGGTGGGTAAACAGATAGGCCGCGGTGTCGGTAACAAGAATCCACAGGATGCCGAAGAGCAAATAGATCAATGTGATTTTGTGGTATGGTCGCATAATGATGTGCCAACATGGCAGGAGATACCGATAAGCCTGAAGCGTCAATGATCCCCGCAGCCGGGGATGAATGCATTCTGATGCCGCAGGCAAACCAGCAGATTTGAATATACCGAACGTTGCATCGACAAGTCTTGTACAACAGGTACTGCGTGAACTGCCCGAACGGAAAGGAGGGAATGAGTACTTACTTTTTTCAAAGTAGAAAAACCGGAACGAAATAAAAAAGGGAAACGGCCCCGCCGCCACTGCAGGACGCCACGATATCGCATCCTGTTTTCTGTGACACTTTCCTGTTCAGGATACGCTTCAGCACCCCTGGGTCTCACTGTGTACCACTTTCCCGACACCAGTTATTCCTGCTTACCGGATCTGTCGGATCACAATCCAGGGATATGTCGTCCAGGTAGAACCTTCGCTGCAGGGGAAACTTCTCCCACGAAACTTCCGGCTTCGAATCCCTGAAGGCGTTCAATTCTTTCGTGATCTTTTTCCTTCCTGTAAGATAGTTTATGCTGAAGTCGGCCTGTTCGCCCGAGCTCCGGGAGAACTCGGAACAGTCGTAACCGATCAGGCGGAATCGCGCCCCTTCCGGACGAAACGTGAACGTTTCATGCCTCACCCCATAGCTGCCACAGCTCAGCCACGTATGCAGTTCGATCACCAGATTCCCCCGTTTTATCGAAACCCCGCCGCCATCGAGACGGTCGGCCAGGCACGGGACCTCTTCGTCATGTTCGCTCGGCAGCAGGTCATCCCTGCCGAGAATTTTTCTGAACGCACCGGGCGTTCTGAACAGGATGACGAGACGGCGCGGATTCAGATTGGGCACCGATGCGCCGGGAGATTCCCTGTTCTGCCTGAAATTTTCTGGGGCCGTCTGTTCGGCGACAAGCACCGCATCTGTCAAGTCCGTCCCTGTTCAAATCTCCCGATGTGTGCGCAATGAGCTTCCAGCCTCTGGGTATCCACTCCGAAAAAGGGTGGGCATCTCCTGCGAAGGCAGGCGCAGCAAGGAAAAACAGAAGCAAGATCAGCGAGGGTTTCATATCCGCAGCCGGTAAAAAGGGTTATCGATGGAAGCCATGAACACCCGAGGGTAACGACATCGTTGCAATCTATGAAGCGGCACTTTTTCATACATTATCAAGGGATGAGGGTAACCACAACTGGTCGAACAACTGATATCGTACTCCTCTCATGAAATGCAGGATTCTCATCGTCGCCCTATTGCTTCCGATCTGGTTGCCGATTTACGGCTGCAGCACCATTCAGCCGGCAGCCGACGTCACATTGCATTCACCCGCCGCCGGCATCAGCGGAATGGCGCAGATCGACGCCAATTCCTGGCTCGTCGTTCACGATGCGCTGTCGTTTGAAAACGGCCCAAGAATATCGATCATCACGCTGTCGGCAGACGCAGCCCCGGTTCTCCATCCTGTCACGGTTGACTCCTGGCAGGACGCCGACGGCAGGGCGAGCGATCTCGAGGCGCTGTGTCCGGTTCCCTCGCGACCGGGCGAATACCTTATGGCTGAATCGGGAACATGGCAGGGAAAGAACGGGCGAATATTTCATCTTCGCCTCGACGCATCGACAAAACAGGCTGCAATTCTTGGCGTCATGAAGCTGCCGGTATTGGCCGACAACAAACCTCATCAGGCTGGCGACCAGTACGAGGGCATTGCATGCATCAAAGGCGCTGACGGCAGGTTGTTGCTGCTGCTCGGCGAAAGAGGCGGATCCCAAAAATTTCCGGAGGGGGTCATTCGATGGGGAATTCTTGATATCGAGCGACATGAACTGCAGTTCGCCGGAAAGGGGCTTGAGGGCGTGAAGGTCAATGCTCCCGGCAAATGGAAAAACAGAGTCAAGAAC
>Ga0194112_10003670_pt1 | contig 21310 bp, 14 predicted proteins | sample TA2MahC400mmetaG_FD_146191 | JGI IMG/M metagenome (GOLD analysis project Ga0194112, IMG submission 146191) | Freshwater microbial communities from Lake Tanganyika, Tanzania - TA2015016 Mahale Deep Cast 400m | ecosystem: Environmental > Aquatic > Freshwater > Lake | place: Tanzania: Lake... | reverse complement strand
CGCGCGCACGCGGTGCGGCTGGGAGAGGCCCTGCTCGTCACGGCGCCGGGGGAGATGACGGCCGACCTGGGCGCCGATGTGCGGGCCCGCGCCGCCCCGGCGATCAAGCACCCCTTCATCGTCGGCCTGGCGAACACGTACTGCGGGTACATCCTGTCACCCGACGAGTACGACCGGGGTGGCTACGAGGCCGCCGTCTCGGTCTACGGCCGCGACTTCGGACCGTGGCTCGTGGACGCGCTGTCCAAGCTCATGTCAACGGCAGGCAAGCAATAGAACGTGGAATCCACCGGGGGGACGAACGATGTCTGCAGAACCTGCCATCGGCACCGTCGGGCTCGGGATCGGTCGGGTCCATCTCGAGGGCTACCGTCGCTACGACCTGACGGTCGCCGCCATCTGTGATCTCAACGAGACGCGCCTTGCGGACTGCGCCCGCGACTTCGGAATCGAGCGCACCTACACGTCCGCCGAGGCGCTCATCGACGACCCGGAGGTCGGGGTCATCGACCTGGCCGTACAGCCGTGGCAGCGCGAGGCGTTGGTTGAGTACGCTGCGGCGGCGGGGAAGCCGATCTTCTGCCAGAAGCCCCTCGCCATGGACCTGCGCCAGGCGGTCAGGATGGTTGAGACCTGCGAGCGCCGTGGTGTGCCGCTCATGGTCAACCACAACTCCTGCTTCGTACCCGGCTTTCTGGCCGTGGAGCCCTACCTGACGCCCGAGTATCTGGGCGCCATCTACCACGCCGAGATTCACAACTACGGGTTCTGGACCACCTTCCCGGAGCGCCACATCATCCCGGCGATGATGGTCCACCACCTGGCCCTGGTGCACAAGTGGTTTGGCCCGATCGAGACGGTCTACTGCCAGGCCCACGGGCATGACCATTCGCTGCAGGAGGGGGAGGTCATGGCGGTGGCCCAGCTGCGTCACGAGAGCGGAGTGCAGACGCTCCTGGTGAACGACTGGGCGTACCTGGAGGCCAGGCGGCGCGGACCCTCACACTCCAAGGAGGCGGTCCGCGTCCAGGGCACCCACGGCGCGATCTTCGGCCACAGCGAGGACATGACGGTCTACACGACGACTCCGCGTCCGGTGGAGATCAAGCCGGTCATCAGCGGGCCGTGGTTCCCGGACGCGTTCGGCCTCGGGATGCGGCACTTCATGGACTGCCTCGCCACCGGAGCGACGCCCATCACCGATGGGCGCGGCAACCTGCACGTCCTGCAAGCGGTCTTCGCCGCGTGGCAGTCCACCCTCGACAACCGCGTCGTCCGGGTGGACGAGATCAGCCTGGACGCCGACTACGACCTGAACCCTTGAGGGGGCGGAGATCCGGAGGCGGGTGGTCTCCTGCGGAGGAGCCCAAGCAGGCAGCGGAACACGTAGAGACCAGCACCGAAGAGGACAAACCAGCCTGCGGTTACGAAGGGCAACACACGGCCCTGTGACAGGCGGTGCATGGTGGCGGAGTGCCAGTCCATGTCCGCGTGTGGGAAGGCGCCCAGTGACCCCGCGGGGAGCATCATGGTGCTCGCGACCTCGGCCGACAGCGGCGGCTGGTCCTGCCCCAGGCCAAGCACCACGGCCGGCAGGGCAGAGACGATCACCATGCCGACGAGCACCAGCAGCACGAAGAACTTGCGGCCGTAGTCGGATCGCGGCCACCGACTCCGGCTGAGCTGTCCGGCGAGCGCCGACGCCGCCCAAACGGCGGCGAACACAGGTACGAAGGCCGCGGCCATGCTGCCGGCCCAACGCCCGGAGACTTCGCCGCCCCACAGCAACAGACCCAGCTCGCCCGCGATGAACGCCGCCACGACGAGCAGCAACGCGTACCGACGCCCACTCACGAGGGAGTAGCCGAAGAGCCGCTCCGGGAGGGCGTACTCGCCGGTGCTTCCGCCAGTCTCGCGCAGCCGGTCTAGCGGCGTCGGCAGACCCGCGCCGAAGAGGGGGACGAAGAGAAGTGCGATGACGAAGCCGACGGCCGTCACGTATGCGCCGAGCGCCGTCGCCGCCTGCTGCAGTTGCTCTGCGGAGCCCACCGCAGGAGGTCCGCTCCCTCACGTGGAGCCGGAAGACCAGACCCCCTCGGGCCGAACGGCGCCCATCGAGCCCACGGCCGCCAGACACATGACGAATGCCAGCGCGGCGAACAGACACCGCACGCGCCACTGCCGCCGCAACGGGGGCAGGACCAACCGCTCCTTCGCGCCCTCGCCGAGAGTGAGGATCGCCCCGAGCCAGAGCACGCCGGAGAGGACCCACGCGGGGAGCGCCGCCATGAACAGCGGCACGCCCTGCCCCACGACCGCGTAGCGGACGCTGGTCAGGGGACTGAAGGCTGCCAGCGCCGGCGACTCCTTCTGGAGCCCGCTGAAGACGAACGCGATCCCCGCCGCCCCCAGAACGGCGACGGGAACGGCCGCCGCCGTCCGGACCAGACGCGCCGAGCAGAACAGCCCCCACGCCGCTCCCAGCGCCACGGCGCCGTACAGCACCACGTAGGTCGCCACGGCGGGCCCGAGGGAAACGCCCCCGAGCACGAAGACGCCGGCCGCGATGGGCACGGACATGCTCAGCATCGCCGCGCCGACCAGGAAGCTGCTCAGCAGCTTGCTCCAGATGAGCCCCGTACTACTCAGCGGCGTCGTCGTCAGGATGTCCAGCGTCTTCTGCTCGGACTCGACCGTCATGGAAGGCGCTGCGATCGTGGCCCCCAGGACGACTCCGAGCACCGCCTGGATGATCACGAGCCAATAGAAGCCGCCCTCGCCCGCCACCCACCCCGGTCCCGTTCCTGCGCCGTAGGCAAACACGGCCACGACGGCGGCGACGACGATCCCGAGAAGGTACAGGTTCTCGAGCACGAGCGCCGCGGGGCCGCGGAGGTTCTGCCGTAGCTCCCTCCGCACTACTGAAACGCTGATGATCGGGTCCATGGTCGCCCTCTAGGCGAGCTCGCCGTGAGTGAGCCGTAGGTAGGCTTCCTCGAGGTCCGTCCTCTGCTCCGTGAGGCTGCCGATGCGCACGCCGCCGGCAACGAGGCGCTCGACGAGTTCGGCAACGACCTCATCGCGGTCTGCGACCTGCAGCTCGACCTCGTTGCCGCGCTCCGTGATCTGCCGGAGGGGAGCGAAGTCGTGCAGCACCTCGCGTACTCGTTCGACTTCGCCGCCCAGCGGACGCAGGTTCAGGATGCGCACCGGTTCGGCCTGACCGGAGATCGAGGCCACGGGCCCGCACGCCACGAGGTTCCCCCGCTCCATGATCGCCACGCTGTTGCAGACGTCCGCCAGCTCGGGGAGGATGTGGGACGACACCAGGATGGTCTTCCGCGCGGCCCCGAGCTGCGCGATCAGCTGGCGCAGTTCGTAGCGTCCCCGGGGATCGACGCCCGACGCCGGCTCGTCGAGCAGCAGCACATCGGGATCGTGGAGCAGACTCCGAGCGAGGCACAGCCGCTGCTTCATGCCGCGGCTGAGTCCGCCGACCTCGGCATCCACCTTCCCCGTGAGGTCGGTGAACTCCAGCACCTGCCGGATGCGGTCCGTGAGCCACGCCGGGTGGAGGTCGTAGAGCTGACCGAAGGACTCCAGGTACTCGTGCACGGTAAGGTGGTCGTACACGCCGAAGAAGTCGGGCATGTAGCCCAGGAAGCGGCGCACGGCCCGCGGGTTGCCCTGCACGTCAATGCCCCGGATCGACAGCCGACCGCGTTCCGGGACGAGCAAGCCGGCGAGGGCGCGGATTAGCGAGGTCTTGCCGGCGCCGTTGGGCCCCACGAGGCCATACACCGCGCCGGTCGGCACCTCGAGGCTTACCCCGCGGACAGCCACCAGATCGCCATAGCAGATGACGAGGTCGTCGATGCTGATCATGATGGCGTGAGCGCCTTGCCGCGATAGGTGAGATCGGCCCAGACGATGTCCGGATACTCCCGCGCCGCGGGCCCGCGGGCCTTGACCCGCACGAGGCCCATCGGCATCCGGATGAAGCGTTCGGGACGCGGCGCCGGCAGGCTGAAGCGGTCGCCCATCGCCTCACCGATCGCCACCCATTGCCGCCGGCTCCAATCGTAGAGCGATAGCGCGCAGGTGTGAGTGCGGCCCCCCTCGAGCCGAGGGCGCAGCTGCCCCTCCACGGTGAGGGCTTCGTGGCGGACCTTCGGCACCCCCAACGGCAAGCGGAACTCGTATGTCGGGGCGTAATCCAGAGAGGTACGCTCCGGCGAGCGACCGGTCAGCGGATCCACCGTGAGCCACCGCGACCACTTCTCCCCGTACGCGAACGGCGCCCCGCCGATGAGTATGGAGAGCGCCTGCCCCGAGGCCGAAAGAGGCAGCTGGACGACGTACAGGTGCTCGCCCTCCGCACGATAGCCCGGTCTGTCCCCGAGCCGGGGCCTCGCGATCGCCGGTGGCCCCCAACCGATGAGAACCGGTTCTGCGAGCCCGGACAGGCAGCCGCGGTCCGCGGCCGCCCACCACAGCTCCCAGCCTCGCCCCTTCAGCTCCCTGCCCCACAGCGCCCCATCGGTATATGCCGTCACATCGATCAGGGCTGGGAGCCCGGCCAGATCGTACTCCGACACCTTGGGCGGCCCCAAGCTCAGGGACAGCTCGCGCCGCCCTTGGGCGGGCAGGTCCCCGATCGAGGTGTGGTTCCACTTGTGGATGAGATAGCAGTCGTGCAGCGCTACGGGCAGCCCGCTCTGCACCCAGCCGACGAGCCGGTCGCCGGCGAACCGCAGTTCGCCCTCTGCCGAGGCGTCGCCGGCCATCGTGGTGTCGCAGAAGGCTCGCATGGCCCATTGCCGGATGGGGAGGAAGGGTAGGGAGACCTCGTTGCCCAGCCGGAACCACGTCCCCGGCTCGACCCCACGCTCGTAGGCCTGCTCGCGCTGCCGGAACTCGTAGACGGGCGCATCGGGGCGGGGGAAGACCACGTCTACCGTGCCCGAGGCGGGAACGTAGGCGCCCACCATCTCCAGGGTGCCCGCGCCGGGGTTCCCGGCGCGCAGGACATTGACGGTCTCGAACGCGAGCAGCGGCCGGCGGCCGTGCAGACCCAGGGCCGCGCCGCCGATCACGAGGAGGAAGGCGCCGGAGAGGACCGGAGCTGTGACGACGATCCACTCCTGGCGGCGACGGCGTGCAAGCAGCGCCCAACTGAGTGGACCGACCGCGAGGACGAAGAGCGAGAGGATGGCGACCAAGGCGGGCGCGAGTCGCGCAGGCCGAGCCTCGCTGGGGGCCAGGCTCATCGGGACCGACTGTGGCGGCCTGCCTTCGTAGCGCAAGCCGTAGAGGACTCGCCCCCAGAAGTAGCGGCTGAAGCTGATCTCGGCACGCTGGTCGGAGAAGCGCATCCACCGGGGGTCGAGAGCCAGACCGCGGACGGTGCCCAGGCCCAGCGGATGCTCGAAGGCGAGAGCCAGACCATCGGCCTCCACCGCCACCTCAGGCGGACTCACCCGCAGGCGTACGCAGTCGGCCGCCAGGGGCGTCGGCGCCTCCGGGCCACAGAGTGCGGCGACCGCCGCCTGAGGCTGCGGGCAGGCGGTAGCACCCGTCGCGGTCGCCCTGGTAAGGCTTGCCAGCAGCGAGGTCGCCGTGCGGTTCCCCCGGAGGCAGGGCGCCGTGAGCACCAGCGTGCCGCCGGTCAGCGTCCACTCGCGCAGACAGTCCCTTGCCTTGGGCGCCACGGTTCGGAGGTCGGCAACGTCGAGGCCGATGACCTGCAGGGCGTCGTAGGCTCGCACGTCCACAGGGAGCTGGTCGGGGCGAAGCGCGACGATGTCGTCGGCCTGAGGCAGGGTCAGCGCCCCGTCGAGGCCCTCACGGCTCGTGATGAGGAGCTTCAGCTTGCGGTAGCTAGCCGCATCGGGCTCGGCCTTCTCGTCGACGATCGCACGGCCCTGCACCATCAGGCGGTAGCGAACGCGGGGCGTCCACGGGGGAAGAAGAAGGGCGAAGTCGGTTCGGCTGGTCCCGTGGGGCACGGAGACGGGGATCTCGTAGGCCGAAGTCAGCGTGCTCTGGCCCCGATCCGGGTCCCCCTGGTACACCATGATGTGCCACGCGCCGTCCTGCCGGCCGTATGGGTTCGCGAGGGCCAGGGAGGCGGCGTTCCAGCACTCGCCCACGCTCCGGCCACCCAGTCCGAGGGACAGGGTGGCCGTCACCTCCGCGTAGGCGTTGCCGCCCGCGAGAGCCAGCCAGCATCCCATCGCCACGGGAATGCGACTGCTCACACCCATCCCCCTCTCGCTGGAGCGACTCGCGAGCCGGCGCCGGTGCTCAACTCCATCGGATGGCTCTCCGCAAGGAACCTACCACCGAGCCCACTAGGCGCCAGGAGCCGCGCGGGAGGGTCTCCTCCGTTGAGGGCAAGGACGCACGGGACACCCAAAGGCCTCGGTGCCGGGGCCAGATACTCGCAGCGGAGACCCGCCCGTAGTGGGGCGCACCTCGTCCGCGGCCTCCTGGAGAGCGGTGACGAGCAGATCGGCCGACGCGGTGGCTCCAAGGCAGGCCGTCAGCGCCACGGCGATTGCGCGCCCCATGGGCCTGACCTTCAGGAGACAGAACGAGGCTGTCCGCTCACATCCGTACGTTCGCCTCGGTCCTTTGCTCGCGGATTGCGTCGTCGCCGACCTCGATGGTGACGGTCACGGCCGCCTCGGCGCCCGGCTGGCGATCGGGGGTCAGGGTCACGGTCTGAGTCGCGTGGCCCGCGAAGTCCGGCAACTGCACGGCCTCCGGCTGCGCGGCGAACAGCCCCGGCGCCGCGATGCGCACCCGCGCATCGACGCTATCGCCCGTGATGTTCGCGAGGCGGACTTCCAGCTTCCCGTCGGCCGTCTTCGCGACGGTAGCCGTCAGCGGGAAGGCGGCGCCCGCCGGGGCGGCCGTGGCCTGAAGCAGGAGGTCGCGGAGCTGCGCCGCCGACAGGCCCTGCGCCGTCACGTAGACGGGACGACCCCTCTGGAGGAGCAGTGGGCGACTTGCGGCCTCGCGGAGCGGGTTGCCGAACATATCGCGGAAGGCCAGCGCCGGGCTCGCGGGCAGCGTCAGCGACAGGCTGCCGCTCAGGTTCCACACGGCCGCCGCCGGCCCGGCCTCCTCGTCGAGGAGCACACAAGCCACCTTGCCGTCGCACAGGTCTGCGCGCCCGGTCACCTTGCGCCCGGCCAGCAGGCGCGCCAACCCGTTGAGCGCGATGAGCCGTGGGCGGGGCACGTAGTCCTCGTAGAAGACCCCCCATCCGTACGTCGGGCTCGTCTGCGCGCTGAACCAGAAGAACTTCTCGACGCCCGTGCTCAACGCGGAGAGGTAGGACTGAACCAGTGTGGCGGCGCACTGTTCCTCCGTGCTTGGGAGGTGGATGTACCCGACGCCATCCGCGCCCAGGCCTTGCTCGCTGTGCCAGACGCGGGAGGTCGCGTGGTACTGCTCGGTCAGGGCTGTAGTGTCCTCGGCCAGCTTCGCCATCTGCTCCCAGGGGCGGCCAAGCTGCGAGTAGCTGTGGTGGGAGAGCACGTCGAAGCCTGTCGCGCCCGCCTCCAGCACCCCGCGGTCGAAGTCCAACCCGTTGCCGCCGAGGCCGACGATCAGCGCGTCCGGGTCGGCGGCCTTGGCCCTCTCCGTAGTGACCTTGAGGATTCCCGCATAGGTCGCGGCATCCATCGTATACTGCGGCTCGTTCCAGACCTCCCATACCTTCACGCGGCCCCGGTAGCGTGTGACCGTCGCCGTGACGAAGTCGCCCCACTGGGTGAGGTCATAGGGCGGCTGCTGGATCTGATCCACTTTCCCCGCCCACGCCTGCTCGCGAAGTTCGGGTAGTAGCGGAGCAGGATCGGCATGATCTCCATCCCCGCGCGATGGACGGCGTCGAACTGCCGGTCGAACTCGGTCCAGTCGAACTTGCCCGGCTCCTTCTCCGCCATCCCCCAGCCCCACCAGGCGCGAATCCACTTCACCCCGCACTGAGAGAGCGCCCCGAGGTTGCAGTCCAAGTGCTGGTTCGGCTCGCGCTCCATGTGGGTGTTCATGCCGAGGGGCGAGTTCAGCGGGTCGCCGCGCCCGGTCATCGGCTCGACGATGCTCACCGTGTCCTGACTCTCGGAGAGGCGCTTCCCATCCTGGCTAACGCTGAAGGTGAGGGCGAACCAACCGACCTCCGAGGTCGGTATCTCGATCCTGGCCGGCGCCGCCCCCTTGGCCGGCACCGAGCCCTCGAACACCTTGCCTGCCGCGACCTCCGCCCCGAGGTAGTTCGTCAGCCGGTAGTCGGCACGCAGGCGACGGTCCGTGTGTCCCGCATTCACGACCTCGACCGCCAGCGAGGCCGGCGAGCCGGCGGCGAACAGGTTGCCCTGCGGCATCGCGGTGACGACGCCGACGGACTGAGCCTCCGGTTGGGAGAACGTCTCACTCTCGCCCACCACGAGACTGGCCGCGTCGATAGAGAGGGTGACCCCGGCCGGCTTCGTGACCCCGACGTAAGCCCGGTCGGTCGGCCAGTCCTCGGGCACCGCGTAGCGGAAGGAGACGCGCTGCCAGTCGGGCGTCACATCGAAGTCCTGGCTCCGGCTTGGCCGCTTCGCCCCGCTTGGCAGGCCCGTGCCCGCCAGCGTCAGCGTCACCTTGGCGGGCTGCTCTGAGCGCACCAGCGCGGAGACGGTGTGCGTCTTGCCGGGCGAGATGAGGATCGGATGGGTGATGAGCGCATAGCGGCCGGGCTCAGTGGAGGAGACGAATGCGCGGCCCTCAGGCGCGCCGGCGGTCTCCATGCGCCACTGCAGCCGCGCGTTGGCCTCGCCGTCGCTCCGCCAGCCGCGCAGGCCGAACTCGAAGCTCGGGTTGGGGATCAGGTTCGTGTCGGCGGGGATCGGCGCCGAGAGGCCGGGGGAGAGCGGCGCGTACTGGCGGGCGACCGACGAGATGCGCACCTCATCGAGCTTCCCGTCGAGCACCGACCCCTCAGGATTCCACGTGTTCGCCCCGAGGCGCAGGACATCGTTGCCGACGCCCAGGACTCCGGCCGTCGCCCCCTCCGGGACCTGGGCGGCGTCCGGCCGGCCGTCGATGTAGGTGCGGACCTCCTTGGTCGCGCAGTCGTAGGTCATCGCGAGGTGCGTCCAGCGTCCGGTCGGCACTCCCCGATGGCCGATGACCTTGCGCCAGGCGCCATCAACCGCGATGTACGCCTGGATCGCCCCGTCGATCCGCAGCATGTACGCCATGTTTCTGCAGATGACATCCGACCTCGCCCCCTGCCGGAACTTCACCCAGCATTCGACCGTGAGACCCTTGCCGGTGGCCGCGCTGCCAGGCTGAGGAACGTCGATCCACCCGCCGACTCCGTTCATCGCCGCAGCGCCGTCGAAACGCCCGAGCGTCGGGGTGGCTCCTGTGCCAGGCCCCGGCGGACCGCCCACGGCGTCCGCCATCTGGCCGGTCGCGAGGTCGTCGAGGTGATAGAGCGCGACCGTATCCGCGTCCGGCGTGAACGGTCGCGTGAGGTCCACTTGCGCTGAGCAGAGAGTAGCCCAGCCAAGCACGGCGGATGCGAGAAGCGTCAGGGGGAAGGTCCGAGGGCGCACGGTCTGCTCCTCCTCCAAGCGGGGCTGGACGGCTGCGGTTTCGATCGTACTTCGCATGGTTCGCCAGGCGTCACCGCCATCCTCGTCCCCCTGTGCCCGGGAGCGTGCGAGGACGACGGTCGCAGGCCGGCGAACGACCTGCTGTTTCCGGGGAGCGACAGGAGGGCCTCGCCCATGGGTCCGCTTCGCGTCAGCGCGAATGGCCGCTACTTCACCGACGAGTTGGGCAGTCCGTTCTTCTGGCTCGGGGACACACAGTGGCAGCTGTGCCGAGACCTGCCGCTCGAGGATGTGCCCGAGGTCCTCGACGACCGACGCAGGCGGGGCTTCAGCGTGCTGCAGGTCATGCTCACCGGAGTGGGGGACGGGACGCAGCCGAACGTGGCCGGCTATCGTCCGTGGCTCGGCGACGACCCAGCCACGCCGGACGAACGGTATCTTGAGCACGTCGAGGCTGTGCTGGAACTGGCCCGAGAGAGCGGCCTGGTGATCGCGCTGGGCGTGTACCACCAGCTCCACGAGTCGCGGATTACCGTGGCGAATGCGCGCGCACATGCGAGGTCACTGGCGATCCGCTTCGGCGAAGTGCCGCATCTTGTGTGGTCGATGTACCCGCGGGCCGAAGCGCGCTTCGTCCCCGTCGTCCGGGAACTCGCGGCGGGCCTGCAGGAGGGCGACGGCGGCCGCCACCCGATCACCGTTCACCCCGATCCGTCGCCCGCGTCATCCAGCTTCCTCTCGCCGAACGAGGCCGAGGGATGGCTCGCCTTCCACTCGATCCAGACGTGGGCTGACACCCACCTCATCGTCCCGATGGTCATGCACGACTACCAGCTGCAGCCGGCAAGGCCGGTGGTGATGGCGGAGGGGGCGTACGAGGCAGGCCAGGAGTACGGCTTCGAGGTGACTCCGCTGTGGGTGCGCTGGCAGGCGTACTGGACCGTGCTCGCCGGCGGTCACCACAGCTACGGCCACAACGATCTGTGGCGCCTTCCGCCCCACTGGCGGGAGGCTCTCAAGGCGCCCGGCGCCGCGCAGCTCACGATCCTGAGGCAAGTCCTGACCGAGCGACGCGAGTGGTGGAACCTCGTGCCGGATCAGTCGCTCATTGCCGCACCGACGGACCTGCCGATTGCTGCCCGCTCGCAGGCGGGCGATTGGGCGCTGGTCTACCTGGCCGCTGGCGGGGCGGTATCGCTGAACCTGGATCGGCTGAGTCCGCCGGGTACACTGAGCGCCTGCTGGATCGACCCCGTCACCGGGGAAGCCGTGACGATGGGTAGTGTCTCGGGCGCGCGGGTCGAGGAGTTCCGAGCGCCCGATGCTTGGGAGGATGCGCTGCTGCTGCTTGAGCGAGCCCCATGCAGCAGGCGACCCGAAGGGAGGGTGTGACAGTGATGCTCACCGTATTCCTGGCGGCATGCCTGACGGCGGCGACCGCTGTCGCCGACGAGGGCCTGCTGTTCCACGCGCCGTTTGACGGCAGCCTGGACGCGTACAGCCTGGGCGGCGCGGGCAACCCGGCGCAGGTCACCGGGGCGGCCCAGCCGACCTTCGCGCCGGGCAAGTTCGGGCAGGCGCTGCTCGGCGGCCCGGAGCAGGCGCTCGTCCATTACCAGACGGCGGGCAATGTCATGCCGCCCTCGGGGACGATCAGCCTCTGGGTGAAGCCGCTGAACTGGACGCTCGACGACGGGAGCTTCCATGTGTTCTTCGAGAGCGGCACCGGCGCCGGGGCCACCGGCTGGCTGATCCTCTACCAGTTCTACCAGGGCGGTCAATTGCTGCTGCGCTACGCCGACGAGCTGCAGCGCGTCGGCATGGCGAGCGCGCAGGGCCTCGGGTGGCAGGCCGGCGACTGGCACCACCTCGCGGGCACGTGGTCCCCCGAGGCGGAGCGCCTGTATGTCGATGGCGAGCTGGCGGCCACAGCTCCCACGCCACTCGTCGCCCAGACTCTCGGCGAGACCTTCGCGCTGGGTGATAGCGGCTGGCACGTGCCGCACGCGGGCGCACAGACGCTGATCGATGACGTGCGGATCTACGCGCATCCGCTGACTCCCGAGCGCATTCGCGAGCTGGCGGGTCACGGATCGCTGACGGTTGCGCGCGGGCCGACCGAGGGCGCGTGGCAGGCCGAGTTCAGGATGAGTGCGCGCGAGGATGTCAAGCGGGTGCGGTTCGAAGTCCTCGCCGACGCGGGTGGCGCGGCCTTGAGGACCGCCGAGGCGGAGATGTCCGAGGGCGTCGCCCGGGCGGAGTTCCCAGTCGCGGACCTGGCTCCGGGCGAGTATCGCGTGACGGCACAGGCGCTCGACGCCCAGGCCGCTGTGGTTGCCGACGGGACGGCCCAGGTGAAGAGGCTGGAGCAGGAGCGCGTGGTGCTCGCGAACGCCCAACTCCGGCTGGTGTTCGATGGCGGGACGGGGGCCGTGACCGCGATCGAGGCGCCTGCGTTGGGTTTCACCGCCCGCGCGGCAACGGCGCCGCCGGCGCTCTTCAGCCTCGATACCGTGCGCTTCCTGGAGCACGCCCGCTTCTACCAGCCGACCGACGTCAAGGTGCTCGCCGCCGGCGAAAGCCACCTGAAGAGCATCGTGGTCGAGCGGACTGCGCAGGGCCAGCGTCTGACCGCCGAGTATGCCTTCGCGCCGGAGATCACGGCCACGTTGGTCGCGGACCTCGCCGACGAGGACTCAGTCGCGCAGCTCCGTCTGCGCGTCGCCAACGGTCTCCCGGTGAAGCCGTCGGAGGCCCTGCGAGTGCCCCGGATCGCCTTCCCACGTCTCGGCGGTCTGCGGGTCGGCGAGAAGGCCGACGACGACACTCTCGCGACCGGCTACATCCACGGCGAGACGCTCGCCAATCCGGCCGCCAAGCTGCCGGCGGAGCGGACTGTGCAGTACCCGGGGACGGCCTGTCTTCCCTGGCAGGACCTATACGACCCGGCCGGAGGGCTGTACCTCGGTCCGCAGACCGACGGTACGTGCCAACTCGAGATCACCGCAGGGGCCCGCGATGGCGCCATGGACCTCGGCAACCGCTGGTGGGCGCTGCTGGAGCCGGGGGAGGTGTGGCAATCGCCGGTCGTCGAGTTGGGCGTGCACGCGGGCGCCTGGCATTGGGGCGCGGATCGGTTCCGCGACTGGGCGCTCCAGGCCACGCCCCCGCGCACGCCGCCCGCGTGGTTGTCCGAGTGCGACGGCTGGCTTGGGCTTGGGTCTCCCGTCTACCAGTTCCGCGACCTGCCCAAGGTCCTGGAAGCCGCGAAGTACTATGGCTTCTCCTACTTGCAGCTGTGGTCGCAGATGATCCTGGGGGACCAGTACTACTGCTACTTCTATCCCAACCCGGACCTCGGCACGGAAGACGAGCTGAGGCAGGGCATCGCGCAGCTTCATGCCCAGGGCGGACAGATCGGCTTCTACAGCAACGTGATCTGTTTCGACGGCGCCATCGACCGTAACCCGCAGCTTCAGGCGAAGATCGCGCAGTACGGCCTGAAGGACCTGCCGATGCTCCCGCGTTTCCGCGACGAAGCCGCCAAGAGCGTCTACGTGGGACCCAGCGGCGCCTACGGCCGAAGCGCGGCGGGGTATCTCGACGGGTACTGGGCGATGGACCCCTGCGCGCCGTGGTGGCGCGACTACCTCGCCAACTGGATCAGGCGCTGGCACGAGGACTACGGGGCCGACATCTGGTACCTCGACAGCTTCCCCGTCCACGGGTACGGGCTCGGACCGGCGTCCTACGCGCTCCATCTGGACCATCCCCAGAGCCTCGGCGGCGGACAGATCGGCCTGCTGCAGCGCATCCGCGAGAGCTTCGATGGACCGATGCTGTACGAGGGGGTCGCGTGCGCGGCCTTCATGCCCTACACGAACTGGTGCCTGGGCACGCAGTTGTCGTTCGGCTCCGGTGCGTGGTCGCGGCCCGAGATTCTCGACTACAGCTTCAGCGACGTGTACCCGGTCTTCGCGGGGAGCTGCAACGTCTGGACCGGGATCGGGCAGATCTGGCCGGACCTGGAGAAGCCCCGGCACGAGGACGCGATGAACCTCGTGTTCCTCAACGGCGAGCGCTTCGATACGCTCGGGCTCTACCCGCTGGACACGCAGTCCCCGTTCGGCGAGCACGTGCGGAAGCTCGTGGCCCTCCGGCGGAAGATCCGGGACATCGTCTACCAGGGACGCTTCCGCGACACCCTTGGCCTGTCGGGGACGCCGGAGGGGGTATCCGCCCGCCTGTTCACCGGCGAGGGCCTTGGCGCGGCAGTCACCATCGTGGACCGTCGGAAGGAACGCGCACCGTGGGAGCTGAGGGTCGAAGGCCTGGCGGCCGCGAGCGCTCGCCTCCTGCTTCTCGACGGCAGTGAGGAGCAGCTCGACATCAGGCATGATGGGCAGGCGCTTCTGCTGGAGATCAGTCCTCCCACCGAGGTCTGCGCGATCCGGTTCGGCGAGGGCTGACACCGTGAACGGGCCCCATGTGTCTCGTAGGTCGGGCTTCTAAGCCCGACAGCGCCTTTCTCAACGTAATCTGAACCGCGCCCGAGGCTCGGAACCGCGGACTCCTATCTGGGAGCCTGTCCGACTAACGCCCGGAGAGCCTATTTCCGCAGGTTGCCTGTGTATGCTTGCCCGCGCAAGCATGTACTCGACGAGGGCCTCGAGGGGTCACTCGGACAGGCTCCTAGACAGACGGCTCCGCGGCGTCCGCCCGCCTCAGCCACCAATCGACCGCCAGAACGAAGGCTCCCGCGAAGCCCAGCGTGAGGAAGGCCTCGGCGGGCCCGAAGCGGGGATGGGCTGGCCGGAGGGAGGGCGCAACCAGCAGGTAGCGCTCCAACCACATCGCAACGAGCACCAGCGCCCCTACGCACGCCAGCAGGCGCGGGCCAGCCTTCACCTCGCGCACGATGAGGCAGGCGAACGGCGCCAGGAACGCCCCCCCGATCACGATCCAGGTCAGCGTGAACCACGGCGGCTGGTGGTAGCGCGCGATGAGGAAGCTCGTCTCATCCGGCAGGTTCGCGTACCAGATCACGAGTAGGTGGGCGAAGAACATGTAGGTCGTGAGCATCCCGAAGGCCAGCAGCAGGTTCCCCACGTCAAGCTGCGGTTGGCCGGCCAACTGCCAGGGCGAGCCGGGCGTACGCCCCAGCACCGCAGCCCCCAGTGCGATCCACGCCATCGCGCAGTACAGCGCCCCGCAGAAGAAGTAGGGCCCGATCAGAGTGCTGTGCCAGAAGGGCTGCAGGCCCATGACGAAGTCGAACGCCAGGATGCTGAACACCACGGCATACGTGATGGGAATCGCCGCAGCCAGCCCACCCGTTCGGCGGCGCGCCTCCTCGGAGCCTTCCCCCTCGGCGCGAGCGCGCTTGCTGCGGGACACGTACACCAGGCTCAGGACGGTCAGGAGCACCAGCCCGACTGCGTTCCGCGCGAAGAGGGCCGGCACGTTCATCCAGGCCGCCCGGTCCCCCATGTCCTCGCCGATCCACGGGACAATCCACCGGCGGCCCAGGAACAAGGCCACGGCGGGGATGAACGAGATCGGCAGGAACGCCGCGCACGCCTCGCCCAGCTGCCGCACAGGATCGCTCCACCGGGCCCTTGCCAGGTCCAGCACTGCCGCCCACGTGACCGCGCCTTGGGCGAGGCCGAGGAAGTAGAGGTAGTTCACCAAGAGGGCGGTCCAGACCGCCTGCTTGTGGCCGGACAGCGCGCCCGCAGCGAAGGCGCCGATCCCGCCCAGCACGGCCAGCCGTGCGGCCATCACGAGGCCCCGCGGAAGGGCGTCTGCGACCCTCGTTCTCTCCTCGACCGGCCCGTCGTCTCCTACCACGAGTCCTCTCCTCAGGGCCCCCAGACGGCGGCCTCGATCACCCGCAGGATCGGGGTTGGGTAGACTCCCAGCGCGACCACCAGGAACGTCAGGACCGACAGCAGCACGCTACCGGCGAGCGGGACCGGGAATTCGGGGACACGATCCCAGTTCGCAACGGCGCGAATTGGGTCATGTCCCCGAGTTCCCCAGATCGCGAGGACGATCCTCATGTAGTAGAACAGCCCGATGACGCTGCCCATCGCGAGCGCGCCGAGTAGGACCCACTGCGTCGCGTCGGCGCCGGCAGCGGCAACGTAGAGCTTGCCCACGAACCCCGCCGTCAGCGGCATCCCGGCCAGCGACAGCAGCATCGTCGTCATCGCCGCCGCGAGCCACGGGCGCGTCTGGGCCAGTCCTCGGAAGTCCTCGATCCGGTCCGCCCGGGAGCCTCGGCTGAGCAACGAGATGACACCAAATGCGCCCAACATGCCGATGAAGTACGCGAGCAGGTAGAACGGGAGCCCGACGGACGATACTCGGGGGCCCGCGACGAAGGCGACCGTCGCGTACCCCATGTGCGCGATGGATGAGGCGCCCAGGATGCGCTTCACACTGTCCTGCAGCAGTGCGAGCAGGTTCCCACCCACCATGCTGGCCACCGCGAGCACGCCGATCCCCGCCATCAGCTGCGGGGCCCCGTAGCCTCGCACCGGGATGAAATGCCGCATCAGCAGCGCGAGCACGGCCCCCTTCGAGGCCGTCGCCACGAACGCCGCGATCGGCGTCGGCGCGCCCTCGTACACGTCCGGCGTCCAGAAGTGGAACGGGACCAGCCCCAGCTTGAAGGCGATCCCAACGATCAGCAGCGCCGCGCCGGCGATGCTGACCACGGTGGGGCCCACATCCATTGGCTTCAGGCCCTGCAGAGCGTCTGACAGCACCCGCAGGTCGAGCGACCCCAGCTCTGCATACACGAGCGCCATCCCGAACAAGATGAACCCCGACGACGCGCCCGCAAGTACCAGGTACTTCATGCCCGCTTCGAGCGCCTGCTTGTCGCGGGACCGGGGGTACGCGATCAGGGCATACAGCGATACGCTGAGCAGCTCCAGGCCCAGGAAGAACGTGACGAAGTGGTTCGCCGCGACCAGTACGAGTGCGCCCAGAACCGCCAGCGACAGCAGGATGTAGTACTCCTCCGGCTGTGCGACTCGCCCCTCCAGCTCGTGGAAGGCGAACACCAGCACCGCCATCGCCGCCAGCAGAACCAGAACCGCAAAGAAGAGCGCGCAGCCATCCAGGGCGAGAACGCCGGTCCCGTCAGGCAGCGAGCTGGGGCGCACGACCGAAAGCGCGGTCAGCGCGATTGCCATGCCAACCAGCCCGAGGCCGAACGTCGCCCGGTGGCTTCGGCGGATGGCGACCAGCAACACCTGCGCCACCGCCGTCGCGGCGAGGATGATGAACGGCTGCAGAAGCACCAGGTCGTCGTAGGTCAGGGCGCGTTCCCCCTCTCGGAGGGCGCAGGGACTGTCCCCATCCCATCCCGCGCGAGCGGGATGGGATGGAGGACTGTCCCTTGTTCGCTGTGCGCCATCCCAACCGCCGGCGTTGCAGCCATCAGCACCGGCTGCGCGAACAGGCCGATCCAGAGGAGGACCAGGACCATCGCCGCGATGACCGCTCTCTCGCGGAGGCCCAGGTCCGGCAACTCCAGCCCCTCCGGAGCCCGCCCGAAGAACGCGACCTGCATCATCCGCAGCGCGTACGCGGCTGCTAGTATCAGCCCAACCGAGCCGACCGCAGCCAGTGCTGCGCTCACGCGGTATGTGCCTAGCAGCACCAGGAACTCGCCCACGAAGTTGCCCATGCCAGGGAGCCCCAGCGAGGCCAACGCGAAGAGGAGCACCGCGATCGACAGCGCGGGCGCCTTGGCCCACAGGCCGCCCATGCGCCGCATGTCCCGCGTGCCCAGGCGGTCCTGCAACGCGCCGACCAGCATGAACAGCGCGCCCGTGCTGAGCCCGTGGCAGAGCATCTGCACCACCGCCCCGCGCAGGCCCTCGTCGTTCCGCGCAAAGACCCCGAGCAGCACGAAGCCCAGGTGGCTCACGCTCGTGTAGGCGACCAGGCGCTTCAGGTCGGTCTGGGCGAAGGCGAGCAGCGCGCCGTACAGGATGCCGACGACGCCCAGGACCATCGCCGCCGGCGCCAGGCGCTCCGCTGCCTCCGGGAAGAGCGGCAGCATGAACCGGATCAGCCCGTACCCCCCGGTCTTGAGAAGCAGGCCCGCGAGGATCATGCTGCCCGCGGTCGGCGCCTCCGTGTGCGCGTCCGGCAGCCACGTGTGCAGCGGCACCGCCGGGAGCTTGATGGCGAACGCCACGAAGAACCCCAGGGCCAACCACAGCGCCGCGGTCGGCCCAAGCCGCGCGCCAAGCAGCTCGGAGTACGCGAAGGTGTAGACCCCGGTGGCGTGGCCGTGCGCGAAGTGCAGGCCCAGGATCGAGAGCAGCAGGAGCAGGCCGCCGGCCTGGGTGAAGAGGGCGAACTTGAGCGCGGCGTACCGGCGGTTCTCATGTCCCCACAGGGCAATCAGGAAGACCATGGGGATCAGCATGAGTTCCCAGGCGAAGTACAGCAGGAACAGGTCGATTGCCATGAAGACGCCGAGGATGCCGGTGAGGACGGCGCCCAGCAGGAAGTGGAACAGCCCCACCCGTTCCCGGATGCTGCTCCACGAGGCCAGCACCGCGGCCAGCCCGAGCAGGTAGCTGAGGCCCACCATCAGCAGGCTGAGGCCGTCGACCGCGAGGTGGAAGCTGATCCCGAGCGAGGGAATCCACGGCCACTGCGCCTCCGCCAGCCAAGAACTGCTGCTCGGCGTCGCCGTCACCCAGATCCACGCGGTCTGCAGCAATCCGAGCGCCAGCGCAAGGGCAAGCACCCAGCGGCAGAGGGTCTCGTCCCGGCGGGCCAGCGCCCACGCGAACGCCCCGGCGGCAAGCGGCAGGATGAAGAGGAGGACGAGGGTCATCTCAGCACCACAAGCCCGAGCATCAACAAGGCGCCCAGCGCAATCCCGGCCGCATACCAGCGCACGCGCCCCGTCTGCGCGCGGCTCATCAGCCCATGCAGCAGGCGCGCGACCTCGGCGAGGCACACGTAGAGCCAGTCCACGAAGTCCCCCACGTTGGCCCGCGTCAGGTAGACGAACGGCTGCACGATCATCGTGTCATAGAGGCGGTCGAAGCCGAAGCCCTCCAACGCGAACTGGCGCAGGGCGACCCACGCGGGCGCGTCAGCGAGGCGGGCGAAGGTCGCCGGCCGCCGCACGTACAGAACCCAGGCGATCAGCAGCCCAAGCAGCGAGGCTCCACTCGCCACCAGGAGCAGCCACCCCGGCCCCCCTCCCCCCTGCCCCACCTGCCCTCCGACCGCCGGGCCGACGAAGCCGCCGAACACGCTGATCCCGCCAAGCTGCGACGGGGTCTGCACGAAGCCTGCGAGGAGGGCCAGCGCGGCCAGGACCACGAGAGGCACGCTCATCGCAAGGGACGACACGCGCGCCGGTTCGCGGCGCGTCTCGCCGAGGAACACCACGAACAGCGCGCGGAACGCATAGACCGAGGTGACCAGAGCCCCGACCAGCGCCACGGCCCACAGCCATGCCGCGTGCGGACCACTCGCCCACGCGGCCTGCAGGATGGCGTCCTTGCTGTAGAAGCCGGCCGTGACCAGTGGCAGCCCCGCCAGCGAGGCGGCACCGACGGTGAAGGCGCCGAACACGAGGGGCATGTGTCTCCGCAGGCCGCCCATCGCGGCGATGTCGTGCTCGTCGTGTAGGGACTTGATCACGACACCGGCGCACAGGAAGAGCAGCGCCTTGAAGAACGCGTGGGTCACGAGATGGAAGATGGCCGCCGTCCACGCACCCACGCCGAGTGCCAGGAACATGTAGCCGAGCTGGCTGATGGTGGAGTAAGCGAGGATTCGCTTCAGGTCACGCTGCGCGAGCGCGCTGAGGCCCGCCAGGAGCAGCGTCGCCAGGCCGATCCAGGCCACAACCGCCATCACCGCCGGGGCCATGTTGAACACCAGCTGCATCCGGGCGATCAGGTAGACGCCCGCCGTGACCATCGTCGCCGCGTGGATGAGCGCGCTCACGGGCGTCGGGCCCGCCATGGCGTCAGGCAGCCACACCTGCAGCGGCAGCTGCGCCGACTTGCCGACCGCGCCCGCCAGCAGCAACGCCGCAGCCGCCACCACGACCGGCGCGCCCGCCGGGAACGTGTGCGGCAAGCGGAGCATGAGGTCGTCGATCCTCAGCGTGCCCGTGTACGCGGCGAGGAGGAACAGCCCCACCGCCATCGCCGCGTCGCCGATCCGCGTGACCAGGAACGCCTTCACGGCTGCGCGCACGTTCTTGGGGTCCCTGTACCAGAAGGCGATCAGCAGGTAGCTGCAGAGCCCTACGCCCTCCCAGCCCAGATAGAGCAGCAGCAGGTCGTCGGCGAGCACCAGGACCAGCATCGAGCCGACGAAGAGGTTCATGTACGCGAAGAAGCGCGCGTAGTCCTCATCGTCGGCCATGAACGCGATCGAGTAGAGGTGGGTCAGGAAGCCGACGCCGGTGACGACCCAGACCATGACCAGCGAGAGCCGGTCGAGGGACAGCCCGATGGCCGCCTCGAAGTGCGGCAGAGCCATCCAGGTCCACAGCGTCTGCGATTGGTGCACGTCGTGGGAGGCGATGAGCGCCGCCCCGAAGAGCAGGGCCCAAGCCGCCGACAGGCCCACGGAGCCGACGCCGATGATCGCGACTGCGCGCCGGGGCAGACGCGAGCCGACGAGGGCGAGGATCACGAACCCCGCCAGCGGAAGCCCCGGAATGAGCGCCACGTCGAGCATCTCAGCCTCGTAGCTGTCGAATGGCGTCGGAGTCCAGCGTCTTCAGCGCGTGGTGGATCTGCAGCACGAGCGCCAGCCCCACGGATACCTCCGCCCCCGCCATGACCAGGATGAAGATGAACATGACCTGCCCGTCCGCCTGCCCCCAGCGCGAGGCCGCCGCCACGAAGGCCAGGCCCGCCGCGCTGAGCAGAATCTCGATCGACATCAGCGTGAACAGCAGGTTGCGCCGCGCAAGCAAGCCCGTCAGCCCGATCCCAAACAGGATCGCGGCCACGAGCAGTGCATGTTCGAGCGGAACCTGCTGCATCTAGCCGGTCTCGCCTTCCCGGTCGCGTTGCAGCATCCGCCGGCCCAGGTGGTAGGCCCCCACCAGCCCGGCCAGCAGGAGCATGGAGGCCAGCTCCACGCCGAGCACGTACGTGCCGAACAGGGCGACTGCGACCTCCTTGGGCGAGATGACATCCGCGCCAACGTGTGCGGCAGGCGCGTGCACCAGCACGCTCCCCAGCTCCACGATCAGGAGGAGAGCGATGGCAGCCGGCCCGACCAGTGCCTTCAGCAGGCCCCATCGCGCATCGGCGGTCGCCGCCTCCTGGCCGGGGCTCACCATCATCGTCACGAACACGAAGAGGACCATGATCGCGCCGGCGTAGATGATGACCTCCAGCGCCGCGGCGAACGGAGCGCCCAGCACAAAGAGCAGCCCTGCGACCGCCAGGAACGACACAACCAGGTACAGCAGGGCGTGGACCGCGTTGCGCTGCACGATGACGAGCAGCGTGGCGAGGATCGCCAGCCCGGAGAAGACGTAGAATGCTCCGGCGGAGAGTGTTGCCATGCTAGGGCATCAGCCCCCGGACGTTGACGGGCGGCAGCTCGTTGTCGCCCTCGCCCTTGTCCTTGCCCCCGACCGCGACGCCCGCCACCCGGTAGAGGCCATAATCGTG
>Ga0194112_10003665_pt1 | contig 21322 bp, 21 predicted proteins | sample TA2MahC400mmetaG_FD_146191 | JGI IMG/M metagenome (GOLD analysis project Ga0194112, IMG submission 146191) | Freshwater microbial communities from Lake Tanganyika, Tanzania - TA2015016 Mahale Deep Cast 400m | ecosystem: Environmental > Aquatic > Freshwater > Lake | place: Tanzania: Lake... | reverse complement strand
AGGGACTCGGTGCGACGATCATGGATAGGCTTCGAAGAGCATCCGAACCCTGAGCTCGAATGTAGTTCTCTTTCCTCTCTCCATTTTTTCATGGTCTTTTCAAGATTTTGGCGTATATTGATGCCTCCGCTGCCATGCAGAATCACCACACTGGAAACATCGAAATAATCGAAGGATTCGCGCGCCTCGACGTCAACCGCGCTGATCGAACCGGCATCCCCGAAGCAGTCCTGGCGGAAGGGAAGACTCACGATCAGGTTGTGGCAGCCGTCCAGCGCATCGCAGAGAAATCAGGGATTGCTCTCGCGACGAGGGTGAGCGATGAGTGTGCGCACGTGATTGAGAATAGCCTGGGCAGAATCCTACGTTTAAACCGTAACAGGATTGCCCGGACAATTGTGGCATCTCGACCGGATTTCGAGATGAAGGAGACCGGAGGCAAAATCGGGATCCTGGCGGCGGGGACGTCCGATGTTCCTGCAGCGGAGGAGGCAAAGGTCACCGCTGAGGTGATGGGATGTCGCGTCTTTGCACACTACGATGTCGGCATCGCAGGTATTCATCGGCTCATGGAGCCGTTGAAGGAGATTGTCGAACATGAGGTCTCAGCCGTCGTCGTTGTGGCGGGGATGGAGGGGGCACTCCCCTCGGTTGTGCGCGGACTTGTTCCTGTCCCGGTCATTGGAGTACCTACGAGCACCGGATACGGCTACGGCGGCAAAGGCGAAGCGGCTCTGATGACGATGCTCCAATCCTGCGCGCCCGGTCTCACCGTTGTCAACATTGACAATGGTTTTGGCGCAGGGGCCACGGCGGCTCTGATCGCCAATCATGTTGCTCGCGCAAATTCGTCGGAGAAACAACACCGGACCTGAATCCTCAACCAACTTCACGAACTTCCATTTCTATGGCGGCGAAAAAGACCACGAATGAATCTGCTCCGCTGGTCGGGATTGTTCTTGGGAGCGCATCAGATGTCGACCAACTCGAACCGGCTCGGTCAACACTGAAGGAGTTCGGCGTTCCGTTTGAATTCAGGGTGCTCTCAGCACACCGCACACCGGACCACGCGCTCCGCTATGCTGAGGAGGCAGAAGCTCGCGGCATCGAAGTTATCATTGCTGCGGCAGGAGGTGCGGCACATCTGCCCGGAGTGCTCGCGGCGAAGACGGTACTGCCGGTGATCGGGGTCCCGGTGAAATCGAAGTCGCTGAACGGCCTCGATTCTCTCCTCTCGATCGTTCAGATGCCCGCAGGTGTTCCCGTCGCGACCGTAGCGATCGATGGAGCGACCAACGCGTCGCTTCTTGCCATCAGTATCCTCTCCGGAAAACGCCCAGAGCTCCGAGCAAAACTCAAACGATACCGCAAACAGCTTGCAGAGAAAGTCCTCGGCGCCAGAGTGTGAGCCATATGTGGAGCAGAAGCGTGGTGAGACAGAAGGCGACGGTATGGAGCGTCACCACGTGAAGGGGAAGAGATGACAATCTGAATCAAGTGCGTGAAGAACATGGCCGGACAATGCCAACGATGTGGAACCCCTTGTGAAGACGCTGTGAAGGTCTGCCCCCAATGCGGATCGGCGATCCCCACAGCAGAGCCTGAGACTCCTACAGTGTCCAATGGGACGCCGTCAAGGAAGAAATGGATCAGCGTCGTCGTGGTGGTTGTCGTCCTCGCACTCGGACTCACATCATATCTCGGAGTCCTCTTCCGGGAGTACCATCCCGTCATCGCAAACCAACCTTCCATTGTTGTTCCCATCGACTATGGCGTCAGTCAGAAAACCTCCAGCACACTCATTGAGGCTCGGCTGGAGGACGGGTCCATCGTCATTCCTCTGAAGGCAGTCACGGCTCACAAGCTTGTACGGTTCTTTGATCCGGAGCGAGTGCAGCAAGTGCCGGTCTTGGCGTACACCACTCCCGAGGGCAAGATCGTGACGGCCATGAGCATCAGCGAAAACTGCCGCTCGACCGATTTCTACCTCGAAGGCCACAATATCCATTGCGCAGCATGTCCCTCCTACTGGAACATGTCGAGCCTGGAGGCTTACGCCTGCTGCCAGAAGTTCTATCCTGATCCAATCCCCAGCCGGTTGGTCGACAACGAGATCAGGATCAATGCGGAAGTCGTCCGAAGCTGGAAATCAAGAATCTGAAGGAACCTTGTTGATCACAAACAGATGCTTCGACACGGTACGCTGATTGAGCTCGACCAGGTGACCCACCCGGGCTGCTACCTCCATCGCAGCCATCCAAATGACGTGGCGCGGATGGAAAACCTGACCTCGCAGGACTGCTGGACTGGCAGGGGAGGGAGTGGCCAGCGACAGATGGCAAGGCTGCCCATCCCAACTCGCGTTTCCCAACTCCCGCCGGGCAGTGCCTGAGGATTTCTCCGAACTGGGGGGACCCGCGCGGCGTTCCGATTTCTGCCATTGTCCGGGAGAGCCGTCAATCGAGGGTCTTGCCGCCCGTAATGCAAGCCTTCGATTGAGTGCACGGCGTACTCTTAGGGTCGGGAATGACAACTGAGACGAGGGCCGCGCCAACGGGAGTCCTTGGGATCGTGCGATGTGACCCTATGGCAATGTTGCCTTTTTGTGGCTATAATATGGCCGACAATTTTGCGCATTGGCGCTTGAGCCAGAGGCTGGAGAGATTTTTATGAGCCATCGGAACGCCGGTGATTGATGGGCGAGCGACCGCGGATCGCTTTGACTTGACTAAATGAAACTCAAATCCCCAAGAGGGAGCATATGAAAATCGATAAATACATCCGTCGATTGGTGCCTCGAGAACACAAGTTCTATTCGCTGCTTGAAGAGTCGAGTCAGAATCTCGTCAAAGCGGCAGAGGCGATGAAGAAGCTCTCCTTCTGCAAGAGCGCGCAGGAGCGAGAAGCCATTGTTCACCACATCAAAGATCTCGAGCACGAGGGTGACGCCATTACCCACCGGATTTTCTCACAGCTCAATTCTACGTTTGTGACGCCGCTCGATCGGGAGGATATACATCTGTTGGCATCGGCACTCGACGATATCCTCGATTACATCGATGGCAGTGCCGGCCGTTTTGTTCTCTACAAACTTGACAAGTGTCCCTCCTCCATGGTCGAGTTGATCGATGTGCTCCACATGTCCATCGTCGAGGTCCGTCGCGCCGTGGAACTCATCAAGAACTTGCACGTCATCGAAGAGCTGCAGCAGGCGCTTCAAACGATCAACGAGTACGAAAACCGAGCCGATTCGATTTTCGAGAGAGCAATTGCCGAGCTGTTTGAGAAGGAAAAGGATCCTGTGAAGATCATCAAATTCAAGGAGGTCTACGTGAGTCTGGAGACCGCGACGGACAAGTGCGAGGACGCGGCGAATGTCCTTGAGGGCATCTTGATCAAACATTCCTGACACTTGCGCAAGTCTTGACCCGCCATGACGCTGGTTGTTATCATTATTCTCCTTGCTCTCCTTTTCGACTTTCTCAATGGAATGAATGATGCTGCGAATTCCATCGCCACTGTTGTTTCAACGCGCGTTCTTTCGCCGCGCTTGGCAGTCGCGTGGGCAGCGTTTTTCAATTTCGTTGCAGCATTCGGATTTGGTGTCGCCGTTGCGAATACCATTGGAAAAAGCATCGTTGATCCCGGAGTTGTTACCGAGGAACTGATTCTTTCTGGAGTCGTTGGAGCAATCGTTTGGACGCACGTGTGCACTCACTACGGAATTCCGATCAGCGTGTCGCACGCGCTTATCGGCGGACTTGCGGGGGCTGCAATTGTCAAGGCCGGGACAGGCACTCTTGTTATGGGCGGCCTCTATAAGGTTCTGGTCTTTATTGCTCTCTCTCCCCTCATCGGAATGGTTGCTTCTTTTTGTCTCATGGTTTCCGTGTCGTGGATTTTTCGACCTTGGTCTGGCAGAAAAGTAGATCGGTTGTTCCGTGTCGGTCAGCTCGTTTCGTCCGCCGCGTACAGTTTGGGTCATGGAACAAATGACGCTCAGAAAACCATGGGGATCATTGCTGTGTTGCTCTTCTCCGCTGAAGCGGATGTCCCCGCGTGGCTATATGACAGGTCGCTCGGCTTTCACGTCCCGCTCTGGGTCATTCTCTCCGCGCACACCGCCATCAGCCTCGGCACGCTCACGGGCGGCTGGAGAGTGATCCGCACGATGGGGATCAAGCTGACCCAGTTGAAGCCGGTTGGGGGCTTCTGTGCTGAGACCGGAGGGGCGCTGTTGTTGCTTGGTACTGCACTCAGCGGAATCCCGGTCAGCACGACGCACACAATCGCTGGTGCCATCATGGGAGTCGGCGCGACGCGCCGGATATCCGCAGTCCGCTGGGGAATCGCCGGCAGGATAGTGATCGCGTGGCTCATCACGATTCCCACATCCGCAACCGTCGCTGGCCTTCTCTACTATCTCATTTCGTTGGTAACTCACATGAACGGCTAGTGCCGCAGTTGCCTTCTCAGCCCGCATGGCTCCCTCTGCGTGCGAGCCATGCCTCCGCTACACGTTTCCCAGCTCACGTACGAAGTGATTCGTCTTATCCGGTGATCTTCCTCCCCGTGGGTTCTCACAAGTAAGAAGACAACCTAAGAAAAGGCCTACTTTTTTCTGAACCGGCTCGTTTGGGAACAAGGCAGCATTGATTTTGTCGTAAGCATTTCATTTGTTGTATCGCAGAAGGGCCGAGAAAAACTCACCAATGCACATAACCGCGCGCGGACACACGTGCGGCAAGGCAGGAGGTGTGTTATGGTCATTTGGCATAACACCGTCGATGCATCGCGCATTCCCGAATACGTTTCACCCGGACAAGACGTGGAACTGTGGATCGGCACGTATCCCATTGAAGGCGGACAATCCGTCTGGCTCGAGCTAACGCTTCGCAAGGCCGACGGAAAAGAAATGTCATGCAAGATGCCTGCGCAGTGGCATTCGAACAACGAGCAGCGCAACAATTCGTACTGGCGCGCGTTGCTGGGGACGTTCGAGGCGGGCGATCGCGTGGAATATCGCATTTTCGGTTCGCACGACGACGAGCTTGTTTCGTGCGACGAGACGTACTCCTTTGAAGTTAGCTGAGCCACGCTTGGTTCTCCTCCCCCCGTGCACCCATCGATTGCCGGGTCGGGCGCGATTTCATTCTGCCCACCGTTAAACTCTCCAGGAACCGGTCACGGAACGGAACGAGTATGCAGAAACCTGCTCTGTCTCACGTTTCTGTCGTGCATGGATTGACCCGGATAACGATACTGTTGATCCTTCTCGCCGCCGCAGCAGGCGGTCGGCTTGCTGGCCAGGGAAAGGTCTATCTTGTCCTCGGTTCCGATACGGCGATCTGGGAAGGGATGGATGTCGGGCGATATCAGTGTACCTACAACCTCGCTCTGTACACGGATCCCAGCCGAAACGGCCACAAGGTGATGCAATCCTCCTTTCGTCAGAATCTGGTGGATTCGTATGGCCAGCCGATGAAGCTTACGTGGTGGATGATGGCCGGCAACATCTTCCGGTATGCGACAAACAAAAATGTCCCGCTTCCCAACACGATGACGCTCCATCTGATGCAGAAATATCATGGTCCGGCTGTGTCGCAATGGGGCGACGAATTGTCGTTGCACTACCATACATTCGCCTGGACGGATTACAATCAGGACGGCAAGACGTATTGGAATCAGGCAGGCTCGTTCGACGAATGTCGCGACGACTTTGACGTTACCATGGCACAGTATCTGCTCGAGGAAAACGTCTATCCCGTGTCGTTCCGGAGCGGTTGGCATGCCATGGACAACGGCTGGCAGCGTTACCTCGATGAGCTCCTCCCTTTCTCCATGCACAACGATTGGCCGGCGAAACGATCTGATCCGACCGAGCCGATTGACAATGTCTATGACTGGTCACGTGCGTCCAGTCTGTGGGTGCCGTTCCACCCTTCGCCCGATGACTACCAGGTCCCTGGAACTTGCAGAGGCTGGAATCTCCGCTCGAAACATGTCGGCAGCGTCAATCCGGCGCTTATGGATTCGATGTTCGCAAGGGCACAACGAGGTGTGGATCAGGTCGCATGTCTGTGGGGGCATCTGCCCGAGGCGGATTTCCTGGACAACCTGCGGAAGGTCGACTCCATTGCCCATCGCTCTGCTTCCAAGTACACGGGTGTCGCATTCCGCTACTGCACGGCAGTGGAGGCCATGCAGCGTTGGCTTGGAACGAATGATAGCGAACCACCGTCCGTGAGGTTGCTTGAAGAGACACACGGAGACCAGCTCCATTTCATCATTCAAACGAGCGAGCCCATTTTCCAGAATCAGCCGTTCGTCGCAATCAAGGATGTGTATGAACGGTATCTTGTCGCGCCGTGTGATGCGATCGGTCCGAAGGTCTGGCGCACATCGCTTTCGTATTCGAAGCAGACACTGGCCAAGGTCGCTGTCGCCGTGCTCGACACAGTCGGTAACCTGAGAGCTGAGTTCATCCCCTATCGCCCTGACGACAGGTACATTGATGATTTGGATGATGGATTTTCAGAAGTGCGGGGAACGTGGCTCCCGATCCCCGGTACCACGTGGGGAACGACTTCGCGTGCTACGACACTTTCATCAGACGACTCGGTGAAAGTACAGTGGAAGGCAGTTGTCGGTCAATCTACCCGGTACAATATTTTCGCACAGCTGCCTCCAACTGCCAATCCGGCAGGCAATCTCCTGTTTCGAGTTTATGACGGGAGTACGCTGGTAGATACGGTTCGTTTCCGCAATCCCCTCACGGCGAACGAGTGGGTGTTTCTTTCTTCATCTTCCCTTACCTCGGCGCACACCTGCACAGTCGAACTCGTGGTTTCCGGTGGCCAGCAGACTGGGAGGACCGTCGGCGTTGATGTGGTGAAGATCTCACCTCTTGTGCGAGAGCGGCAGGTGTCCTTGGCTCGGCATACCCTGGAATTCGGCGACGTGAGCGAGGGCGATACGGTCAGACGAGACCTGACGTTGAGCAACCTGGGCAGCGGCAGCCTGACCGTCTCCGGGGTCTCTTCGACGTCGGGAGAGCTCTTCAGCAGCGCGATGTTCCCTCTCCAGATTTCGCCCATGGGATCAGCTTCGATTCCGGTGCACTTCAGCTCGAACGTACTTGGCACGCACCGGGATACGCTCTATCTGCTCAGTGACGATCCGCTGCAGCCCCGGTTGCCGATTCCGGTGACTGCCAACGTTCAGAGCTACTTCCTCATCGTCGACAACGAGGACAGCGCACGATATGTGGAACACGGACAGTGGGCAACGAGCGTTGCTCAGGCGTACGGCCCGAGCAGTCGATACTGCTATGTGTCTTCCGTCCAGGGTGGGGCTGCGACATTCTCGGCAGTCTTGAAGAAGAGCGGTATCTACGATGTGCAGGAGATCGTTCCAACCACGGCGAACGCGGCGGACAAGGCGTTGTATACTGTTAGCATCGAGGGTGTGGTCATCGACTCCGTGGTGATTGACCAGAATCAGGGAAGCGGCAGTTGGGTTACCCTGAGACGGTGTAAGTTTCTATCGGGGAAACCGATCGCGGTGAGGGTGATCGATACGGGCCGGAATATCCCCGGGCGGGTGTTACGCGCGGACGCAATCAGATTCGTCTGGATCGGAGACATCGCGTCGGCGGACGAGGAACAAGCGTCTACGCCGCCTGAAGGATTCATCCTGCACCAGAACTACCCGAACCCATTCAACGCGACGACGGTGATCAACTTCAGCCTTCCGGTCCGCAGCCGCGTCCGCATCACGGTTGCGAACACGCTCGGGCAGGAGGTCGCGCAGGTCGCTGAAGGCGCGTATGAGGCTGGCCTTCACACGGCAGTCTGGCAGGCTTCAAACATTGCTTCCGGGACCTACTTCTGTCGATTTGAGGCAGTTGCGGTCCAGAATTCTGACCTCAGATCGATCATTGTTCGGAGGATGCTGCTTCTACGGTGAACGGTGAGAAGACATTGCCCGATCCCCGGCTGGCATTCACAGCCATCCGCGGGACTCATACCAATCGAGAGTTGTTTTCAGCCCTTCATCGAGGGTGATCTGGGACCGGAAGCCGATGTGATCCTCGATCTTTCTGGAGTTGCAGACCCAGTGTGGCTGTACAAGGTCGCGAGCCTTCTCGATATTGAGGACAGGAGGTCTGGAGGAGAAGAACGAAACCAGTTCGACTGCGGCTGCAACGGAATAGACGAGAAACGAAGGGGCCGGAAGGGGAAGTGTCCTTTTCCCAATCAACGTTGTGAGCCGGCGATAGATGTCCGCGAGCGAGTAGATGTTCTGGTCAGCGACGAAATAGGTTTCTCCTTTTGTTCTCTCTGAGAGCGTCGCTTCCACGATCGCCCGGGCAAGGTCCGTCACGTGGACAATAGTCAGGGATTTGTGCTTTTTCCCGAGCATCGGCTTGATCCCTCTCCTCACCCATCGGAAGAGTTCAAGGATGTCCTGGTCTCTCGGTCCATAGACCGCCGGCGGTCTGATGATCACGAGCGGAACGCGTGAGGAGTACAGTTGACACAATGTTTCTCCCTGGAGTTTCGATACGCCGTAGGCTGTTATCGGTCGGCACGGGGAATCTTCATCAAGGGGGAGGCCAGTGTAACTCGGGCCGACGGCTGTGAGGCTGCTGAGGTGACAGAACTTTCGGAGGTGATCGGCACGTGAGGCGGCTTCCAGCAGATTTCTTGTTGTCGTCACGTTGCCGTCGAAGAATTCGCGCTCCCTTCGTGCCTTCGTCACACCGGCGATGTGAAAAACGTACTCGGCACCGTGCATCGCACGCTGAAGTGCGTCCGGATCAAATAGGCTTGCTTGAATTACTTCGACGGGAAGCCCATCGAGCCAACCCAGGCCCTTTCGTGAAGGACGTACGAGACAGCGGACGGTGAACCCTCGTTGCAGCAGCAGTTCAACCGTGTGGCTTCCGATGAAACCGGTTCCGCCGGTGACAAGAGCGTCTGGTATTTTGCCTCCGGAAGAGAGAAGACGGGGAGTTCGTTGACTTTCTTGGCTTAATGGAGTATATTGAAAAAAGTTTTGACAAGCAAAACGGGGTGTCTAACCCCTTCATTCCTTTTTCCAGACTGGAGTTCCCTTGGATCTCTTTGACAAATGCTGGGACTTCACTCGCGCCGACGAAGTAAAAGCGAGTGGATGCTATCCCTACTTCCACCCTATTGAAGAGAGCGAGGGACCTGTGGTGCAGATCGAAGGGCGGAAGATCATTATGGCTGGCTCGAATAACTACCTGGGGCTTACTGCACACCCAAAAGTTAAAGAAGCTGCCATCCAGGCCGTACACAAGTATGGATCCGGCTGTTCCGGTTCTCGTTATCTGACCGGGACGCTGGATCTTCATGTTGAACTTGAAAGACGGCTGGCGAAGTTCATGGGGAAGGAAGATTGCCTTCTCTATAGTACAGGATTCCAGACCGCCCAGGGGATCATTCCCACACTCGTTCAGCCAGGTGAATACGTTGTTTCGGACAAAGACAACCACGCGTGCATCGTGGCCGGCAATCTCATCGCGACCGGCGTCGGTGCGCTCGCCGACGGAGCAACGCACTGGGTTGCGCGGTACAAACACAATGACATGAAACACCTGGAGACCGTTATTTCTAAGCTCCCACGCGAGGCTCCAAAGCTGATCGTTTCCGACGGCGTCTTTAGCACTTCCGGGGAAATCGTCGATCTCCCTGACATGGTTCGGGTCGCGAGGAAGTACAACGCTCGGATTCTCCTTGACGACGCGCACGCCATAGGTGTCATTGGAAAAGGGGGGCGGGGAACGGCAAGCCATTTCAACCTCGAAAGCGAAGTCGACTTGACCATGGGGACGTTCAGCAAAACGTTTGCTTCCCTGGGAGGATTTGTGGTTTCCGACCGGGCTGTCATCAATTATCTTAAGCACCACGCACCGGCGCTGATTTTCAGCGCGAGCCCGACTCCGGCTTCTGTTGCCTCAGCGATGGCTGCACTGGACATTCTGGAGAGCGAGCCGTGGCGGATCGACAAGCTCATGCGGAATGCCCGGAAGATGCGTCAGGGGCTGAAGGGGATGGGCTATCGTGTGTGCGAGCACGATTCGGCGGTCGTCCCGGTGATTATCGGGAACACCGAAAAAGTCCTGCTGATGTGGAAAGCGCTGTTTGACGCCGGCGTATTTGTGAATGCCTTTATCCGCCCCGGTGTCCCTCCCGGAATGGAAATGCTGCGGACGAGCTACATGGCCACTCACGAAGATGAGCATCTGGACAAGATCCTGAACGTCTTCTCTGTTATTGGAAAGAAGCTTGGGGCAATTAGCTGATCAGCTGCACGCTTCTCGATACTGTTCACTGAGAGTCGGTAAGCCGCTGCGCCGAAGGCGCTGCGGCTTCTTCTTATCGACGAACTAACCCGTTCGATCGCCCATTGTTCTTCGCCTCTGCACTCCATGGCAACCATCAACATTCGGCCCGTCCGTACCCGCGCTGATCGGGAGATGTTCATCCGCTTCCTCTGGAAAATCTACGAGGGAAACCCGTACTGGGTGCCGCCGCTGCTCATGGATCGGCGTAAACTCATCGACAAGCGGAAGAACCCGTTCTACCAGCATGCCGATGCAGAGTTCTTTCTGGCGGAACAAGAAGGTGAAATGGTCGGTCGCGTTGCTGCCATCGTTAATCACAACCACAACAAAGAGCACAACGAGAATATCGGTTTTTTTGGATTTTTCGAGTGTATCAATGATCAGCCGGTAGCCGATGCATTGCTCGGTGCAGCCAGAGCGTACCTCAGGGGCAAAGGCGTTTCCGAGATGCGCGGACCGGCAAATCCCTCTGTCAACGATGAATACGGGCTCCTTGTGGATGGCTTCGACCGGAGTCCCACGATTCTGATGACCTACAATCCGCCGTACTATGTGACACTTCTTGAGCGGTATGGCTTCACGAAAGCGAAAGATCTGTATGCGTACCTTCTGTCGCAGGACACGGTATGCTCGGAACGCCTTGAACGAGCCAACAATATTGTGAAGCAGAGGAACCGCCTGAGCTTCCGATCTATCGACATGAAGAATTTCAAGCGGGATGTGGCGATCATCAAGCAGCTCTACAGTGCAGCCTGGGCGAAGAACTGGGGTGCCGTTCCCATGACCGACGCGGAAGTCGACGCGATGGCCAAAGACTTGAGGCCCATCGTGGTTCCCGATCTTGTCATTTTTGTGGAAGTGCAAGGAAGACCGATCGGATTTGCACTTACGTTGCCCGACATCAACGTCGCTCTAAAACATAACAAGAAGGGCCGGTTGATCCCCGGACTCCTCCAGTTGCTTTTACACAAGAAAGAGATTAACTTGGCACGGATTGTTGTGCTTGGTGTGCTCCCAGAGTACCTCAACACGGGAGCAGCGGGGGTTCTGTTCTATGAGACCGCAACGCGAGCGCGAAAGCTTGGGTACCAATACGGCGAGGCCGGCTGGGTGCTCGAGGACAACGTCAGGATGGTGAAAGCGGCAGAAGCGTTGAACGGAACAATCACCAAGCGTTATCGCATCTACGCATTACCGATCTAGTCACTCCGGCGTTTGATATCACCACTTCGTTCTTCTTCACGAGCACATCGCACCGGGACCACAACGATGCCGATCAAGAAAGTTGACAAAATCTGGATGAATGGAAAGCTTGTGGACTGGGATGATGCGAAGATCCACGTCCTCTCACACGTGGTTCACTACGGTTCGAGTTGGTTCGAGGGGATCCGATGTTACGAAACGAAGCGAGGTGCTGCAATTTTCAGGCTTGATGCACACTTGCGTCGGCTCTATGACTCCACCAAAATGTACCGTGCGCCAATTCCGTACACTCCCGCGCAGCTTGAAGAAGGAATCAAAGAGACGATACGGGCGAACAACCTGAAGGCCTGCTATATTAGACCTGTCGCATACCGTGGATATGGAGATATGGGCGTGAATCCGCTTTCGTGTCCTGTGGATGTTATGATTGCCGTGTGGGAGTGGGGAGCGTATCTTGGTGGCGGTGCGCTTGACAGCGGAATCGACGTCTGCGTCTCTTCGTGGAGCCGGTCTGCACCGAACACGTTCCCATCGATGGCAAAGGCCGGCGGCAACTACCTCAACTCCCAGTTGATCAAGATGGAGGCCATCCTTGCCGGGTACGCCGAAGGGATCGCACTCGATGCATGCGGCAACGTGAGCGAGGGGAGCGGGGAAAACATCTTCCTGGTCCGGGACGAGGTCCTCTACACCCCCCCGGTGAGCGCAGCGATCCTGCCTGGGATCACCCGCCTTTGCGTTATCCACCTCGCGGAAGACCTCGGCTACAAAGTAGTTGAAGCGTCGATCCCTCGGGAGATGCTGTTCATTGCTGACGAGGTGTTCTTCACAGGAACCGCTGCGGAGGTGACACCGATTCGTTCCGTCGATAGGATCCCGGTCGGCGAGGCAAAACCGGGCCCGATAACCTTGCAGCTGCAGCGATCGTTCTTTGATATTGTTCAGAACGCCAATGACAAGTACCATTGGCTGAAATTCATTTAGCACCCACGGAGCACGAGGTGGCACGAGCAACGAACGAAAGCGCGGTTTGGAAGAACTTGTTTTCAAACCGCAAGTTCCAGGAAGGATCGACGGAGTCACTTCTGAGCAAGGTACCCGCATTCTCCGGGTTATCTTCCCGCGAGATGAAGGAGGTTGCGGCGATCGTTCACAAGCGCGAGTACAAGCCCGGCGAGCCGGTGTTCTATCAGGGGGACCCGGGGCTGGGCATGTACATCGTCCAGGAAGGGGAGGTGTCGATTGTTATCGCGGACAAGGATGACGTGCAAAAGGAGCTCGCTCTCCTGACGGGCGGAGACTTCTTCGGCGAGCTTGCCCTGCTCGACGAGTCGCCGCGCTCAGCGAGCGCGATCTGCAAAACGGCGTGCTCGCTTATCGGATTCTTCCGGCCCGATCTGTTTGAGCTGATTGAGAAAAACACTGAACTTGGTATCAAAATCATCCTGAAGCTCGCGGAAATTGTCGCTGAACGGCTCCGGAAAACGGACAATGAGCTGTCGCGACTCAGGAGTGAACTCGACGAATTGACGTCCCAGAAGACGAATCCCGCGTGAGCTTCAAAGGAGGAGCGCGATGGCTACGAAAAAGCGACGACTGCACCGGGTGCCAGCCCGGCGGGCCGCCTCAACGACGACACGCCGTCGGGCAAAGATAGAGCTGAACCGGATTCTCGTCCCAGTGGATTTCTCAGAGCACTCGAAAAAGGCACTGCGATACGCGATTCCCTTCGCCGAGCAATTCAAAGCCAGTATCGACCTGCTGTACGTCATTGAACCCACCATCTATCCGGCCGACTTCAGTTTCGGACAGCTCGGCTATCCAAACGTCGAAAACGAACTGCGGGAGCGGGGTTCGGGGGAACTCGACACGTTGATCCGCAGAGAGATCGGCAGACGAGTTCCCGCCAAGAAGGTGATCAGGATGGGCAAGGCATTCTACGAGATCGATCAGTACGCGCGCGAAGAGGAGATCGACCTGATCATCATCGCGACCCACGGACATTCCGGCGTCGAGCACGTCCTGTTCGGCAGCACAGCCGAGAAGGTCGTTCGCCATGCCCCCTGCCCTGTCCTCGTCGTGCGGATGGCGGAGAAGGAATTCGTGAAGGGATAGGTCACCGACCGTTGGATCACCACAATCACTGAAGGAGGGATCTTCTATGATGAAGAAGCTCGGAGGACCACTGTTTCTAGCTGTTCTTCTTCTCCCATCGGCCGCAAGCCAGGAGCGGTTGGCGACAATAGCTCCGCAGATGCCCAAGATCGGGGATCAGATCGTTATCACGTACAACGGTGCGGCGAAGTCCGCAAACCTCCGCAATGTAAACGAGATCACCGCTGAGCTCATGGTCATGCGCGACGCCGAATCTCCGGTACTCCACGAGCTGCCGATGAAAATGTCCGGCAAGGTGTGGAAGTGCTCCCTCAGGCTGACCGACGCCAAAGCCAGGTTGTTGTTGCTTCGATTCGCGTCCGGAGAGATGAAGGATGACAACGGAGAGAACGTGTGGGATGTTCTGGTGTACGACGGCAATGGAAAGCCGCTGAAGGGAGCCCACTACCAACGATCGAGCATCCTGATGATGGGCGGCTTCTACGAGCTCAAACGGCCGAAAGATCCTGAGGGGGCTCTTGCAGAGCTCGACAAAGAACAGCAGCTCTATCCGGACAACTGGAGCGTCGCGCCGATGCGATGGTCAATTCTCATGCGGCAGAAACCTGGCGAAGAGACCAAGGTAGTCGTGAAGGAGGAACTGGAAAAGTTCTATGCGGCGCATAAGCCGAACGAGGACGCCCTGCAGGCTGCTCTCATCTGGTATGACCAGACCGGACAGAGGGAACGGGCAGATCAGATTCGACAGGAGGCTATCTCGTCGAAGCCGAAAGGAAAAGTTGCTGAGGGAGCGCTCAGCCGCGAGATTTACATGGAGCGGGATCCAGCCAGACGCCTTGAGAAGCTTGATCGGTTCCTTCGGGATTTCCCGCAGAAAGGCCAGCAGCTCGACAATTACAGCATGATGCGCGTGAATTCGCTCGTTCAAGCGGGGCAACATGACCAGGCAGCAGCTGTGCTCGATGCGCTGCCGCGAAAGGACGGCACGCTGTACAACAACATCTCCTGGCCGCTGATCGAGAAAGGAGTGCAGCTCGAAAAGGCGGTCAGGTGGGCCAAGAAGGGAGTGGATCTCCTCAGGAGTCCCGAACCGTCCATGAAGCCCTCCTACTTCAGCAACGCTCAATGGAAAAGGATGAATGAGTCGGCGCTCGGAGCAGTACTCGACACCTACGCCTACGGTCTTGATCAGATCGGGAAGAGGCAGGAAGCTGAACTCGCTTACCGGGAAGCGTACGACCTAACGAAAGGGGGACAAGAGGACATCAACCAGCGGCTGGTCGAGTGCTATATCAAGAACGAAAAGTACGACGTTGCGATGGTGGTTGCGACGGAATGCATCCATAAGGGAAAAGCGACCGACAAGCTGATCGAGCAATTCAAAGTCGCCTATGCCAAAGCCAAAGGTTCCGACGCCGGGTTCGACCGAGTCGTCAACGAGGCAAAGCAGCTTGCGAGGGAAGAAGTCCGAAAAGAGGCACTGAAGGGTCGCGTGAACAAGGCGGCCGTCGACTTCGCTCTGAAAGGATTAGATGGAAAAACGGTCAGACTCTCCGGTCTGAAAGGAAAAGTTGTTGTCGTCGATTTCTGGGCAACGTGGTGCGGCCCCTGCAAGGCTTCGTTCCCGTACCTCCAGCAGGTCTATGAGAAATACAAGTCAAATCCCAACGTTGTGATCCTTGCCGTGAACACATGGGAGAATGAAACGGGGGCAGCGCGTGAGACCGCGGTCAAGAAATTCATCGAGGAAAACAAGTACACATTCCCGGTTCTCTACGACGAAGGGTTCGTGGAGAAGTACGGTGTGGAAGGCATCCCGACAAAGTTTATTATCGACAAGAAGGGGATGATCCAGTTCAAAAGCGTCGGGTTCCTCGGCGGACAGAAAATGATCGAGGAGATGACTCTGCAGATCGAGATGCTGCTGGATGACAAGTTCTATTCGTCAATGAACTGATCTCTTCCCCAATAGAAACACGAAACCCGTCTCGAGCACTTCGCGGGACGGGTTTTTCTTTTCGAAGTTCCACAGGGTGAAGCCTGTGGCTACAGTATTTCATTCGATCGCCCGCTCAGGGCGAAGGCCTAGTGCGGAACCGGGGCGGCGGAGGGGGGGCCACTCTTCAAGTTTGCTTTCCAGTGTTCTTGCTCAGGATCTGGATTCCCAAAAATACCGAGTTTACGGTATTGCGCATTTGCTTGAAGAGGTTTACTATTTCGAGGTGCGGAGTGGACGAGGTCGATTTGCAGTGACGAGTTCCCGCAAGTTGCATTCGCAATGTCGACACCCTTTGGCAGCGGCAAAATTCGACGGTGGCTGCATATACTTGAGTAGGGCCAATGACCCGAGCTAAAGCAGAGACTACAACGTCGTCGGTGATTGAAGCCCACTACCCGAACCAATACAAGCGGATGTTTGGCTTCCTGGGTAGCAGCGGTGTTCCCGAAAATGAGAGGCACGACCTTATCAACGACACGTGGCTGAAGACAATGGAAACGTTCGACCCTGCCAAAGGGATTGATCCAATCCAATGGGCATGGTGGCTGCTCCAACGAAACATTCTTCCGGCCTACGGAAGGCGGAAAGGGATTCGGGACAGGCAATTGTCGGCGAATGACGGGCTTCCTGACCCAGCCGGTGAAGAAGACGATGAATCGGCCGGCGGAGCCATGGAGATTGTGAACTACCTCAAAGCTCATCTGCCTCGAGATCTCGTTGTGTTCATGGACGCGATTTGCTCCGTCAAGGCGAAAACGCATTCTGAGCATATCTATGCCGAGGTTGCCGGCTCTCTCAAGGTTTCGATGAAAGAATGTCGAAACAGGGTGAAGCGCCTGAGACGAGCCTCTTTGAAATTGCTACACCAATGGGAAAAGAAAACTTCATGAAACCAGCGGATGTTCTGATCCAGCGACTCTTTGAAGCTGCTGCGGGGAGCGATGAGCATTTCCTCCAGATCCTCCAGAAGCTCCTTTCTGTCGCAGACCGACCTGTCGCCGGTTCAGCGGGTAAGACCATGAGAATCTCCCCGGTTCGTGAGAGCCTCGCGAGAGACCCTGCCAATGGGCTAGGTCAGCCCAAAACATCTGAGATTGATGCCGCCGCCTGCAGCGTTGGTGAGGCACTCAGTGAGGTCCTCTTGGCTAATGGATGGACCAAGCAGCAAGCCGCAGATAAGCTTGGAGTGTCAGAGCAGATATGCGAGGAACTGCTGAATGACATGATGCCGCTGACAGGCAAAACGGCTCGTTCCGTGGCTGCATTCCTCTGTGAAACATATCAAGGGGCTTCAGCTCAAATCCTTGCGGATTACCTTCTGGACGGCCTGCATTTTTGGGAACTGAAACATTCCGGCACAGGCCGTACGCGAATAGCCGCACGTCCGAAAGGATCCAGTAACGACAAGAAAGAACCGTGAAGCACGAGCGAAGACATCGGATCGCACAAGAAGTGTTGGACTGGGTTTATCACCATTGTTTCAAGGAGAAGCGTGACTGCTCGGTTTACCCGGTTTCCTTCGAAACGCTCAGCGGGTCGATTCGTGAATCGCTTCGACTCGTAGTTCAACCTGTTCCACAACTTGATATCAGCAAGATTACCGGTGTACTAGGCCGCTTACAGTTGCCGTTCGAGTCCGGAACAATGGACCGATATTGGGCATTGGCCGGATTCCTGTACGCCTACCAGGGTGGAGGAATCATTTTCATTGAAGAGACCGACCCTGAAGAGCGGCGGAAATTCTCCCTGGCGCACGAGCTCGGCCACTTCATCAACGACTACTATCGGCCGGTCTATCTGAAGTACGAAAGCAGTAGCACGATTCCTCTCTTTCAAGAGGAGGGAACCGTCCAATCGCGGCAGGTGGTATCCGCGAGGTGTACGAAGCGGGATATTTTCGGTGGGGACGAGCCGGAGTTTGTCGCGACCAGCAGCAAAGAAAACATGCAGTTGCTCGCGCAATTGCTTCGCGAGCAGAAGGAAAAGTTCAAAGAGATCAAAGCGAACTATTTCGCCGCCGAGCTGCTGATGCCGATGGAGGAATGCAAGCGGATCGAGCATGAGTGCGAAGGGAAAAGCCGCGGAGAGCTTACTGCTGCGCTGACAAAGCGGTTCGGTGTGAGCCGTTCCGCAGCGGCAATTCGGGTTGAGGAGCTGAAGCTGGGGGTGGTGGAGGAAAGATTGCTTTGAAATGACGAAGGAGATTTGGGTGAAGAATTACTTTTGGGCAAAGATGACGTCTGATAACAGGCCCGGCATCTTAGCGCCCGAGCATATATTGAACGTCGGCTTCGGCGCACAGAAGATTGTTTAGGGAGCAAGGAGATAGGAGTAAGAGGTCATCCAGAAACAGAATGGAAGAGAAAATGAAAAACTACTATTCGTATTGGGGGAAGGCAGAAAGAGATGGCAACAAATATCATCTGCTACCCTACCACTGCGTTGATGTGGCGGCGGTCGGACAAGTGTTCCTCTCTAAGAATTCTCTGTTCAAAACAAGAATGATATCGCTTTGTGGACTTAAGGACACGACGCTTTGTTATTGGATGCTCATGTTTCTCGGTGCACATGACATTGGCAAGTTCTCAGTTTCATTCCAAGGGCTGCGACGAGATTTGTTGTCACGTCTTCAGCCTGGACGATCAGCAAAGGGGTATTCGGTGCGACATGATAGTCTAGGACATCTACTCTGGCGTGATAACCTGTGGCGCTCTGAAGGTTTACCTGCGATGAAAGAAGACATCGACTATTGGGAAGAGATACTTGGAAACTTCTCGGCATCGTTTGCTGGACATCATGGTGTTCCACCTCGGCTTGCGGGACCGCACGGCATGCGAATGAGAATATCAGATTACTTCGACCAACTCGATGTGGATGCTTCCAACTCGTTCATGAATGATCTACACAACATAATGAGTAGACTTTATCAATGCGACTTGGATGAAGTTTCTGCTACCAATCTCTTTGAGCGTTCAAAACGTGCTTCTTGGCTTGTGGCTGGTTTTGTTGTTCTGTGCGATTGGATCGGGTCGAATCAATCGTGGTTCCCGTACCTGGATACACCCACGACGGTCGAACGGTATTGGGAGGAGAAGGCGTTACCGCAAGCAGAGGTGGCCATCAAAGAAGCGGGGATCGGATGTGAGCAGCTGGCATTTGACGATGCCCCGTTCGATGCAGTGTTTAGCTCCTTGCGTGTGCCGACACCGCTGCAACGTTTCGTCGCTGAATGCCCCGTCACACCATCGCCGCAGCTCTTGATTCTCGAAGATGTGACGGGGTCGGGAAAAACCGAGGCAGCACTGTTTCTTGCGCGTCGCATGATGTGTGAGGGTGCTGGTAACGGGATCTTCTTTGCGTTACCAACGATGGCAACATCGAATGCTATGTTCGATCGTTTGGCGGAAAATCCGAAACCGTTGGAGATTCCAATTTATCAAAGACTGTTTTCGCCTGGTGCAAAGCCGTCTATTGTGCTCACACATTCGATGCGTCACCTTTCAGATCTCTTTATGAAATCAGTAGCGAGCAATGATGGAAGTGCAAATGAAGACGAAGACCTAGAGGCAAACGCAACAGCTCAGTGCACATCATGGTTGGCAGACAATCGAAAAAGAGCGCTTCTTGCAGGCTTCGGAATTGGGACGATAGACCAAGCGCTCCTTGCAGTTCTCCCATCACGCTTCCAGTCATTGCGTTTGATTGGACTTGCCAGTCACGTTCTCATCATTGATGAAGCACACGCGTACGACCCGTACATGAACACGCTCGTTCAGAATTTGCTGACCTTTCATGCGGCGATGGGCGGGAGTACGATCATGCTTTCAGCAACACTTCCACGCCACACGCGGCAGGCATTCCTGAATAGCTTTGCCAAAGGTCTCGGTGTGAACGCACACACTGTTCGGCGTGAGGGCTACCCTCTTGCAACGCGGTTGGAATGCCTGGGATGCGTGAAAGAGACTCCGATTGAGACAATGCCGCAACGGCACACGTCCATTGCCGTTAAGCTGGTATCAAAGACTGACGAAATCATTCGAACAATCGCGCGAGCGTCAAGACAGGGAAAGTGCGTGTGCTGGATACGCGATACCGTCTACGATGCGGTTACAGCGTACCATGAATTGAAGGATGTCGTTCCTTCGGACAAGCTCATGCTCTTCCATGCGAAGTTCGTGATGGGTGATCGATTGGATACAGAGAAAATAGTTTCTGATACGTTTGGAAAACAGAGCGATGCAGCAGCACGAAAAGGCAAGGTACTTATCGCAACACAGGTGGTGGAACAATCACTTGATCTTGATTTCGACCTGCTCATTTCAGACTTAGCTCCAATGGATCTCTTGATACAACGTTCGGGACGATTGCACAGGCATTTGCGGGACGAGGAAGGGAACCTCTTGTCATCTGATGATGGAAGGGATCGACGCGCACCTGGGAAGTTCATTATCAATTCGCCGAAGCCCATAAAGAAAGTGAAAGGAGACTGGTACAAAGAGGATTTTCCCAAAGCAGCGTACGTGTATCCCAATCATGGATGTCTATGGCTTACAGCACGCATACTCGCCGATAGAAAAGTAATAAAGATGCCAGAGGATGCCAGAGAATTAGTGGAAGCGGCATTCAGTGAAAAAGCTGATGAGATGATACCAGAGCCGTTACGGAAAAGAGATGATGAAGCAAATGCAAGGTGGAGCGCTGATAAGTCGCTCGCACACATTAACAAGCTGAAGCTTGAAGAGGGCTACGCCGCGACGCCCAATCAATGGCTTGAAGATGTGCGCACGCCCACGCGCCTGGGAGAATTGGAGACGACCGTTCGACTCGCGCGTTGGGATGGAAACAAGCTGTTACCAATGTACGAGTCGGAAACATTTACGTGGGACATGAGTCAAGTCAGCATTCGAAGCGTGATGGTATCCGCCGAAGCAGAGATTCGGGATGCGAAACTGAAGGGGGCAGTCGAACAGCTGAAGCTCACACTCCCAGACAAAGGGAAATGGAGCATCTTGGTTCCGATGACAAAGCGGAGTGATGGAAAATGGCAAGGTGAAGCATTGAACAAGGAGGGGCGAGTGGTCACCGTAATGTACGATCGAAAAGAAGGAGTAACAATCACCGATAAGGAGACGAGTGATGATTCAATTCAATCTGATTGACGAAAAGTGGATTCCCGTAAAGCGTCGTGACGGATCGGAAGAGCGGATACGACCGTGGGAAGTCACCGACCGATTCGACGAGAATCCAATCGTGAGTCTCAACGCTCCTCGCCCCGATTTTAACGGCGCATTGATTCAGTTCTTGATCGGATTGGTGCAGACGACGTTTGCTCCAACCGACTCCGTTGAGTGGAAACAGAAGTTAAGTATTTCTCCATCAACAGACCAATTGAAAACGGCGTTCATGACTGTTCATAATTTCTTCGAACTTGGCGGAGATGGGCCCCAATTTATGCAGGATTATGATAGCCTCAAACAAAAGTCAAAACCGATTGAGTGGCTTCTATTGAGACTTAATTATTGAATGGATACTCATCGGATAATATTGTATCTTGGGAGCCATGAGACCCCAAGGCACACCCGAGAGCCTGGAGAAACGTCGCCTCCAGGCGATCCGCCTGTTGAAGGCGG
>Ga0194112_10003660_pt1 | contig 21347 bp, 12 predicted proteins | sample TA2MahC400mmetaG_FD_146191 | JGI IMG/M metagenome (GOLD analysis project Ga0194112, IMG submission 146191) | Freshwater microbial communities from Lake Tanganyika, Tanzania - TA2015016 Mahale Deep Cast 400m | ecosystem: Environmental > Aquatic > Freshwater > Lake | place: Tanzania: Lake... | reverse complement strand
CCTGCGTGAGAAAAAGACCCTATGGTTCGCGGACAACCTCGCGCGCTACATTCGCGGCGAGCCGTTGCAAGGACTGGTTGACCCAGCCCGCGGTTACTGACGAGCAAGGAGGACACGGAGAATGAAAACGAATCGCAGGAACTTCCTCAAAACTGCCGGCATGGCCGGCGCCGGCATGATGGCAGGAGGGTTGTCCTCTTGCGCCGGCAACCGTTCGCCGGGCGGCGCGCCCGCCGCAGAACGGGAACACAAACAGCTATTTAACATGTACGGCTTTGCGGCGCCGCCGTTGAAGACGGTGCGGGTCGCCGTGACCGGCACGGGTCGCCGGGCGCGAACCATCATCAAAAGTCTCTGCCACGTGGAAGGGGTGCGGTTTACGGCGTTGAACGATGTCGTGCCGAAAGAGGCCGAGATGGCGCTGGAGACGATCAAGAAGACCTCGCCCGTGCCGCAGTCGCCTGCACTCTACGCCGCCGGGGATGAAGACGAGTGGAAGAAGATGTGCGATCGTGACGATATTGATCTGGTGGTCATCGGCACGCCGTGGCATTTGCATACGCCACAGGCGGTGTATGCGATGAAGAGCGGCAAACACGCGGCCACGGAAGTCCCGGCGGCGCGAACCTTTGAGGAATGTTGGCAATTGGTGGAGACCTCCGAGCGAACCAGGAAGCATTGCATTCAAATGACCAATGTCTGCTTCGGGTTCTTTGAGATGCAGACGCTCAACATGGCGCGACAGGGGTTCTTTGGGGAAATCATCCATGGTGACGGCGGCTACATGCACCACTTGATAGATCAGATTATGCGGTACGGCTATTACCGCAACATGACGCGAATGCGGTACCGGGCGGAACGAAACGGGGCGTTGTATCCGTTGCATGGACTTGGAACGATGGCGCAGATCATGGACATCAACCACGGCGATCAGTTTGACATCATGGTCTCGCTGTCCAGTAATGACTTCCTGATGCAGGCGCGCGCCCGCGAACTGGCCAAGACGAATCCGTTCTATGAGGAATTCGTGAACGCGAAGTTTGTCGGGACCATGAACACCAGCATCATCAGGACCAAACGCGGCCGCACCATCATGTTGCAGAATGACATGATTTCTCCGCGGCCTTATGACCGGATTCATCAGGTCAGCGGAACGAAAGCGATAGCGCGGGCATACCCAGAACCGCTGATCTCGGTTGACCCGAAGCAGGGATGGCTCTCGGAAAAGGACGCCAAGTTCAAGGAGATCGAAGAGAAATACACCCCGGAGATCACGCGTCGAGTCGGCGATTTGGCCAAGGAAATCGGCGGACACGGCGGCATGGACACCGTGATGGCGTGGCGGCTCATAGATTGCCTGCGAAATGGAATCCCGATGGACCTGACAGTCTATGAAGCCGCGCAGTGGAGTTCTGTCATTCCATCCAGTGTATGGTCTGTGGCGCATGGCGGGATGCCTGTCAGCATTCCGGATTTCACCTGCGGCGCGTGGAAAACAAACAAGCGGTGTATGGACATCCAACTCGAAAGAGGCGGGACAACGAAGCTGATTTAGCGCATGAAACAATGGAGATAACGATATGAAACAGTCTCTATTCTTGGCGGTTATCATCGCCGTCAATTCTTTCGCATCAGGCGGCACGGTTTTCGGCGCTCAACAGAGTAAGACCGAGACCGCAATCACGATTGGTCTGAAGACCCGGCATCCGGCCATTGTTTTCGCCGGCGATGAATTGGCAAAATATCTCGGCCTGATGGCCGGCGATCCGGGCGCTGCGGTTGTGGTGACGGAATCGTCGCCGAAGATCGCGCTCGGCCTCTTGAGCGATTTCGGCGTGAAAGTGGACGGCGTGGCCGACCCGGCTCTCGATGATGCCATTTACATTGACGTGCGGAACTCGAAGGGTGTGATCGCGGGGTCGAATCCGCGCAGCGTGTTGTTTGCGGTCTATCGGTTCCTTGAATCGTGCGGCTGCCGCTGGATTCGACCGGGACCGGATGGCGATTATGTGCCGTCGCGCCCGGTCAACAAGCTGTCGGTCCAACTCAAGGACAAAGCGGCCAACCGGTTTCGCGGGAACATGAACGCGGGCACCTACAGCATTGATTACATTCTTTCCAAGATCGAGTGGAACGCCAAGGTCGGGCTGAACACGTTCTTCAACGAGTTCCTCATTCCCAAGAAGAACTACGTCAACTGGTACAGCCGGAAGTACCCTTCGCAGAAGGCACCGGAGCCGCGGAGCGACGCGGAGATTCTTGCCTATCACGAGTTGTTGAATCGTGAAGTGAAGCGACGGGGCATGTTCCTCCAAGCCGGCGGCCACGGTTTCAACGCGCGATTCCTCGGCAATCCGGAAATCGAATGCGACCACGAGGGCACCATCGTCATCCCGGACGAAAAACTGGAGTTTCTGGCGCTGGTGAACGGCGAACGGTTGAAGGGTCGCTCTCCGACAACCAGCGAACTGTGCTACAGCCGGCCGGATGTCCAGCAGGGGCTGGCGCGGATCGTGGCCGATTATGCCGAGAAACGCCCGGAGGTGGACTGCCTGCACTTCTGGTTCGACGACCGCTCGAACAACACCTGCGAGTGCGAGCGCTGCCGCGACAAGAAACCGAGCGAGTTCTTTGTCCAAATCCTGAACGGCATTGACCGCGAATTGACCCGCCGCGGCCTGCCGACTCGTATCGCCTTTCTCATCTATCAGGACTTGCGTTGGGCGCCGGATGTCGAGCGATTCGCCAACCCGGATCGCTTCGTGCTGATGTTCGCGCCGAGCGGCCGGATCTACGACGAGCCGTACCAACTGCCGCCGCCCGGATTGGCCCTGCCGCCGTATCAGCTCAACAAGAATCCGGGCACGCGCGATGTCCGCGAACATGTCGCCTTTCTGCGCGAGTGGCAACGGATGTACCGGGGGCCGGGCTTCGTTTACGACTATCACATGGTCTGGTACCACTTTTATGATCAGGGCTATTACGGGCTGATGGAGGTGATGGCCGAAGACATCCGCCGTCTGCCGCAGATGAACCTGCATGGGTTCGTGAGCTGTCAGAATCAGAAGGCGTTCTATCCGCACGGCTTTCCGATCTACGCGCACGCTCGGCTGCTTTGGAACCCTCAGAGTCAGGTGGACGACCTCGCGCGCGACTACTTCCAAGGCGCCTTTGGTCCGGAGGGGGCGCTGGCGTTGGAGCAAATGAAGACACTCTCGGATTTGTTCAGCCCACAGTACTTCTATCGCAAGAGCCGCGCCAAAGATTTGGTTCGCCCGGGCGATGATGGGATACCACAGAAGTTGTCGCGCGTTGCGGAGGCCGTGCAGAAGTTCCGCCCGGTCATCGAGCGCAACCTGTCGCGCGGCCATCCAGCGCACCAGCTCTCGTGGAAATACCTGTCGGTCCACGCCGGCATGGTGGTGCCGATGGCGGCGGCCCTGCAGTCGCGCGCCGAGGGCAAGTCGAAGGATGAGGCGAATCACTGGAAAGCCGTTCGCCAGTACGTGATCGAACACGAAGCCATCACCGAAAACGTCTTCGATTTCTTCTGGTTCCAACGCACCTTCCCCGGTGTGCGCTGAGCACGCCAATGATGGTCATGAACACCCGCACCTTCCTCGCCGCTCTACTGCTCGCCTCGTTGGCGGCATGTGTGTCACGGTACGACAAGCCGTCCGCTGCTCCAGCGAATGCACAACACTCGCGCGTCGCTGAACCGCAGAAGAACAGTGGCGCTCAAGTCGGCCGGGACGCTTCGGGACGGCCCGTGCTGACCACGGATGGAGTCCCATCCAATTTCATGGGTGGCCGACCGATGAGGGCATCGCTGGAGGATGACGCCCTTCCTTACCCCTACCACAAGGCCGGACTGGAGTTCCTGATGTTGCGTATCAATGCAGGGGTTTACTCCGCCAAAAAGCTCAGCTCGCGCTACCTTCACTACATGAAGCCGTTCTGGACAGGCAAAGGTCAGTATGACCCCAAGGCTCTCGAACGGGTCCTATCCATCGAAGCGAAAGCCAATCCGAACGCCCGGTTCATCCTCTATCTGCTCATCCGCAACTATCCGGAGTTTGGCTTTGCGCACCCCGAGCAAGACCTGTCGCTCAGTGACAAAGGTGCGCTGCAGGTGCGTCCCCGCGCCCGCCCCGCCGACGATGTGATCCGCAACGAGAAAGGGGAATCCATGATCATCGTGGGGTCTCACTTTGAGCGGTTCGACACCGCCGCGCCCCAACCGGAGCCGGGCCAGCCGGTTGAATATGCGATCTCGTTTTTTTCGGAGCGTTACCGGACGGAAGTGACTGCGATGCTCGCCGAACTGGTGCGCACGGTGGAGGCCGGCCCTTATGCGGACCGGGTCGCCGGCTACATGCTGGGCGGCGGATTGGACAATCAGCAATACGCATGGTCCGTTCCCGACAGTCATCTGCGCAACGATCCGAGCCTTTGGGGCGATTATTCTTCCGTGGCGAAAAAGGCGTTCATCGGCTGGGCACGGCAGAAGTATGGCGAGAACCTTGCGACTCTGAACCGGGCTTGGCGCACGAAGTTTGTGTCGTTCGACCGGGTCACCCCGCCACCCTCCGCGGATCTGGCAGGCGTCGCGCCGTTTCACGATCCCGTCAAAGAGCGTTGGGCTTACGACTTCAAACGGTTTCTGGCCGAGGGCCGGGCCGATTTCATCGAGACGCTCGCGGCGGCCATCAAGAATGCCGCGACGCGGAAGGTGCTGGTCGGGTGCAGCGCCGCCGACGGCGCTTCCCGCCGCGACAACACCACCACCTCGCGCCTCGTCCGCTCGCCGCACATTGATTACAGCTTTCATCAGGTGACCTACGGCGTGCGCATTCCTCCGTCCGCGGGCGGCTTCAACGCGCTGCTGGATACCTACGCCGTGAACGGCAAACTGTTCGTCGCCGACATGGATCACCGGCTCTGGACGGGACCGATACGAGGCACCACGAAGATGGGCAGCATCGTGTCCTATACGGACGAGTCAGTCGGTCGCGCCGCCGATATGCCGATGCAGCGGGCCATGTGGCGGCGCGAATTGGCCCGGCTGTGGATTTCCGGCAACAACGGCACACTGTTCACGGACAATGATCTGGATTTTGCCCATTGGGACAATCCCGAGATTCGCGGAGAATTGGCCTTGCTCAATCAATTCACCCGCGACCTTGTCAGGAAGCGCACCGCCCCGTCATCGCTCCCGAAGTCCCCGCCCGCCGCCGACGTGGCCTTCATCTTCGACGAAGCGGCCGTGGATTTCGCGAGGTCAGCGCTCTCCGAGTTCCATTCCGCAGGGCTCACGGCGCAATGGCGTGAATCCCATGCCTCGGGCGTCCCCATCCGCTACTACTACGCCCAGGACCTCCGCGACGGGCTGATTCCGCCGGCCAAGCTCTACGTCCTTCAGAACTTGCTCAACATCGACGAGAGCATGGGCGCGCAAATCAAGAAGTTACGCGAGGCGGGTGCAACCATCGTTGTGCTGCAGGGCACCGGAATGGCCCAACTTCGCGCGGGGACAGCCGAATTTCTCGACGAGGTTCTGGGCATCAAACTGCGGCCGCTCGACACCGTCGCGAGAACACCGGGCGCGGCGCAGATCGCCTCGTCTCACCCGCTCCTCGTTGCCGACCGGTGGAATCCTGCCGCGTCCTCCTTCAACGCGGATCGCCTGAAGGAAGTCGAGGGCATCGCCTTGACCGTTGCGGATTCGCGGGCCTCCGTTCTGGGGCAGTATCCGAAATCCGGGATGCCGGCATCCGCCGTGGTTGAAGGTTCCAACGGCGGCAAAGTGGTCTTCGTGGGCGCTTACAATCTCTCCCGCGATGCCATCAGCCGCCTCGCTGCCCACGCCGGCGCGTGGCGGGTGGCGCCGCCGGGCAACGTCATCGCCGCGGATGGGGAACTTCTGATGATTCATCCGCTCAAGGACGGCAGCGTGGAGGTGGTGCCCAAAACCGCCGCCGCGTTGCGGCAAGTACCTCCCGGCGACATCGCCTCGTGGAAATCAACCAAGCACACGCTCAATCTCAAAGCCGGAACCACCTACCTTTTCGAGGTAACTCAATGATGAAACCCACCCTCACACTTCTCACCGCCCTGCTGCTCGCGCCACTGGCTGCACCGGCTCAACGAACGCCGATCGTGCCTACAACTGGCCTAGTTGGAGATGGCACGCACGATGACACCGAGGCCATCCAGGCGTTGCTCGACTCAAGACGCACGCTGGTTTACCTGCCAGCGCCGACCAAGCACTATCTCATCAGCAAACCGCTGCGGATTTACTCGAACCAGACGCTGCAACTGGATCGCTTCACCGTGATCCGGCTCAAGGATAGGAGCGATTGCCTGATGATCACCAACGACGACCACGAACGCGGCAACGAGAACATTGCGCTGATCGGTGGCGTGTGGGATATGAACAATGAAGGGCAGTCGCTCGCCGAGTATCAGAAGACTCGCATTTGGAAAGGCACGTATGATCCCGCCCGCTATCTCGGCGTGCTCATGCGGTTCAACCGGGTCAAGCGGCTTACGTTGCGCAGTCTCACCCTCAAGGACCCAGTCACTTTCAGCACGCAACTGGGCAATCTCGAAGAATTCACCATCGAAGACATCGCGTTCGACCACAATCTCAAACGGACTAACATGGATGGCATCCATGTTCACGGCAATTCCCGGCACGGTCGCATCACCAATCTCAAAGGCGCGACCAATGACGACCTGGTCGCGCTCAATGCCGACGATGGCGGCATCTTCGAGATGAGCCGGGGCCCGATCGAGGACGTCGTCGTGGACGGCGTCTGGGCCAATGACGGCTACACCGCCGTGCGCCTGCTCTCAGCCGGTTCGCCTGTCCGCCGCGTCCGGCTGGCGAACATCTTCGGCACCTATCGCTACAATGCCGTCTCCTTCACCAACCACAAAGTCCATCCCGGCACAGAGAGCACCTTCGAGGACATCTCCATCCACGGCCTGTTCTGCGGAAAGAGCACGATGGGCATGAAGGCCGATCCCTCGGAACCCGGAAACTCAAACCTTTCGCTGATCTGGATCGACGCTCCCGCCGTGGTGAGCGGTTTGACCATGTCCGACATCCGGCGCACCGAAACCGCCTGGCCAGCCGCGACCCTGCTCGTCGAGCCGGGCGCCACGATCAAGTCCCTGCAACTGACGCAGGCCACCGTTTTTAATCACACGCCGGGGCCGCTCGACCTGCTCGTCAATCGCGGCACCATCGAGAACCTGAGCGTAAACCAAGTGCATCTCGAGGCATCCGCAGGCCCCGCCCGCGGTGCGTTGATCCGTGGAGACGGCAAGATTCGCAGGAAGGACCTTCAGCAGGTGTCGGTCGTGAACGCGACGAACGAAGCTGCCAAGGAGGCAGCCAAATGATGAATGTAGCCCGCGCCATCCTCACCTGAGACGAAGACATGAAGACCCTCCTCCAAAGAACACGATGAACAAAATCCGACTCCTCACCGCCCTGCTGCTCGCCTTGCAGATGCTCTGCCATGCAGCCGGAACGACCAATGCCAAACCGATGCCGCCGCTCGCGAGCGGCGGCAAGCCGGCTTACTTCATCGTGGTCGGTCGCGATGCCACGGATTCGGAATTGCTGGCCGTGGCCGAGTTGGGCAAGTATCTGGGAAGCGTTACCGGCACCGCCAAGGATGGGGTGGTCAAGTCGCATTACGGCAGTCCCGTGGCCGAAGGGAACCAGGGCAGCGCACGGTGCATCTACGTGGGTTGGACGGACTTCGCCAAAACGAACGGGCTGGATGGTGCCACCATGCAACCGGAGGAGTGGGCGGTCAAAACTGTCGGCGCCAACCTTATCCTGACGGGGGGGCGGCCACGTGGCACCCTCTATGCCGTCTATGACTTCCTCCAGAACGACTGCGGCGTGCATTGGTTTGACCGCGACACAGAGGTCGTGCCCAAGAATCCGGGCATGGCCATGCCGCAGGCTGACCGTCGCGGTAAACCACAGATGTGGCTTCGATATCGGAGCGCACCCTTGGCCTTAACGCTGTCCGACCAAGCCGCCCAGAGGCGATTTGAGGTCCGCAACCGTTGCCCGGGACGGCGGATCTTCCGCCTGCGACAGTTGCTCTACGGGGAGGATCCCAGCAACTACAACCCCGACCTGGGAAGTCCGATCTGGAATCTGAGCCAACAACACGAAGGCGGTGAGCCGTTTCATCGCCATTGCCACAGCTATTACACCTACGTTCCGCCCCTCGAATTCTACGCAAAGCATCCGGAGTATTATGGGATACCCCGGGAGACCGCGCCCAAGGAGATGCCCAAGGCATTGAAAGATCAAAATGGCGGAAGGCTTTGCCTGACCCATCCGGATGTGCGGAAGATCGTCAAGGAGCGCCTGGAAAAACAGATTCGAACCGACCGGGTCGCTCAACGCAGCTTCGAATATCAGGAGGTTCCGCGCTTCTACGATCTAAGCATGATGGACAGCTCCGTGCCGGACACCATCGAGTGCCCTTGCCCGCAGTGCCGTGCGTTCGTGAAGGCGCATGGCAGGGAGAGCGACCTGCTCATCGACTTCGTCAACGAGGTCGCCGCACACATCGGGAAACAATACCCGGACGTCACGATTTCCACTTCGGCCTACTTATTCAACATGGCCCCTCCTCTGAAGGTCAGGCCCCTGAACAATGTGATGGTCATCTTCTGCAACTGGTATGGCGCCCCCGACGGCGGACCTTACCTGGATCAGCCCCTGACGCACCCGGACAACAAGTGGCGCATGGATGCGGCCCTCGGCTGGCGGGCCATGGGGGCCAGACTGGGCATCTGGGATTACCTCAACTACGCCAACACGCCCTACGAAAGCAATGCCGCACCTGTCCCGTTGACCATCGCCCCCGTCAGCATTGCCAGCCAGTCGTTTTTCAAGGAGCTGGGAGTGGAATGGTTTTACGAGGGTGGCGCAAAGGAGCTCCAGCCTTGGACGGTGGAAACGTTCGCTTCGTTGCGCCCTTGGATGGCTTTTCAGCAGATGGCCGACCCCCAGCGCCAAGTGCCGGAGCTTCTCGACACCTTCTTCAACGGCTACTTCGGCCCGGCAGGCGGAAAAATGCGCTCGTTCTACGACCTGCTGCTCACGTGCCAGGAGAAGCCGCGCGCGAAAAAGCAGCTCACCAATCGCGCAGCCACGCTGAGCTATCTCACTCCGGAATTCTATGCGACAGCCCAGCGTCTGTTTGACGAGGCCGATGGCCTGACCGCGCCCGGCAGCGGGGAGCAACTGCGCGTCCGCCAGGAGCGCCTGCGGCTAGACCTCTCGTTGCTGGAGCTTTGGCCCTCCCTCGAGCGCCAATTGCCCGATGGGGAGAAACTCCCATTTGACCGTGCGGCGGTCATCAGCCGTTTTGAAACCAACGGCAAAGCAGTGCTCGAAGGCCGTTCCTGGAGCGATAAGGCGTCATTCACCAAAGATCTCGCCCGGGAAGTCGCCTACTTCCGCAACCCCCGATTGCCCGCGGCTATGGCCGCCACGGATCCGCGCGAGATCTGCGATCTCACGCAACGCTACTTCGTCCCGTGGCACCTAGGCTTCCCCAAGAGGAATGAGGTCGTGGACGACTCAGCAGCAGCCTTTGGCAAGGCGATGCAGTTCAAGGGAAGCGCGGGATGGACGGCCAACCCGGTTGAGTTCAAGCTCGCCGGGCTCACGCATACATTGAAGCCTGCCAGCTTCCCCCGCGACGGCCAATACCATCTCTATCAACTCGGACGCACCCGGCTGCTTGGAAACGATCAGAACTTTAAGATCTTCGTCAATGGCAAGGTGACAGGCGGACTGGATCTCGGCACCCGGATCAACCAGCGCGAGAGCGCTTCCGAGTGGGATGTCTCCGTGAGCGCCAAACTCATAGGCCCCTCCTTCTCCAAGGACTCGGGGGACACCGACGCGATCATCGTCGAGCGCATCCTTCTTGCCAGGGCCGTCCCGGGGTTCGAACGCTCCGCGGACGAGAAGGCGGCGCTCAAGGCCGATGTGTCGTCAACGCTTGTCCTTATCGAAGCCGATTCCGCGGAAAAACTCTACGATTTTCCGGTTGTCTGGAAGTTCCGCAAGGATCCGGCCAATGAGGGGGAAGCCGCGAAGTGGTTCGACGCCAAGCCTGACGACGCCTGGAGCGACATCCGGATCGACGCAAGCTGGAGAACCCAGGAACCGGGAAAAGATCACCGTGGAACCGCGTGGTATAGCGTGACGTTCACGGTCCCGCCTTTGCCTGAAAAGACGATCGGAGTCGACTTGTTGGCGGCAGATCTCAGAAAGCTCTTCCTGCGCTTCGGCGCCGTGGACGGACAGTGCTGGGTCTGGCTCGACGGCAAATCGGTCGGATCGCAGATCAAGCCAGCGGCAACGATGTGGGACAAGCCCTTTGCCATCGATCTGGGATCGGAGTTGGTGAAGCCCGGCCAAGCGCATCGCCTGGTGGTGAAGGTCCGCAAAGACGAGGGAAACGCCGGGATCTGGAAACCGGTGGAGCTGCGAGTGAAATGAAACCCGGAGGGCAAAGCCAATGAAGGGAACCAACCACTCTGAGACCAAACAACAAACCGTGCCGCAAACAGCCACAACGATGAAACCCACCCTCACTCTCCTCACCGCCCTGCTGCTCGCGCCGCTGGCCGGGCTTGCCCAAGACACAAAGAACCCGGGCACGTCCATGACCGCCCCCAAACTTCTTCCCGCGGTCGAGATCGCCGGGACGGCTTGGAAACTGGACAAGCTGCCTCAGCGACTGAAGCTGGATCGAGACCTGGGTGTCGTCGTTGCGGCACCCATCGGCAAAGTGCAGGCAGTCGGCCCCTACTATCCGTATGGGACCATTTTCGGGCCGCGGGCGGTCAAGGCCCCCAACGGAGACTATCTCGTATTGGGAGCCCACGGCGGCTACTACCAGAGATCGGACAAGCCCAACAATGAGCCGATCCTTTGGCGTTCAACCGACCAGGGGCGCAGTTGGGACCACGGCGTGCGGCCGTGGACGCAGGATGCCGGAGAGCATTGTTTGGTGCCGCTTGTCGATCCATCGCAGTCCGGGCGCATCTACGTCTTTGGCAATGCCTCGCGGGGCAAGACGCACGCCACGGGCATGGTGTTCCGGCACTCCGACGATAACGGGCGCACGTGGTCGGCACCCACGACCATCGTTCCGAAGAACGACCCAACTTTCCCCGGTGCGCCGATTCACATGCGCGGAGCCGTGATGCCGGACGGCACTTGGTTGTGGGGCGCCTACTACCGCGACGGAGGTATTGTTGGGCCTCAGGGCAACAACGACACGCAATACCTCTTGCGCAGCACAGACCGCGGCCAGACTTGGACCATCGCCCCGAATCCGCATCCGCAAGGCTGGACACATCCGAAGTGGAACAAGTTCATGGAGGGGACTGTTGTCCCCGTCGGCGGCTCGGAGGCCGTATTGTATCTCCGCGTGCCCGGTGGCCGGATGCATGAAAAGCGCACGACGGACAGCGGACTGACTTGGAGCGAGACGCAGGAAACGCCGAGCCTTGTTCACCCCGACGCCCCGCCAATGGTCTTCCCGTTCGCGGGCGGCAAGCGGCTGATCGCATTCATCCACAACCGCTACACCGCAGAGCATCCCCACCATTATCATCTCGATCGTGGTGCGCTCTGGTTCGCCATCTCTGACAATGCCGGACGTTCCTGGAGTGAACCCCAGTTCCTCATCGCCCAAGCCAAGCAACCCGAGCGCGGCCACGAGACCTCATGCGACCACGACGTGTGCTACGTTGACTTGTTGGTGGACGGGAGTGCCCTGCACCTGTTCGTCGGTGACGGCCAGCGGCGGGCACTGCACCTGGCATTTTCGGATCAAGCCCTCGCGGCGTTTCCTGACCGTCAATCGTTCGAAACCAACCCATGAAAACGAACACTAGACCCATGAAATACACCCTCACACTCCTCACTGCCCTACTGCTCGCGCCGCTCGCACTGCAAGCCGCAGAGCCCGCCCCCATCGTCCTGCGCGACCTGCCGCTGCTTTTCGCCGATGACAGCGGGATCGCCGCGAAGACCGGAGTGAAGCGCACCGTCCATCCCGCCAAGACACGGAAGGAACCAGTGCTGGAGCCGGACCAGCCTTGGGAAGGGCAGCGCGTGTATGTTTTCGGCTCGGTGCACATGGACGAAACGACGAACCGGATGCGCCTCTGGTATCTGGCCTTTCCGGACTATGTCCTCCACGCCACCTCGGTGGATGGGGTGCGCTGGGTCAAGGAGCCGCTGGGCCTGCATGATTACAAAAAATCGACCGCGAACAACATCGTCCACCGTCTGCACAGCCCCAGCGTGCAGTTCGACGCCGGTGAGAAGGACCCGGAGAAACGCTTCAAAATGCTGGGATGCAGAACCGGCACCAAGCCCAGCTACCACGCCGCCTTTTCTCCCGATGGGCTGCATTGGACACCGCATCCGGGGAATCCGGTGCTGAAAGGCGGGGACAACATCATGCTGGCCCGGCATCCTGTGACGGGCGAGTATCTGGCTTTCCACCGGCAGGGAGCGTCGCTGCGCGGTTTCAGGTGCCGCACCGTCTGGCTCGCGCGCAGCCACGACTTCCAAACATGGAGCGAGCCGGAACTCGTCTTCGCGCCCGACGAGAAAGACGACACTTGGGCCACTGGCCCGGACCAACGCACCGAGGTTTATAACATGTCGGTCTATCCGCACGCCGCCGGGTTCATCGGACTGCCGACGATGTTCCGTCTCACCAAGCGCATCCCCAAGAGTGAAGCCAAGTCCGGCCAAAGTCCCGATGACGGGCCGATTGATGTTCAGCTCGTCAGCAGCGCCGATGGTCGCACATGGGAGCGTTCAGAACCCCGTCTGAATATGATTCCGCGGGGCGCGCCCGGCACATTCGACGGCGGCTCCATCCTCGGCGTCTCCAGCACCGCCATGCACTTCGGCGATGAAACGTGGGTTTATTACACGGCGATGACGACGACTCACGGCGGCCCGATCCCGCCGAAACGTCTCTCGATCGGTCGCGCCGAGTGGCGGCGGCACGGCTTCGTGTCGCTTGATGCTGCGGGCCAAGGCCGCGTGGAAACAAAACCCCTGCAATTGAGTGCGCCGACATTGATCGTCAACGCCAACGCCTCGCGCGGCGAGATGCGCGTCACACTGCTCGAAGCGGATGGTCGTCCGATTTCCGTCAGCAATGTGTTGCGCGCCGACGAGACACGCTGGTGTGCGTTCACGAACGCACCGACTGACCGGCCTGTGCGCGTGGTTCTCGAACTAAACAACACCCGGCTCTACAGCGTGTCAAGCGGCACACCATGAAACCAACCACCGAAGGAGTCGCCATGACTGAAACCAAACAAGCGACCGAATCTCAACCCTCAAACTGGTTCCGCAAGATAGTTACCGGGAGTTCCCATTAGTATGAATTCGAGAGAACGAGTCTTGGCCGCGCTGCGTCGCGAACAACCGGATCGGGTGCCGTGGGTCGAGGGCGGCTTTGACCGTGCGATGCAGGTGGCGCTCATGGGCCGGGAGAATTTCCTGCCCGAGGAACTGAACGCAGCGATCGGTTTGGATAGCGTGAACGCCGAGTTTCTGCCGCCGATCTTCGCCCAACACGAGCTTCACGATGGAGTGAACTTCGTGGGCGCTCCGCTGATTCATGGCCGTGACGATTTGGAAAAGGTCGTCCTGCCGGATCCTGACGACCGGTCGCTCTATCGCGCCGCCGAGGAACTCGCGCAACGCAATCAGGGACGTTACGCGGTGATCGCGAAGATGCGGATGGGGTCGTCGCCGCTGCTGCTCAGCATGGGGCTGGAGGGGTTTGCGTTTGCATTGGCGGACGATCCGGGAGTCGTGGACACGGTGCTGGGACGTTATGCGGACTGGACGATTGCCGTGGTCAATCGTCTTCGTGATGCGGGTGTTGATGGCGTGTGGACGTTCGACGACATGGCGTACAAGACCGGCCCGATGTTCTCGGCGCAAGTTCTGCGTGACGTCCTGATGCCGCACTTGCGACGTGTCGCCGATGCGATCAAAGGGCAACGGCTTCCTTGGATCTTTCATTCGGATGGCAACATCATGCCGTTGCTGGAAGACCTGTTGAGTCTGGGAATGGACGGACTGCATCCGCTTGAGCCGGGCGCGATGGATATGGAAGCTGTCAAACGCGATTATGGACACCGCGTCTGTCTTATCGGGAACATTGACCTGCATTACACACTGACCAGGGGCACCCCCGAGGAAGTTGACGCTGAAGTGAAGCGTCGCATCGAAGTGATTGGCAAAGGTGGCGGCTACATGATCAGCAGCGCCAATTCCATCACGTCCTACTGCAAATTGGAAAACGTGCGCGCGATGGTCAGCGCCATTCGGAAATACGCGCCGTATCAAACTCATCAGGCCTGAATCAAGAAAAGGAGAACAACATGTTGAATCACATTCGCGAAAAAATAGGCAAGGGCGAACCGGTATTCGGAGCGGCTGTCACCATGCTGGACGCCGGCGTGAGCGAGATGCTCGGGTGCGCCGGGTTTGATTTCCTGTGGATTGACATGGAGCACACCGCGATCACCAAGGCGCATGCGCTGGCGCATCTGATGGGCGCCTCCAGCGGCCGCACGGCTGGTTTCGTGCGCGTGCCGTGGAACGACCCGGTGCTGGTCAAGCCCGTGCTCGACATGGGACCGGACGGCGTCATCTTCCCGTTCATCCGGTCGGCGGAAGACGCCCGTCTTGCCGTGAGCGCGTGCGAATACCCGCCGAAAGGCATTCGCGGGTGCGGCCCGCGCCGCGCGGTGCGATATGGCGCGGACGATGTGATGGCGTACCTCCGCGACGGCAGCCGCTCGTTCTGGAAAATCATCCAAATCGAGCACGTTGATTGTGTCAGGAACCTGGACGCCATCGCGCAGGTGCCCGGAGTTGACTGCTGGATGATTGGGCCGACCGACTTGTCGGGGAGCGTTGGTTGTCTGGGGGATGAGAACGCGCCGGAAGTGCAGCGGTTGCTCGATGAAATCGGGGCGAAAGCGGCACAGCACCGTGTGCTGCTCGGCGCGTTCACCGGCGACGACCCTGCCACGCTGCAACGATGGAAGGCGCGCGGGGTCAAGGTGTTCACGCTCGGCGGCGATGGCGGCTATTTGATGTCGGCGGCGCGCGCCAGCCTCCAACAAGCGCGCCGATCTGTCTGGGGCATTGGACAACGATGACAATCACATGGCTTGATTGGTTGATTATCGCGGCATCGCTGGTGGTCTGTTTCGTTCCGGCGCTGTATTACGGCAAACACGCAAGCAAGGACTTGACGCAGTTTTTCGTTTCAGGCCGGTCGGTGCCGTGGTGGCTCGCCGGGATCTCGATGGTGGCCACAACCTTTTCCACCGGCACGCCGCTGTTGGTGACCGACATCGTTCGCCGGCAAGGTGTGGCCGGCAACTGGGCGTGGTGGGCCTTTGCGCTGACCGGTGTGGCGACGATCTTCTTTTTCGCCCAGCTCTGGCGCCGCTCAGGGGTGATGACCGACCTCGAGTATTACGAGCTTCGCTATTCCGGCCGGGCGGCAGGCGCCGTGCGCGGCTTCCGCGCAGTCTATCTTGGGCTTTTCTTCAACGTCCTCGTCATGGCGTCGGTGAATCTCGCGGCCTGCAAGATCGGCGGGATCCTGTTTGGTTTCACGATGTGGGAGACGCTTGCAGTGTCAGGAGTGTTGAGCGTGGTCTTCGCCGCGCACTCCGGCCTGTGGGGCGTGCTGATCATTGATTTGATCCAGCTTGGGTTCATGATGGCGGCGGTGATTGCCGCCGCGTACTTCGCCGTGCAGGCGCCCGTTGTGGGCGGGCTGGCGGGGCTGGTGGAAAAGGTCTCCGCGATGCCGGGACCAAACGGCCTGAACTACCTCGATTTCCTGCCGGACTTCTCCAACCAATGGACTATCGCCGTGGCGGTGTTTATCATGCCGATCGCGGTGCAATGGTGGGCAGTGTGGTATCCCGGCGCCGAGCCGGGCGGCGGCAGTTTCATCGCCCAACGGATGCTCGCCTCGAAATCGGAACGCGACTCGCTCGGCGCGGTGCTCCTTTTCAACTTTGGCCACTATGTGCTGCGGCCTTGGCCGTGGATCATCACGGCACTCGCCTCGCTGGTCGTCTTCCCCACGCTGGCGGACATCCAGCGGGAGTTTCCCCGAGTGGATCCGGGCCTCGTCAACCACGACATCGCCTATGCAGCGATGATGAAGTTTTTGCCGGCAGGCTTCCTGGGGCTGATGATCGCGGGCATGATTGCCGCGCATTCGAGCACCATCCTCACGTTGCTGAACTGGGGCGGCAGCTATCTGGTGCACGACTGCTACCGGCGTTTCCTGCGCCCCGGAGCCTCGGAACGGCACTATATCGTTGTGGCACGAGTGGCAACCGTGCTGCTCTTCGTGCTGTCGTGCCTGTTGACTATGATGCTGGAATCCGCCAAGGGCAATTTCGACATCATCCTGCAGGTCGGTGCGGGAACCGGCCTGCTGTATCTCTTGCGCTGGTACTGGTGGCGCATCACCGCGTGGTGCGAGATTGCCGCGATGGTCAGTTCCTTCGCGATCTCGGTGGTCTTTTTTGTCTTCGAAAAGCAGGGCGGCCCGGTCTTTTCCACTGACCAGAAGCTCCTGCTCACCGTTGCCTTCACAACCCTTTGCTGGGTGGCCACCGCCTACCTCGGACCAGCGACCGATCCGGCGACCCTCGTGGAGTTTTATCGCCGGGTGCGTCCGCCCGGCCCCGGCTGGACGGCGGTCCGCCGCCTCGCCGGGCTCGACACAGCCGGCGAAGCGGCGCCCGGCGACAATATCCCCCTTGCGCTCGCCGGCTGGACGCTCGGCTGCGCGGTCATCTGGGCGGCGCTCTTTGCCGTTGGCAGTTTCTGCTACGGGCGAATCGGCACCGCGCTGGCGCTGACCGCTGTATTCGCCGTCACCGGCATCGGCTTGCTGTGGGTTCTCAGGCAACTCTGGAAGACCGAGGCGTAAGGCGGTAATTGTCGGAGCTTGACGGAACTGAATCGGTGCGGGAAAAGGAAGAAATGAAGCCACGTCACTGCTTGTTGATTGCCTTGTCCGTCGCGGCGGCGACACAAACGCGGGCGATGGAGTTGATCGCGCCGTGGACGCCGGTGACGGTGAAGACCAATGCGGCTGGCTTGTGTTTCGCGCCGACAAATCGCACGCCATCATCACCGGCTGGCAGGCAGGCGACGATCTCATCGTCAACACCACGACGCTGAAAATGGCTTGTTTTGGCTTTGGATAAGTATATTCTGTGCGTCGTAGTTCACTCCAGAGAGGAACTACGGCATAGTGAGTGTACTTTATGAGCACTGTCGCAGGATTAGGCAAAGATTCACGGGCGAAGTTAGGCAAACTGCTTCGCGATTCGAAAGGAAGCGTCTCCGTGCAACAGGCGGCGGCGAGTCTCGGCGTGTCGGCAAAGGACGCGGCGAAGACACTGGCCCGTTGGACGAAGCAGGGCTGGTTGTCGCGCGTACGGCGCGGGCTGTATGTACCGGTGCCGTTGGAGTCAAGCACCGGCAACGTCGCTTTGGAAGACCCGTGGATCATTGCCGACCGTTTGTTCCCGCCCTGTTACATTGGAGGATGGAGCGCGGCTGAGCATTGGGATTTGACCGAGCAAATTTTCCGCTCGGTTCTGGTGATGACGACGACGAAACCGCGCAATCGCCAACCGGAGATCAAAGGCCAAAAATTCGTTGTACGCACGATTCTGCCGGCGTCGTTGTTCGGAACAAAACCGGTGTGGCGCGGTCCGGTGAAGGTGGCCGTGTCTGATCCGACGCGAACCGTGCTCGACATGTTGGATGATCCGAGTCTCGGCGGTGGAATTCGTCCGACGGCGGATGTATTGCAGAGCTATCTCAAATCCAAGTCCAAGGACATGGAACTGCTGGTCAGCTACGCAAAGCGGCTCAATAGCGGGGCGGTGTTCAAGCGACTTGGTTTTCTACTCGAACGGTATGCTACGGAGGAAACGGCCACAATCAAAGCGTGCCGGTCATGCCTGACTACCGGCAACGTGAAACTCGATCCCTCTTTGCCTGCAGAACGTTTGTTAACGGCATGGCGGCTGTGGTTGCCGGCAACGTGGGCAAAGGATAAGAGCCGTGATTGATCGGCAAGAGATCCTCGAACTGTCGCGCGAATGGGGTCTCGCGGCAGAGTCCCTCGAGAAGGACTATGCGTTGGGTTGGTTGTTGGCCGGCATCTTCGACCATGCCGCTCTGAAAGCGAACTGGGTCTTCAAGGGCGGCACTTGTCTGAAGAAGAGTTATTTCGAGACCTACCGGTTCTCCGAGGACTTGGATTTCACGCTTAAGGATGCCGCGCATCTCAAGGAAGATTTCCTTGCTCCGACTTTCGCTGAGGTAACGGCGTGGGTTTACGAACAGAGCGGCATTGAGATGCCGGCGGATTCCATTCGATTTGAAGTGTACACCAATCCACGCGGGAAAACCGCCGTGCAGGGACGTGTCGGCTATGTCGGCCCGATGCAACGGCGCGGCAGTGTCCCGCGCATTAAGCTTGATTTGACAGATGATGAACCGCTGGTGTTACCCCCGGTGCAACGAGAAGTTCACCACCCGTATTCCGATAAACCGGCGGCTGGTATTCAGGCACTCTGTTATCCGTATGAGGAGTTGTTCGCGGAGAAGGTGCGCGCACTCGCGGAGCGGATGCGCCCACGCGATCTTTACGATGTGGTCCATCTCTACCGCCACGACGAAGCTGCTTGTGACCGCGGCTTGGTGGTGAATACGCTCAAAGAGAAGTGCGCGTTCAAAGGGATTCCCGTGCCGTCGGCTACTGCCTTGGCGAATCGTCCTGAGCGCGCAGAACTTGAGGCAGAGTGGGCAAACATGCTGGGCCATCAATTGCCGCAGCTTCCGCCGTTGGCTCAGTTCTTCGAGGAGCTTCCGCGTGTATTTAGCTGGCTGTTTGAGGCAGTGGCCAAACCGATCATGGCGGCTGTGCCGGTAGCGGCAGATGAGGATGTCTCTTGGCGACCGCCGGCGATGCTTACGTCGTGGCGCTTTACCGCGCCTTTGGAAATCATCCGATTCGCCGCGGCCAATCGCTTGTGTGTGGACTTGGCCTATCAGGGTTCACATCGCGTGATTGAACCGTACTCGCTACGACGGACAAGAGATGGGAACATCGTGTTGCACGCGATTCGCCATGACTCTGGTGAACACCGAACCTACCGTGTTGATCGGATTGAAGGGGCATCCGCGACAAGCACCTCGTTTGTTCCTCGATATGCTATTGAACTAACCGCGCCCGGGCCGCAGGCTGGCTTGTCCGCCTGCGGCGGATAAACCCCCACGTGGCGAATTCCCAACGCCGCGGCAGGGGACGCGGCCTACAAACAGATCGCAAAGTTTGAGGGGGTAATCTTCGCGGTGTAGCGTCGGCTGTTCCAGCCGACTCCGGTAGTTGAACGGGCGTCCCGCCTGTTCTCCGTCCGCATTCTTCCGAATCAACAGGCGGGACGCCTGTTCAACACATCTGCCGAAGAATGTTCCGGTACGCGGCGCCGCGTTGTTTCGTGGCAGGAGGGGTGGTGATGTCGGAGCTTGACGGAACTGAATCGGTGCGGGAAAAGGAAGAAATGAAACCACGTCACTGTTTGCTGATTGTTTTGTGCGTCGCGGCGGCGACACAAACGCGGGCGATGGAGTTGATCGCGCCGTGGACGCCGGTGACGGTGAAGACCAACGCAGCTGGCGTCGAGGTCGGCGTCTGGGGACGCTCGCACAAACTCGCCCGCGCGCTGCCCGACTCGATTGTCACGGCGGGTAGTGAGATTCTGGCCGCGCCGGTTCGGTTGGTCGGCAAAGTCAGCGGCAAACCGATTGAGTGGACACGCGGCGGCAACTTCGTGTTTCGCGCCGACAAATCGCACGCCATCATCACCGGCTGGCAGGCGGGCGATGATCTCATCGTCAACACCACGACAACGGTCGAGTTCGACGGCATGATGCGCGTGGACCTTGTTGTGCTGCCGCAGCGCAAGATGGCGCCGAAGCTCGAACAACTCTGGCTGGAGGTGCCCCTTAAACGCGAGCGGGTCAGCCTGTTTCATTATTTTCCCGGCCAGTGGGGCAAGGCAAAGAACAGCAGTGAACTGCCGAGCGATGGACTCACGTTGCCGTTCAAGCCGTTTGTGTGGCTTGGGAATGAAGACAGCGGCTTGGGTTGGTTCGCTGAGTCTGACAAAGGTTGGCAACCGGAGACGACCAATCGCGCCATCGAGGTTGTGATGCAGGGTGGGGAGGCGTTGTTGCGCGTGCACCTGCTGGAACCAGGAGCGGCGGTTTCCAAACCGCCGGTTCCAGTCGCGGTGAAGCTGCCGGTGACGTTCACGTTTGGGTTCCACGCGACGCCGGTGAAACCGTGGCCGAACGATTTCCATGAATGGCGCATCTGGCACGTGCCGCAACTCGGCGTCGGCTCAACGTTGCCCATCCCGAAGGAATGGTGGCTCTGTCATCGCGCGTTCCCCGACCGCAACCCGCTCGCCGTGCTCGACGCCGGCGCCAAGCTCGGCGCGAAGACGGCGGTGTTCCACGAAGACTGGGCGCCGATTCAGAATTATCCGTGGACGTTTCCGGAGGATGAGTTCAAACGCATCGTCAAGGCGTGTCACGATCGCGGCATGAAGGTGCTCGTCTATTTCGGCTACGAGTTTTCGCCGCTCGCGCCGGAATGGGCGGAACTGCACGATCAGATTCTGTTCAAGAACTCCAAGGGCGACATCACGCCCGGCTGGTATCGTCACCCGGAGCAGCGCGACTTCAAGGTCTGTTACAACAGCGTCTGGCGCGACAAGCTGGCCGACGGTATCGAGCAGGCGCAGAAACGCTACGGCTTCGATGGCGTGTATCTCGATGGCACCATCGAGCCGTGGGGATGCACCAACGAGCGGCACGGCTGCGGCTACCGCGCCGCCGACGGCACGCTGAGGCCGACGTACCCGATCTTTGCCGTGCGAAAGTTCATGCAGCGACTCTACGGCATGATTCATCCGCGCGGCGGCTTGATCAGCGCGCACCAAAGCACCTGCTGTGCGACGCCGACGCTGGCGTTCACCCACGACTATTGGGACGGCGAGCAATTCGCCGGCGGTGAGTTGTCAGGTGATCCGTTGAAGAACATGCCGCTGGGCGCGTTTCGCGCGGAGTTCATGGGGCGCAACTTCGGTGTGCCGTGCGAGTTTCTGGCATA
>Ga0194112_10003655_pt1 | contig 21363 bp, 19 predicted proteins | sample TA2MahC400mmetaG_FD_146191 | JGI IMG/M metagenome (GOLD analysis project Ga0194112, IMG submission 146191) | Freshwater microbial communities from Lake Tanganyika, Tanzania - TA2015016 Mahale Deep Cast 400m | ecosystem: Environmental > Aquatic > Freshwater > Lake | place: Tanzania: Lake... | reverse complement strand
TTCATAAGTATAACCTCCTGCTACCTGGCCAATTTTACCACGTAGCTGGGGGTGAAGATATAAAAAGGAGGCTGAAAAGCCCAAAAACTGAAGCTAAAAGTAGGGTTTTTCAAAATTAAACAGCCTAAGACAGCGGAAGGAGGTAAGCCATGCTCAAGAATTTCTATGAACAAATGAGAAAATCGTCAGAGGATGAGTTTCAAAGGAGACCCCGTGCCTGGCTGATGTATACAATCCAACTTACATCAACCTTGCTTAAGGCATTTCAGGAGGATGCTAAGGTGGTGTGGACTACCTACTACTCATTCCCCATGGAGCTTCTGGCTGCTTTCGATGTTGTCCCCTTTGACTTTGAGATTGCCAGCAATCTTCTCCCCGGTGTTGACCCCGCAGGCTGCGTTGACATCATGACCAAGGCTGAGGCTAAAGGCTATTCCCTTGACGTCTGCTCATTTCACCGCCTGGCGCTGGGCAGCTATTTCCTGGGCTATTTGCCCAAAGCTGACCTTCTGCTCACCACCTCACACTTTTGCGATGGGAAGACTAAAACAAACCAAATACTTGCCCAGTATTACGGTAAAGAGGCCATAATGCTCGATGTTCCCAATGAGATTAGTAAAGATTCGGTGGCCTATGTCTCAAAGCAACTCAAAGGCATTGCTGGGAAGCTAGAAGAGGTAAGCGGTCATAAGCTAGATTCAGAGCGGCTAAAGGAGTGCATCAGAGCCTCCAACCGTGCCCGTGCTGCTTACGGTCGGCTTGGTGAGCTGGGGAAGAGAAAACCATTCCCCTGGGATGGTTCCCGGCTATGCATTCTCTCCATCATCGGAAACATGTTCTCGGGAACGCCGTTCCAGGAACAGCTTTACCTGAAGATAATCGAAGAATGCGAGCAGAGAGTAGCGGAGGGCAAAGTAGCACCAGAGGAGTTCCGTGTGCTCTGGCTGGCCTGGTTTCCGGCGCAGCGTACAAATATCAATGAAATCCTGCGCCGGCACAATGCAAGCATCGTGATGGGGGAGTTGGCCCGAGTATACTGGGACGAGGTTGACGAGGAACATCCTTTCGAGGGGATGGCACTGCGTTGCCTGAAGAATCCCTATGTAGGGCCTATTGAGCAGAGGCTGGATGGCATACGGCAGCTACTAGATGAATACGCAATCGACGGTGTAATCCATTTCTCCAGCACTGCCTGCCGTCACGCCAATGCCTCTTTCCGCCTGATTAAGGATGTTGTGGCGAAAAGAGACATCCCGTTCCTTGTCCTTGACGGAGATATGAGCGACGAGCGCAGCTACCCGGTAGAAAAAACGCGCTTTTTGCTGGAAAGCTTTATCGAGCTGATGGCGGCGAGGAAGTAAGTGGGTAGCAAAACCACCTGTATGTGAAAAGCAGTTGCTAACGTTTGATATGCCCAGCTCCAATTTGAATTGGGGCGCCACGAAAACTTTGCCTTCTTGACATTTCTCAGGTGATATGGTAAAATCAAACAAACGTTTGGTAGATAATGAGGAAAAAAACTAGACAGCACGAGATAGTAGACATGGCAGCCAGGTTGTTTGCGTCCAAAGGCTACGCCGAAACGAGTATGGAAGACATTGCATCTGAGCTAGGGATGTTGAAGGGTAGCCTCTACTACTACGTAAAAAGCAAGCACGACTTAGTTGGTATGGTGCTCGGGGATGCTATAGTGGAGCTTGGTTCAGGCTTGACGAAGGTTGTGGAATCAAACTCAAGTTATACCGACAAACTTAAGCGCGCCTTCTATTTCCACATTAAGTATTTTCATGCCCACTACCCTAGAACTCTTCTATTCCTTGAACATCGGTACCATGACCTTCCTGAAGCGCAGAAAAAGCGGGTAAAGAAAGCTCGAGATGAATATGAGGGTCTCTGGCGAAGGCTCGTGTTAGAGGGGATAGAAAGGGGCGAATTTCGCTCTGACTTGGATGTGACAATTGTTGTCCGGGCCTTACTAGGAATGTGTAACTGGATGACCAAGTGGTACAAAGCGGGTGACAAGTGGGGCCCTGATGAAATAGCCGAGGTATTTTACGTCATCGCAATGCAAGGGCTACGGCCAATGCCTTGTAAGGCTCAAGATGAGCTGGAACAGGCATTTTCAAAAGAAAAAGATAAATATATAGAAGTAGCCGAAGTACAAAAGAAGGAAGACTAATGTCGGTTGCTGTTGGAGTTGATATCGGGTCTCTGACCGCCAAGACTGTGATTATGGACTCGGATAGCCACATCACATCCTACAGAGTGATTCAAGGCAAATTAGTTGATGAAGCTGCGGCAATTGCATCTCTGAACCAAGCCCTAAATGATGCACACTTAGCAAAGGCAGAAATAGGCTTTCTAGTCACCACCGGCTATGGCAGAAATATGGTGAGCTTTGGTGATAAGAGCATCACCGAGATCAGTTGCCATGCCCGAGGGGCACAGTTTCTTTTCCCTGGCGTGAGAACAGTGATTGATATAGGGGGACAAGACAGCAAAGTGATCTCTCTGAACGGTGAGGGCAGCGTAATCAACTTTGCCATGAATGACAAGTGCGCCGCAGGGACAGGGCGATTTTTGGAGGTAATGGCACATGCACTTGAGGTGTCAATTGAGGAGATGGGAGCGCTTTCTCTTGAGGCAAAGAATCCTGCTACCATAAGCAGTATCTGCACTGTCTTCGCCGAATCCGAGGTAATCTCATTGACAGCTCATGGGCGCATTAAGCTGGATATAATCGCCGGTATTCATGAAGCCATCGGCAGGCGCATGCACAGTCTGGTCAACCATGTAGGTGTGGTTCCACCGATAGTGATGAGCGGTGGGGTGGCTAAAAACGTTGGCGTGGTACGTGTACTAGAGAAGTTGCTTGGAACTGAGATATTTGTACCTCCAGAGCCACAAATAGTGGGGGCTCTGGGAGCAGCACTGTTTGCCTCAGATGAACTAAAGGGAAAGGTATAAAGTAGCCGGGAAAATTTATCGGCCTTGATTTTCAAAAAGGAGGAATTGCAGATGCCAAGAAGCAAAATCAGTGGAATTACGGACAAATTCAGAGCAGTTGTAGATGAACCTTATGAAAAGCTGAAACAGTGGAAAGAAGTGAACAAAAAGAAAATAGTCGGCTGCAGCCCGATGCACTTTCCCGAGGAACTGATACATGCCGCCGGCATGTTACCCGTAGTACTTCAAGAGACCGACGAGACAATCACTACCGGCTTCTCCTACATCTACCCCTTTTTCTGTGGCATCACCAGAAACTTAATAGATATCGGTGTGAAAGGCCAGCTTGGTTTTTTAGACGGGTTAATCTATAGCGACCTCTGCGTTCAAAATCGAACTGCAGCCAGTATTTTAAGGCAGAACCTACCTTCAATTTATGTGGAATTCGCCCAACTGCCATCATCCTTCACCAAAGAAGGTGTCATGGAAGATACAATAAAGGAGTTGGACAGGATTAAGGCAAACTTGGAGAAATTGACCGGGCGGAAGATTGATGACAAGTCTCTGAAGCAGAGTATTTTGGTTTACAATAAGAACCGCTCCCTACTCAGGCGATTGCATGACCTGCACAGAGCAGACCCAAAGTTACTTCCGTATCGAGATATGCAGGTCATAGTCCAATCCAGCATGCTGATGCCTAAGGAAGAACATACTCAGCTTCTGGAAGAGCTACTGTCCGAGATGGAAGGAATGAAGCCAACCTCTGTGAAAGGGAGCAGGCTATTTCTCTCTGGTCACCTCTGCCAGAGCCCCAAGGCCGACATATTGGACCTAATTGAGGGGGTGGGAGGGGTCATTGTAGATGACGACCTGTATACAGGCTATCGCCATTATGCGGTAGATGTTGAGGTGAACGGCAGTCCCATCCAGGCTCTGGCCAAGCGACATCTGGAGAAATCTTTGCCAGTTCCTACACGAACAGATTTACCGATAAGATGGGAGAAGTATCTTGTTGATAGGGTTAAGGCCAGCAAGGCACAGGGCGCCGTTATTTTGGTGGTTAAGTTCTGTGAGCCACATCTTTTCTATTATCCGTTTATAAAAGAGGCCTTGGCCAAAGCCTGTATACCGCATATTATGGTGGAAACAGAACACGAGGTCGTTTCCCTGGAAGGAGTCAGAACCAGGCTACAAGCATTTATAGAGATGCTGAGGTAAGCGAGGCAATATAAAACTGGAAGTTAGGAGGAACTAAAATGGTGACACAGATGAAAAAGGCAAACAAACTGAATAGCACTTCTTTGATAGGACAGATGATGACAGCTTCTTTTGCCGATATCAAGAGACAGGCGGCAGAAGGCAAGAAGGTTGTCTGGGCCAATGGCCTGCCAGTTTATGTTTTGGTCAGAGCAGCCGATATGCCGGTGCTTCACTGCGAAGGTCTTGTAGCTGGGCTGGCGGCGAAGAGGTTAGAAAAACCGTTCCAGGATGCCGCCGAGGCTTTTGGTCTGTTGCCAGATGCTTGCTCTTATGCGCGAAGCTTCATCGGCGCTGCCAAGATAGCCAAAGGAGACTATCGTCTCGACCCGTCAATGAATCAGGATTTGTTGCTGATGCCGAAGCCTGCTTTATATGTAAATTCAGCCGGTGGCTGCGGCACCGGGCGTCCCTGGGGAGAAGCCATGGCTACGCTTTTCAACGTTCCGGTGTATCATTTTGAGCCACGCTTTCTGTGGAATGAATCTGACCTGAAAGATAGCGTGGCAGACTTTGTCCGCCAGGAGCAGGAGTTCATCTCCCTGTTGGAGAAGATAACAGGGAAGCCATACGATTGGAATCGCTTGAAAGAGTTGCTTGTTGAGGTAAAAAGGGCAGTTACCCTAAGGAACGAAGCTATGAGATTGTGCCAGCATATCCCGTCACCCGCCAGTTTCTTTGACTGGACAACCAACATAGCCGCTGTGGCTCATCTTATCGGTCTGCCGGGAACCGGGGACCTATTGCAAAAGACGAAGGAGGAGGTGGGGCAACGGATTGCTCAGGGAATCAGTGCTGTGCCTAATGAGAAATACCGCCTGTATTGGGATGGGATACTCACCTGGGGCAAAATCGGGGTGTTGGCCAATAAATTTGCGGCGCTGGATGCCTGTGTTGTTGCCGGTGCCTATACCCATTTGGTGTGGTGGCCAAGGCCAGAAATGATTGACCCTGAAAAGCCGCTGGAGAGCATTGCCTACAATTGCTGTGATATTGTGCTTTTGCGAAGCTACGAGTACAGAATAAATACTCTCGCTGATTTCTGCCGGCAATATTCTATAGATGGATTGGTGATTAGTGAAACTCAAACTTGCCGGGCGTTCAATTCCCACGCCTTCATGATTATGGATGGTTTGGCCAGAAGGCTTGGTATACCGGCTGTCACCATCGGAGGAGACTCGTGCGATATAAGGTTCTACAGCGATGCTCAGGTGGATACCCGATTACAGGCTCTGCTTGAGACGATAGAGGCCAGGAGAAAGGTCAGGCAGATATAGATAATCTGGGATATGATACTGGTGATAAAGGAGGTTAAAAATGGAACTACAGAAAATCAACGAAGCCTTAAACACCTACATTCGCCCCGGGACATTCCCGGTAGCTGTTAAAATGGCCAAGTCGACTGCCGAGGTCCCGGAGAAAGCCAGAATGCCCAAGCGAGACTTGGGAGTAACTATGGCGGTATGCCAAGGGATAGCTATCGCCCGACGTCTGGGCTGGCTCATAGCCATGGGAAAAGAAGATATGCTTTGCCCACCTGGTGCGCTCGGACTAGGACTCGTTCCGGCTAAAGCAAAGTTTTTGGACGGTAGTTTCAACGTACCTTTCTGGCTAAAAAGTCAGGAAATGCGGGCCAAAATGAATCGCAATCTGCCACGACTTGAGTATGGAAAGTATAGTCATGTGGTAATGGCGCCGCTTCACAGAGCTGACTTCGAACCTCAGGTAATAATAATCTACGGTAACCCGGCTCAGATATCGAGGCTAATCCAAAGTGCTGTTTATGCTACCGCGGAGCCTATTATTTCAAGCAGCGCAGGTGGGTTTGCCTGTGGTGGCGAGATTACTGTGCCCATACTGACCGATAAGTGCCAGGTAATCATAACCGGTGGAGGTGACCGAGCAATTGCACAGGCAGACGACTATGAGGTAGCTTTCGCTGCGCCTTTAAGCAAGGTGGAGGCACTTATTGAGGGGCTTGAAGCGACTCACAAAGCTGGAATGAGATATCCGACACCTTCTTTCCTTATGTACCAGGCGCAGTTTCCACCACCTTTTGCTGAGCTTATGGACTACTTGAAGCAAAGCGATTGAGCTAGAGATATATCGCGGAAAGTGCTATCATAGTTCCCTTGTTTATGGGAACTGAATTTAAAGTTATTGTTTCGGGTACTGTTACCTCTCCTCAAGGCTTTCTGGCAGGAGCAATTCAAGCTGGCATTAGGAGTCATAAGGGGCTCGATTTAGCCATTCTCTGCTCCGAGAGGTCTTGTGTGGCTGCTGGCGTATTTACCACGAATACAATTAAGGCAGCCCCGGTAATCATTTCCCAGAAGCATTTGCAGGATAAGCGTGCCCAGGCGATTGTAGTTAATGCAGGCTGTGCTAATGCCTGCACCGGAGATTCAGGCATAGCTGACGCCACCGAAATGGCAAGGTCAGTAGCTGAAAAGTTGGGACTGTCAACGACCGATGTCTTGGTTGCCAGTACCGGAGTTATTGGGGTACCGTTGCCTATGGAGCGAGTCCGAGCCGGAATCAGCAAAATTGCCTTTACTGAAGAGGGGGGGCATGAACTGGCCAGGGCAATGATGACTACCGACACTTTTGCCAAAGAAATCGCTATATTTGTTGAAACTAGCGGAGGCGGGTTCACACTTGGTGGCGTAGCTAAGGGAGCGGGGATGATACATCCGAATCTGGCTACCATGCTCTGCTTCCTGACCACTGATGCCCTAGTAGACCCCAATTTTCTGCAATCGGCGTTACAAAAAGCGGTGGACGTTTCTTTCAATATGATTACTATTGACGGTGATACCAGCCCTAGCGACACGGTGGTGCTCCTGGCCAATGGTTTAGCTAGCAACGCGACCATAAATAAACGGAATGGCGGACTCTTTCAGAAGGCTTTGAACGAAGTTTGCCTCTATCTGGCTAAGTATATCGCTCGAGATGGCGAAGGGGCTACCAAGCTCATCGAAGTTGTAGTGGAGGGTGCACTTACTGAAGCCGAAGCCCGCTTGGCAGCTCGCACCATAGCCAGCTCGCCATTGGTTAAGTCAGCTATACATGGTAACGACCCCAACTGGGGGCGTATTGTGGCAGCTCTTGGTCGAAGCGGCGCAAAGCTAGATGAGGCTAAATTGGCCGTATATTTGAATGATTCTTGTGTCATGAAGCAAGGCAAACCCATGCCTTTTAATAAGCAAGAGGCAAGCAACAGATTAGACAGCAAAGAGGTGTCTGTGAAGCTGGAACTTAACCTCGGTAAGGGAAAAGCTAAAGCTTGGGGGTGCGACCTCTCTGAGGAATATGTTACTATAAATAGCGCCTATACAAGTTAGCGATGGTGTTTAATTGTCACCCTGAGTGTCAGCGAAGGGTCTAGAGATTCTTCTCCCGATAAATCGGGATCAAAATGACAGGCGGAGAGCATAGAATTATAGGCGGGATTTCAAAATAATGAAACCTCTGGCTATTAAGATTGGCGGTAGCACTCTTGGCCACACAGACACCACAGTCGAGGATTTAGTGGCTCTCCAGAAAAGAGGTGTGCCACTGGTGGTAATTCACGGTGGTGCCCAGGCAGTGACTGATTGGCTCAGCCGCTTGGGCGTCCCCACACGTTTTATCCAAGGCTTAAGGGTAACCGATTTGGAATCACTGAAGGTGGTCACAGCAGTGCTAGCTGGCCTGGTCAATAAGGAGTTGGTAGCGGCTATCTGGCGCTTTGGCGGAAAGGCTGTGGGTTTGAGCGGTGCTGATGGAGGTTTAATCCTGGCGAAGAATAAAACACCCGAGCTGGGATATACCGGTGAAGAACTGAAAGTTAATGTTGCCTTATTGGAGACATTGCTGGATGCCGGGTATATGCCAATCATAGCACCGGTAAGTCTTGGCCTTTTAGAAAGCTCAGACGTGGACACCAATTTACTTAATGTTAATGGTGATACTGCTGCCGGTGAAATCGCTGCTGCCTTGAAAGCGGAAAAGCTTATTTTCTTGACAGATGTGCCAGGTCTCTACGATAGTTCTAAAAACCTGATTCGTAGAATAAGTCCTGAAAGAGCCAAGGAATTAGCCGCCTCTGGAATAGCTTCTGGAGGTATGGCAGCCAAGATTGAGGCTTGCCTCGTAGCTCTGACCAAAGTGCCAGTAGCTCGAATTATAGACGGCAGAGTACCACATGCCCTGCTTAATGAGGTTGAGGGCAAAGGTGATGGAACCACAATCGGTTGGTAAAAAATGGACGATTGGCAGGAACTCGAACAGAAATTGTATATGCGGGTTATCAAGCGGCTGCCGGTGACTTTAGTCCAAGGCCAAGGTGCTCGAGTTTGGGATATCGATGGCAGAGAATACCTTGATTTTGTCGGTGGCTGGGGAGTTGACAGCCTCGGGCATTGTCATCCGGTGGTAGTTAAAGCGTTGACAGAACAGGCCCGGAATTTAATTCAAGCATCAAACCAGTTCTATACCATTCCGCAAATACAATTAGCTCAATTGCTGGTTGATAATAGCTGCCTTGACCGCGTCTTCTTTTGCAACAGCGGTGCTGAGGCTAACGAAGGGGCAATAAAGTTGGCCCGCCGCTATGGTAAGCTTCATCTCAAAGGAGCCTACGAGATTATTACTACCTACGGCTCCTTCCATGGTCGGACTTTAGCTACCGTGGCAGCTACGGGTCAAGACAAGTTTCAGCAACCTTATATTCCGCTTCCAGACGGCTTTGTCAACGTTGATTATGACAACGTCGAAGCAATCAAGGCAGCGACCACCAATAGGACTTGTGCTGTGATGGTGGAGCCTATCCAAGGCGAAGGCGGTGTTAATGTACCCAGCGATAACTATCTTAAGGAGATACGAGCCTGGTGTGACGATAAGGGCATTCTGCTCATTCTTGATGAGATTCAGACTGGCATTGGCCGCGTAGGAAGCCTCTTCGCCTACCAGCAATATGGAGTCGAACCAGATATAATGACATTGGCTAAGGGATTAGGCAGCGGTGTGCCTATAGGGGCTTTTTTAGCCAAAGAGCGAGCGTCGGTTTTTGCTCCCGGGGAACATGGCTCTACTTTTGGTGGAAATCCCTTAGTTTGTGCCGCTAGCGTGGCGACATTGAAATTTATCATAGACAATGACATACCGCGAAACGTAAGGCAATTGGGGCAGTATTTCAAAGACGGTCTGGAAAAACTAAAGGCAAAATTCGGTTTCATTACTGAGGTAAGAGGACGTGGGTTGTTATTAGCTCTGGCTTTTACGAATAATATAGCTGAAGAAATGGTATTAGCCTGTTTGGATGAGAACTTGCTGGTTAATCAGGTTAAACCCAATGCCCTGCGGTTTATGCCGCCTCTTATTATCAACGAGGGCGATGTCGACGAAGTATTGGGCATTTTGGAAACAGTTTTAAGTCGGAGGCCACAATAATAGCTGATAAGAAGGGCTATGTGAGAAGCTTGCTTGAACTGAGCTCAACAAGTTTTCCTATGGATTTTCATACCGAATAAATAGAGGAGGAGTTGAAGAAATGCCTTACAATCTCAGAAACCGAAGTTTTTTGAAGCTACTGGATTTCTCACCGGAAGAAATCCGATTTTTACTGGACCTTTCCCTGGAACTGAAAAGAGCCAAGTATGCGGGAACCGAGCAGCCGAGGCTGGTCGGAAAGAATATCGTTTTGATTTTCGAAAAGGCTTCCACAAGAACCAGGTGTGCTTTTGAAATAGCTGCCTATGACCAGGGGGCGAGGGTGACATACCTAGACCCAGCAAGCTCGCAGTTAGGGAAGAAGGAGTCCTTGAAAGACACAGCCCGCGTGCTGGGCAGGATGTACGATGGGATTGAGTACCGCGGATTCGGACAGGAAATTGTAGAGACGCTTGCCAAATATTCAAACGTACCTGTTTGGAATGGCCTTACCAACGAGTTTCATCCCACTCAGGTACTGGCGGACATTCTTACCATAATGGAGCATATCGACAAACCTCTAAGCCAGGTAAAGCTGGCGTATCTAGGAGATGCCAGGTTCAATATGGGTAATGAGCTCCTCGTAGGTACGGCGAAAATGGGAATGGATTTCCGCTGTGTTGCTCCAGGGAGCCTACAGCCTAACAAAGAGCTGGTGCGAAAAGCAGAGGGAATCGCCAAAGAGACAGGTGCCGGGGTAAAGATAACGGACAATGTGGAAGAGGGGGTAAAAGATTGCGATTTTCTCTATACGGATGTCTGGGTCTCCATGGGTGAGCCGGACGAAGTCTGGAAAGAAAGAATACAGCTTTTAAAACTGTACCAGGTAAATAAAAAATTATTGAAAATGACGGGCAATCCGAAAGTGAAGTTCATGCATTGTCTGCCCGCGTTCCATAATCGGGAGACGACCGTGGGGGAGGACATCTACAAGAAGTTCGGTCTGGAGAGCATGGAAGTCACTGAGGAGGTTTTCGAGTCGGAAGCATCCATAGTATTCGACGAGGCCGAAAACAGACTTCATACCATAAAGGCGGTGATGGTAGCAACGCTAGGTTCATAGTTGGTGAAAGCCAACTTGCACTTAATCTATATTTTTGTGTTTTGCCAAACCTTGGCGAGTATAGCCATTCGAACCGGGACTCCATATCCAGCCTGCTCGAACATTTTTACCCGTGGTAAATTTTCTACCTCTGGTCGAATTTCTTGTTCTTCTTCGTCAACTGGCATGGGATGGCAGAAAAAGGTCCCTTTTTGCTGGCTCATTTTATAAACTTCTTCAGTCACGGCAAAGTTATCTTTGTTCCGCTGGTAAGCTAGAAGGAGCTCACTGTCTTTTATTCGATTCTTTTGGACTCGCACCACATAACAAATATCACTCTCTCGAACTACTGCTTTAATATCTGAGGCTTCTTCAAATTCAACTTCTTTTTGAGATAAATAAGACTTCAATTCCGGTCTTATTTCTAATCCTTCAGGAGCAACAAAAAACATCTTTACTCCCGGATATTGACTGAGCAGGAAAGCATCAGAGTTAACTACTCGGGAAAACTTCAAGTCTCCAATAAAGGAGATAGTAAAATGGTCCAATCTTCCCAGGAGCTTTTGAAATGTATAAGCATCAAGTAAAGCTTGGGTAGGATGTTCATCAGCCCCAGAGCCGGCATTGATTATCGGTACCGATGAGACTCTAGCTGCTCTATCTGCCGCATCGTTTTCCGGATGGCGCAAGACAATGATGTCTGCGTATCCTAAATGGCCTTTGGCTGCCCCGCTGACCATTTTGATGGTATGCTCTAGGCTTTCGCCTTTGGCCGCTGAAGAAAATTTAGCAGCATTTTCTGTACCGATTACAGTTGCTCCCAGGAGAAGGGCTGCTCTCTCAAAAGAGAAACGAGTCCTCGTGCTTTCCTCATAAAAAAGACTGCAAATAGTCACGCCACTCAGATTTTTAAAATTTCTCACACCTGCTTTAAGTGATTTATTAAAACCTTCAGCATCTTTAAGCAAATCTGCAACTATCGATGTTGTGAGCTGCTCGGCCTTAGTTAGATGATAAAGCTTCTCCATGTTCTCCCCCCGAATTCAAATATTTATGACCTAGTTTAACATATCAGGTGTAGTTTCATCACCAAGCGATTACACTCACTGAAAAGTCTACAAATGGCTAGAGAATTTATTTTAGCTGGTTGTTTAAGGAAAAAGCTCTCCTACCTCACGAACTGAATCGAAGATATAGTCTGGGGTGATAGGGGATTCCAAATCGCTTTCCTGGAACTCACCTGTCTTCACAAGCGCTGTCTTCAGTCCTGTATTTCTGGCACCCAGGATATCGGTGCTGAGCCTATCTCCTACCATAAGAATCTTGTTTTTTTCCGTAATATCCATAGTGTGTAGAGCGATTTCGAAGACGTAGCGATTTGGTTTCCCTATATAGGTGGCTTTGATGTTGGCTGCCTCTTCCAGCATTTTCCCGTACGCACCTACCGTCAACTCAAGCTCCCCCATGCTGTTATCAATTAGCTCAGGTATCATGACGATAAACTTGGCACCTTGAGAAAACAAACGCAATGCCTTGTTGAGATTCTGAAAATTAAAATCTTCACGAAAGTCCCCTAGCACAACATATTCGGGGTTCTCGGAATCGTGGTGAAAGTCTCGGAACTCATCCAGCCCTTCTCGTTTCAGCATTATCCAGCATGACCCGGGGTGCAGGGTTTTCAAATACTGGGCTGTAGCAAAGGAGGCGGTTATCACCTCATCTTCATATACGGTAATCCCTTTTTTTCTCAATTTTTCGGCCAAGGATTTTCGACTTTCGAGGGTGCTATTGGAAAGAATCCGAAAGGTAATCCCTTTTTGGTGTAAGGAGTTTAACAATTCGACGGCACCTGGGTATACTTTCCCCTGAAACATGAGCACTCCGTGCAGGTCGAATATTACACCTTTGAGTTCAGGTCTATTGTAATGTCTTTTCGGCATCGTTGAGACATGAATTATAGCATATTGAGATTGCTTATTAATGTCATTCTGAGGAATCCCAACAGATTGGGACGACGAAGAATCTCACAGATTCTTCGCGCAGTTTACCCTGGACGAGATTCTTCAGTCGCTTCGCTCCTTCAGAATGACAATGAAGGGCTCAGAATGACACTCAATTGTTTGTAAACAATCTCTAGCACATCAAGCAGTCCTTTAAATCTCTACCATTAAGTGATAATTTGTAACCTATCTACAGGAGAGCGAGATGGTAGAACCCAAACAGATTGCGTATGGAGAGCCTGTTAGGAGCACCTTGGTGAGGGGAATTGACACATTAGCCTTTATGGTGTGCTCGTTACCGAAGCTGTGGTCGCCAGTATCCCAGAGAAATAACTCTGCTGGAAGCGTTGATATCGCTCTTACACTTAATACTTAACCGTCACATTTAGGGTAAAAGTCCATTCTGGCTTGTCCTCTCCGGGCCTGCTATACAGCATTTTTATAGTGCTCGTCCCCTTTGCTATTGCTTTAAATTGCCACCTCTCCTCTCCTGGGGCTCCCGGGACTGACTCTTTTGGAGCTATGAATCCATGGTAATACTGCTGTACTACGGATTGGTCACTTATATCGGCAGATTCAGACCAGCTAAAGCCAGTACTGGGATTAGAGTACAAAAATACAGTAATGGCATAGGCTGGCCAAATTTCAATTTGTCTGCTGACATTCTTTTGCTCCATGAACTCGTCGTACCCTACTCTAATAATGACAGGCTTACCACACCCCGATAAAAACGGCACCATAAAAATAACGACACAGACCAAGAGTAATATTTTTTTCACACTGTTTCCCTCCTTTCTTGATTGATTCTAACGGTTTGTGGATTGCACCCCCATGATTTGGCGGGATAATGGGTTAGGAGTGCCTGATGGGATGGCTCCTATTCTGTTGATAAGGCAGTGTCTAACACTCACATCTTTAGCACTGTCAGGCACTCGACCACAACAGTATTCAGTCTGCCATCTGGAGCAGACTGAATACTGCCCAAATTTATGCCTGATTCCTGCTATCTATCTCATAATTCGGGTGCCGGTCTTGCCCTCAAGCGCTTTTACCGCAGTCTCGGGAAGGGTTATTATTGTCTCTCGCTCACGTGACGGGTCTGTTTCTTCCAGGAACATTATTGCTGCCCGAATTTTGGGTTCCATGCTTCCTTTGCCGAAGTGTCCATCTTCCAGAAGCTTCTTGGCTTCTGTCAAATTCAGTTCCTCCAGTGCTTGCTGATGCGGTGTGGCAAAGTCACGATAGACATATTCTACAGCAGTAAGAATGAACAGGACATCAGCATCTATCTCGATAGCCAGGCGAGCTGAGGCGTAGTCCTTATCAATTACTGCTTCGACGCCACGCAAATTGCGGTTCTCCTCTCTCACCACGGGTATACCGCCTCCACCGACGGCGACCACTATCTCACCAGCATCCAGCATGCTCTTTATAATCCTGGCTTGTTGGATGTTCACTGGTATTGGTGAGGGGACTACGCGTCGGTAGCCACGGCCACTGTCTTCAATGATGTCCCAGCCCTTTGCTTTTTGCAGTCGCTCCGCCTCGCCTGCATCGTAGAAGGGCCCTATGGGTTTGGAGGGATTTTTAAAAGCAGGGTCATTCCTGTCAACTATCACCTGAGTTATCACAGTGGTGATATTACGTGGTGCCCCGATTTGCCTCAGATGATTAGCTAGAGTATTCTGAATCATATAGCCCATAGTGCCCTCTGTAGCTGCTCCGCAGATGTCCAGAGGCAATGGGGGCACCACATCTTTGGCCGTTTCCATGGCGAGGAACAGGTTGCCTACCTGCGGTCCGTTGCCGTGGGTAATTACAATGCGATTGCCGCTCGCCAGCAGACCCAGCAACTGTTCAGCAGTGGCCTGCAAATTCCCATACTGATCTTCGGCAGTTCCCTTCTGCTTTGCCCTGAGTATGGAATTGCCACCAAGAGCGATAACAAAGGTCTTAGCTATGTCTTTAGCTACAGCCATTTTTCCCCTTTCTAAGAATTAAGCGGCACATCACTATTTCCAGTCTATCTGTTACAACGGGCTTTTATTTCAAGGTTGACAGCACTGCGACGTCATCCGGGCTCTCGTAGATGACCTCATGTTTCGGCGGGTCTTGCTTTTGAGTCAACAGAGAAACTGGTACCATGACAGCCAAAGAGGCAACCGGCGGTATCAGTGTGTCCGCACCGGCTAGATGCTCAGGAATAGTAAAATAGAGAATTATTCGAAGCACAGTGCCAACAATCATTGCTGACAAAGCACCGTAGGCATTGGACTTTTTCCAGAACAAGCCCAGTGTCAGAGGGACAAGGCATCCGGCGAAGACGACATCAAAGGCAAGCACCAGCATAATCCCCGGTTCGGGCATTACATAAGCCAGGGCAATCGCACAAGCCATTACCGGTATACCCATCATCCGGGTAATCCACAGAAGCCTGCGGTCAAGGTCCGCTCTTTCCTTATCGGTATAGTGTTTTTTCCAGACCTTGATAATGTTTCTCTGGATTATGTTCCTGCCCCATACTGAACTTACGCCTAACATTCCTCCGTCAGCGGTTGAAAGACCAGCGGCGACGACACCGACCATAATAAGTAGTCCGGCCGCGAAAGGCATGTAACCCGTCGCAAGTATTGGCAGAACCATCCTATAGTCCTCGATTCCTGCCGGAAGAAGCTTAAAGGCCATCAATCCCAAAACTGAGGCGGCTAGACCGATTAACAACGTGAACGCTCCTCCATAATAACAGCTTTTTTGGGCTGTTTCCGGGCTCTTGGCAGCAAAGACTCTTTCCATGAAATCGAGCGCCACAACATCACCTATAGCCAGTGCCAGAATGCCGGCCCAATTTAGAAGTGCACCGTTTTCCATACTTGTTAAACCGCTAAAATCCGCGTATCCAGCCGGAATCGCATCCTTAAAGTAGCTCCAGCCACCATAGGCAATCAGCAGCCAGATAACACCGGTGAAAAACGCCAGCATGGCAGGATATATCTGGGTTATGTCTGTGGAGGCACAGGCGAATAGCCCGCCAGCAAGAGTGTATAGAAATACGACGCTAGCCATTATGACAAGGCCTGCGACAAAACTTATGGGGAAAAGGGTGCTCAGTATCCAGGCAGCACCGGCGAGGTTGCCCGCAACTAGTATGATGAAGCTAACAGTCATTAGAACTGCCGAGACGACCTCTGTCGGTCTGTTGAACCTTCTGTAGTAGAAATCAGGTAGTGTGATTAGGTTCATCCGGTTCAAGGGCTTTGCATAGACCGCCCCAACAAGAAATAGGCACAAGGCCAGACCCAGGGGAAATTGAAATCCAGCAAAGAATCCCCATTCATACACACCTCCTGCATTTCCGAGTGTAGCATTGGCATCTAATGCTTGTGCTAGCAGCATCGTTCCTACCAGGAAAAAGGGGAGTTGCTTACCGGCTATGATAAAGCGTTTGCCACTCCTCCGAACCAGGTACAACGTGGCAAAGCCTACTACAAGAAAAATAAAGAGCGCAACGATAACACCGATTCCCATTGGAATGTTATATATTTCCATGATAAAACCTCCGTAAAGCTAAATTAAACACCTAGGGGTTTAAATCATTTAGAAATACCCCAAGTACAACAAATACCCCTATGCTTATTGAAATGTTACAATCCATGATAAAACCTCTGTAATGTGAAATTAAACACCTATGGGTTTAAATCACGCTAATATCATTTAGTCACATAATGCACCTCCATACGGAAAGTCATCCGATGGCAGTCACCTTAAATCCATGAATGGGTCAATTGACTTTGTCCACTTCTTGGTTAATAACCCTTGACCTGTTTCGGGAAGTAGTCCTCGCACTTACCCTCTCGATAGATGTCCAATGTGGTGCAGTGTAAGGCACCCCCGAAGGGAATCACCTTTTCGTACGGAATCGGAATTACCTCGACCCCGAGTTTTGTTAGTTGCTCGATGAAGGCCGTCTCGTGAGCTTCGACACACATCACGTTCGGAGCCACACTAAAGGTGTTCACCGAGATCCAGGACTTGGACTCATACAGGTCGGTGAGGTAAACCAGGTTCCTGTGTACATAGGTCGGCCTCGCCGCAGGAACCAGTTCCCAGTCATTTTTCTTGAATAGCTCCCAGAACTCGGGAGTGCGCGGCTTCCAATCTGGGTTATAAATACATAGCCCCGGTCGTGGAACGCATAGGTTCACATCGATATGCCACGGATGGTAGTTGTTCGGTTTTTTCGGGTCTGGTGGGGTGTCGAACTGCACCTCGTGAACCCGAATGCCAGGTTCAAGCCGAGCAAATGTGCGCTTCAACCAGTCCATTCCCCCCCTGTTTGTCACGCAGGAAGCCTGATGAAAAATGTCTTTGCCGCACCGCCAAGCATCGGCGGCATCCCAAAGGGGTTCCTCCTCGGTGAGCTGGAACTCCCAATTATAGAGCCGCTTCTTCTTCTCAGCATCCATCCAGACGTTGTTGAAGTAGTAGTAATAGTTCTTGACATACGATTTATCCGTCAGCCGTGGCTTGGGTGCCGCAAGATGAACCACATTGGGGTCCTTCTTGAACCATTCTACAAAGAGCGGACGCATGTTCAGGTACTCATACCAGCGGGAGCGGCGGCAGGTCGTGGCTTCGACGATGTAGTTGCCGTGAACCAGGAAAACGTCCCGGACATTATTGACACCGTGGCAGTTTAACTGCGTCCAATCCGGCGTCGAGACCGGTACATTAAGCATACAGGGATGAATTGTCGGCCGGTCGACCTTAATGCCACGCTTCTCAAGTGTCTTGATGAAATAGTCCATCTGCTCGTTGGCTGCATCCACCATCTCCTTAGGGAATGGCCCATATGACCCAAGTGGATAGCCGCCTTTGGGAAGGTCGTACCACCAAGCTGGCTCTGGAGCCGGCACATTTGTGCCCTCCGGTCTTCCGATAACCACATGCTTCAACTTGTCCCATTCGTTCCAAGAATTGACTATCTTTGCCATTTCAATGTTCTCCTTATCACTATTGTCTTTGGCTTCTTCCCTCTCTAGTTGAAGCCGTACTCTAACCTTTGTTGGTGATGGCTCAGTCTCTCATAATACACCACCTCCTCTCACACATAGCAGATTAGCCTTTCTATTTTTGGCAGCTCAGAGAGGGCGTATCGGACAGACAAATGAGAATCGGTCAAGATAGCCGATATTGGAGCAGATGACACGCCCTTCGACCATATCATAATTTTACACCCTTCTGGAAGAGCCTGTTTTCATTTTCACAGGAAGCTTGTGCCTCTTTCCGAATTCAGATAATATGTCGTCTAGGTTCGGCCTTCCAATTTCCTGGAGTTCGTAGTAGGCCCTTGTATTTGGCTTCTTAATATCAATGATTCTGCTTAGATTGATGGGTGTTGCTACAACTACCGCGTCACAATCTGTCTTATTGATAGTTGTTTCCAGCTCCTTTAATTGCTTTTTACCGTATCCCATCGCCGGCAATAGTGGTCCGATATGCGGATAATGTTTGAAAGTTTCGGTAATCGTTCCGACTGTGTAGGGTCTGGGGTCTACCAGTTCTCTGGCACCGTACCGCTGAGCGGCCACAACGCCGGAGCCATAGTTCATCTCTCCATGCGTCAACGTCGGACCGTCTTCTATGACAAGCACTCTCTTGCCCTTGATTACATCCGGATTATCAACCATGATTGGAGAGGCGGCATCAATTACGGTTGCATCCGGGTTTACCTTGGCGATGCTTTCCCGTACCTTCTGGATATTCTCCGGAGCGGCAGTGTCAATTTTATTGATGACCACCACATCAGCGATTCGTAGGTTGATTTCTCCGGGATAATAGCAGAGCTCATGGCCCGGTCGGTGAGGGTCAGCAACAGTAACCATCAGGTCGGGCTTGAAGAAGGGGAAATCGTTGTTTCCCCCGTCCCAGAGGATTACATCGCAGCCTTTAGGGTCTTTTTCTGCAGCCTTCAGGATGGCCGCGTAATCTACCCCCGCATAGATGACATTTCCGCGTATGACGTGGGGCTCGTACTCTTCCATCTCCTCGACGGAACAGTTATACTTCTCTAAGTCACTGAGCTCAGCAAATCGCTGCACCCTCTGGGCAATCAGGTCACCATAGGGCATGGGATGGCGTACGGCAACAACTTTAAGCCCCTGTTTCATAAGGAGACCGACAATACTTCTCGATGTCTGGCTTTTACCGGCGCCTGTTCTCACTGCACCCACCGCGATAACAGGTTTCTTGCTTTGTAGCATGGTGTCATTGGGGCCAAGCATCATGTAGTTGGCACCGGCTGCTTCGACAATTGCTCCGATACCCATCACATGCTGATAAGTAACATCACTGTAGGAAAAGACACAGTAATCAACCTTTAGGTCCTTAATAAGCCGCGGCAATTCCTCCTCAGCGTAGATTGGAATTCCCTTCGGATACAGGGCACCTGCCAGCTCTGGCGGATATTTTCTTCCGGAGATACCTGGCACTTGTTGCGAGCCGGTGAACCCGACCACGTTGTACTCATCGTTGTCCTTGAAATACATGTTGAAATTGTGAAAATCTCTTCCCGCTGAACCAATAATGATTACGTTCTTTTTTCTCATGACTGCCTCTCTCCTTCTACTTTGGTTTTCCTATAAAAAGAAAACGAGCTCCATTTGGAGCTCGTCCTTCGTTTGCACTCACGCTTGGCGAGATAAAAGCTCGCCTCTTGTGTAAACTACCCCTCCTTGTGCGGCAGGACACATCTAATATTACAGAGCCAAGATATTGTCCTTTTGCATCAAGGGCCGCCTGGCTCCAGGATAGTCCCTGGTATAAAATATTTGAAAAAATCCTAGCACTTCATATACAGCTTGTCAATACCTTTTTGTGCTGTTTTTCAAAAAATTTTTAAAAACTGGACAGTTTTTTGTCTGAAAAGTTGAGAGGCTGAACCATGTCCTCATATGGAAATACCTGGCTGCTTCCCATTCCAGCTACCAATCCAGGCTACCATCGAGTAGCTTCCTATGCAGGTTACGTGGCACGAAAGCTTTCTTATGAGCTTCCTCATCATAGTACTTAGTGATGACTTCTTGTTTCCTGTTTTGTGCATCTACTGGATGCTTGGTCGATGCAATAGAGAATGTCCACCAGTTGCCTGCATATGTAGCCAATGGGATACAATAAAGCTCTACAACCTTGAACAGTTTACTGAGTCTAATCTGCATATCAGCCACGAACTTATGATGAAAGTGAAGCGACTCTGTCTGGATTACGAACATACCTGTCTCGCTCAGTACAGACAGCACATCAGCAAAGAACTGGTCGGTAAACAGGCGCTTGCCATAGCCCACTGGGTCAGTGGCATCGACTATGACTACGTCAAAATGGTCTCCTGCCTGTCTAACGTAGTGTGTGCCATCCATGCACTTTACATGTACACGTGGGTCTGAAAAGCCTCCGGCGAGCCCGGGGAAGAAACGCTTGGAAACTTCAATTACTTGTCTATCCAGCTCGACCAGTTGGACCCTTTTTACTGAGCTGTGCTTAAGTACCTCTCGCAAAGTCCCTCCGTCTCCCCCTCCAACAATCAGAACAGTCTTGGGGTTGGGATGAGCATGAAGTATCACATGTGCAAGCATCTCATGGTAGAAAAATTCGTCTCTTTCTGTCAGTTGAACCACACCGTCCAGAACCAGCATTTTCCCAAAATCTGGGCTCTCCAGTACCACTATTTCCTGATATCGGCTTTTCCCGGAGTAGAGTATGCCGCTTACACGGTAGATGTAGCGGATAGGTGAGAATGGGTCATTCTCAAGAAATACGAAGCCACGCACCAATACGCTCCTACAAGAGTAGAGACTTTTCCAGCTGCCTCGTCCATGCCTCAGCAGCGATTCGTAGTGTCAGAGCCGCAGTATAGCATAGCAATTCATATTCAGACAATTTCGAAGTAATGAGAGTGTTTAGCGACAATCTATTCCTAGTGTTAATGTAGCCCCGACCCTTTAGGGTCGAGTTCCCGAGGTTATCCTGCAAAGCGGGACGGGGCTACATGTCAGTGGTAATGCCAAAACTAAAATCCTCCGGTGCATTGCTAAACGCTCTCTGTCACGTTTCGCTCGCAATAACAAGGAGAATAGCTGTAAAATAGATTATTATGCATCTGTTTCGCCAGCCATCTCTAGACAAAGCTGAGGAACATTTTCGGCAAGGACTATATTATCGCAATCGAAAAGGACAGGAATTCGACTTCGACATGGCAGTGGAGCATTTTAAAGAGGCGATAAAACTGAATCCTGAAATCGGCAGGTATCATACTGAGCTCGGCAAAGCGTATGTGGCAGCACCTCTATTGGCAGTTACACGCGGTATCGGAGACAGCACGAGCTTGGAGAAGTGCCTTCAATTAGCTGTTGACGAATTGAATCAAGCTCTTAATTGTGACCCGAGTCAAATTGATAGCTACTTGGTCTTGGGTGAAGCCTATATGTACATGGGGGAAAGGCAGAAAGCTGTAAATGCCTTCCGGATGGCTACCAGTATGCCGTCACCCTCTTTTGTTGATAGCATATTTCTTAAGTCCTATGCCAAGCGGAGGCTTAAGAATTTAGAACAAGGTAAGCAGAAAGATTCCCAACCTGCCGCAGCCCAAGAATG
>Ga0194112_10003654_pt1 | contig 21364 bp, 33 predicted proteins | sample TA2MahC400mmetaG_FD_146191 | JGI IMG/M metagenome (GOLD analysis project Ga0194112, IMG submission 146191) | Freshwater microbial communities from Lake Tanganyika, Tanzania - TA2015016 Mahale Deep Cast 400m | ecosystem: Environmental > Aquatic > Freshwater > Lake | place: Tanzania: Lake... | reverse complement strand
TACCGTTCCGTTGAATAGTCTTCGCAATATCGGAATTATGGCGCACATTGATGCCGGTAAAACAACCACGACAGAAAGGATATTATATTATACTCACGAGTCCTATAAAATGGGCGAGGTCGATGACGGTACCGCGACCATGGACTGGATGGAGCAGGAGCAGGAAAGAGGAATCACCATCACCGCTGCTGCTACCACATGCAACTGGAGAAATCACCGTATCAATATCATTGATACGCCAGGTCATGTGGACTTTACCATCGAAGTTGAGAGATCTTTGAGAATATTAGATGGTGCGGTTGCATTGTTCTGTGCCGTGGGAGGCGTGGAACCTCAGTCTGAGGTGGTATGGGGTCAAGCAGATAAATATCGCGTTCCCCGTATCTGCTTTGTCAACAAGATGGATCGGGTTGGTGCCGATTTCGTAAAAGTTGTCTCTTCCATCAGGGACAGACTTGGAGCACATCCAATTCCTGTCCAAATTCCCGTGGGGGAAGGAGTCGGCTTCCGGGGGATTATTGATCTTGTCCGCATGAGGGCAATCGCCTTTGATGAATACTCCCTCGGAGCCAAATTCACAGTCAGTGAAATTCCTGCTGAATTTGCTGATAGTGCAGGGAAAGAGCGGGAGAATCTCATTGAATTCCTCGCCGATTGCGATGAGGGTCTGATGAGAAAATATGTTGACGGTGAAGCTCTTTTGCATGAAGAAATAATAGGCGCTCTAAGAAGGGCAACCCTCTCCCTCAAGGCAACCCCGGTTTTATGCGGTTCTGCCTTCAGGAACAAGGGGGTGCAGCCACTCCTTGATGCGGTTGTGGATTACCTCCCGTCGCCTCTGGATCTGCCTCCGGTGACTGGAAAAAATCGGGAAGGGCGGGACATAAAAAGGACGGCGGGCGATGATGAGCCTTTTTCGGCGCTTGCATTCAAGATTGTGACGGATCCGTATGTCGGGCAATTAACCTATTTCAGGGTGTATTCGGGGATCCTTTCGGCAGGCTCTCACGTGATTAACGCATCCAGGCAGAAAAAGGAACGCGTCGGCCGCCTGCTCAGGATGCATGCGAATAAAAGGGAGGAGATTGAAGAGATCCGTACCGGGGACATCGCAGCCGCTGTTGGATTGAACGTGACAACGACGGGGGATACGCTCTGTGACATGGGTCATCCGATTATCTTGGAAACGTTGGAATTTCCCACCCCGGTTATCGCCATAGCGATAGAACCGAAGACAAAAGCGGATGATGAGAAACTTGATGCTGCTCTGAGGAAAATTGCCCGAGAGGATCCCTCATTTCGGGTAAGGGTTGACAGGGACACCAACCAAACACTTATCTCAGGAATGGGTGAGCTTCATTTGGAGATTATCGTTGATCGGTTGTCGAGGGAGTTCGGGTTAGGTGCCAATATTGGCACTCCCAAGGTCGCATACAAGGAGACCATAAGGAAGAGCGTCAGATCCGAGGGGAGATATGTGAAGCAGTCAGGCGGCAGGGGCCAGTATGGCCATGTGTGGCTGGAAATTGAAGCGAATGAACCGGGACGGGGCTTTGAATTCAGGAATAAGATTGTGGGGGGTGTGATTCCCGTTGCTCATATCCCCGCCGTGGAAAAGGGAGTTGTGGAAGCAATGGAGGAAGGTATCATCGCAGGCTTCCCGGTCGTTGATGTGGTTGTGAGCGCGGTGGATGGTTCGTTTCACGCGGTGGATTCTTCCGATTTGGCCTACAAAATTGCAGCGTCCATGGCATTCAAGAATGGCGCCAGAAGGGCTCACCCCGTCCTGCTGGAACCCGTGATGTCCGTCGAGGTGATCGTTCCCAAGGAGTATCTTGGCGATGTGATAGGAAATCTTACCTCACGACGCGGGAAAATTGTAAGCATTGAGTCAAGACCTTCTGTGGAGGCGATTAATGCGGAAGTCCCGCTGGCAGAGATGTTCGGTTATGCCACCGATCTCAGATCGAAAACTCAGGGGAGGGCAACCTTCACCATGCGTTTTCTGAATTACAATGCGGTATCTGAGGATCTGGCAAAACTGGTGATTAATAAGAAAATGTAATCAACGGGGGATGAAGAAGGAGAGTGAATAAACGAACCATTCAAAGTTGAAGGAGGTAATGGAGATGGCGAAAAAGAAGTTTGAGAGGACAAAACCACATGTGAATATCGGCACCATCGGTCACGTTGATCATGGCAAAACTACCCTGACGGCCGCAATTACAAAGCACTTGAATAAAAAGGGATTGGCGGAGTTCAGACCATTTGATTCTATAGACAACGCTCCGGAAGAGAAAGAGAGGGGAGTTACCATCAATGTTGCCCACGTGGAATATGAAACGGCAAAAAGGCACTATGCCCACGTTGACTGTCCTGGCCATGCCGACTATATCAAAAACATGATTTCCGGAGCTGCTCATATGGATGGAACGATTCTTGTGGTGGCAGCCTCGGATGGTCCCATGCCCCAGACGAGAGAGCACATCCTCCTGGCGAGACAGGTTCGGGTTCCCCATATTCTGGTGTATTTAAACAAGGTCGACCTTGTTGATGATCCCGAGCTTCTCGATCTGGTGGAGCTTGAGTTGAGGGAACTGCTCACCCAGTATGAATTCCCGGGTGACGAAATTCCCATCATCAGGGGGTCCGCTTTGAAGGCCCTGGAAACCGATGATCCGGATTCTCCCGATGCGAAATCGGTGTGGGAATTGATGGAAGCAGTCGATACGTATTTCCCGGAGCCTGTTCGTGATCTGGATAAGCCCTTCCTGATGCCTATTGGTGATGTGTTTTCCATTTCGGGTCGGGGAACAGTAGTCACCGGCAGGCTGGAAAGAGGGATTATCAGAACGGGTGATGAGGTCGAAATCGTCGGTTTCAGGCCGACCTATAAGACAGTGTGCACCGGCGTTGAGATGTTTCGCAAGACCCTGGATGAAGGCAGGGCAGGTGATGACATCGGTGTCCTCTTGAGAGGAACCAAGCGTGAGGAGGTTGAAAGGGGTCAGGTTGTGGCCAAGCCTGGATCAATAACCCCTCATACGAAGTTTAAGGCAGCCGTGTACGTACTTACCAAGGAAGAGGGGGGAAGGCATACACCTTTCTTCTCCGGGTATCGTCCCCAGTTTTATTTCAGGACTACGGATGTTACGGGCATCTGTGCATTGCCAGAAGGCGTGGAAATGGTGATGCCCGGTGACAATGTGGAGATGGATGTGGAATTGATTACCCCTATCGCCATGGAAGAGCAGTTAAGATTCGCCATACGGGAGGGCGGAAGGACCGTTGGTGCAGGTGTTGTGAGCAAAATAGTCGCTTAATGATTGCTGTGATCGTTGAATGTGAAAATGAAAGACCAGAAGATAAGAATTCGCCTCAAGGCGTATGATTACAAACTGTTGGATCGATCGGTAGAAGATATTGTTGAGACGGCAAAGAGGACCGGTGCCCGTGTTGCCGGGCCTATTCCTTTGCCTACTGAGATTAGCAAATACTGCGTGAATCGGTCTCCCCATGTGGACAAAAAGTCAAGGGAGCAGTTCGAGATCAGGACGCATAAAAGGCTCATTGATATAATCGAACCGACCCAATCGACGGTAGATGCCCTGATGAAACTGGATCTATCTGCCGGTGTGGATGTGGAAATAAAGTTGTAAAGTCCACGGAGGGCAGTGGAGAGAGGAGAGGTCAAAACCCCATCTGTCTGTGTCGCAAGCGCAAGCGGGCAGGTACGTATTTTGTGATGATTTTGGGAAGAATATGGAAAAGGTACTTATTGGTAGAAAAGTCGGTATGACGCAGATTTTTGCGGACGACGGCGCTGCGGTTCCCGTTACCGTCATCGAAGCGGAACCTTCCGTGGTTACCCTGAAAAAAACAAAAGAAACGGACGGGTATGGGGCAGTACAACTGGGTTATGGCCGTATCAGAAAGAAACGAGTGACGAAAGCTCTTGAGGGGCATTTCAGAAAAGCGGATAAAGGATTTTTTCGCATCCTCAGGGAATTCAGGGCTGATGTGAACAGCTATGAATTAGGACAGGAACTGAAGGTTGATGTGTTTCAGGTCGGTGATTACGTAGATGTGGTAGGAACCACAAAAGGCAAAGGTTTTGCCGGGGGTGTGAAAAGACACGGCTTCAGGGGGGGCAGGGCGTCGCATGGATCGATGTTTCACAGGGCTCCCGGAGCCATCGGTGCAAGTGCGGAGCCCTCACGGGTGCTGAAAGGGAAGAAACTTCCAGGCCATATGGGAGATGTGAGAAAAACCACGCAAAATTTGCTGGTGATGAGTGTACGGCCGGAAAGCAATCTGATTTTGGTTAAGGGATCGGTTCCAGGATGCAAGAATGGCATCGTACTTATCAGACAGGCAGTAAAAAAGGCGGCCAAAAAGGATATGGAGTGATCGAAATGCCGATTACTGATGTATATGACATTGAAAATAATAAAGTTTCCGAAATCCAGCTGAGTGAAAGCGTTTTCGGTGCAGAGGTGAATGAAGCCGTTCTTTATGATGTCGTGAGAATGCAGATGGCCTCAAGAAGAAGCGGTACTGCATCAACGAAAAAGCGACACGATGTGAGGGGTGGCGGCAGGAAACCCTGGCGTCAAAAGGGTACGGGAAGAGCGAGGGTTGGTACGAGACGATCCCCTCTCTGGAGAGGAGGAGGGATAATCTTCGGACCGGAACCCAGGAGTTATGCCTTCAAAGTTCCCAGGAAGGTCAGGAAACTGGCTCTGGTTTCCGCTTTGAGCATGAAGGTGAAGGAGGGAAAAGTTCTCGTCCTTAAGGATTTTCCCATTGATGAAATCAAGACGAAGAAATTCAGAGAGGTAATTGATCGATTCGGATTGAAAAAGGCCCTGCTTGTTGTGGATGTCCCAAATCCTGTTCTGGAAAAATCATCGAGAAATATTCAGGGTGTCAAGCTGATACGATCAGAGAGTATTAATGTATATGATCTTCTCAACTATGAGCATGTGGTTCTTTTTGAACCCTGTGTGAAGGTAATCGAGGGGGCGTTGTTATCATAATGGATATGTATCATATTATTAAAAAAGCACTGATCACGGAGAAAAGTACCATCGCGAAAGATGAAAATAATAAGTATGTCTTTGAAGTGGATCGCAGGGCGAACAAGATTCAAATTGCCGGTGCGGTGGAAAAACTCTTTAAAGTCAAAGTCATGGAAGTTCACGTGATGAATATGAGAGGAAAAAAGAAGAGGATCGGGAGGATAATGGGGGAGAAGCGTTCGTGGAAAAAGGCAATTGTTACCGTGGCTCCCGGCAATCGAATTGAGATCTACGAAGGGGTATAGAGGAAGAGAGAGTAAGTCGGATGGCTATCAGGAAATACAAGCCCACGTCACCGGGCAGAAGGTTTCAGACTTGTTCGGATTTTGAGGAGCTGACCTCAGCGATCCCCGAAAAGAGCCTGCTCCGCCCCCTGAAGAAGAAAGGGGGAAGGAACTGCTATGGGAGAATTACCAGCAGGCATATCGGGGGAGGTCATAAGAGACGATACAGAGTAGTCGATTTCAGGCGTGATAAGAGTGAAGTTCCTGCAAAAGTTGCATCTATTGAGTATGATCCGAACAGATCATCGAGGATCGCCCTTTTGAGTTATCTTGACGGTGAAAAGAGGTATATTATCGCCCCGTCGAAACTGGAGGTGGGGGACATTGTCGTGAGTAGTGACAGGGCGGACATCAAACCGGGAAACACAATCCCCTTGAAAAATATTCCCCTGGGTTCGCTGATTCATAATGTGGAACTCAAGATAGGCCGGGGCGGTCAATTAATACGGTCGGCGGGGACATATGGACAGCTCATGGCCAAAGAGGAGGGGTACGCTCAGGTGCGTCTTCCTTCCGGAGAGGTGAGGAAAATCCTCTTGGACTGTAAGGCGACGCTCGGCCAGGTGGGCAATATCGAACATGAAAACATAAGCATCGGGAAAGCCGGAAGGACCCGATGGCTGGGAAGACGTTCAAAGGTGAGGGGTGTTGCCATGAATCCCGTGGATCACCCCATGGGCGGTGGCGAAGGAAAATCATCCGGAGGGAGACATCCCTGCACGCCATGGGGGATTCCGACAAAGGGGCACAAGACACGGACAAACAAAAAATCTGATAAATATATTGTAAAGAGAAGAGGTTGAAAAGGTGGCACGTTCAGTTAAGAAGGGGGCGTATGTAGACGAAAAACTTCTCGAAAAGGTAAGAAAGGCAGAAGAATCGGGAAGCAAGAGTGTGATAAAAACATGGTCTCGCCGCTCAACGATTACTCCTGAATTGATAGGGCACACCTTTGCGGTGCATAACGGGAAGAAGTTTATCCCCGTCTTCGTGACTGAGAACATGGTGGGACATAAGATTGGCGAATTTGCGCCCACGAGAACATTTTACAGCCATGCCGGTGATAGGAAAACGAAAGTTCGCAGGTAACGCCTCTCTCAGAGATAAGCGTTCTGGAGTTTGGAGATATGGAAGCGAGAGCAGTTGCACGGTATATTCGGATTTCACCCCAAAAGGCGCGATTAGTAGTAGATTTAATACGGGGGAAAAAAATTGGAGAGGCCCAGAAGATACTCCATTACACGAGAAAATATGCGGCAGGGATTATCAGAAAGGTAATTAAGTCGGCGCTTGCCAATGCAAAGCAGAATCCGAATATCGATGAAAGTATCCTATACATCAGGGAGATATTTGTCGATCAAGGACCTTCACTGAAAAGATGGAGGGCGAGGGCGCAGGGCAGAGCGGCATCGATACGGAAGAGGATGAGTCATATCACGGTAATCTTGGATGAAGAGTAATTATTTAAGGAGGTAGTAATCTTGGGGCAGAAGGTCAACCCGATCGGATTCAGAGTCGGTGGTATCAAAACATGGCGATCCCAGTGGTTTTCGGAGAAGAATTACAGCGACTTGGTGCACGAGGATATCAATATCAGGAATTACCTTAAAAAGAAATTGTACCATGCCGGCATCTCCAGGATTGAGATAGAGAGGGCCTCCAATAAAGCAAAGGTGAACATTTATGCGGCTCGTCCCGGGATTATCATCGGCAAAAAGGGTGCGGAGATTGATAAGTTGAAGAAAGATCTCGAACGAGTTTCACACAGTGAGATCATCATTAACATTCTGGAAGTCCGCAAGCCTGAAGTTGATGCACAGCTTGTTGCGGAAAATGTAGCTCTTCAGTTGGAGCGTCGGATTGCCTTCAGGAGGGCCATGAAAAAATGTGTCACTTCCGCGCTTAAATTTGGAGCCAAGGGAATAAGGGTAAATTGCGCGGGGAGACTGGGCGGAGCGGAAATGGCGCGGTCAGAATGGTATAGAGAGGGAAGGGTGCCCCTCCACACACTGCGGGCCGATATCGATTGGGGGTTCGCCGAGGCGAGTACTGCATATGGTGTTATCGGGGTAAAAGTCTTGATTTTTCACGGAGAAGTTCTTCCCAGCAAGAAAGGTTCAGAGAAATAAATTCATAATCCTCAGATCGAAAATCCCAGGAATTTGGTGAATCGGGTTTTGTGAAGGGTGAGTGTTGCGCATACGAGTGTTTCGTGAGGAGAGGTTGATATATTATGTTGTCGCCGAAGAGGGTTAAGTATAGAAAATTGCAGAGAGGCCGCATGGGCGGCAAGTCAACGCGCGGTGATTGCGTTACCTTTGGGGAATATGGACTTCAGGCTGTCGAATGTGGCTGGATAACGTCGCGGCAAATAGAGGCAGCTCGTGTCGCTATGACCCGTCATGTGCGCCGCGGGGGGAAGATCTGGATCAGGATATTTCCGCATAAGTCAATCACGAAAAAACCGGCTGAAACCCGTATGGGAAAGGGTAAGGGAGCACCCGAAGGATGGGTGGCAGTGGTAAAGCCTGGTACCGTTCTCTATGAAATGGAAGGGGTCGCAGAAACTGTGGCTCGCGAAGCTTTCCGTCTGGCGTCTCATAAACTTCCCATCGCGACAAAATTTCTTTCAAGGGGGTTGACCGGTGAAAGTTAGGGAGGTGAGAGAGCTCGGAACGGAAGAATTGAAGCAGAAAGAGAGAGATCTTGTTGAGGAACTTTTCAAACTTCGAATACGGCATTCTTCCGGGCAACTGGAATCCCCGGCCATGATGCGTTCCGTGAGGAAAGATATTGCGCGGATCAAAACGGTATTGAGACAGCGGGAGGGTCAGGAGAAATGAAAAACCGGGGTACCAAGAGAACCATCAAAGGGATCGTTATCAGCAATAACATGGATAAGACAATCGTTGTCCGTGCGGAAAGACTGGTGAAACATCCCGTTTTTCATAAATACATAAGAAGGCATGTCAAATATAAAGCCCATGATGAACACAATAGTTGCAATGTAGGTGATACGGTACTCATTGTTGAATCGAGGCCGCTGAGTAAGGAAAAGAGATGGCGCATGCGGGAGATACTCGAGAGAGCTAAATAGCGAAGCGCGAACGTGCGAGGTTTTGATCCGGTGGTAAAGAACGATGAGTGAACGGGTGGAGTAATTGTTATGATTCAGATGCAGACCATCTTAAATGTGGCAGACAATTCGGGTGCGAGAAAGGTTGCATGCATTAAGGTTCTTGGTGGATCAAAACGGCGGTATGCAAGTGTAGGCGATGTGATTGTTGTATCTGTCAAAGAGGCGCTTCCGAATTCGAAGGTAAAGAAAGGTGATGTCATGAAGGCCGTTGTTGTGCGTACCGTGAAAGAGGTGAGAAGGCCCGATGGATCATACCTGAAATTCGATGATAATTCTGCGGTGTTGATTACCAACCAGTTGGAACCCATAGGGACGAGGATTTTCGGACCGGTCGCCCGGGAGCTCCGGGCGAAGCAATTCATGAAAATCGTTTCCCTCGCACCTGAGGTGCTGTAGGGATTGCACTTTGAGGCACAGTGCAGAAAGAAAAAATTGGTACAGTGTATATGAAGCGGGAAAGAACGGGAGAACCGGGGAGTCTGTAATGCAGGTAAAGCAGCTGAAGAAAGGTGATCTGGTCAAAGTAATCGCCGGTAAAGAAAAGGGGAAAACCGGCAAGATTCTCAAGATAGATGCTGAAAAAAACCATGTGTTTGTAGAAAAACTGAACATGGTGAAGAGACATAAGAGGCCGGATGCCAAGGCTAAAGGAGGCATCATCGAGAAAGAGGCACCCATCAATGTCTCTAACGTGATGTTTCTCTGTAATAAGTGTGAGAAGGGTGTCCGGGTAGGTTATAAAAGATTGGAAGATGGCGGAAAAGTACGTGTGTGCAGGAAATGCAAAGAAACATTGGACGCATAGGTCAGGGGAAATGGCAAGACTGAAAGAATATTATGAAAAGAAAGTGGTGCCTGTTTTAGTGAAAGAGTTCAATTATAAGAACCGTATGGAGGTGCCGAGGATTGAGAAAATTGTGGTCAACATGGGAGTCGGCGAAGCGATTCAAAATATAAAGGCCCTGGATAGTGCGGTTACGGAGCTCTCATTAATAGTGGGGCAGAAACCTGTGGTGACCAAGGCGAGGAAATCGATCGCCACGTTCAAACTTCGCCAGGGGATGTCCATCGGTTGTCGGGTTACCCTGAGAAGAGAAAGGATGTATGAGTTTTTTGACAGGCTTGTCAATGTTGCCATTCCCAGGGTGAGAGATTTCAGGGGGATATCGCCGAAGTCATTTGACGGCAGGGGAAGTTTTGCCATGGGGTTAAAAGAGCAAATCATATTCCCGGAGATTGATTATGACAAGATCGATAAAATAAGAGGGATGAACATTGTGATTGTGACAACGGCAAAAACGGATGAGGAGGCGAAACAACTTCTGAAGCTCATGGGTTTACCATTCAGAAACTGATTCGGAAAAAGGTAAGATATCTGGAGGAATACGGGTGGCAAAAAAATCCCTCATTGCGAAGGCAAAAAGAAAACCGAAGTTTTCGGTGAGAGTGTACAACCGGTGTCCCCTGTGCGGGAGACCGAGAGCGTACTTCAGGAAATTTGATATGTGTCGAATATGTTTGAGAAATCTCGCACAGAAGGGGGAAATCCCCGGTCTTATTAAATCGAGCTGGTAGTGAGAGCATGTTGAGGAGTAACGTATGGGAATGACCGATCCGATTGCGGATATGTTGACGAGAATACGAAACGCCAATAAGGTGCGTTTTAAAAGCGTGGATGTGCTGCTCTCCCGGATAAATGTCAATATCGCAAAGGTCTTGAAGAAGTCAGGATATATCAGCGGCTACGATATCAAAAAAAATACGCGGGGACATCAGGTGCTGAGAATATATCTTAAATATACGGATAAAAAAGCGGCCGTGCTCACAGGCATACAGCGAATCAGCAAACCGGGAAGAAGAGTGTACGTGAAAAGTGAGAGGATTCCAAAGGTGTTGAGTGGCTATGGTGTGGTGATTCTTTCGACATCCAGGGGAATTGTGACGGATAAAGAAGCACGCAGCATGAATGTCGGCGGAGAGATTCTCTGCAGTGTGTGGTAGATGCAAAGGAATCCGGATGAAGAAAGTCGGGAGATTGTTTCATGTCGAGAGTTGGTAAAAAACCTATCGAAATTCCCCCGGGGGTGAAAATCAGTCAGGATAAGTCGTCTATCATGGTGCAAGGTCCCAAAGGGGTTTTATCCATGACGGTACCCAAAGGTGTGGACGTTATTGTGGACGGAGTATCCGTCGAGGTCAAAAGGCTTTCTGACAACAGAAGGGGGAGATCATATCATGGTCTCGTCAGGACGCTGGTGGCAAATATGGTGAGGGGTGTCAGTGTCGGCTTCCAAAAGGGTCTTGAACTCTCAGGTGTGGGGTACCGCGTTGAAAAGACCGGTAGTGTACTCAGACTGATTCTCGGACTCTCTCATCCCGTTGAATACAAGATACCCGAAGGCATTGAGATAAGGGTAGATAAGCAGCTGAGCATCCTGGTCTCGGGCATCGACAAGCAGCTTGTCGGGAGAGTTGCCGCCGAGATAAGGGATTTGAAAAAACCGGAGCCCTATAAGGGGAAAGGGGTACGGTATGTTGGTGAGCGGGTAAGACGAAAAGTTGGTAAATCCGTAGGCGCTTAATTCCTTGGACATAAAACGCGCAGTATGTAAGAGGGAAAACATTGGCAGTAAAGAGGATTGAGAAGGTAAGGATTAAAAGAAGGAAGAGAGTGAGAGGAAAGATATACGGAACGCAGACCAGACCGCGCCTCTCAATATTCAGGAGTGCACGACAGATATATGTTCAGGCGATTGCGGATGATCTCGGAAAGACTCTGGCGGAAGCCTCGACGCGCAGCAAGGAACTGAGAAGTGCACTCGGCGGATTAAAGAAGACTGATGCAGCAAAGAAAGTGGGAGAGTTGCTGTCGGCCCGGTTAAAGGCCGTGGGTATAGAGAGTGCCGTTTTTGATAGAAGCCGTTACCTCTACCATGGACGGGTGAAGGCACTTGCCGAGGCAGCGAGGGAAACGGGGTTGAAATTTTAAATTATTTCAATGAATTGATATTTTGATTGCTGAGAGAGGATATGGAAGAATTAGAACTTCTTGACAGGGTGATCGCGATTAATCGGACGGCCAAGGTGGTGAAAGGAGGCCGCAGGTTCAGATTCAGTGCGGTGGTTGTCGTGGGAGACGGGAATGGTTCTGTAGGTGCCGGTCTGGGGAAGGCTCATGAGGTTCCGGAGGCGATCAGGAAGGGGATGGAGAAAGCGAAGAAAAGCATGACCAAAGTTGCAATCGCCAACAGGACGGTTCCCTATGAAGTAATCGGCAAGTACGGGGCGGGCAGGGTTCTCCTGAAGCCAGCATCGGAAGGAACGGGTCTCATTGCGGGAGGTGCGGTAAGGGCGGTTCTTGAAGTTGCCGGTATTCATAATATATTGACAAAATGTCTCGGCTCGCACAACCCGCACAACCTGGTGAAAGCAACGATTGACGGACTGTGTCGATTGAAGAACCCCGCAGATATCTTAGCAATGAGGGGGAAAAGTAGTTCGGAAGGTTAGTGTTCGCGTGAGAGGATTGAGTCGTGGTGAAGATGCTTAAAGTCACACAGTTAAAGAGCTATATAGGAAGACCGAAAAAACAGCGGGAAGTGCTTCGCGGGATGGGATTGGGAAAGGTGAATAAGACAGTCCTGCTGCAGGACACACCTGAGATTCGCGGAATGGTAAGAAAGGTCAGCCACCTGGTGTCGGCTGAAGAACTTGAGGTAAAAAGTGTATGAATTTAGGTTCCTTGAAACCTCCGGCCGGTTCACGAAAAAAGAGGAAAAGGGTTGGACGAGGGGAAGGCTCTGGTCACGGCGGTACCTCCTGTAAGGGAGCAAAAGGCCAGAATGCCCGTTCGGGTGGGGGAGTTAGGCCCGGCTTTGAAGGCGGTCAGATGCCCCTTTCAAGACGTTTACCGAAGAGGGGATTTCGCAATCCCTTCCGGAAGAAGATTTTTGAGATCAATATCGGTCAGTTGACGAAATTCCCCGAAGGTTCAATCATTGATCATGATGCACTTGTACAGGCGGGATTGGTAAAGGGAAGAGGGGATGGTGTCAAGATTCTGGGGAAAGGCAGCATCGATTATCCTGTGTCACTGAAGGTTGACATGGTAAGTCGCGGAGCCAGAGAGAAGATCGAGGCAGCGGGCGGCTCTGTCATAGAGGTTGTCTGATTTGTTAGACGGCTTAAAAAATATACCCAAGGTACCGGAACTTCAGAGGAGAATTTTAATGAGCTTTCTCCTCCTGGCGGTGTACAGGATTGGCGCACACGTTCCCACACCCGGTATCGATACGGCAGCATTGGCTGCTTTTTTCGAACAGGCGAAGGGGTCACTGCTGGGATTCTTTGATATGTTTGCCGGGGGAGCGCTTTCCAATCTCTCAGTGTTCGCCTTAGGTATCATGCCTTATATCAGTGCATCTATCATTCTCCAGCTTTTAACAGTTGCGATTCCCCATCTTGAGAGACTTTCCAAAGAGGGTGAAGCGGGCAGGAGGAAAATCACCCAGTATACCCGCTATGGAACGGTGATTTTAAGCCTTATCCAGGGGTTCGGCATTTCCGTTGGACTGGAAAATATGGCCGGTCCTACGGGGGTGTCAATTGTCATGGAGCCCGGCTGGAGCTTCCGTATGATGACGGTGATCACGCTGACTGCAGGTACGGCCTTCATCATGTGGCTGGGGGAACAGATTACGGAGAGGGGAATAGGCAACGGGATTTCGCTCATCATTTTTGCGGGAATAGTGTGCAGGGGGCCCGCGGCGATATACCAGACATTCAGCCTGCTTTCTGCAGGTGAAATGGGTATTTTCTTCATCTTGATCCTGGTGGTCATGATGTTGGCCGTGGTCGGGGTTATTGTGTTCGTCGAAAGCGGTCAGAGGAGAATACCGGTGCAGTATGCCAAGCGGGTTATCGGAAGGAAGATGTATGGGGGGCAGACAACGCACCTTCCGTTGAAGGTGAATACTGCGGGGGTTATCCCGCCGATATTTGCCTCTTCAATCATAATGTTCCCGGCGACGATAGCCAATTTCATCGATCATCCGTGGATGAAGGCGGTGTCGGACATGCTGATACCGGGAAAGCTGGTATATGAGTTGCTCTATGTCGTATTTATCGTGTTCTTCTGTTATTTTTATACAGCGGTTGTTTTCAATCCCGTAGACGTTTCCGACAACATGAAAAAATATGGGGGGTATGTTCCGGGGATCAGACCGGGAAAGAAAACGGCGGAATATATTGATGATGTCTTGTCGAAACTGACCTTCAGTGGAGCGGTTTATGTTTCCGCGGTTTGTGTCCTGCCGAGCATCCTGATCAGTTATTTCAACGTACCTTTTTATTTTGGTGGAACCGCTCTTCTGATCGTGGTCGGTGTTGCCCTTGACACTGCCGGCCAGATAGAAACCCATCTGCTCACCAGGCAGTACGAGGGATTCATGAAGAAGGGTCGAATTGCAAGAAGGAGATAGCAGTCACTGCGTACCTCGATAATTACGATGATCGTTCTGAAAACGTCCGAAGAGATTGGAAGAATAAGGGAGAGTAATCATATAGTAGCTAATATATTGAGTGCGCTGAGGGAAAAGGTCAAGCCTGGAATCACCACCGGTGAACTGGATACCTATTCGGAAGAGCTCGCTCGGAAAAGGGGGGCAATACCGGCATTCAAGGGGTATATGGGTTACCCCTATTCTCTTTGTATTTCAGTGAATTCAGAAGTTGTTCACGGTCTGCCGTCGTATGAGAGAGCTCTCGTTTCAGGAGATATCGTCAGTCTAGATTTCGGTGTGTATTACAATGGTTACTATGGTGATGCCGCATTAACCGTTCCCGTGGGCGATGTTTCCGTGGAGGCGGCGCGGCTGATTGGAATCACGGAGCGAGGACTTTATGAGGGCATCAGGCAGGCAAAAGCGGGAAATCGGTTGGGTGACATCTCCGCCGCCGTGCAGGGTTGCGTCGAGGCCGCCGGTTTCTCTGTCGTGAGGGATTTTGTTGGTCACGGGATCGGGAAAAATCTTCACGAGGAGCCGCAAATACCGAATTATGGTGTGAGGGGAAGAGGGGTAGAATTGAAAGCCGGCATGGTTCTGGCCATAGAGCCGATGGTGAATGAAGGGACGTATAAGGTGAAGGTTCTGGAAAATGGATGGACGGTGGTAACGGAGGACGGGAAGCTGTCCGCGCATTTTGAACACTCCGTGGCCATTACCAAGAACGGCCCTGACATCCTGAGTGTCATGCAGTAAGAGGTACCCTGATAAAGCAATTTTTTGTAGGAAGATTCATTTTTTATTGATTGATTACCATGGCAAAAGAGGAACCAATCGAGGTTGAAGGTCGGGTAATAGAGCCTTTGCCGAATGCGATGTTTCGTGTTGAGCTGGAAAATGGTCACCGCGTCCTTGCTCATATTTCGGGGAAGATGCGGATGCATTTCATCAAGATACTGCCGGGCGATAAGGTAACTGTTGAGCTTTCTCCCTATGATTTGACTCGGGGAAGGATTATATACCGGACCAAGTAACCCAGTGGAGAGAATGCAGTTGGTTATCCTGACATCCAGGGTGAGGCAGCAGGCTCCTGTGAATTGTCATAAGAGGGGTGGACGGCGTGAAAGTGCGATCTTCTGTGAAAAAAATCTGTGATAAATGCAAAATCGTCAAAAGGCGAGGAGTCTTGCGGGTGATTTGCGAAAATCCGAAGCACAAACAAAGACAGGGATAACAAGAAATGAACTGATGTGAGGAGGTTATCGGTGGCACGCATTGCGGGGGTAGACTTACCCAAAAATAAAAGAATGGAAATCGCGTTAACGTACATTTATGGCATAGGAAGAAGTAAATCACGGGACATTCTCGAAAAAGCGGGAGTAAGTTTTGATAAGAAGACGGACGATCTCGCCGATGCGGAAATAACCTCCATACGCAACGTTATCGATAAGGAACACAAGGTGGAAGGAGACTTACGGCGGGAAGTATCCATGTCGGTAAAGCGCCTTATGGATCTCGGCACATACCGCGGATTAAGACACAGAAAGGGACTCCCTGTCAGGGGACAGAGAACCCATACCAATGCGAGAACGAGAAAGGGACCGAGACGGTCAATTGCGGGGAAGAAAAAATAGAGGATCTTATATTGTGGAGGAGAGATGACGAAACCAGCGAGAAAAACAGGGAAGAAGAAGGAGAAAAGAAATATACCGGAGGGGATTGCTCATATACAATCGACGTTCAACAACACCATTGTTACCATAACAGACCTCAGTGGGAATGTGATCGCCTGGTCTTCGTCGGGAACTCAAGGCTTTAAAGGCTCGAGAAAAAGTACTCCCTTTGCAGCGCAGATGGCAGCTGAAGACGCCGTCAAAAAAGCGAAGGAACAGGGAGTGAGGAAAGTGCAGGTATATGTGAAGGGCCCTGGCGCCGGGAGGGAATCAGCGCTGAGGTCTCTGCAGGTTGCGGGTCTCAGTATCAGTCTTATCAGGGATGTCACCCCGATTCCCCATAACGGGTGCCGTCCGCCGAAGAGAAGGAGAGTATAAGGGGAGCAAATCCTCAACACGGAATCCTCAATCCGAAACGATAACGAAATTATAAGTGTCCAGAACATTTGGATTTTGGGAGTTACATTTTGGATATGTTTAGGATTTAGATATTGGAATTTAGATTTTTTAAAAGGGGAGGTATTTTTGGCAAGATATACAGAATCACTATGTAGATTGTGCCGGCGGGAGGGCTTAAAACTTTTTCTCAAGGGTGATAGATGTTACAGCGACAAGTGCGCCTTTGAGAGAAGAGGGTACGCCCCGGGGGACCATGGACAGGTTCGCAGGAAGTATTCAGATTATGGTGTCCAGTTAAGGGAGAAACAGAAACTCAAAAGGATGTACGGTCTGTTGGAGAGGCAGTTCAGGGGGTATTTTGAAAAAGCTGACAAGCAGAAAGGAATTACCGGAACGAATCTTCTGCTCTTTTTGGAGAGAAGACTCGACAACATGGTGTTCCGCATGGGGTTTGCAACTTCGCGGAACGAGGCGAGACAGCTCATAAAGCATAACCACTTTTTGGTGAATGGCAAACCGGTGAATATCCCGTCATATCTGGTGAAGGTCGGCAGTGAGATCACAGTACGGGAGAAGAGCAGAAAAGTGGGACGGATTCTTGAGGCTCTGGAAACGGTCGCCAGACGGGGCATACCTCAGTGGTTGGAATTGGACAAGGATAATTTCAGAGGTGTGGTAAGAACATTCCCCGCCCGTGAGGAACTCGTAATGCCAATCCAGGAGCAGTTAGTCGTCGAGCTTTATTCAAAATAAAAACGTACTGTGTATATACCCAACACATAGGGGATTAAAACTATGCAAAAGAGCTGGCGAAGTTTAATACGACCAAAGCGGATTGAGATTGACGAAGGTACCCACTCACGCTTTTACGGTGAATTTACCTGTCAGCCTTTAGAGAGGGGATTTGGTATTACTCTCGGGAATGCTATCAGGAGAGTCCTGCTGTCGTCCATACAGGGTGCTGCGATCGTTTCCGTGAAATTTGAAGGGATACTCCACGAGTATTCGACAATTCCCGGGGTGAAGGAAGATGTTACCGAGTTGATATTAAATCTGAAAGGGATTCGTTTAAAACTTCATCAGGATGGTCCGAGGGTAATTTATATTGATACCACGAAGGAAGGTGCTCTCACGGCGGGAGACATCATCACGGACGATGCAGTGGAGGTTCTTAACCCCGATCACTATATCGCGACGCTCTCGGGAGGAAGTCGGTTGAGGGCGGAGCTCGTCGTAAAAACAGGAAAGGGATATGTGCCGGCGAGAAAGGACAGAACCCCCGATCAGCCCGAAGGTACTATCAACATTGATGCGATCTATTCACCGATTCAGAAGGTTAATTATACGGTCACCCACGCAAGGGTAGGTCAGATTGCCGATTATGACCGGCTTGTGATGGAAGTATGGACAGACGGCAGCGTCCTTCCGGAAGATGCGCTTGCATACGCGGCGAAGATATTGAAGGGTCAACTGGATGTATTCATCAATTTTGATGAAATCGATGAGGAAGAGAAAGCCGCTGAAGAGGTGGAAGAAAAAGAGAGCGTCAATGAAAACCTGTTGCGTCATGTCGACGATCTAGAGCTTTCTGTGAGATCGGCTAATTGCTTGAAGAATGCGGGGATTAATCTCATCGGGGAACTCGTGCAGAAGACAGAGGCGGAAATGCTTAAGACAAAAAATTTTGGCAGGAAGTCGCTGAATGAAATAAAGGAAATTCTCGCGGAAATGGGGCTCGGTTTTGGTATGAAACTGGATTTCCCTCCCTGGAACAAGGAAGAGAAAAAAGGAGACACAAACGGCCTGAAGGAGTAAGTTGCCGGAAAGGGAGAAAGGCAGATGCGTCACAGAAAATCGGGAAGGAAACTGGGCAGGACAACAAGCCACAGAGAGGCCATGTTGAGGAACATGGTTACCTCTTTTTTGAAACACGAGAAAATTACCACGACTGATGCCAAGGCCAAGGAATTGAGACGCGTTGCGGAAAGAATGGTGACTCTCGGAAAAAAAGGAGACCTTCATGCGCGCAGACAGGTCCTTTCTTATGTAAGAGATAAGGAGGTTGCGGGGAAACTGTTTGATGAACTCTCCTCCCGGTACCGTGAATGGAAGGGAGGATATACAAGAATAGTAAAAAGAGGTTATCGGACCGGTGATAATGCTCCTGTGTCGGTGATTGAGTTCATTCGGGAGCCGGGCGAAGCGCCGTTGAAGGGGAAAATTGTTTCACAGAAGAAATAGCACAGTGCTCTCACAAGAAATCAAATACAATGTGTAACCATCTATGACGAGTGTTGTGAATGGTACATTATCTTCTCTATAAAACGCAGGAAAAAAGCAGGGGATTTCAGTAACCCTGCTTTTTTTGTATTCTTTTTTCTTGTATTTTCCGCGAGAAAAAATATACTTCATACCAATCTGTACTTTTTTCTCATATTCATGCATGAAGGAAGGACAAGAATTCTTTCATGCCGAATCGGCATTTGATCCGCAAAGTATCATTTTTTCAAGAAAATGGTATCATATCCGAGGGAAGGCATCATTCTGACTCAGTGTATGTGAGCAATGAGGGAAGGAGGAAGCATCATGGCAGAGGAGAAAGTGGGGGAAGTGGTAAAATTTTTCGCAAAGCCGTGTGTTGCGGCGATAAAAGTGACGGAGGGCTCGTTGAAGGTAGGGGATACTATCAAAGTAATCGGTCATACCACGGACATCACGAACGTCATTGAATCGATGGAGATTAACAATCAGAAGGTACAGCAGGCTGTGGTTGGGGACTTCATCGGTGTGAAAGTTTCCGACCGTGTCCGTCCCGGCGATGAGGTGTTTAAAGTTACTCCGGAATGACCACTTACCTTGCAATGCCATAGCTCTCTCTTTGTAAGATTGTTACATTGTGGAGAGAGGTATCTTTTGGGGGGACCCCTTGATATCAGCCGGAAGAAAATGTGCCTGTGTGGGCTGGCATCGGTAGGTTCTCCCGGCAATTATCCTGAAAGCATGTTTTCAGAAACCCGCGTCACCGTCGTTATGAGGCGGGAAAGCTGTGCCGAAAGGTGAGGGCGATATGGATATCAGAGTGTTGGGTTGCTATGGATCACAGATTCCCGGTTGCAATACGACGTGTTTTTTACTCAACGGGGAAATTCTCATTGATGCCGGCGCCATCACGTCGATGCTGACGGTTGATGAGCAGGTGAATATAAGGTACGTGCTGGTTACACATACGCACCTGGATCATGTGAGGGATATCATGTTTCTGGCGGATAACATCTGTTATCTTCAGCGGGAACATCCACTGGTTGTTATCGGGACACCTCTCACCATCGATACCCTGAGGACACATCTCTTCAACAATATCATATGGCCGGATTTTTCTGCTCTCCCGGATCCCGAAAATCCGGTTTTGAGGTATAAAACGATCACTCCCCGGGAAAAATTTTCGCTTGACGGGATTGAAATAACGGCTGTTCCGGTTGATCATGTGGTGGAAACTCTCGCGTATATCGTCGAAGCGGAGGAGAATTCAATCATCTTTATGGGGGATACCGGTCCCACCGAGGAAGTGTGGGAAGTCGCAAGAAAAATGAAAAATCTGAAAGCGGTGTTCATTGAAACCTCCCTCCCCGATGATATGAGGGATGTGGCGGACCTGACGGGACACCTCACGCCATCATCCCTGGAGATGGAATTGAAGAAGATGAATACGCGCAATCCCGACATTTATCTCTATCATATGAAGCTGCAGTATCATGATTCAATCCAGCGTGAAATCGCACTGATCAGAGACAGGAATATCCGTATTCTAAAAGATAACGAAATCATACATATCTAATACCGTCCTATTTCCCGCGGCTTGATCTTGAAAGAGGTCAGGTCTCATTGAATTAAATGCAGGATCCCCTTGAATATCTCTATGGATTGAAAAGTACGGATATCCGTCTTGGTCTCGGTCCTTTCACCCGGGTCATTGAACGTCTCGGTAATCCTCATACCGCATACCCGACGGTTTTGATCGGCGGCACCAACGGAAAAGGGTCTATCGCGGCGATGGTTTCATCAATTTTAATCCATGCAGGGTTACGGGTCGGTCTGTACACGTCTCCCCATCTGATTGATTTCAGGGAACGGGTGAGAATAAATGGTGAACTCATTGCTCCCTCAGCAGTGTATGAGATGATGGAAGAAATAAGACAAAAGATGGGTGAAGAGGTAACCTACTTTGAGTTTTTGACTGCGGTCGCTTTTCTCCATTTTTTCCGTCAAAAGGTTGACATTGCCGTTCTGGAAGTGGGTATGGGAGGAAGGCTTGATGCGACCAATGTAGTCAGGCCCGTGGTATCTGTGGTATCCAATGTGTCTCTCGATCACAAGGAGTATCTGGGGAATCGCCTTGACGCGATTGCCCGGGAAAAAGGGGGTATCATTAAAAAAAACGGAGTATGCATTACCGCGGCGAAACAGAAGCGGGTAATGGAGATATTGGAAGGTATTTGTCACAGGAAAAAGGCGAAACTCTACAGGATCGGCAGGGAGATAAAAGTCAACCATCACGACAACGGAACTTTTACGTACAGAGGTGTCAGGAATAATTACCGTCGTCTCACCTGTGCTCTCAGGGGGAGGCATCAGATTGAAAATGCGGCGGTGGCAGTCGGTGTCATAGAATTACTCACAGGGAGTGGTATTGAAATCGATGAAAAGAGTATCTGCGAGGGGCTCCGGGAAGTGAGGTGGGAGGGTCGATTGGAGGTGCTTCAGCGTGAACCGGTTATTCTCGTCGACGGCGCCCACAATCCGGCAGGAACCTCCGCCCTGTCACGGACACTAAGAGAAGATTTTTCGTATGAGAGGCTGATTCTCATTTTTGGTGTTCTCAGCGATAAGGACTACGGATCGATGTTGAAGAGGCTTGCCCCTCTTGCGGACCGGCTGCTCATCACCAGACCGGATACGAGCCGCGGAATGCCTGCCGTGGACGTCGCGTCAGCAGCAAGGCGGTACCGGAATGAAGTGGAGATAGTTGAGAACGGGCATAATGCCTTGAAAAGGGCGCTTGCCATTGCACAAAAAAATGACCTGATATGCGTGACCGGATCCCTTTATTTGGTCGGAGAAATCAAACGGATGTATTCAGAATGCATCGGGGTGTACTGATTGTCAGTCAGCATATTCCTAAATCTAGTAGGTCGCTACGCTTTGCGATGACAATTTGTTATCTCTGGATTTGGTATATTAATAAGCGCTGAGTGTGCAGTGTGATGGTGAGATCTCTTCTTCAGAG
>Ga0194112_10003652_pt1 | contig 21365 bp, 20 predicted proteins | sample TA2MahC400mmetaG_FD_146191 | JGI IMG/M metagenome (GOLD analysis project Ga0194112, IMG submission 146191) | Freshwater microbial communities from Lake Tanganyika, Tanzania - TA2015016 Mahale Deep Cast 400m | ecosystem: Environmental > Aquatic > Freshwater > Lake | place: Tanzania: Lake... | reverse complement strand
GATGCAAATCCAATTTAAACAAAATATTCTCGATACTTACCTCGAGGAATTATGGACATAAAAAAGTGCAAAACTTTAGTTAATTAGATCCATTATTCCACTATTCAATTTTTTCTGGTGATGAAGAAGACAGGTGCTCAGATCGTCGTTGAGTGTTTGAAGAAGGAAGGGGTAGATGTTCTTTTTAATTACCCCGGAGGAGCAGTCCTTCCTCTTTTCGATGAACTCCATCACGTCCCCATCCAAAAAATATTAGTCCGCCATGAACAAGCCGCCGTCCATGCAGCAGACGGATTTGCTCGCGCCTCTGGTAAGGTAGGAGTGGTATTGGTCACTTCTGGACCAGGTGCAACCAATACAGTGACGGGAATTGCAACCGCCTTTATGGACTCTATCCCTATAATCATTCTCACGGGTCAGATACCCACCTCTCTGATTGGAAATGACGCTTTTCAGGAAGCTGACATTGTCGGTATCACCAGACCTTGTACCAAACATAACTACCTCGTGAAAGATGTCAAAGAGTTAGGTCGAATCATGAAAGAAGCCTTTTATATTGCACGAAGTGGAAGACCGGGGCCTGTCTTGATCGACCTTCCCAAGGATGTCATGGTCGATTCCACCGAATTTAAATATCCTGAAAAGGTTTCGATACGCGGATACCGGCCCACTTATGAAGGCCACCCTGGTCAAATTGAGAGGGCTATAAATCTAATCCTGAAGTCCAAGAAACCGGTTCTCTATGTTGGGGGAGGAATTATTTCCTCCAATGCTTCGAAGGAACTGAACCTTTTTGCAGAGAAATTAGGTATCCATGTAACCATGACGCTCATGGGATTAGGTGGCTTTCCTGGAAATCATCCTCTTTCTCTTGGGATGTTGGGAATGCACGGAACATATCGAGCCAATATGGCGGTCATGGAGAGCGATCTCCTCATCGCCATCGGAGCTCGTTTTGACGATCGGGTGACAGGAAAGATCGAGGCCTTTGCGCCCCAGGCAAGGATCATCCATATCGATATCGATCCTACATCCATCAGTAAGAATGTGAGGGTAGATCTCCCCATTGTGGGCGACTGCAAACGCATCCTCTCCAAATTCCTCTCCCTCCTTGAAAAGGAAGAGACCCATTCTTTCAAAGAAGGGCTTGAGAAATGGCACCGTCAAATTGAAAACTGGAGGGCCATTCATAATATGGATTATCAACAGGAGGCAATCATCAAACCCCAATATGTTGTGGAAAAGATATATGAATTGACCAAGGGCGATGCCATCATCTCTACTGAAGTAGGTCAAAATCAGATGTGGACTGCTCAGTATTATCAATTTCTCAAACCAAGGACACTGCTAACCTCAGGAGGATTGGGGAGCATGGGATATGGATTTCCAGCAGCCATCGGGGCCCAGGTTGCCTTCCCAAATAAATTGGTCATCGACATCGCAGGGGACGGGAGTTTTCAGATGAACTCCCAGGAAATCGCCACAGCTGTCCAATATCGATTACCAGTTAAAGTGGCAATTTTGAATAACGGTTATCTTGGAATGATAAGACAATGGCAAGAATTCTTCTACGGGAAACGCTATGCCTCCTCTTCCCTTGAAGGGATCTCACCTGATTTCGTCAAATTGGCAGAGGCTTATGGAGCAGTTGGTTTAAAGGCGACCAAACCAGAGGAGGTCGTCCCCACACTGAAGAAGGCATTCTCAATACCTGAACCAGTTATCATCGACTTCGTCGTCGATGCAGAGGAGAATGTCTACCCGATGGTTCCAGCAGGCGAGCCTCTGAATCAGATGAGGTTGATATAGAAAGGAACGATGGAACAATGGAATAATGGGAAGAAGACAAAACATTGGAAAAATAGAATTATGGAATGAAAGGGAAAATTTTCTTTACGGTTTTAAACCCAATATTCCAAAATTCCATTATTCCCCTTTTCCAGCCTTTGAGGCTTAAATGAGACATGTGATTACACTTTTGGTTGAAAATGAATTCGGTGTCCTCGCCCGTGTGGCAGGTCTGTTTAGTGGCAGGGGTTTTAATATCGAGAGCCTGTCCGTGGCTGAAACCCTGGAACCTACCGTCTCTACAATGACCATTGTTACGCAAGGGGATGACCAGATCATCGAACAGGTGATCAAACAACTCAATAAATTGATATCGGTCATCAAAGTGGTAGATCTCATTGAAAAGGATTTTGTAGAGAGAGAGATGATACTGGTCAAAGTCTCTGCCAATGCTGAAACCCGTGAGGAAATTCTCAGAGTGGTGGATATATTCAGGGGAAAGGTGATCGATGTAGGGTCCAAGACCTATACCATTGAGGTGACGGGGGATGAGAAAAAGATTGATGCCATCCTCGCTTTGCTCAAACCACTCGGGATTAAAGAATTGGTCAGGACAGGTCGTGTGGCCATGGTCAGGGGAAGTAAAATCTCAACAGAACTGACTTAATCCACATCCTCCCTCAGGAGGCTAAATTATTGGCATGCCCTGAACCATATAAGGCTCAGGGCTCGAAAGGAGCAAAGGATGAAGATCTATTATGATAAGGATGCAAACCTCAATCATCTGAAGGGCAAGAAGATCGCCATCATCGGTTATGGAAGCCAGGGCCATGCACAGGCTCAAAATTTACGAGACAGCGGCCTCGATGTAGTCGTCGCCGAACTGAAGGGGACTGAAAATTTTCAACTTGCCCTTAAAGATGGCTTCAAACCAGTAACTTCGGGAGAGGCATCGAAACAATCTGATCTCATTCAAATCCTTGCTCAGGACCATTTACAGGCCAAACTCTATGAGGAGGATGTAAAACCCAACCTTCGAGCGGGTAAAACACTCTTATTCTCTCATGGATTTAACATTCACTATGGTCAGATTGTTCCTCCCAGAGAGATTGATGTGGTGATGATCGCCCCGAAGGGTCCAGGTCATCTGGTGCGAAGAGAATTTCAGAAAGGGGCTGGTGTACCCTCGCTTCTTGCCATCCATCAGGATTTTACGAAAAAGGCTAAGATGACTGCCCTCGCCTATGCAAAAGGTCTGGGTGCCACCCGGGCCGGCGTGATCGAGACCACCTTCAAAGAAGAGACGGAGACAGACCTTTTTGGAGAACAAACCGTCCTCTGCGGGGGGGTGACCGAGCTCGTCAAGGCGGGTTTCGATACACTGGTGGAAGCCGGTTATCAGCCAGAGATCGCCTATTTCGAATGTCTCCACGAACTGAAACTCATCGTTGATCTGATGTATGAGGGCGGCATCTCCTTGATGCGATATTCTATCAGCGATACAGCAGAATACGGTGACCTCACCCGAGGAAAGAGAATTATTACCTCCGAGACCCGGCAAGAGATGAAGCGAATTCTCGGAGAGGTCCAGACTGGAAGTTTTGCCAGGGAGTGGATTTTAGAAAATCAGGTAGGCCGGCCTGTCTTCAATGCATTGAGGAAGAAAGAGGCTGAACATCTGATCGAAGTGGTTGGAAAAAAATTGCGATCTATGATGGGTTGGCTTAAAGAGAAGAAGAGTTGATGACACAGAATCAATGGCCAGTTGCCAAAGAAGGGTTTACATTTCTGATCCCATCTGCTCTTCTTACCCTTTTTTGTGGCGCAGTGGGATGGAAAGCTTTGACGATATTAGGCATTCTTCTTACCCTCTTCATTGCATTCTTCTTCAGAAACCCGAAAAGGAAAATCCCATCTTTTGAGAACATTATCGTTTCTCCAGCTGATGGCAGGATCATTCAAGTGGCAGAATGCGAAGAAGACCGTTTTTTAAAACAGAGATCATTAAAAGTGAGCATCTTCATGTCCCTCTTCGATGTTCACATCAATCGAGCGCCTGCCACGGGGAAGGTTCTCGAGACGAGTTATCATCCAGGTCGATTTCTCGTGGCAAGCCGTGAGAAGTCCTCGCTCCTCAATGAGCAGAATGCCTTCATCTTAGAGACAGAGGAAAGGTTCAAAATCCTCCTGATTCAGATCGCTGGGTTTGTGGCACGAAGGATCGTCTGTTATGCTAAGGCAGGTGACATCTTGAGAAAAGGAGAAATCTTTGGTATGATATGTTTTGGATCGAGGATCGATCTCTACCTCCCCACAGATGTAAGACCCATGATCAGGGTCGGACAGCACGTCAAGGGAGGGGAATCGATCATTGGGTATCGAATATGAAGAGAAGAAGGCCGCAGATTAGAATGAGGAGAGGTGTTTATGTTCTTCCCAATCTCTTTACCACAGGAAACATCTTCTGTGGATTTTGGGCAATCATCTCTGTTTTTCAAGAAAAATTTTTCTATGCCGCTGTCGCCATCCTCCTGGCATCGGTCTTCGATGTCTTGGATGGAAAGGTGGCCCGTCTTTCTGGAGCCACTTCCAAATTTGGGATCCAGTATGACTCGTTGGCCGACCTTGTCTCCTTTGGAATTGCTCCAGCGCTCCTCGCCTTTACCTGGGCCCTCAGACCTTATGGCCGGTTTGGGTGGCTGGCTGCTTTCCTCTTTGTTGTCTGCGGGGCCTTAAGATTGGCAAGGTTCAATGTCCAGTCCTCCTCTGGGGAGGTGAAATATTTTAAAGGCCTTCCCATTCCTGCAGCAGCATTGATGATCGCCCTGACAATCCTTCTCTATCTTAGATTGATCGAAACGGGTTGGGTCAAGGATATTGTCATACTGGTGATGATCTATATTTTGGCGTTTCTTATGGTTTCGAACATCCGTTACTTTAGTTTTAAGGAACTCGATCTGGCCAAAAGAAAGCCCTTCAGCCTCTTCATCTTCATCGTCCTTTCCATGATTGTGATCGTCATGGAGCCTGTCATCGTGCTTTTCGGGTTTGTGCTCCTTTATATTTTCTCAGGTCCAGTCAACTTGATCATTGCATGGCATAAAAAGAGAGCATTGAAGAAAGTCCCTATTCCCGAGGAGTATATGAGGCTTCATGACTGATAGACTTTTTACTTGCCATCCTTAAAATTTTCTTATAGACTGGATATTGATATTCAATAGGAGATGTGATAATAACCAAACTCCAGACACCAATAATCAAATAAATTCCAATGACCAATATCCAAAATTTTTTTTTGAATCATTGATTATTATTTGGTTATTGGAATTTGGATATCGGGAATTATTTGGGATTTGGAATTTGGTTATTGGAGCTTGAATTATCCTAATTCCCCGGTAGCTCCTGCCTGCGGTAGGCAGGCAACCGGTAGTAGCGCCTGCCTGCCGGTAGGCAGGGGTAGCTGTCAACCATGGAAGAATGGTTCGTTTATGCTCTCCGAAGTCTCAAGGATGGGAAGTTATACATCGGAATTTCAAAAGATCCAGAAAAAAGGCTTCAGGCACACAACAGAGGAGTAACGAACTGCACAAGGTCCAGAAGACCATTTATCTTAATTTTTAAGGAAGTTTGTAAATCAATTAGAGAAGCCCGAGAAAAAGAGAAGTATTATAAATCAGGGTTTGGAAGAGAAATTTTAAAGAACATAGATTCCCCGGTAGCTCAACCGGTAGTAGCGGGTGGCTGTTAACCACTAGGTTGCAGGTTCGAGTCCTGCCCGGGGAGCCAGAATTCAAAAGGGGACCTCACAAGTCCCCTTTTGAATTCTTGATTCCTGTCATGGAGAGAATGTTTGTGAGCTTGTCCCGAACAAAGTGAGGGAAGTCCTGCCCTGTTGAAGGTAAAAACTACTTGTGAGGAGGCTTCATGGATAATTGGTGGATTTATATCATTGAGAAGAAGACAAGACTATATGTCGGGATTACCACCGATCTGGAAAATAGAATGAGACAACACGGACAGTCAGCCCCATTGTACTATGAAGGTCCCTTTTCAAAAGCTGACGCCCTCAAAAGAGAAAGAATGCTTAAAGGTTGGAGCAGGAAAAAGAAAGTAGAGCTGATTGCCAAAGCCTCTTTTGCTATTAATCCGTTATCATCATCCCTATCATAGCCTAAGATAGGGAACCCACCGTTCCACAACCCCTTCTTTGCCCTTGCCTCCATCTTATCCCTTGTTCTTTCCGCCGTCATTTCTCTTTCAAATTGGGCAAAGTCAAGCATTATATTTCTCATCAACCGGCCTGCGGCGGATGAAGTATCAAAGTTTTGAGTGGTCGCGATGAAGGTTACATTGTATTTCTCAAAAAGGTCTATCAGGAAATAAAAATCCTTCTGATTCCTCGTGAGCCTATCGATTTTGTAGACAAGGATAGCATCAACCTTTTTCTTCCTAATGTCATTCAATAGCCGTTGGAGTTCAGGACGATCCAAAGTTGCAGCTGAATATCCAGAATCCTCATAAATATCAACCAACATCCATCCCTCATACTTATGAGCCTGAATATAAGCCATCAAACTCTCTTTTTGAGTCTCAAGAGAGTTGTATTCTTTCTCTACCTGATTGTCGGTTGATACCCTTGTATAAATTTCACAATTCATGGTTACTCCTTCTTTTCAGATATGGGCTTCTGGTATCAATCACATCAATTATGTGCCAGTTTATGAGCCAGCTTCCCATGTTTTGCGCCACTAAACAATCACCCATAATTCCGCCATGAATAAATCCGCCACTAATTCCGCCATTTTTTTGACAATTCCGTCATTTAAATTGCTTCGTATTCTGAGGCACGCCTTTTGCCTTTTCTTCTAGCCAATCCTTTTTGGACTAAGTCTTTTAAATCCCTTAGGGCACTTCTATCAGACGTCTTAAACATTTCCCTGTAAATAGCATTAGTCATCGCTTTTTTCTCATTCACCATCACCCGCAAAGCTTTTATTTGCCTTTCGTTCAAACCCAATTCCTTAAGATTCAACCTTCTTTTATCAGGTATTAAATCCAAAATATTTTCTGGTGCTGGAAATCTAACCACAAAACTACCTCCACGCTCCTCAAAATCAGGTTCTTTTAACCCGTGATCCTTGCACCATTCAATAATCTTATTTGTTCCTTTGCCCCACTGCTCGATATATCTTATCAGGAATAAGGTATTTGCAATTAAGGGATTTCGGGGGATTGATTGGTGCCTTTTTAAAGAAAGCAAAAAAAGAAAAAGAGGAAGAAATCCAAAAAACTTGTTAAAACAATCAAGGCAGGAAGCCTTGAGATAGAATCCATCGAGAGAGAATTAAAGCAGTTAGAGAAAGATAAGAAAGCCCTTGAAGGAGAGACTCAGGGATTAAATATCTACATCAGGAGAGAAGAGAGTAAATTCATTGACGTTGATACTGTCCAGCGGACTTATCAAGGGTTCAGTCAGTTCTTTCCATGTCTCCAGCCAAAAGAACAGCACCAATTCTTACACCCCAATTGAGTTAAAATTTTTGACAAAATCCCCTCTCACTCCCCTTTGCCAAAGGGGAGAACCCATTGTCATCCCCTTTTCATAAAGGGGGATTAAGGGGGATTTAAACAGAAGGCTCAGCATACTCTGTTGTGGCTTCATTATTGGAAGAAATTTAAATCAAGGAATTTCTTTTCACTCAATTGGGGTTACAGAAAATCTCTAATCTTGTGCCCTTCCGAGTTCTTAAATGAACATATTCATTAAACATCTGATTTTCTCCTCTTGTGTCTCGCAGGAGGAAAATTCTTTTTCTACCTGATTGTCTTTGGATACCCTTGTATAAACGGCTACTCTCATCATACAATCCCATCATGCTTCAGTGAAGCATTACCTTATCACCAAGAAAAGTATTGACATATTATTCGTCATTTGTCATGATATATGACGGATATGGCGACAAATAAAAAAACACCAAATGCTCCTATCTATATCGAGCGGGTTCCGGATCTTCCTTCTCTTCTTAAGAGGAAATCTCATTTCATTTTCGGTCCACGGCAGACGGGAAAAACCTCTCTCATCCGTCATTCCCTGAAAGGAGTGAGGTCTTATGATCTCCTCGACACCTCCGTATATCTGGCTTTAAGCCAGAATCCCGGCCGCATCTCCCTGGAACTCGATCCACGGGACGAAATCGTTGTCGTAGATGAAATCCAGCGTTTGCCCGTTCTCCTCAACGAAATCCACCGGATGATAGAAGAACGGGGCATTCGCTTTCTTCTTACCGGATCCAGCGCACGGAAACTTCGGCGAGGTGGAGTAAACCTCTTAGGTGGACGGGCACGAACAAAATACATGCATCCCCTAACCTACCGGGAGCTTGGAAACCAATTTGACCTGCTCAAGGCCATCGAGCGAGGGCTGCTCCCTTCAATCTATCTCTCGGATGACCCCCGTGCAGACCTTCAAGCTTATACGGGCTCCTATCTCCAGCAGGAGATCGTTGCCGAAGGCATCACCCGTAATATACCTGCTTTCAGCCGTTTTTTGAAAGTGGCCGCCCTCTGTAACGGCACGGTCGTGAATTTTACAAACGTCTCGAATGATGCTCAAGTGCCCCGTACCACGGTTTACGAATATTTTGAAATCCTGAAGGATACACTGCTCCTCCGCGAGCTCCCTGCATGGCGCAAATCAAAAAAGAGAAAACCTTTAGTCTCCTCGAAATACTATTTCTTTGATGTGGGGGTGGTGGCTACGCTTCAAGGTCGGGAATTTAGGCAAGGGACCCCGGAATTCGGCGAGGCCTTTGAGACCTACGTGATGCATGAACTGGTTAGCTATAGTGATTACCTCTCCGGAGAACCCCTAAGTTACTGGAGGTCCACTTCAGGATTTGAGGTTGATTTCATTCTGGGTGATCATACGGCGATAGAGGTAAAGGCAAAAGAAAATCTCTCAATCCACGATTTAAAGCCCCTCCGTGCCCTCTCTGAAGAAAGGAAGCTAAAACGTTATCTCTGTGTGAGCCTGGAGCCTCGCAAGCGAAATCTGGAGAATTTGACCATCCTACCCCTTCGAGAATTCTTAGAAGCCCTCTGGAGTCGTGAATATTCGCCGTAGTATCACGAGAGAACTCACGGATGGACAGGGGGGAGATAAAGTAGTAAAGGACGTACCACGTCAGGAATCCGAAGTGAAGTTACGCAGGTAGAAACAGGACGTTTCGATCGTAGTGACTGAGTTTACCCCGAGCATGTGGAGGAGTCCTGCACGGGGATTGCCTATTGCTTTTATCCAATGCTTGTGAGAGAATTGAATTATGGGAAAGCTAAAATCCCCCCTTTTTATCAATGAGATTAAGGACCGATTGACACCTCTCTTTCGTAAGGAAGGATTGCAGCTTGTTTTACTTTTTGGATCTATTGCCAAAGGGAGCGTCCATAGGAAGAGCGACATAGACCTTGGATTCCTATTTGATGAACCCGTTGATTTCCTAACACTCACAAATGAAGTCACTAAGCTTTTACACTCTGACAGGGTCGATGTGGTCGACCTACGACGTGCAAGTCCTCTTTTGAAGTTCTGCGCAGCCCAAAAGGGAAAAGTCCTGTACGAACGGTCCGACGGTTTGTTCAATCAATTCTTTTCACTCTCTTTCAGGATTTACGTCGACACAAAGAAATTACGCAATGCTCAAAGAGCAATGATCAGAGAATTTCTTAAAGAAAAGGAAATGGTATGAGCCCGTTGGATGCAGAAATTATTCAACGGAAAATTACTGTTATTATCCAAAATCTTAAAGCCCTCGAACCGATTAAGGATATGGCAAGAGAGGAGTACCTTACAGATTTGTACAAGCGAAAAGCCACAGAAAGATTGTTGCAAGAATTAATTGAGGCAGCTATTGATATCAATATCCATATCATTGCTGCCATGGGTCATCCTGTTCCAGACGATTATTACGAAAGTTTTATTAGAATGGGAGAACTTAACATCATTTCAGTGGATCTTGCGGAGAGACTTGCCCCCTCGGCGGGGCTCAGAAACAGACTCGTTCATGAATATGATAGGCTTGAACATTCTATGGTATTGGCTGCTGTTAGGACCACTGAGGAAATCTATCCAAAGTACATCAAGGAAGTCAGCGACTACATTTCAAGGAAAACTTAAACCCATGCCTCTTCCCCGGACTTGACGTACTCAGCCTAAACAGTCACATCCCTGATTATCTCCTGAGTCACAAGAAAATGCCACACTCTCCTCCGGAATATTATAGCCCAGAGGACGAAAACGAAGCGATCTTTTATACGGAACAGAATTTGGAAGCCTGGGAAACCACACCAGGAGCTTTTTCAGTTCCATTGCCTGAGATTGCAATTGGAGGAAGGATTGTTTTCCTGAGATTTCCCACCTTCTCTAATCCGAGAAAGGACTCATATTTAAAAAATACTCTCGATATAGACTTCGACTAAGGCTGGCTTGCCAGAATCGAGTGCTTGGCGGAGTGCTTCTCTGAGTTGTTCTGGGCGCTCCACTTTTTGTCCATTGACACCCATCGCTTGAGCTAATTGGCAGAAGTCGATCCGTGGTTTATCCAGATCCAAACCTAAATACCTTCCCTTCACTCGCTCCCCCATGAGTAAGATCTTCATCAGCTTTACCTGAGAGTAACTTGCATTGGCACAAATAATATAGGTAACTGGGATATGATAGTGTGCTGCCGTCCAGAGACTCTGAATGGACCAGACCGCACAACCATCTCCAATAACAGCTACTACAGGGCGATCTGGGGAGGCGAGTTTCACGCCAAGGGAACCTGACATCCCCCAACCGATACTCCCATCACGAATGCGCTGAAAACTCTTGGGTTCTCTAAAATCAATACATCGACGAAGGGTTGGTGAACAGGACCAACAATCATCTACAATTAATGTCTTAGGTTTAAGGGCATCTTTTAATTCTTGCATTAGTCGTGAAACCGAAATAGGAACCTGGTCTCTTTCTCGTCTGACTTTCTCAAGAAAAGTCTCCGTGATACTTTGCTTCTCTTTAGCGATTTTTTGTGCCCTAATTTTAGCCTCTTCGCACGCTCTTGTTGACATCCCCTTTTTTAAAGCATCGTTTAACTCAGCAAGGGAAACCTTGATGTCTCCCTCTATTCCGATAGCTACCGGAAAGTTCTTTCCTATTTCCCAAGGATCATCATCTATCTGAATGATCTTGGTATTCTGTGTGAGCAGGGGCTGGGGGAAATATAAAGGCTGCCTAAAGAGGGGCACACCGATTGCTATTAGTACGTCTACCATTTTTAACATTTCTCTGGTCTGGTAACTGGTAAGGTTCAAATCCCCTAAGTATTGAGGGTGGCTCACAGGAAAACTCACATCGCACATCCATGGATCATAGACAGGTGCCCCGATTAATTCAGCCAGCTCCACTGTCTCAGCCAAAGCATCGCTCTGGGCTACCCCGATCTCTACAATGATCGCAGGTGATTTCGCTAGAATTAGTAGTTCTATCGCCTTCTTTATCGCCCAGGGATCAGGACGAAGTCGAGTAAATGATTGCCCACGGGGGATATAATCGAAATCTATTTTCTGACCCAGCACGTCTTGAGGCAATGATACAAAAACCGGACCCTTAGGAGGATGGGTTGCTACTTTAAAGGCGCGCTGGATTGCAAGAGGGATATCAGCGGCATGGTAGACTTCAGTGGTCCATTTGGTATGCTGACTTGCCATTTTTACCAAATCACCCGTTAAAGCGGGCTCTTGCATCAATAACCGAGAATCTTGCTGTCCTGCAGTCACTAAGAGCGGTGCCCTATCCAACCGGGCATTAAAAAGCATGGGCATTGCAGCTGCAAGTCCTGCGCCTGTGTGCAAATTGACTACTCCCACTTTGCCTGAAGTTCGAGCATAGCCCTCTGCCATACCCAAAGCAACGACTTCGTGAAGTCCCAAAATATACTTTATCTCCGGATGATCTTCCAACGCATCCATAAATAGCATCTCTGTTGCACCGGGCATTCCGAAAACATATTCTACTGACTCGTTGCGTAAGAGTTGCATCAGTGCCTCACTTCCTGTCATCATTGTCATGTGCTTAAATCTCCTTTTTCTCGCTAATCACCTTAGAGAAAATTTCTGATTTTTTGGCAGTTCTTCTTTATCATGTGACCCACAAATCTCTTTTTCTATCCATTTTCCCGGTCTTCTTTCATCCCCTTGCTTTTCAAAGCCCAATAAACTTTTTCGGGCGTCAATGGCAGATCATTCACCCTGACTCCAACGGCACTGTAGACCGCACTGGCCACAGCCGCAGCAGTGGGAATCGTGGCCGGCTCCCCAACCCCTCTGATATCCTCCGGACTCCTTGCATTTTCTTTTTCAACGATGACCGAAACGATTTCTGGAACGTCCACCATGGTGGGCAGACGGTAGTCGAGAAAGGAATCATTGATCGGCTTCCCATTTGAGAAGATCACTTCTTCGCTCAGAGCGTATCCCAATCCCATCGCTACACCCCCATGAATTTGACCTTCAATTCCCGCTCTGAATACTGCCTTGCCAACATTGTGCGAAGCAACTACCTTCAAAACATCCACCTTCCCAGTGGTCTTGTCTACCTGCACCGAAACGGCCTGGGCACCGAAGGCAAAAAAGGGTCTGCTTGGCATTACAGGGCTTTCAACGAAGTCTGGATTGAAGGGTGGATTTGGGGTGGTATTGGTCCCGGTGGCAACCACTGGACCACCCTTGACTGCTGTCAATATATGTGCAGCCTTGGCGATTGGAATCGAAACTTCAGGACGCTCCCTTACATAGATCCTCCCCCCACCAAATGCCAGAATATCTCTCGGAGCTTCGAGATGATGTTCAGCAAACGTTAAGAGCTGCTTCTTCACACTATCGACAGCCTGATGGACAGCAACCCCCATCGCTTGCGTCGTCCGACTTCCTATGGCACCAAAGTCGTAGGGGCAAGTATCCGTGTCACCGCTGATCACCCTGATCCGTTCCAACGGGATCCCCAATTCCTCTGAAACCAGTAAGGCCATCGCTGTATCGGAACCGGTACCTATCTCAACAGAGCCCATCGAGAGGATGACCGTTCCATCCTCGTTGAGCCTCACCGTTGCACTTGAACCTCCACCAGGTATACCCCAGAAGCAACCTGCCACACCAATGCCGAGTGCCTTTCCCTCATTAGCCACTGACAGGGGCGAGAGATGCTCTTCCATATATTTTTTCAGTTGCGCAAGTGCCTCCTGATAACCGCCCTCTGTGAGCACCTGGCCGGTCGCAGTCAAGTCATTGGCCTTTAGCGCGTTTTTCATCCGCAGTTCAATGGGGTCCATGCCCAGTTTGTGCGCAATCCTGTCAATCTGGGTTTCACCTGCAAAATGGGCTTGCGGTGCTCCAGGACCTCTGCAGGGACCACAGGATATCTTGTTCGTATAGGCGCAGATACCCTCGATCGAGAGATTGGGAATGTTGTAAGGGCCGGGTATAAGCATCACTGCATTCGAAGTGGTTGTGGGTCCGAAATAGGCATAGGCACCGGTATCCACTTTTATCTGTGCCTGTCTGGCAAGCAATGTACCGTCCTTCTTCACTCCTGTCTTGATTGAGATTTCCATCGCGTGGCGGGGAGTCCCAGATAGAAAATCTTCCTTCCGGGTTATTTCGATTTTAACCGGTCTCTTCGCCTTCAGGGCCAGCATGGCCACAATTGGTTCGATGGAAATCTCTCCCTTGCCTCCAAAGCCACCGCCCATTCTGGTCCCTGTAACTCGAATATCGGACATGGGAAGGTTTAAGATCTCAGCAAGTCCTGATCGAACAGTGAAAGGACGTGCCGTCGAGCACCACACACGGAGCCTTCTATTGTGATCCACCTCGGCTAAGATGGCCTTTGGTTCGAGAGGAGCCTGATGAACCACCGGCGTGGCATACGTATCCTCAAATATCTCGTCGCTCTCTTCAAAGCCTCTTTTTATATCACCTTTTTTTATTTTGGTATGAAGACAGATGTTTCCCTCCCGGTTAAAAGGTATTTTGGAAGTGTACTCCCTGAACTTTTCGTGAATGAGTGGTGCATTAGCCTCAATGCTTTGAGCAAAGTCAAAGACAGCCGGAAGCTCATCAACCTCCAATTCGATGAGATCCAGGGCTCGTTGGGCTGTCTCGGCATCAATGGCAGCCACTGCTGCTATAGGCTCACCAATATAACGGATTTTATCCCTTGCCAGCACCGTTTCGTCTTGGATCAAGAAACCAGTTCTTATATCTGGGAAGTCCTGGGCAGTGATCACAGCCGAAACTCCTGGAACCGAGAGCGCCTTGTCCGTCTTTATCCTCCGAATACGGGCATGGGGTATTTGGCTGCGAAGGATCTTTCCGGTGAGCATACCTGGCCGTTTCATATCGCCGGTAAATGTGGCATGGCCGGTCGTCTTTTCTGGGGCCTCCAACCGTCTCACTTCAGTGGTTACTATTTGCCCTTCCCTCTTATAAGCATAGCGGCTCGCCGCCGCTTGAATAGCCTGGATGATCTTACTGTAACCGGTGCAACGACAGAGATTTCCCTGCAAGTATTGGCGAATCTCTTCAGGGGTTGGGTTTTCATTCAACAGCGAAACTGCCGTTAAAATCATGCCCGGTGTACAAAACCCACACTGAACAGCGTTGTAATCGACAAAGGCTTGCTGTAAAGGATGAAGTTCCCCGTCCTGGCTCAATCCTTCGATGGTGGTGATATCTCTTCCTTCGACCTCTGAAACAAGCACCAGACAGGAGTTTGCCGGTTGTCCATCAATCAACACCGTGCACGCGCCACAGTCACCCTGATCACATCCCCTCTTGGTTCCTGTAAGGTCCAGTTGTTCTCGTAAAAAATCTAAGAGACTTTGATTCCCATCTGCGGACAATCGTACTCTCTGACCATTAACCCTCAGTTCAATAGACTGCTTCATCCGTTTTTACCCTCCATTGAATATTTTACCTGGCGATAGGCAACGAACAGGCCTTGTTGGCAAAGTTCCCTGACCATTTCCTTGCGGTACTCGGCGCTGGCCCTATGATCCGAGATCGGTTTGCAGGATTGAACCGCCAGCTCTGCAGATTTCCGGGCCGCATCATGGCTTAGCACACTGCCTTCCAATAGCTTCTCAGCTAACGGTACTCTGATCGGTGTAGGGGCCACTGCTCCAAGAGCAATGCGCGCCTTCAAGATCTGGTCGTCTCCACCCAGCTCAAGTAGAACCGCCACGCCAACAAACGCTAAGTCCATTGCTTTTCTCGTGGAGAGCTTGTAGTAAATAGATCCCTGACGGTTTCTGGTCAAGGGAATCTTCAACCGTGTGAGAATCTCACCATTGCCCAAAACCGTCATTCCCGGCCCCAGGAAAAACTCTGTCAGATCAAAAACCCTCGTACCCGTTTTTCCACAGATCATAGCTTTCGCATCAAGGGCCAGAAGCGCTGGGGCCATTTCAGCAGAGGGAGAAGCATTGCAGAGGTTTCCCCCGATCGTAGCCCTGTGCCTTACCTGAATAGAACCCAGCTTAGCTGCAGCTTGAGCGAGTAGTGGCACCTTCTCCGACACAGATGGAGATGTTTCCAAACTCCTGATACAGGTTAGTGCACCGATGGAAAATTCATCTCCTGAGATAGCCAACCCCTCCATTTCATGAATGCCCTTGACATCGATGATACGCTGCGGTCGTATCTTTCCTTCCTTTATCTGGACCAATAAGTCCGTCCCCCCAGCGATGAAAACAGAACCTCCTTTTGAGGCTTTATCTAAGGCATCTTGCAAGCTGTAAACCTTTTGGTAATCAAAGGACTGCATCCTTCACCTCCGTGTCTCTTTTTCCAACTCAAACCCGCAATATATGAATTCATCCAGACGCATTAAATCTTTTGAAATCGACCCCTCACCATTCCCGTTCGGCTGATGGTTCGACAAGCTCACCATGATCACCCTGAGCCTGTCGAAGGGGCACGACTAAGCCCTCTCTCTTTGGAAGGGGAGAGGGAGGGGGTGAGGGGAAAATAATAAAAACTATCTTTTTGATGGCTTGAATATACGAAAAACCGGAGTTATGTGTCAAGATCACAAAGTACATACTCTCCCTCTTTTCATGAAACGTTTGTTATGTGCTATAATGAAAAATATGAATCAAACATCCATAAAGATTTTAATTGTCTGCCTGGGCATACTGATCTTACTCGTTGGCAACATGGCTTCGGTCTTTGCTCAAAAAACCAGGACCTCCAAAGAACTGGATGCAAGGGTAGAAAAATTCCTTATTGAAAACCGGTCAAAGTGGCATGACTGGAATGTGGCTTACCAGGATGGCAAAGTTTTATACGACCTGATCATCAAAAATGGTTACAGAAGGGCATTGGAAATCGGCACCTCCACAGGCCATTCTGCCATATGGATTGCCTGGGCGCTGAGCAAAACCGGCGGCAAACTGATCACCATTGAAATCGATGAAGATCGGTACAAAAGGGCTTTGGAGAATTTCAAAAAGGCCGGAGTGGAAGACTTCATTGATGCCAGGTTGGCCGATGCCCATCAACTGGTGAAGGAGTTGAAAGGGCCATTTGATTTTGTCTTTTCTGATGCAGACAAGGAATGGTATACGCAGTATTTCAAGGATGTGGAACCTAAATTGGTAAAAGGTGGCTGTTTCACGGCCCACAATGTGACCAATACTTTCGGAGGCATAAAGGAATTCCTGGATTACGTCAGGAGCCTTCCCAACTACCAGACCACCATCGATCGTTCCAGCAGTTCAGGCATTTCCATCAGCTATAAGAGGTCAGACTAAAAATTGGAAAATAAATGAAAAATCAGCCGAAGATCAATGTGGGGATCATGGATCGGCAAAACGAAGTTCTCGGTCGTCTGGATGGAAATTTCTACGCAGATGGGTTCGGTCCTTTATCAGGCCAATTCTCAGCAAAGGCAATGGCTGGGATGATCGTGCTCTTCGATGAGGCTCATCGTGAGATCGTCCGTTCTCCATCGATCAGACTAACAACCCAAGAGAGTTCGACCCTTCGACTGCGCCAAGGGACAAAGGCGTGTTCAGGGCAAGCCTTTACACTCTTTAATGTGACCATCGGAGACCGCTTTCACTGGGAGAGAACAGAGAATCAGACCTTTCAGGGAAATCTAATTATACTTCTGCGAAACAACGGAACAATCGCCGCTATCAATGAAATCCTCTTGGAGGATTATCTGAAAAGTGTGATTTCCTCGGAGATGAATGCTGCCGCTCCGATGGAATTTCTGAAGGCCCACGCAATCGTATCCCGAAGCTGGCTTCTGGCAGGTCTCGATCGAAAAAAGAAAAAAAAGCCGTTCATACAGGCGGGGAAGATCAATGAAAAGGAAGGAGAGTGGATACGCTGGCATGATCGGGAGGAACACGATCTCTTCGATGTCTGTGCCGATGATCACTGCCAGCGTTACCAGGGCATTATGAAGATCGTATCTGAGCAGGCTGAAGAAGCGGTCGGAGAGACGCACGGGATGGTGATCACCTACCAGGATGAAATTTGTGATGCCCGATATTCCAAGACCTGCGGAGGAATAACAGAGGAGTTCTATACAGCCTGGGATAATAAACGAGTCCCTTATCTCACAAGCATTTCGGACGCATCGGTTTCTCAACGCGCGGTAAGGACGGAGGAAGAAGCTTTGGCCTGGATCCTTTCGAACCCTGAGGCTTACTGCCACACAAAAGATAAATATCTTCTCGAAAAGATCCTTCCTCACTTTAACCGTGAGACAAAAGACTTTTTCCGCTGGAAGGTCGAATATTCACGGACGGAACTGGAGGAGATCCTTCGAGAAAAATCGGGTCTTGATTTCGAGACTCTCAAGGAAATCGTACCGCTTCATCGTGGCCCTTCGGGCAGGATCTTCAGGTTGAAAATCATCGGTTCGAAGAGGAGCATTGTTGTGGGAAAGGAGCTCGAAATTCGGCGTTGGCTCTCCAAGAATCATCTTTACAGCAGTGCATTCGTTGTGAGAATGAAATATAATCCTCACGGGGAAGTCGAGCGATTTACCTTCCATGGTGCTGGTTGGGGACATGGCGTGGGACTCTGCCAGATCGGCGCTGCCGTTATGGCAATCCGGGGATTTTCAGGGGAGCAAATCCTAAGGCATTATTTCCGGGGCATTGAAATAAAGAAGATCTATTGAACCATGTCTATTCATAAACCGACATCGCGAAATCCATGGGCTTGGGTCCCCTCATTGTACTGTGCCGAGGGGATCCCTTACATCATGGCGATGACGGTATCGGTAGTCCTCTACAAGCGCCTTGGCATCTCAAACACCGACATCGCCCTCTACACAAGCTGGCTCTATCTTCCCTGGGTCATCAAGCCATTCTGGAGTCCCTTTGTCGACCTCTTCAGGACAAAGCGCTACTGGATCCTCCTGATGGAGCTTGCGATCGGGGTATCCATTGCCTGCATTGCCTTCACCATCCCGACTGACAGGTTCTTCCAATACACTCTTGCCTTCTTCTGGCTCATGGCCTTCAGCTCGGCAACTCATGACACTGCCGCCGACGGCTTTTACATGCTGGGGCTCTCGGAGCATATTCAAGCTGCTTTCGTCGGCGTTCGAACAACCTTCTATCGCTTAGCCACAATCGCAACCAAAGGCGGGCTCGTCATCTTTGCAGGCTACCTCGAAGGAAACGGTCATGAGATCCCTGAGGCCTGGTCCATTGCGCTCTTTTTAGCGGCTCTGGTCTTTTCAGCCCTCTTCCTTTATCATTTTTTTCTTCTTCCCTATCCGACTTCGGATCGTCCGGCTATTCGCAACCCTTCGACATCACTCACTCGGGAGTTCCTCCATATCTTCGTTCTCTTCTTCAGGAAAAAGGGGATCGCAACCATTCTTGCCTTCTTTCTATTCTACCGATTCGCAGAAACCCAGATTGTCAAGATCATCGTTCCTTTTCTTCTTGACCCCCTCACAAAGGGAGGACTGGGGCTCACCACATCAGAGGTGGGAATCATCTACGGCACGGTAGGGGTTATTTCACTCATGTTAGGAGGGCTTATCGGCGGGTATGTCATTTCCAGAAAAGGGCTCAGGTTCTGGATCTGGATCATGGTCTGTGCTGTTCATCTGCCGGATCTCGTCTATGTCTATCTCTCGCAGAACATGACTGACAATTTTCATTTAATCAATGTCTGTGTTGCCGTAGAACAATTCGGTTACGGCTTCGGCTTTACGGCTTATACGATGTTCATGATCATGGTATCGGAAGGAGAGTTTAAAACGGTCCACTACGCCATCTCAACGGGGATCATGGCCCTGGGAATGATGCTCCCGGCTATGGCGAGTGGCTGGCTCCAGGAACAGTTAGGTTATCAGAACTATTTCCTCTGGGTCATGGCTGCGACAACCCCTGGGTTCATTGTAACAGGTCTGGTGAAGATTGATCCAGAGTTCGGGAAGAAAAAGGCGTAATTATTGACAGCACCCTCTCCCCATCCCTCCCCCCTGAGAGGGGGAGGGTGAGGGTGGGGGGTATACATGAGATATCATTGAAGCGACGACGATTCAAGACTGCCTTCATCCTTGGCGCAGGCCTTGGGACACGTCTTCTCCCCCTTACAGAAGGATGTCCAAAGCCACTCCTAAAGATCGGAGGCCGTCCCATCATTACTTACGCGATGGATAACCTTCTGAAAGTCTGTGTGGATCGCTTCATTGTGAACACCCACCATTGCCCGGAAGTCTATTTGGAAACATTTCCTGACAGGTTATGGCATGGTATTCCCATTACCTTCCGCCATGAGCCAATCCTTCTGGACACGGCAGGGGGACTGAAAAACATCGAAGATCTCCTCGATGAAGACGAGGCTATTCTTTGCTACAACGGCGATGTAATCACTGATCTTCCTTTGCGGAGGCTCGTGGGGGACCATGAGCAGAAGCGACCGGAGGTAACCCTTGTTCTGCGGCGCAGAGGACCTCTTCTGAATGTGAATATCAATGAGGCCGGTGAGGTCTGCGATCTTCGGCACACCTTAGGAAATTTGGGAGTTCAAAGCTGCCTCTTTGCTGGCATATATGCTTTGGAGACATCCTTTCTCCAGATTCTTGAAGCCGGCAAAATCGAATCCATCGTTTCTGTCTTCATCAGAAGAATTGTTGAAAAACCAGGATCGATCCGGGGGATCATCATAGATGAAGGTGAGTGGTACGACATCGGCTCTGTCGAAGCCTATGAAAAAATGAAAGCCAACAGATAATTTGAATATTGGAATACTGGAATGTTGGGAATGCTGATGAAATCGCGGGAAGAGATGATTGTTTTTGCGCGGGAGGCCCTGAGGCTTTCTGAGTCCATCTCTATTGAACTTTATCCCTTAGAGGGGAGGGGTTCGGAACGAACTTTCTTCCGGCTGAAATGGAACCGCAATGATTCGGCCATTTTAATTCATTATAACCCGAAGCGTGAAGAGAACACATATTGCGCCGACATTGCAACATTTCTTCATGAGATCGATATCCCTGTGCCTCGCCTGATCCGCCACGATCCAGCTGACTCTCTCATCGTCATTGAAGACCTTGGAGATACGGATCTCTGGTCTCTCAGGAAAATCCCATGGGAAACTCGACGAGCCCTTTACCAAAAGACGCTTACCATCGCACACAGACTTCACTGCTTTCCTGAAAAGGACTTCCCTTCGGGACGTGTGAGGCTCATGGGTGCCTTTGGTCCTGATCTCTACCGCTGGGAACGAAATTACTTCAGGGATCATTTTGTTAGAAATGTATGCGGGATCAAACTTGACTCATCGATCGAGGACGAAATCGAAATAGAGCTTTTTAGTCTGGCAGAGCGGCTTTCAGGAACAAAGCGCTCTCTCGTGCACCGGGACCTCCAATCCAAGAATGTAATGATCCGTGACGAAGAACCCTTCTTCATAGACTTCCAGGGGATGCGCTTCGGAAATCTTTTCTACGATCTTGGCTCCCTTCTCTGCGATCCTTATGTCAATTTTCCGGACGGTGAGCGTGATGAACTCCTGTCCTTTTATTTCAGCCTGTGGAGCCCAACGGGCGGAATCCTAAGCCGTGTCGAAGGGTCGAAATGGGATCTTGATTGGGCAGCCTTCCAGAACACTTTCTGGGAGGCCTCGGCACAGCGCCTCATGCAAGCCCTCGGGGCCTACGGATTTTTGGGTCTCAGGAAAGGGCTTAAAGCTTATCTTGAGCATATTCCTGCTGGACTTCGAAATCTTATCATCGTAACCGAAAAGGTACCATCCCTTCCCCGACTCCGGGATCTCTCCTGGATATGCCAGAGGGTGATCGAACAAAAAGGATATGGCCGGTAATGTACTAATAAAAATGCATGAAATTAAATTACCACCCACCCCTCCCCCCTCAAGAGACTGTGTCGTAATTACTATTTTGTCACCCTGAACTTGTTTCAGGGTCTCGTAAGTTCCTGATTTTGTTAGATGCTGAACCAAGTTCAGCATGACATTTTTTCTATTCTCCCAATTACGACACA
>Ga0194112_10003645_pt1 | contig 21386 bp, 21 predicted proteins | sample TA2MahC400mmetaG_FD_146191 | JGI IMG/M metagenome (GOLD analysis project Ga0194112, IMG submission 146191) | Freshwater microbial communities from Lake Tanganyika, Tanzania - TA2015016 Mahale Deep Cast 400m | ecosystem: Environmental > Aquatic > Freshwater > Lake | place: Tanzania: Lake... | reverse complement strand
CTACGCTGGCGGGGCCTTTTCCCAGGGCTCCCTTCGGTCGCCCTGGGCTACGGCTCAAACGCCCCCATTCGGGGGCTAAACCCCAGCCCCCAGAAGATGTGGGCAAAGATCAGGGCGAAGCCCTGGGACTCGTGGCCGCCCCGATTCAGCCCTGTAGGGGCGTACTAGCCCCCCCCAGGCAGCTTGTGGCGCCCAGACCAGATAGTACGCCCTTTCAGGGCTGACCTACCTATCGCCCCTTTCCCAGGGCTTCGCCCTGGGCTGCTATAGTACGCCCCTGGCGGGGCTCCGGAACGGTTCACCAGAACTGGGGGCAATACTCACGAACCCGACTCTCGTTGCGCGCACGGCTCGTTTCGGCTATACTCGCCCGCAGTGGGCAGAGGCAGTCCCCTTGTTTGGAGGCTCGATGGTGCGCAAGCTGAACCTCGCGGTGTGTGTGGCGTTGGCCCTTTGCGGCCTGGCGGCGGCGGGGGAGGGCGAGGAGGGCTTCAAGCCGCTCTTCGATGGCAAGACCCTCGAGGGCTGGAACGGCGACCCCGAGCTCTGGAAGGTGGAGGACGGCGCCATCGCCGGCTCCACCGACGAGAAGCAGATCAAGCGCAACAGCTTCCTCTCCACGGCGAAGAGCTACAAGAACTTCATCCTCAGGGCGAAGTTCAAGCTCCGCAACGGCAACTCCGGCGTCCAGGTGCGCAGCAAGCAATCCGACGACTACGTGGTGAGGGGCTACCAGCCCGACATCGCGGAGTCGCGCTACACCGGCATCCTCTACGAGGAGGGCGGCCGCGGAATCCTGGCCGACGTTGACCCCAAGAAGGTCGCCGAGGCCGTCAAGAAGGGCGACTGGAACCAGTACGTGATCACGTGCGACGGCCCGAAGATCAAGCTCGAGCTCAACGGCGTGACCACCGTGGACTACACGGAGAAGAGCGACAAGGGGGCGAAGGAGGGCATCATCGCCCTTCAGCTCCACGTCGGCGCAAAGATGAAGGTCTGGTTCAAGGACATCGAGCTCAAGGAACTGCCGTAGCCTCCTCCATCGTCGTCGTTGTCGTCGTCGTCCTCGTCGTCGAACCCTCTAAGGCAGGCTACAGCGACCGGAGAGCTCAATGAAGACAGCAGCATTGAATGAGGTAAAGGACGCCCTCTCCAAGTATCTGCACCTCGCAGAGAAGGAGGAGATCGTCATCACCCGCCACGGCAAGCCGGCGGGGATTCTGATCGGCTTCGGCTCGGAGGATGAGTGGTTCGACTACCGGCTGGAGCACGACCCGCGTTTCCTCCGGCGGGTCGCGCGAGCTCGGCAGAGCCTTCGCGAGGGCAAAGGGGTGCGCCTGGAGGACGTGAGGATACCGTAGGGCCTTGCGGCGTAGCCGCCACGGCGACATTGAGGTGAGAACACCATGCGGTCGAGGGGCTTCGCAGTCGTGATGGGGCTCGCGTGCGGCGCGCTGGTGGTCCTGTGCGCCGCGCTCCTGCTCCGCGCGCTGAAGCTGCGCGAACGCCGCAGAGCCCTGCCCCGCGCCTTGGAGCTCTATGGCCAGGGGGAACTTGAGCAGGCCCTCGCGCCGCTCCAAGTGGCTATGGCCGCCGCGCCCGACCGCATGGACCTGGTCCACTTCGCCGCCACGGTCTGCCTGAAGCTGAAGCGGCACGATGAGGCCCGCGCCCACTGCCTGCGGCTCCGCGACGCGGCGAGCGGGCCGGAGCGTGCCAACGCGGAGCTCCGCCTGGCGCTCGTGGCGCTGGAGGGCGGGAAGGGCTCCGACGGCCTGGCCGCGGCCATCGGCCATCTCGAGGCCGCCTGCGCGGGCCTCGCGGAGGCGGGGGAGCAGGGGCGGCTGGCGGACGTGCTCCTGGTCCTGTCGGATGCCTATCGCCGCCAGGGGGATGGGGCGAATGCAGGGGCCTGCCTCGGCCGGCTCGCCGCGCTCCCAGCCCGGGCGCTGCGGGACGCCGCCGAGCGAGCGGCCACGCTGCGCCAGGCCGCCGCCAAGGTGAGCCAGGGGGGCGCAGCGAATCTGGCGGCGGCCTGGGCGCTCCTCAAGGGGCGCGACGAGCCCGCCTTCGCCGCCGCTCGCGCCCCCATCGCACTCGCGCTCGGCCTCCACGCGGGCGCCCCGGCACTGCCCGAGGAGGTCCGACGCGTCTGCCTCGACGCGCAGGCGCAGGCCGCTGAGGCCGCTCAGAAGACCCACGGCCTGCGGCTCCGCCTCAGCGCCGCCGCCGGCTGGAGCATCCTGGGCGACGAGGGGGCCGCGGTCAAGGCGGCCAGGGAGGCGCGCGACCTTGCGCCGAAGGACCCGACGGCGCTGCGGGTGCTCGCCGGCGCGTGCCTGGCCGCTGCTGCGAAGTCTGGCATGCCAAAGGCCCTGCGCGAGGAGGGCCTCGCGGCCTGGCGGGACTTCCTGGCCGAGGCCAAGGTGCCGCCGCAGGAGCAGCGGCAGGTCTGCCTCGCGCTCGCCAGCCGCGCGTGGAACGAGGGCCGCCGGGACGAGGCCCGGCAGCTCCTGAGCGCCTTTGGCATCACCGACGGCGTGGCCGTCGAGCGCATGGCCGCAGGCGCGGCCGTCGAGCGCCAGGACCCCGCGGCGGCCGTGAAGCACCTCCGCCGCCTCGAAGAGCTCGAAGGCCCTTCGCCCAAGCTGGCCGAGCTCCTCAAGCCGTTCACAGCGCCGCCAGAGGTCCTCGGCCTCCGCGTCAACGCCCTTCATCGCTACGACCCACGCCCCATCCTCATCGTCCAGTTCGCCGCGCGAGCCATCGGCAGCTCGCTCCAGTTGGAGAACGTCGCGGCGCGCCTCGATGGCGTGCCCATCCAGCCGATCCTCACCCGGGGCGAGCTGTTCTACCGCCCCGAGAAAGCCCTCGCCACGGGCGAGCACAAGCTGGACGTGGCATTGGCCGACTCCCAGGGGCTGAAGGCCGAGCGCACCCTGGCGTTCACCATCGAGGACGACGCGGAGCCGCCGGCCATCCTCGGCATCAGCCCCGAACCCGACGGTAAGACGGCCGACCAGTCCGCCGTCGTGAGCTTTCGGTGCGCCGACCCGTCGGGCATCGCGCCCGGGTCGCTCAACGTCGCCTTCAGCTCCGAGGGCGAGGGGGGCAAGCGCCGCGAGGCCGTCATCGTCAGCCAGGGCGTCTACCAGGTGGACATCAAGGGCACCCACGTCAAGATCCCCAAGGGCACCCGCGTGGAGTTCGGCATCGTGGCCTTCCAGCCGGCACAGGGGCTGCCCGCCGGAACCTGCCGAGTCAAGGTCACCGTGGACGACGTGCGGGGCAACCGCTGCTCGAAGGAATGGGCCTTCCAGTGCGCCCCCTGATTGGACCCTTCGGTCATGACTCGTGTGTGTGTTGGCGAGGATGAATGGATGAATGGATGAATGGATGAATGGATGAATGGATGAATGGATGGGTGGATGGCTGTCAGACAATCATCCATCCATCCAACCATCCAATCATCCCCTTTGGTTGCGGCCACTGGCCGCCTTGTGAGACCAAGCCATGAAGTGTCCGCAGTGCAACAAGGAGACGCCGCTGTCCGCGAGCAGGTGCGTCCACTGCGGCCTGAGCCTCACGTTCACGGCCGGCGCGGGCGGCGAGCCCCCCGCGCGCCGCGATGGGCCGGTGGAGACCGAGTGGGGCCTGCGGCTGCTGCGCTACGCGGCCCTGCTCGCGCTCGCGGCCGGCGCGCTCTGGTGGTGGGGCCGCTCGCTGGCCCCGCTGCCCGAGGCCAGGGTGCCGGCCGAGGAGCCGCAGATGAGCGTGCCAGAGGCACAGGTGGCGTTTCCGCGCCCGGCGCTGCCGCCGGCCCCGCCTGCGCCCAAGCTCCTCGAGCCCGAGGCCGTCGCGCTGCCCGAGGCGGCGCCCCTCCCACGCGCGCACGCCGCCTTCGGCTCGCGCGACCCGCGCGTCCGCAAGCTCTTCCTCGAACGCAACGGCGGCGACGCGAACACCGAGGCGGCCGTGGCGCTCGGACTCGACTGGCTCAAGCGCACGCAGGACGACGACGGCTCGTGGGACTACGCGAAGTACGGCGTCGCAGAGGCCCACCGCGAGGAGCAGGCCCACCGCGTCGGCGTCGCGGGCCTCGCGCTCCTCGCCTTCCTCGGCGCGGGCCACAACCCGCGCGACCCCGGCCCCTTCCGCGACACGGTCGCCAAGGCCATCAAGTTCCTTCTGGCGGCCCAGGACCCCGACGGGCGCTTCCCCGGTTCGCTCTACGCCCAGGGCATCTGCACGATGGCGCTCGTGGAAGCCTATGGCCTCACGGACGAGACCGAGTTCCTCCTCCCCGCGCAGAAGGGCGTGGACTTCATCGTCCGCGCCCAGGGCGCGAGCGGGGGCTGGGACTACCAGCCCGGCGGCGCGCGCGGCGACACCTCCGTAACCGGCTGGCAGATCATGGCCCTCAAGAGCGCCAAGCGAGCCGGCATCCAGTTCCCCAACGAGGTCTACGACAAGGCCCTCGCCTTCCTGCGCCAGGTCACGCACGAGGATGGCGCCGTGGGCTACGACACCGGGGCCAACTGGCGCACCACCCCAGCACTCACCGCGGCGGGCGCCAACGCGCTCCTCTTCATGGAGGTCGGGCCGGCCGACGCGCGGGTGCAGAAGGCCCTCGCCATCATGCTCGCGGCACTGCCCAGAGCCCCGCGCTGGCACGGCAACGCCTGGAACCCCAGGGCCGACATCTACTTCTGGTACCACGGCTCCCTCGCCCTCAGCCGGCTCGGAGGACCCGAATGGGCCGTCTGGAACGCGCGCGTCAAGGAAATCCTCCTCGCCCTCCAGGACAGGCAGGGCGACCTCAAGGGCAGTTGGCGCCTCGCCGGCGACCCCTGGGGCGACTACGCCGGCCGCATCTACTTCACCGCACTCGCCATCATGTCACTCCAGGTCTACTACCGCTACGACTGAATCGTTCGGGCGTGGCCCTTTTCGCACACCGCATCTCCATGGTAGGCTGCGATTCAGACGTAAGTGTTCGCACCCGGCATCCCTGCCCCCACCGACGCAAGGTCGGTGGGGGCGGGACACCCGGCGGGGGTGCTTACGTCTGAACTGCTGCATGGTAGGGGCGGCCCTTGTGGCTGCCCGGCCCAAGTGCGGGCTACCCCAGGATATGGGCAGCCACAGGGGCTGCCCCTACTGGCCCGTCATCGTCGGGTGTCCGAAAAGGGCCACGCCCGATTCGTTTCTGTTGCTGAAAGAGGCGAGTGAACATCATGCGGACGTGGCCCGCCTCTCCCAGGCGGATTCCTCCCGCCCCGGACCGCGGGTGGGGCTGTGTAATCTCCTTCGGGTTATGGGTGCGTGCTTGAAGGCTATTCCGGGGTCGCAGGGCCCGCCGACAAGGAAGGAGAAGCCGCGTTACACAGCTCTCCGCCGCGGTGTAGAAACCTATTGCAGACGTGTACACGTGTGCAATCAGCTCCGCGGAACCCTGCTAACGGGAGGAGATGGCGTGCCCGTGTGCGAGAGGGGCCACTGGCGGCCGAACGAAATCACTCGCACCCGCGCGGGCGGGTGCAATACCGGATTTGTGCGCGGGAGGGGGCGTTCCTGTTCGTAGGTCGGCCTTCAGGCGGTCTTGGGCGTTGCCGAGGCGGACAGAAGAACCGCGTAAACGCCGAACTACGAACCAAGATGGGCAGCGCGCAAATCCGTGATTGCAGCCCACGCGGGTTCGATGCTTGACATTTCATATCCTGCATGCTTACAATACCAGCGGGCGTGGCAAGGAAGTCGGAGCCATGACCAAGGCGGAACAGAAGGTGGTGGACGAGGCCCTTTCTCTGCCCGTGGAGGCCCGCCTCGCCATTGTAGAGAAGCTGCTGTCGAGCCTGAACGGCCCGACCCAGAGGGAGATCGACGATGCCTGGGCGGAGGAGGCGGAGCGCCGGGTGGCCGAGATTGACAGGGGCGAAGTGGAACTTATCCCTGGCGAACAAGTCTTGGCGCGCTTGCGTGCGCGACGCGGAAGCTGAACTTGTCCTTCGACAACGAAAGGGAAAACGCCATGTCCGAGAAGCACGAGCAGGATGGCTTCGGGCGCCGCGAGTTCCTCGCGGCGGCCACCGCGATGGGGGCGCTCGCCGCGGGCGGAGTTGCCGCAGCGGCTGAGACGAAACCCGCCGCCAAGGCCGACCGCAAGATGGACCTCAGCATCAACCTGGAGTTCGTCCGCCACGCCGACAAGTCGTTCGAGTATGGCGCGAAGAAAGCCGCCGAGCTGGGCTACCGCTATATCGAGCCCTGCTTCCTCATGGGCCGCTGCCTCCTGAGCAACGCCGGCTACTGCCACGTGCAGTCGTTCGACCTCGACCCCAACTACTTCAAGGACCTCTGCGGCGGCCTGAAGCTCAAGATGTCCGGCCTCAGCTCCCACTCCGACCTCCTCGACACCTGCTACGGCGTCGAGTACGCCCGCAAGGGGATCATCTACGCCCGCGCCCTGGCCAACCTCGGCCTCTTCGACACCCCGCCCGTCGTCATGATCTGCGAGACGATGTACCCGCCCAAGTGGATGACGCCCGACGACGCCTTCGCCATCATGAAGATGAACCTGCGGCCCATGCTCGAGTGCTGCGACGCCAACGGGGTCTACCTCGGCGTCGAGCCCCACGGCCCCTACACCGCCAAGAAGCCCTCCATGCTCCGCATCCTCGAGCTCCACGACAGCCCGTGGCTGAGGGTGAACTTCGACACCGGCAACTCCTTCCTCGCCGGCGAGGACCCCTACGCCTTCCTCGAGGCGGTGAAGGCCAAAGTCGTTCACATGCACATGAAGGACATCGCGGTCAAGCAGGCCGAGGCCGAGCGCGGCAAGGTCCACGGCACCCCCGTCGGCTGCGCCTGCGGCGACGGTGTGATTGACTGGAAGAAAGTGATCGCCATCCTGCGCACCGTCAACTACCAGGGCCTCCTCTCCGTCGAGTGCGGCACCGAGGAGCAGGCCGAGCGGAGCATCAAACACCTGCGGCCCTTGCTCGCGTGACGCTCTCACTCCGGCCCAGTCGTCCTCGTCCTCGTCCTCGACTCCTCTCCCCCAAGCGAAGAGAATCGAGGACGATGGACGAGCACGAGGGACGAGGACGATAGAGAAGCCGCCCGGTTAGCGCAGTGGTGGGCTATGCGCGTGGCGGAGCACTCCTTGCACTAGGTCCTGACCCGCGCGGTTGAGGAGACGCGCCGCTGGCGCTTCAATCTGACCGTAGCCCGGCTATCGTCTCTTCGCTAGCATCTCTTCTATGAGCTTGCGGGCCTCTGGCAATGCCCCGCTCCATTCTCCAGTATCCGAAATGTTGAAACGATCGAACACATGACCGCAGAGATCAAGTGCGTGGTCGATGATGCCGGCTCGCCATTCCGCGAGGGCGCGCGAGACTTCATACCGTATCGAAGGGATTCGGCATGCCGGCGGGTTGGGTGGATACCCTCTTCCAAGGGCTCGGTACGGGTTGGACGACCCAAAAGGGACGTCTTGCACTTGATGCAGGCAGAACCTGAGGCAAACACCGTCCGAACCGTCCATGACTCCCTCATACAGCCGCGTGAGGGTGTAGACAGCCTCGCACGCAAGCTGGGGGAAGCTATCCAGGTCCAGTATCGGCTCTGTGCCGTCTCCGCTTTTTTCGCGGTACTCCTGCTGCGTGTACAAGATGCCTGACTGTCGCAGTTGCCAGAAGTGCAGCACATTAGGGACATACGTCTCGACGCCGTCATCAATGTTGTAGGTCATTTCCCTGTTGCGTTCATTAATATACAGGAATGGCCACCCACGGAAATTGACGCTCGCGCGGCGCGCCATCTCGTACAGCATGTTCAGCGGGAACCTTGCAGGCTCAAAATGCGCAGGGAACGTGGCCGTCTCGCGATATGGGTATCGACGCTTCGCGAGGGGCCACAGTTCGGCGCAGCGCTTTGAGCCCGCCTTTATCTGCGCCTGGAATAGCTCCGTACCCGTCTCCTCTCGCGGCCGGTCCCCGTGCATGAGGATGGCCCTGAACGAGGTCAGCAGTTGGTCCCCCCTGTTTCGTATGGCATGCTCCACGATGCCGCGGAAGTCGGCGCTGGTCTTCAGCGGCGCTGACTCGTTGTTGTCTGTCCTCACGTAGATGCATGGAGCTTCCAGTGTCTCCGTGTAGTCCTTCTGGCAGATGTGCGGGGTGTCGTGAAACACCGGCACTTCGATGACCACAAACGTCTTCCCGTCCAGTTCCGGTCTGTGAACCACAGTGTTGATGGGTGGATCGGCGTACCGGTTAAGGAAGCGGTTCACCCTGGATGTCTCGAAAGTCGCAGCCTGCTCATGTGTCAAACCATCGTAACTGAATCCCTTTGGCCCTTCGCTAACGCCGACAACCAGCCGGCCACCCTTGGTGTTTGCCATGGCAAGGATGTCTTTTACCAGAGCACAACAGGCTTTCCTGTTATTCTCGTCCCAAGAACATGCTTGCTTATAGTCAAGTTCCTTGGATTCGAAGCCGCTCCGAATTATCTTCTCCCAATCCATAGCGACTCCAGCAACATCTCCCGATCAGGATGCAAAGAGAAGCCTCCCCTTCTCCACTGCCGTGTGAATGACGTTGCAGCGCACCTGGGACCACTTGGCCAACTCGGAGTCGGTGCAGACCACGATATCCACGGGAATGCACATGCCCCAGAGGCTCTTGCGGCCGAGGCGGGCAAGCTCGCGAGGTGGGGTGTCGGTGTCGGGCACGACGACAAGGAGGTCCAGGTCGCTGTCGCCGTCGGCGTCGCCGCGCGCCTGGGAGCCAAACAGATAGACGCGGCTCGGGTGCAGGGCAGCGGTCAGCCTCCGCGCGATCTCGCCAAGAAGCTCTTCTGAGCATTCCCTCATCACCGCGGCTCCTTCATTTCACCTGTATGATACGCCTGCGCGCCCCTGATGTCAATCTGGCGACGGCGGCGGCAACGTCTGGCTGCTTGAGGCCGTCAAGAGCGAGGTCGTGCACGTCCACGGCAAGGACATCGCGATCAAGCAGGCCGAGGCCGAACGCGGCAAGGTCCACGGCACCCCCGTCGGCTGCGCCTGCGGCGACGGCGTGATTGACTGGAAGAAAGTGATCGCCATCCTGCGCACCGTCAACTACCAGGGCATCCTCAGCGTCGAGTGCGCCACCGAAGCCGAGGGCGAGCGCAGCATCAAACACCTGCGGCCCCTGCTGGCGTGAAGCTACGGCGCGCAGTTGTGGAGGCAAGCCAGGGTGTAGGGGCCTTCGGGGATGGCGAGCACGCGTCGGCCGGCGCCGCGGCGCAACAGGGAGTCGAGCGCGCCCTGGAGCTGCCGCTCGGGGCCGGCCTCGCCGCAGAGGTCGGCGGCGGGGGTGACGGAGAGGCGGCGAAGGGTCTCGCGCGGAATCCCGCCCGCGCACGCGATGAGGCCGCCCACGCCCACCCTGGCCAGCACCTTGCACTGCTCCTCGAACTCCCACTGGTCCTGCTGGACATCGTCCCGCGCGGCGATGTCGCGGATGAACTGCTCGTGGCGTCCGTCGTAGCGGAGCATCAGCTCGGCGTACTCGGGGTTGCCGATCCCTTCGCTGCACTCGGAGGCGATGAGGATGGCGCCGCCCGGCCTCACGACGGGCAAGGCGCCCACCATGCCCTTCACCGTCTGGTAGAAGGTCTTGTCGAGCGGGTAGCCGCCGCCGGAGGTCACCACGATGTCGGCGGGCGCCGCGGCCTCGGCGCGGCAGAAGCCCTCCACCTTGGCCACCGCCGCCTCGAACGCTTCGTCGAGGCCACCGGCGAAGACGCCGACGAGGCGCCGCTCAAGGTCGAGGGCCACGTTGAGCGTGAACTCGGCGCCCGCGATGTGGGCGACCTCGCGGGCCTCGCGGTGGCAGGGGTTGCCCGCGAGGATGCCGCTGGCGGCGCCCGGGTGCTCGAGGAAGCGCGGCCCGTGGAAGCGTTGGATCGTCCGCAGGTCGGCCAGGCCCGGGCAGAGGGTCTTGCGGCCGCCCGAGTAGCCGGCCATGAAGTGCGGCTCCACAAGCCCGGTCAGAATCCGCAGGTCGGCCTCCATGTAGGTGCGGTTCAGCCAGGCCTGGGTGCCGCTCGACGTGCGCTTCCCCAGCGCCACAAGCTGCGAGGGGTCGCGAGAGTCGTGGTCCTCGATTGTGAGGCGGTCTGCGAGCTCGGGGCCGAACATCTCCTGCTTTTCCTCAGGCGTGCTGGCGCGGTGGGTGCCTGTGGCGATGAGGATGGTAATGCGCCCGACCGCGCCTTCCAGCTCGGCCAGGAGCGGCGGGAGCAGAAGGCGATAGGGCACGGGGCGGGTGATGTCGGCCACGGCCACGCAGGCGTGGCGGCGCCCCGCGGCAAGCTCGCGCAGGGGCGGGGTGCCGAGCGGGTGGCGGAGGGCCTCCGCGATGGCCTCTTCTGGCCTGGACAGCGGCGCCACGGGACGCGAGCGCAACTCGACAGAGCCTTCGGGCATATCCAGCCCGAGGCGGCCGCGGCCATAGGCGATGGCGCTGGTCATCCGCTGCACCTCATGGCCGCGACGGGCCGTAACCAAGCCCGAAATCCGAAACCCGAAATCCGAAAGAAATCCGAACTCCCAAGCCCAAAACCCAAAACAACCAGGAGGGAGACCTCCAGAGGGTTCTTCGTTCTGGAGTTTGGAGAATTCGTGTTTTGGGCTTCCAGATTCCTTCGGATTTCGGATTTGGCATTTCGGATTTCCCGCGTTTCGGGAGAAACGCGTGCTAGCGCCCGAAGAGGAGCCGCAGGCCGAGGACCTCCGGGAGGCCGGCGGAGAGGATCTTCTGCCGCGCGGCCTCGACGTCGTACTCGATGCGGCGGAGGACCACCGTGCGGCGGTCGCTGTCGTAGACCGCGTAGCAGGCGCGCGGGTCGTCGTCACGCGGCTGCCCCACGCTGCCCACGTTGACGATCGTCTTCGCGTTGTCGCTGAGCTCGAGCTCGAGGTCCTTCGTGTAGAGGAGCTGCTGGGTGTCCTTCTGGCAGAAGAAGGCGACTGGGACGTGGGAGTGGCCGACGAAGGCCAGGTCGGCCTGGAGGGCGTCGAAGGAGAGGCGTGCCGACAGCTCGCCGTCTATGTAGCCGAACTGCTCGGGCTGGTGGACCGTGGCGTGGACCAGCAGCAGGCCGTCGAGCGCCAGCGTGAGCGGCAGGTCGCGCAGGAAGGTCCTGTCGGACGGTGGGAGCTGCGTGCGAGTCCACACCACCGCGTCGCGGGCGAAGACGTTGAAGTACTCCAGCTCGGTCCTGCCCGCGACCGCGTAGTCGTGGTTTCCCGCGACGATCTGGGTGGTGAGGCCCTGCACGCGGTCCACGCACTCGCAGGGGTTGGCCCCGTAGCCCACGACGTCGCCCACGCACACGTAGCGGTCCACCCCCTGCCGCTTGGCGTCGGCCAGGACGGCCTCCAGGGCCTCGAGGTTCGCGTGAACGTCGCCGAGCACACAATAGCGCAACGCTGAGACCTTCCGTCGTGCCCCTGCGCGCTTTGCGCGCACGGGTAGAGGATGAATGGATGAATGGATGTGTGGATGGGTGTCAGACAATCATCCATTCATCCACCCATCCAGTCATCCCCGTCGGTTGCGGCCTAGGCCGCGTCAATGGTCATCACCAGGCGTGGCGCACGCCGAAGCCGTCGAACTCGCCCGTCGCCGGTTCCCAGTGGAGCTCGCGCTCGCGGATGTAGGGGGCCATCTCCTGGCTCACGGCAGCCAGGAACGCCGCCACGTCCTCGCGGGCGCCCTCGGCCACGAGCTCCACCGAGCCGTCGGGCAGGTTCTCCACGTAGCCGCTCACGGGATGCGCGGCGGCGACGTGGCGCGCCGTGTAGCGGAAGCCCACCCCTTGCACGTGGCCGCGGAAGACCACCCGCGCCCGCACCGGCCCTGCCTCGCCCATGCTGCGGCCTCTCGCCCTCCCGCACCTTGACATGTCTGATTATATTCGCCGCGGGCCGGAAAGCAAATGATCACCGCTTCCCCAACCGCCCTGGTCCCCTCCATTGTTGCGGGCCTGAAAAGGGGCGCAACAATGACGGATTGGCTCATGACGGCTTCGTACGCCATTCCTTCATTGTTGCGCCCCACACACACATACACCACGCCACCGCGGGTGGCCGGTCCGGATGGGGCCTGGCGCCACGCATGTCTCGTGGTTTCAATGCCTTACGAAGCGCCCCACCCGCGCTTGACGCCCGCTCCCCCCCATTGGTGCGGCCCGCCACGCACGACCGAGGCGGAACAATGAGGGCAAACGGGGAACCCCATGCCTCGCCCCGATCGGCTCATGCACCCGCCCAATCCGCCGAGCAGCGGATTGGGCGGGCATCACCAGGCGGAGAGCGAAACCTTGGCCGGCGCGCGGGCTCAGTCTGGCACGGGGTTCGTGGCTGCGCGGACAGGGAGATCACCCGCGACCCAAGAAAGGGGAGGCGGGAGCAGGCTGCGGAGGGCGATCCAGGCCAGGCGCGAGTTTGCGCTGCTCTGCGAGAGACCCGCCGGCAGGCGCACTTCCCTCTTCAGCGATGGGGTCTGGAGAGTGCCGGTGATCAGGTTCGCCCTCAGAAGCTCTGCACCCAACGCAGCGGAGCAGAGAATCTCGCCAGAGCGGAACTGGACCTCAGGGCCGATCTCAGCAATCGTGAGACCGAGGACCGAGGACTGGAAAGCTGACCAGGAGGCGTCGAACTGCATGTTCGGGTCGTGATTGGCCTCCTTGGCGAGCATCACCGCTGCGCCTACCTGTGTGCCGACGGGCAGGAAGCTGTCGGGCCTGAACCCTAGCCCCGCGCTGGCCTCCACGTAGCCCACTGCCCAGAAGGTCATCCAAGGCCCTCCGGGCTCTCTCCCGTCTTGTGTCTGGAGGGCAAGGTCGTCGAGGTCCTCGTAGAACCTGGCACCGACATCAACGTTCACGACAGCATCAATAGCGGTCCCGACGGTCTGGCCGATGAATGGGATGAGCCGGACAAGCGAGACCAGGTCGAACGATGCCTGCTGGAACAGGACGTTCTTTGCGTAAGCACCCTGGAAGCGTGTCCCGGTGCTGTCGGCGCGCTTGAACCCCCAATGGTTGGCCGCCAGACGAGCCACCGAAGCCCGCGGCGGAATGAGGAACGAGCCGCCCTCGCTGAGGTCCCAGGACCCGTCGGTGAAGCTGACGATGACATCCGAGAGGGGAACGCCATCGTAACGGGTCACGCTGCCCTCACGCGAAGTCGCTGTCCCGGCGAGGATCACCATTGCGGAGAGCCTGTAAGAGGCTGTCGAGTAGCCGTACACCCCGATGTACCAGGTGCCGGCGGCCGGGCCCGTGATCGAAAGGGTGTCCGAGCCGCCAGCGGTGGCAGACCGATCATAGGACGAGGTGGTGGGCCGGCTTCCGCGACGGATGTACAGGTCGGGGTCACCGCTGTTCGCAGTCAGGACCACGTCGAGCCGGCTGGCCCCGCTCGGAACAGGTATGGTGTAGTAGGTGAATGCCTGCCGGGCCACCGATCCAGACACAGCCTGGCCGCTTGTCAGGGGGATGTCGCTCGGTGGGGGCGGCGGCGTTGGGGGAACAGGCGTTGCCGTGACAATGGTCGCCCGCAACTGGTACGACGCCGCAGAATAGCCGTACACGCCGATGTACCAGGTGCCAGAGAGAGGGTTGGTGATGGATACGCTGTCCGAGCCTCCGGCGGTGGCAGACCGATCATAGGACGAGGTGGTGGGCCGGCTTCCGCGGCGGATGTACAGGTCGGGGTCACCGCTGGTCGCGGTCAGGACCACGTCGAGCCGGCTCGCCCCGCTCGGAACACTGATGGTGTAGTAGGCGAAGGCTTGCCGTGCCACCGAACCGGAGACCACCTGGCCGCTGGTGAGCGGGATGTCGTTCGGCGGGGGCGGCGGCGTTGGAGGGACAGGCGGTGGCGTGACCACCGTCACCCGCAACTGGTACGAGGCCGCGGAGTAACCACGCACTCCGATGTACCAGGTGCCGCTCGCCGGGCCGGAGATCGAGAGGCTATCGGACCCAGTCGCCCAGGACCGATAGCCGTACAGAGACGTGGTCGGGCGACCCCCGAGCCGCGCATACAGGTCCGGGTCGCCGCTGTTTGCGGTCAGGGTGATGTCGAGGCGGGGGCTGTTCGCTGGGACAGTGATGTAGTAGTAGACGAAGCTGCCGGCCGGCACGGAGCCCAAGACCGACCGGCCGCTGGTCAGCGCGGTATTGCCGAGGGCGACCTGACCGAAGAGAACTGCCGCCATCAGCGCGGCGATGGCAAGACGCAACACGCACGACCTGCTGGCGTTCATCACTCTACCCTTTCCTGAGAACCGAAGCCCAGACGAGAAGTACGGATGACACGTGGAGAGGGATCCGTTCACATCTGTGGGCCTCCTTTCGTGAGCCGGGGTGCTGGATGAGCTTCCTCGTCCTTTCACGGGTCACTTAGAGCAACGGCCATGCCAACCGCTGCCGCTACCGGTTGTGCGGTCAGGCAGCACCTCATAAGTCAATACGCAATGATGAGTTATGGACAGGCCGAATGCGCGCGGAGCGCTCGGTGGCCCAGAAGAAGGCTTAGGGGGCCGTTAGGAGAGCTTACTGGCGTCCTCGGGGACCGTTAGGGAAACTTACGCCCCGGGGCGCGCCCGTACCCTCAGTGCGTCTGAGAGGGTCGTTCCAGGCCATATCTGCTGATCTTCTCATAGAGGGTGGGGCGGGAGATGTGAAGAAGCTCCGCCGCACGCGTGATGTTCCAACCCGTCGTCCTCAACACCTTCAGAATATGCCGACGCTCCATCGTCTCAAGGGCAAGCTCCATGCCCGGTTGGGTCACGTGCGTAGGCTCGTCCGCGAGTTCGGGGAACACGTCGCCAATGCCAAGCTCCTCGCCCAGGCAGAGGGCGACCGCGGCGTCAACCCTCGACCGCAGCTCCCGCAGATTGCCGGGCCACGGATAGTCGAGCATCCGTGCAAGGCAGTCCTGCGCTATCCCCTTCACATTGCGTCCGTACTTCGCGTTCGCCTGCTCCACGAAGCGCTCGGCCAGGGGCTGAATGTCCTCGGCACGCGCCCTCAGCGGCGGGAGGGTGATTGGCAGGCGATTGAGCCGGTGAAGCAGGTCTTCGCGGAAGCGCCCCTCGGCCACGGCGGCCTTGAAGTCGGCATTCGTCGCCGCGATCAGCCGAATGTCGCACGCCGTATCCTTCTGCGCCCCCAGCCGGCGTATCCGCTTCGCCTCCACCGCCGTCAGTATCTTAGCCTGACAGCTCAGGCTCAGATTCCCGATCTCATCCAGGAACAGCGTCCCGCCGTGAGCTTGCTCGAAGTAGCCCTTCCGGTCCTCTGCCCCCGTGAACGCCCCCTTCACGCAACCGAAAAGCTCCGCCTCAAGCAGCGATTCCGGGATCGCCGCCACATTCACCGCCACGAACGCCTTCCCCGCCCTCGGGCTCCCATTATGAATCGCCTGCGCCAGCAGATTCTTCCCCGTCCCCGACTCCCCCAACACCAGCACATCAATCTCATGCCCCGCCACTAGCCTGGCTTTGTCAAGGCACTTCTTCACGGCCCGGTTCGTGCTCCATAGATCATCAAAAACGATCCGCCCCTCGCAGTAGAGGACGGACGGAGTGAGGGCGTCGATGTCCGCGCGCCTCGTCATCTTCCCTCCTTTGCGGCCCCCGCGCGCGGTGGTCCATCCTGAGAGCCTTCTTGCTTGAGTGCCGCAAGGACGTCTACGAGGGTTGGGGCCGGCGGCTTGAAGCCTTCGCTGCGGCCCTCGCTGAGGATGTTCCCGTCTGCATCGAGATATAGCACATACCCGCGCGTGGTCCAAACCTCGATCTGCCCATTCCTGTAGGACACCTTCTCGTACCCCGTTCCCTGCGGCATACATGCCTTGTACCACAGGGCCTTGGTATGTGCCAATGCCTTCGCGTTGTGCGGAGGGCACTGCCCCGCCACGTTGTCTGCTGTCACGCAGAAGAGCGCGTAAAACAGCTTACCGGAGCGACCACCCAGACTCGTCCCGTCCAGGTTATTGTTGGAGCCCCAGAACACGAGGCGGTCCGAGTCCCCTAGGCGAAGCACGTTGCCCAGCCCGCCCGGGTGCCAGAGATTGCGGAGGAGCTTGCCCTCCTCGCCCAGGATGCAAGCACGGGCGGGAAACCACTCCGCCAGCGCCGTGACCACAATCTCCTGTCCCGGCTCGGGAAGCAGGTCCGCAATCAGCATGTCGCTGACCACCATGGTTAACGGGCGGTTTGCGGTGTACGGAGACGTGGTGCCCGAACGGAACCGCCACAGTTCTCTCCCGCCTTCATCGAACATCACGACATCGCCAGCAACGGGAGCCGTCCCTTTCAGGCCGGCCACCACCCTGGCATGCCCATCCCTGGCTGTCATGAGCTTCACAGGGCCGATCTCTGTTCCCATATCCCGAATCCAGAGCTTTCGCCCCTTTGCGTCCAAAGCTTGTATGGCTGTCCCACCACTGATCTGGACCGCGGAAAGCGGACCTCCAAGTGAGCCCACCAGGAACCATACGAGGGCGATGATCACGAGCAGCGCCACAGCCGCAATACTCAGGATGCCTTTGTGCCGCTCCAGCCGTTTCCCCACAAGATAGGCCGCGGAGGCTGGACGCGCGGTGATCGGCTCCCCATTCGCGTAGCGGCGAAGGTCGTCGGCCAGTTCCTCCGCGGTGCTATAGCGGCGCTCCTGTTCCTTCCGCAAGCACTTGAGGCAGATCGTCTCGACGTCGCGCGGCAGGCCTTTGCTTATGCGCCGCGGCGGCGTCGGATCGTCCTCTACCACCATGCGCAACAACTTGACGCTACTATCGGCTTGGAAGGGTGGCCGACCCACGAGGAGCTCGTAGATGGTTGCTCCGAGGGAGTAGACGTCGCTCCGGGCGTCGGCTTCGGCCGAGCGGCCCTGGGCCTGCTCGGGGGACATGTAGGAGGGGGTGCCCATCGCGGCGTGGGACATCGAGAGGCCGAAGTCGGTCTGGAGGTCCTTGGCGAGGCCGAAGTCGGTGACGTGGGGCTCGCCGGCGGCGTCAACGAGGATGTTGCCAGGCTTGATGTCGCGGTGGATGATGCCCTGGGTGTGGGCGTGGTGGACGGCTCGGGCGACCTTCTCGATGAGTTCGAGGGATTGCTTGAGGGTGAGCTTGCCCTCCTTGATGAGCTTGCTCAGGGGCAAGCCGTCCACAAGCTCCATCGTGAAGAAGAACTGGCCGTCGTGGGTGTCGGCCTGGTAGACGGGGACGATGTTGGGATGGTGGAGCCTTGCGGCGGCCTGGGCCTCGAGCTGGAAGCGCTTGAGGAGTTCCTCGCTCACGACGGCGGTTGGCCGCATGACCTTGAGGGCTACGTGGCGGCGGAGGCTTTTCTGCCAGGCTTTGAAGACCTGTCCCATGCCCCCCTCGCCGATGAGGGCCTGAAGCTCGAAGTCCTCTCCGAATGGGCGGGGGAACACCGGTGCCGCCGTTGCGGCGCCAGGGGGAACGACTTCACCAGGGCCACCGACCTTAGTTTCCTCCAGGAGTTTGTCGAGCTGGTCCTGGGTGAGGATGCCCTGCTCGACGAGCACCTGGGGGTCTGAGGCGTCGAGGGAAGCTGATTCGACGAGGGCGCGGGCCTGCTCGCGCCGCTCGGGCGGCACGAGGCCGCGCTCGAGCGCGATGAGGCAGAACTCCAGGGCCTGGTTGCGGAGCGGGGACACGGCAGGACTGCCCTCTTGCGGCCCGGAACGTAGCCTGCCACTGACAGCCGACAGCATAGCGAAGCTGAGGCAGGCTGTCAACTGTACTATGGGTTGCGACTCCTGCCCCAGCTTTGGGCACGCCCTGCATTCCCTCCTCGTCGTCGTCGAGACTCTTTGCTTCCCCTGGCCCGGAGATCCGACGACGAGGACGACGACGACAACGACGACAACGACGATTGAAGAGTGGGAACGCCTCCGCGCTGGTTGATGCGCTTGCCGCAAGGCGCTATACTCCTCGTCCGGAGGGAGAGCGAGGGAGGGAACAGGAGGCAGTGCGATGGCGGACGAGGAGTTTGGCCGGCGGGACTTCGTGGGGAAGCTGGGCGTTGGCTCTCTCGCGGCAATGGCCGCAGGGGCGCTCGCAGCCGAGGCGCCGAAGAAGGAGTGGAAGCCGACGACCGACCGCAAGCTCCGCGTGGGCATCGTCGGCTACGGCGTGTGCTCCTTCGGCGCCCAGTTCGGCTTCCAGGACCACCCGAACGTCGAGATCGTGGCCGTCAGCGACCTGGTGCCCGAGCGCCGCGCCGGGCTCATGAAGGCCTGCCGATGCGAGAAGTCCTACGAATCCCTCGAGCTCCTCGTCAAGGACCCCAAGATCGAGGCGGTATTCACGGCCACGGACGCCCCCAGCCACGCCCGCCACTCGATGCTCGTCCTCAACAGCGGCAAGCACTCGATGACCGCCGTCCCTGCCGTCTGGGGCTCGGTCGAGGACGCCGCGAAGCTGGCCGAGACGGTGCAGAAGACCGGCCTGAAGTATATGATGGCCGAGACGAGCTGCTTCCACGACGACTGCTACGCGATGCGGCAGATATACAAGGCGGGCGGGTTCGGGCGCCTGGTCTACTCCGAGGGCGAATACTACCACTACTGCCCCACGCCGATCGGCTCGTTCAAGGGCTGGCGCGTCGGCCCCCCGCCCCTCTGGTATCCCACCCACTCCACCGCCTACTACATCGGCGTCACCGGCAAGCGCTACACCAGCGTCTCCTGCCTCGGCTTCAAGGCCGACTTCCCCGCCTTCAAGCCTGGCGCAAACAAGTACGACAACCCCTTCACCGACGAGATCGCCCTCTTCCAGACCAGCGAGGGCGGGGCCTCGCGCATGGGCATGTGGCTCTCAGTCTTCAGCCGCATCACCGAGACCGGGCGCGTCTTCGGCGAAAAGGGCTGGATGGACGCCATGAACTACCGCGGCTCGCTGCGTCCCCTGCCCGACCTCAAGCGTCCGCCGTTGCCCCCTGGCGTCCCCGCAGGCGGCCACGGCGGCTCCCACGGCCAACTGATGCACGAATTCGTCAGCGCCATCCTCGAAGACCGCCAGCCGATGATTGACGTCTACGAAGCCCTGGCCATGACCGTCCCTGGCATCATCGCCCACCAGTCCGCCCTGAAGGACGGCGAAACTCTGAAAATCCCGCAATTCGACCGGCCGAAGGCAGAGGGGAGATAGGGGGAGCCATAGTGACGTCTGGCGTGTCATTCTCTCGGCTCACCGTGCTGGGCCTCCTGGCGCTGTGCGCCTCTTGCGCCACAGCCGTGAGATGCCCCCGTGCTCGCCGGAGCGCTTGGCCGGCCTTCGAGCCGTTTGCGGACGTGGTATGCCGCGTGGAGGTGGAGGCGGCGAAGCTCATTCCTCAGAGGTTGGCCGACGGCGGCCCCGGGCCAGTCTTGGCAAAGGTCGTGCAGTCGAGCGAGCTACGGCCGTGGCTTGGCACGGGGGTGTTCCCCCGCTGGCCACCGTCCGAGTACGAGATCGCATGGCAGCGCTCGGCCAGCGCCGGCAAGGTACTCATGCTGACGGGCAATACCCGGCCCGGTCAGGACCGTCCACCGAAGGGGGCCACGCCATGTGCGCAGTTCGTTTTCCGCGTGCCCGAAGATGGCCGCTACTACCTGTTCATGAGGGGTGATTCATGGTGCTGCGGGTGCCAGAGCTTCGTCTGGCGGCTCGACGACGGCCCAGACCGCGAGCTGTCGTGGCCTCTCTGGGAAGGCTGGGGTCGGTATCGCGGCTGGAAGTGGCAGCCCCTGGCGGTACGCGACTCCGGGATCAGGAAGCAGGGTACGCCAGTGGGTGTCCCCACGCCCATCGAGCTGCGCGCCGGCGAGCACCACCTCGACATTGTGTGGGCGGCCCCGTTCTGCTATGGACTGGCGCTCGACGAGTTGGTTGTCGCGCGGCAGACAAAGTGCGCGCCTTAGTCGCGTCCACCGCGGTGCAATGCTATGGGCATGAACAAACTCGAGCACATTGAGATGACAGTCTTGAGAGAAGCCGATTGGGCGATCGAGGAAATTCGAGGCGCCCGACGCCAGATGTCGGCGGAGTGCGGCCACGACCCCGCGCGGCTGGTGGAGTTGCTTCAGCGGGCGAACCGCCGCTACGCGCCCCAGGTGCGCAAGTACGCAAAGCTGGCCAAGGCGCGCCGCGCCGCTCCCAAGACGAACGCCAGGGCGACTCCCCGGCCACAGAAGGGCTGAGGCGGGCCAACTCGCTGCCAAGCGAGCAACAGACCTGTTGCAGGAGTCCGTCGCGGCCATCCTCGAGGACCGCGAGCCGATGGTCAACGTCTACGAAGCCCTTGCCATGACCGTCCCCGGCATCATCGCCCACCAATCCGCCCTCAAGGACGGCGAGTCCCTGAGAATCCCGCAATTCGACGCGCCGAAGGCGTGAGAGGGAGCTAGACGTAGTCCGCGAGGAGGAGGACGCGGAGTTCGTTGACCTGCTTGAGGCGTTGGTCGTTGGAGATGAAGGTGTCGGAGCCGGCTCGGATGGCGGCAGCAACCTGGATGGCGTCCGCGGCGCGCAGGGCGCGGTACTTCGCACGAAGACGTCCGGCTTGCTCTGCAATGCCCGTGGTGATCTCGATGAGGTCCAGGTTCCGCGTGTGCGAGAGGAAGTCAAGGAACTTGCCGGCAAGCGCCTCGTTCCCCGCGGCGACGGGTTTGGGCAGGACCTCGGTAAGGGTGACGACCGACGTGAAGGCCCGAGCCTCCCCGGGGGAGAACCTGTGGACGACCTGGCGAGCGAGTGGGCCAAACTTCGGGTGGGCTTTCGATGTGGTAGATGACGACGGCGGTGTCAATGAAGAGCGAGCGGCACTGACTCAGATCATCTGCTAGGGACACTCGCGGTCCTCCCGCACGCGGTTCACGTAATCCTGGGCGTCCTCCCCTTCCCAGAGGCTCTTGCCGGCGCCGTACAGCTCATCCCAGTCCAAGTCGCGCTTCTCGCCCGCACCTGACTTTCGCAACTGGTCCATGATGTGCTTGACTAGCCGCAACTGCTCTTGGGCCGGAAGAGCAACGACCTCTCGTTCAAGCCTCGCCAAGCTGCCTGTGTCGCTCATGCCTGATCCTCAAAGCGCTGCTGCCGTTGCCCAGACCACATGAGTATAGCGCACCGGCGCGCCGGCTGCAACCCAGCTTCCCTCGTCTGGCTGGCCATGGGTGGTTGCGGCTGCTAGCCCGCATTTCTCACGAAATGCGGGAAATCCCAAGAGCCAAACGCCAAGCACCAAACAATCTCCAAGCCCGGAATGCTCAATGACCAAAGCAAGCCCCCAGGGTCGCGGGCAACACCACGTAGT
>Ga0194112_10003633_pt1 | contig 21426 bp, 13 predicted proteins | sample TA2MahC400mmetaG_FD_146191 | JGI IMG/M metagenome (GOLD analysis project Ga0194112, IMG submission 146191) | Freshwater microbial communities from Lake Tanganyika, Tanzania - TA2015016 Mahale Deep Cast 400m | ecosystem: Environmental > Aquatic > Freshwater > Lake | place: Tanzania: Lake... | reverse complement strand
GGGGGCGAAGGCGGGACTCGTGTCCGCGCCCCCTTCGGCAACGCCGCAGGCGGGGCGGGATCCCGCGCGATCCGGCCGGCCTGGTGCGCGTCGCACCCCCGCAACCGCAAGGGCTCCTGCGTCCACCAGCGACTCCGCGCCCCGCCGACCGAAAGGTGCCACGACCTCGAGGAAGATGCTTCTGCCCTGGTCGCGGGTTGAAGAAGCCCCGCGGCTGCCGTACAAACGGGAGCCCGACCCGGCGTCCGCCGCCGGAATCGGGCACAGGAGATGAAGACATGAGCCTCCGCCTTTCCCTCGTGATGGTGTTGGCGGCGCTGGCCGCTTCGGGCCACGCGGCGACGGCCCCGGGCGATGCGACCGCCGCCGGGACGGAGACGGGGGCCGCGCTGGCCCGGCGGATCCTTCAGGAGACCGGCGTGAAGGGAGGACTCGTCGCGGTGATCGGCTGCGACGATGCCGCCCTGCTCGCGGGGCTTCGGGCGGGCGACGCATGGGTCGTGCATGCGCTGGACACCGATCCCGCAAAGGTCGCCGCGGCGCGCGCGGAGATCGCGGGGCGGGGATCCTACGGGCCGGTGTCCGTCGACCGCCGGGCCGACCCCGCGCGCCTGCCGTATGCCGACAACCTGGTCAACCTGGTCGTCGCGGGCGACCCCGCCGTCGCGCCGATGCCGGAGATCCTTCGCGTCCTTGCCCCCGGGGGCGTCGCATGGGTCGGCGGGAAGCGGACGGTCAAGCCGCGGCCGGCGGACATCGACGAATGGACGCATTTCCTGCACGACGCCGGCAACAACGCGGTGGCCGCCGACGAGCGCGTCGGCCCGCCGAGGGTCATGCAGTGGATGGCCCCCCCGCTCTGGCTCCGCAGCCACGAGACGCCGTCCGGCTTCGAGGCGATGGTCTCCGGAGGGGGTCGCGTGTTCTACCTGCTCGACGAGGGCCTGGTCGGCATCACCGACCAGCGGCTTCCGGAGCGGTGGTCGCTCGTCTGCCGCGACGCGTTCAACGGGACGCTGCTGTGGAAGCGGCCGGTCGGGCCCTGGGGCTGGCCGGAGTGGGCGGCGGACCGGTTCGAGGGCAAGGACTGGACGACGATCACCGGCGGGCGGACGGTCGTGCCCGACGAGAACCACCGTCGCGTGGTCGTGCAGGGCGACCGGCTCTACGTCACCCTGGGCTACCGCGCCCCGCTGACCATCCTCGACGCCGCGACGGGGACGACCCTCGCCACGGTCGAAGGCACGGAACCCGTGCGGCAGATCGTCGCCGCGGACGGCGTCGTCCTCGCGTATTCCAAGACGGGCGACGACGCCCCGGCGAAGCGGAAGGGGAAGGCGCAGGCGGAGGATGGCGGCGGCGTGCTGACCGCGGTCGACGGGGCGAAGGGGGACGTGCTTTGGCGGAAGGAACTCGGCACGTTGCGCGGCCTCTCGCTGGTGATCGGGGGCGGCCGCGTGATCTACGACGCCGGCCCCGGTCTGGCGGCGGCGGACCTGAGGACCGGGCGCGATCTGTGGAAGGCGTCGGGGTCGGCCCGCGGCGTGCAGACCCTGGTCGTGAAGGACGGGGTCATCGTCCTGCGCGCCGGCAAGGGCGTCGAAGCGCTCGATGCGGCCACGGGGGGCCGGTTGTGGCGGAAGGAGACGGAGTTCGGCGAGGCGGTCTTCGGAACGGACCTCTTCGTCGTCGACGGGACCGTCTGGCCCGGCATGTTCCACGTCGAGAAGGACCGCTCGCCCGGCGGCCGCAAGAGCGCGCACGTCCTGGCCGTCGGATTCGATCTCCGCACCGGCGAGGAGCGGAAACGGATCTTCGCGCCCGACCTTCTGAGCCCCGAGCATCATCACCGCTGCTACCGCAACAAGGCGACGGACCGCTACCTCATCGCCTCGATGGAGGGCGCCGAATTCCTCGACCTCCGCGGCGCCGCGCACGTGCAGAACAACTTCGTGCGCGGGGCGTGCCGGATGGGGATGGTCCCGTGCAACGGCCTCCTGTACGTGCCGCCGGACCAGTGCTTCTGCCAGCCCGGCGCGAAGCAGCTCGGCTTCACGGCCCTCGCCTCCGCGGAGGCCGCCGCGGCCGTGACGCCGGTCCCGGATGCGCGGCGGATCGAAACGGGTCCCGCCTATGGCGCGGTGGCCGACGGATCGCCCGGGGACGGCGCGGCGGACTGGCCGACGTACCGGCGCGATGCCGCGCGCCATGGCGCCACGGCCGCGCCGGTGGGAACGGACGTGGCCGAACGCTGGCGCGCGAAGATCGGCGGACGCCTGACCCAGCCGGTGTGCGCGGGCGGTCGGGTCTATGCGGCCGCGGTCGACGCCCACACGCTGCACGCGTTCGACGCGGCGACCGGAGCGCCGGCGTGGACCTTCGTCGCCGGCGGCCGCATCGACTCGCCGCCCACCGTCAGCGGCGGGCGTGTGCTCTTCGGCAGCGCGGACGGCCGGGTCTACTGCCTTCGCGCAACGGACGGGGCCCTGGCCTGGAGCTTCCTCGCCGCGCCGGCGGACCGCCGGATCGGCAGCTTCGACCAGGTGGAGTCGGCGTGGCCGGTTCACGGCAGCGTGCTCGTCCACGACGGCGTCGCCTACGCGACGGCGGGGCGCTCGACCTACCTCGACGGCGGCATCCGCGTGTGGGGTCTCGACCCGGCCACCGGCCGCATCGTGCACCGCGCGACGCTGTCCGGCCCCTTCCCGGACGGCACGAACCTCGTGCGCGACGTCGCCTTCTACATCCGCGGCGCCAACTCCGACGTGCTCGTCGCCGAAGGCGGGTTCCTCTACATGCGCCACAAGCGGCTGACGGCGTCGCTTGAGGAGAAGGACTACCCCGACCTGTCGTCCAAGGGCGAGGCGGACGTCGGCCTGCACGTCTTCTCCACCGCCGGCCTGCTCGACGGATCGTGGTACAACCGCGCGTTCTGGATGTACGCGAAACGATGGCCCGGCTTCCAGCTCGCCATCCAGGCGCCGAAGAGCGGCCAGATCCTTGCGGTCGGCGAGACCGCCACCTACGCGGTGCAGCCGTTCGTCCGCCGGAACGTCCACAGCCCGATGTTCTTTCCCGGCAAGGACGGCTACCTGCTCTACGCGGACCGCAACGGCAACGAGCCGCAGATCGTCGGCGAGGAGGGCTCGCGGCCGCCCGTCGAATGGCTGCCGCAGTCGGCGTACGAGCGCGGCGGGGGCCGGGCCGTCGAGACGCTCGGGAACCCCGCCTTCGGCCTCGACAAGATGACCGGCTACACGCGCGCCGAGCCGCCCCTGTGGAAGACGTGGATCCCGGTGCGCATCCGGGCCCTCGTCAAGGCCGGCGACGCGCTCTTCGCCGCCGGTCCGCCGGACGAGTTCGACGAGAAGGACCCGTACGCGGCGTTCGAGGGACGCAAGGGCGCGAAACTCCTGACCTTCGCCGCGAAGGACGGGAAGCAGCTCGCCGAACTCGCCCTCGATGCCCCGCCGGTCTTCGACGGCCTCATCGCCGCCGCCGGCCGCCTGTATGTTTCGATGGAGGACGGCAGCCTGCGGTGTTTGGGGACGGGCGGGCCGTGAACGGGGAGGCAACCGCGGTGAGACGACGCGAACGGATCCTGGCGGGGTTCATCGCGCTGGCCTTGTGCCTGCAGGCCGGCGCCGCGACGGTGCAGGACGAGGCGGGGGCGCTTCTCGCGGCCTCCGGTGTCCAAGGGGGCCTGGTCGTGCAGCTCGGGTGCGGCGACGGGCGGCTTGCGGCCGCCCTGCGGGTGAACGAGCGGTACCTGGTCCATGCGCTGGACACCGACCCGGCCCGCGTGGCGGCGGCGCGGGAGACCCTCCTGGCCGCGGGCGGCTACGGCGCCGTGTCCGTCGACCGGTATGACGGGACGCATCTGCCCTACGTCGACAACCTCGTGAACCTGATCGTCTCCCCGCAGCCGGTCGGCGTGCCCCGCGCCGAGATCCTGCGCGTGCTCGCCCCGCTGGGGGTGGCGCTGCTCGGCGGCGAGAAGATCGTCAAGCCGTGGCCCGCGGACATCGACGGATGGCCCCAGTACCTCCACGGTCCGGACAACAACGCCGTCGCGGCGGACCGGGTCTGCGCCGAGCCGCGCTCCATTCAGTGGGTGGCGTCGCCGCGGTGGGGCCGGAGCCACGAGGAACTCGCCAGCATGAGCGCCGCGGTCTCCGCGAAGGGCCGGCTTTTCTTCATTGCGGACGAGGCCCCGCTGGCCTCGATCCGGTTCGAGGGCCAGTGGACGCTCGCCGCCCGCGATGCGTTCAACGGGACGCTGCTGTGGAAGCAGGCGATCCCCGACTGGTCGGACACGTTGCGCCACTTCCGCTCCGGCCCGGTCCACCTGCCGCGCCGGCTGGCGACCGATGGGGAGCGCGTCTTCGTCACGCTCGGCCTCTCCGCGCCCGTCAGCGCCCTCGACGCGGCGACGGGCCGGCTGCTGCGGGTCTACGAGGGCACCGGGCGGACCGAGGAGATCGTGCTGGACGGCGGGATCCTGTACCTCGTGGTCGGCACCTCGGAGGTCCGTCGCGAGGGCGGGGGGCTGTTCGATCGCGGGGAGCCGCCGCCGAGCGGCTTCCGGTTCATCGCCGCGGTCGAGGCGGATACCGGCCGGATGCTCTGGCGGCACGACGGCGACGGCGCCGACTTCGTCATGCCGCTGTCGCTGGCGGTGAAGGACGGCGGCGTGTTCTTCCTGGGCACGGACAGCGCCGTCCGCCTCGACGCGCGAACGGGCCGGGAAGTGTGGCGGACCCCGCGGACGACCCTCACCCGGCGCATGTCCTTCTCGGCCCCGACGGTCGTCGCCGCCGGCGGCGTGCTGCTGTGCGCCGACCGGGTCGCCTCCGCCGCGTCGCCCGCGACCCACGGCATCGACTGGGGCATCAACGGGTGGAACGAGGCCGGGTTCGACCGGAGCGGGAAGAGCGTGCTGCGCGCGTACGCGGCCGACACCGGGCGCGAGCTCTGGTCGGCCGACTGCAGCGAGGGCTACAACTCTCCCGTGGACCTCTTCGTCGTGGGCGACACGGCATGGGTCGGCTCCAACTTCAAGGGCTACGATCTCCGGACGGGGGAGCTGAAGCAGGCGCTCGAATGGAAGGGCGCGCCGGTGGCCATGGCGCATCACCGCTGCTACCGGAACAAGGCGACCGAACGGAACATCTACACCGGGCGCTCCGGGATCGAGGTCGTCAGCCTGGACCGGGGATGGCTCGGCAACAACAGCTGGATCCGCGGCACCTGCCAGTACGGGATCCTGCCGTGCAACGGGCTGCTCTACGCCCCGCCCAACGCGTGCGCCTGCTTCTCGCGCGTGAAACTCGAGGGCTTCTTCGCCGCGGCGCCGCAGCGCGGGCCGGTCGCGCGGATGACGTTCGACGAGGCCCCCGCGCTCGAGAAGGGGCCGGCCTACGCGGAGATGGCGGAGGCGGATTCCGTCGCGCCGGACCCGGCGGACTGGCCGGCGTACCGTCGCGACGCGGCCCGCAGCGGGGCCGCGACCGCCTCCGTGTCGCCGTCGCCCTCCCCCCGCTGGACCGCCGCGATCGGCGGGCGGCTCACGCAGCCGGTGATCGCCGGCGGCCGGGTCTGCGTCGCGTCGATCGACGCGCACACGGTGTACGCGCTGAACGCCGCGGACGGGAAGGCGCAGTGGCACTTCACCGCCGGCGGACGGATTGACAGCGCGCCCGCGTTGTACCGGGGCCGGGTCCTCTTCGGGGCCGCGGACGGCTGGGTCTACTGCCTGCGCGCCTCCGACGGCCGGCTCGCCTGGCGGTTTCGCGCGGCGCCCAGGGACCGTCGCGCCGCCGCCTATGACCAGCTCGAATCGGCCTGGCCCGTGCACGGCGCCGTCCTCGTGCAGAACGACGCCGTCTACGCCACGGCGGGCCGCTCGACGTACCTCGACGGGGGCCTCGCGTTCTACCGGATCGATCCGGCGACGGGGAAGGCGTTGTCGCATCAGGTCGTTTCCCTGCTGGATCCCGAGACCGGCCGCCAGACCGGCAAGGAAGGGGCGAGAGGCTTCGACATGGAAGGCACGACGACCGACCTGCTCAGCGGCGACGGCGAGTCCGTCTTCCTGAAGCATTGCCGCTTCGATCTCGAGCTGAACCAGGTGACCGAGGCGAAACCGCACCTCTTCTCCATCATGGGCTTCCTCGGCGAGGAGTGGTTTGTCCGTTCGTACTGGCTGATCGGCGACGAGGTCGGCGCCGGCTGGGGCGGATGGGCGCGCGCGGCCGCAAAGGTCCCGTTCGGTCGCATCCTGTGCTTCAACGAGACCGACGCGTTCGGCTACGGACGCGTGACGATCAGCGGCGGACCGACCGGCCATCGGGCGGACGCCTACCATCTGTTCCGGATGCCCCGGCCGTCGGAGACGCCGGCGGTCGCCGCCCCCGATTCCACCGAGGGCCGTCGCAAAGCGCGGACGAAGACGGCGGCGAGTCCATCGGCCCGATCGTCGAAACCGGAGGCAACCTGGAGCGACAAGGCCTCGTTGATCGTTCGCGCCATGGTTCTGACTCCCGACCAGATTGTCGTTGCAGGTCCGCCCGATGTGGCACGGAAGGATCCGCAGGTGCTGGCATTCGAGAATCCCGACGAAGCGCTCGCGGGGTTCCGCGGGGAGAAGGGCGTCCGGCTGCGCGTGGTGTCCGTGTCGGACGGGAAGACGGTGTCCGAATGCGACCTTCCGTCGATGCCCGTCTTCGACGGCATGTCCGCCGCCGGCGGGCGGCTCTACCTTTCCACCCGGGATGGCCGGGTGCTTTGTTACGGCGACCGCTGATTCGAACGGTGCGCCGTGCGGCCTGTGGATGCTCCCTCGCACCGCTCCGACCGCCGCCCCGCGCGGGGCAGGGGGGACTCGAACCGGCCATGCGGCATTGATCGCACACCGCCGCTGCCGTACAAACCCGGCGGGACACCATGAACGCGAAGATGAAATGCCGCTCGCTTGTCGCCGCCGCGCTCGGGATGGCGGCCGTCGCCGGGAACGCCGCGCCGTCACCCGGCAAGGCGGCCGCGGCCCTGGCCCCGGCCGATGCGGCGGCCCGTGCCCGGACGGCGCGGGCGCTGGGCGGGGCGCGCGACGCGCGGGCGGTGCCGGCGCTGACGGCCGCGCTGAAGGACCCGGACGTCAACGTCCGCTTCCACGCCGCCTGGGCGCTGGGCGAGATCAGGGATCCGGCCGCCGCGACCGCGTTGCTCGGCGCGCTTGCGGACCCCGAGTGGGTCGTGCGCGACCAGGCCGCCTGGGCGCTGCGGGAATTGCGGGATCCGGCGCTCGCCGGGGCGCTCGTGAAGGCGCTGGCTGTGCCCGGGGCGGATGTGCCGCACATCGCGTGGATCCTGCGGGAGACCGCGCGCGACGCCGCGCCCTCGCTGCTCGCGCCGCTGTCCGCCGCCCCGGAGGCGGCCGTCCGCCTGCAGGCCGTGCAGGCGCTCGGCATGCTGAACGGCTCCCAGGCGGTCGAGACGGTCCGCGGAGTTCTCGCGCGCGAGAAGGACACCGCGGTGCGCGCCGCGGCCGAGGCGATCCTTCCGCCCCCGCCGCCGCCTGTCGCCCCGGCCGCGCACTGGAGCTTCGACGATGGCGGGACGACGACCGCGCGCGACGCGACCGGCCGAGGAAACGATGGCCAGATCCGCGGCTGCGAGGTCGTCGAGGGCCGGGTGGGGAAGGCGCTGCGGTTCGGGAAGGGGCGCTACGTCGAATTGGGCAAGCCGTCCGCGTTCTCGATGGGCGGCCAGCCGGTCACCGTCATGGCCTGGATCCGGGCCGAGGGATCGAACGGCGTCGTCGTCGCCCGCGGCGGGGCGGCCTGCGGCTTCTCGCTCCACCTCAAGGATGGCGCGCCGCGCTTCGGCATCCGGCGCGCCCAGGAAGAAGCGCCCGTTCTCGCCACGGGTTCCGCGCCCGTGGGCGACGGCTGGACCCACCTCGCGGGCGTCGTGCGGGACGACCGGCTGGAGCTCTTCGTGAACGGGGCGAAGGTCGCGGAGACGAAGTCGCCGGGCTTCATCCCGGGCAACGGCGGGCAGGGCATGGAGATCGGCTTCGACGTCTCGAACAGTCCCTGCGAGATCACGGACCCCTTCGAGGGCCTGATCGACGAGGTGAAGGTGTTTCACGCGGCGTTGCCGGCCGCCGAGATCGCCGCGCAGGCCGGCGGGAGGATGCCATGACGATCCGGGTCGGAGGGTGGGTTCCGGCCGTCCTGCTCGCGCTGGGCCTTCAGGCCGGCCGCGGCGATGCGGCGGGGCCCTCGGCGGCGGAGATGGTGAAATGGAGCGGTGCGGCGGGGGGCGTGTGCTCGGTGGTTGGCTCGCCGAACGCGGCCCTCGCCGTCGATCTCGCGGCGCAGGGTCCGTTCGTCGTGCATTGCCTCGCGGCCGATGCGCCATCCCGCGACGCGCTCCGTGCGGAGATCCGGGCGAAGGGACTTTGCGGCACCGTCTCGGCGGAGACGCTCGCGGACGGCCGGCTGCCGTACGTCGCCAACCTCGTCAACCTGCTCGTGATCGATGCCAGAAGCGAACATCGAACATCCAACAGCCAACAACCAACATCCAACAACCCACGGCCGGTAGACAACCGACCCACCGCCACACCTCCACACATCCCCACCGCCCCACCGCCACACGTCCCCACCGCCACACCCCCACACATCCCCACTGCCACACCGCCACACGGCCCCACCTCCACACAGCCATACAGCCACACCGCCACACCGCCATACCGCCACACCGCCACACCTCCCCACGCCCTCACGCCCTCGCCGGACGAGGCCTTGCGCGTTGTCGCTCCTCTCGGGGCGGTCTGGATCGCCGCGGGGTCGCGCGAGGCCGCGGAGCCGCTGGCGGAGCGGCTTCGGGCGCTGGGTGCGGCGGATGTCGGGATCGTCGAGGCGGGCGGCGTCTGGGTCCGCGCGCGCAAGGCATGGCCGGAGGATATCGACGAATGGACGCACTACCTTCACGGCGCCGACGGCAACCCCGTCGCGCGCGACCGCGTCGTCGGCCCGCCCGTCCGCTACCAGTGGGTCGCCGGCCCCCTGTGGCAGCGTTCGCACGAGACGGACTCGAGCATCAGCACGCTCGTCACCGCGCAGGGGCGGCTCTTCTACATCGTCGACGAGGCCCCCAATAGTCTCGAGGGCGATCACGGGCTTCCCGACCAGTGGTTTCTCGCCGCGCGCGACGCCTTCAACGGCGTGGACCTGTGGAAGGTGCCGATCCGCCGCTGGGGCTGGCGCGAATGGCGCGGCCACTGGTTCAGCCCGCGGCCGAGCGACATCCCCCTCAACATCCAGAAGCGGCTCGTCGTCGCCGCCGACCGCGTCTACGTCACGCTCGGCTACACCGCGCCGGTCTCCGAGCTCGACGCCCGCACGGGCGCGATCCTGCAGACCTACGCGGGCACGGAACGGACCGGCGAGATCCTGGCCGCCGGGGGCCGGCTGATCCTCGCGCTCGGCCTCGAACGCCAGGCGGGCGGGCGCGTCGCGGCGGTCGACGCGGCCTCCGGGCGGCGGCTGTGGACCTCCGCCAAGGCCTACCGCGGCAGCATCACGGACTACATCAAGTGGAAAGAGTCCGGCGGCGGGACGGATCCGGTGCCGCTCGACCCGGCGCTGAATCTCTCGACGGACGGGAGGACCGTGGCGCTGATCGACGGCGACGCGCTGGTCGCGCTCGACGCGGGCAGCGGCGCCGAGCGGTGGCGCGCGGCCTTCCCGATGGACCCGGCCGATGCGAACGCCGGCGGCCAGAGCGCGTCGAGCAACCTGTGGAACGGGACGATGATCGTCACCGACGGCGTCGTGCTGCACGCAAGCCCCAACAGCCTGGCCGCGTTCGACGCCGCCACCGGCCGCGTCCTCTGGCGGCAGCCGAAGAAGTACATCGGCCACCTGTGGTACGAGTGGAAGGACGTGTTCGTCATCGACGGCCTGGTCTGGACCTGGACCCCGGATCTGAAGAAGGAGGCCCTCGCGGGGGGCGGGAAGCGAAACGAATCCTCGGTCTTCCCGGACGAAGCCCACGGCTACGACCTGCGGACCGGCGAACGGAAGAAGAGCGTGCCGCTCGGGACGCTGTTCAAGGCCAACCACCATCACCGCTGCTACCGCAACAAGGCGACGGAGCGCTACATCCTTGCCAGCCGCCGCGGCACCGAGTTCGTGAACCTCGAGGGCGGACCGCACTCGGTGAACAACTGGGTCCGCGGCACCTGCCACGTCGGCATGATGCCCGCCAACGGCCTGCACTACGCGCCGCCGCACCCGTGCCAGTGCTACATCGAGGAGAAGCTGACGGGCATGAACGCCCTCGCAGCCGCGGAGCCGGCGCGGGCGCCCCCGGCCGCCCCTGGGCCCGTCGTCGAGCGCGGCCCGGCCTTCGGCGCCTGCGACGGACCCGCGGCGGACGGGGAGGACTGGCCGACGTTCCGGTCCGACGCCACGCGCTCCGGCGCCTCGTCGACCCGTCTCGACGCGTCGATCCGCGAGGCGTGGCGCGTCACGCCGGGCCGGCGGGTCTCGGCGCCCGTCGCCGCGGGCGGGCGGGTGTTCGTGTCGCTGATCGACGAACACCGGGTGGCGTGTCTCGACGCGAAGGACGGCCGCACGCTGTGGACGTTCGCCGCCGGCGCGCGAATCGACTCGCCGCCGACGGTCGAGAAGGGGGCCGTCCTGTTCGGTTCCTCCGACGGATGGATCTACTGCGTGCGCGCGGCCGACGGGGCGCTCGCCTGGCGGTTCCGCGCGGCGCCGGAGGAACGCCGCATCGGCGCCTTCGGCCAGCTCGAGTCGCCGTGGCCGGTCAGCGGCAGCGTGCTCGTGCGCGCGGGTCTCGCCTACGCCGTCGCGGGGCGGTCGTCGCACCTCGACGGCGGACTGCGGATCGTGGCGGTCGACGCGGCCACCGGCGAACTGCGCCACGAGCGCCGGCTGGAGGGGCCGGAGGTCGATGTCTCGGAGATGGCGCAGAACCTCGGGTTGCCGCAGGGGGCGCTGGCGGACATCCTCGTCGCCGTCGACGACCGGATCGCGATGAGGTCGGAGATCTTCAGCCCGGCGCTCGAACCCGTGGGCGGGAAGCCCGAGGTCGAGGCCCCGGCCGGCTACCTCGACGACACCTACTTCAAGCGCACGCCGTGGACGGCCGGCGGCGAGCACGCCCGGCTGCTCGTCCGGGACCGCACGTCCGCCTACTACGTGCGCATGTTCGACTCGCTCAAGGGGCTCGATCCGACGGTCTTCTTCACGCCCGGCGCCAAGGGATACCTCCTGTTCGCCAGGAACCTGGAGGGCGGGAAGAACTCGTGGATGGAGCGCGTGCCGGTGCGCATCCGCGCGATGGCCCTGGCGAAGGGGAGCCTGGTCGTCGCGGGGCCGCCGGACGTCGTCGACCCGAAGGACCCGCTCGGCGCGTTCGAGGGACGCAAGGGCGGGCGGCTGATCGTGGCGGACTCCCTCTCGGGCGCGAAGCGGATGGAGACGCAGCTTCCGTCGCCGCCGGTGTTCAACGGGATCGCCCTGGCGCGCGGGTGCGTTCTCCTCGCAACCGAGGACGGCGCCGTGACCTGCTTCGCCGGTCGCTGATACGCCTACCCTTCGACGACCCGGCCGTCTTCGATGCGGAGCCGGATCGTCGCCAGCCGGTCGGCATCCTCGCGGTTGTGCGTCACGTGCAGCGCCGTGACGCCTTCCGCCCGCCGGGCGGCGTCGAGCACGCCGTACATCTCGCCCCGCGTGGCCTCGTCGAGGGCGCTGAGCGGTTCGTCGAGGCAGAGGATCCGCGGTCGGAACGAAAGGGCGCGGCCGAGGGCGACGCGTTGCACCTCACCCCCGCTGAGGCCGCGCGGGCGGCGGTCGAGAAGCTGCGCGAGGCCGAGAAGCCCGGCGAGTTCGGCGACGCGCGCGTCGATCTCCGCGCGCGGGCGGTCGCGGATGGCCAGCGGGAAGGCGAGGTGTCCGCGCACGGTCATCGTCGGAAAGAGGGCGCCGTCCTGCGGCACGTAGCCGATGCCGCGCGCCGCCGGCTTCCAGCGCGTCACGTCGCGCCCGTCGAGACGGATCGTCCCCGCCGCCGCCGCGCGCAGGCCGCAGAGCGCCTCCAGCAGCGTCGTCTTGCCGGACCCCGTGCGGCCCATCAGCACGGCGTAGGCGCCCTGCGGCACGCGGAAGGAGACGTCGCGGAGCTCGAAGCCGCCGGCGCGCACCGCGAGATGGTCCACGGCGATCATCTCACAGCACCCCTTCCGACGATGTGCCGAGGCCGAAGACGCGGGCGATCGCCAGCACCGCCAGGGCCGCGACGATCATGACCAGCGAGACCGCCGCCGCGGCCTCGATGTTGCCGACGCTGAGCTCGAGGAAGACCGTGGTCGGCAGCACCTCCGTCCGCAGGCGCGTCGCGCCCGCGAAGACGAGGATCGGGCCGAACTCGCCGAGCGCGCGCGCCCACGAGAGCGTGGCCGCCGTCAGGATGCCCCGGCGCGCCTCCGGCAGGACGACCTGCCAGAAGGCCTGGGCGCGGCTGCATCCGAGCGTCAGCGCGACCTGTTCGGCGCGCGGGCTGATCTGCTCGAACGTGACGAGCATCGTGCGGACCGCGAAGGCGCAGGCCACGACGAACTGGGCGAGGACCACCGCGCCGACCGTGTAGGTCACCGGCACGACGCGCTGCAGGGCCCGGCCGGGGGGCGTCTGGAACAGGATCAGCAGGCTGATGCCCAGCACGAGCGGGGGGAGGACGATCGGCACGTCGAGGATCGCGTTGACGAGCCGGCGGCCGGGGAAGCGGTGGCGCGCCAGCAGGTAGCCGGTCGGAACGGCGACCCACAGCGAGAGCAGGGCGGTCAGCGTGCAGGAAAGCAGGCTCAGCCGCATCGCGAAGCGGATCTCCGGGCTCGCGAGGGCCTTCGCGATGTGCGACGGCGTGGTGAACGAGGCGTCGGCCACGACCAGCGCCACGATCAGGACCACGTACGCGCCGCCGAGGATCGCCAGGCCCGTGTAGAAGGGCCAGTCGGGCCGGTTGCGCGGGATCCCGCGGGCGCCGTCGCTGGAGGGGGCGGCGCTCACTTCTCCGCCGGGCCCCGGTAGCGCCAGCCGAACCCGGCCTTCTCGAAGCGTTCGCGGCCCGTGCCGGAGACCATCGCGTCGAGCAGCCGCCGCACCATCTGGGCGTGGGGCGTGTCCTTTCCGACGGCGAAGGGCTGGGTCATGGTGGCCATGGGATGGTCGATCGGGAGGGCGTCGAGCGTGTCGCTGACCTGCCTGTAGTTCGTGCGGCACGCGAGGATGGCATCGAGCGAGCCGGTGCGGAGCTGGTTCACGAGGAAGTCGCCGGTGGGCGACTCGACGGCCAGGTTCGCCGCGATCGCGTCGTAGAGGCCCATCGCCACGAGCATCCTCCACGCGACGTTGCCCATCGCGGACTTGTCGTGGTGCGGCAGGCCGACGCGCACGCCCGGCTTCGCGAGGTCGGCGGGTGTCGCGATGCCCTTCGGATTGCCCTTCTGGACGATGATCATGAGGCTGTTGTCCACGACGTCCGCCGGGGGCCCGTAGAGGTCGGCGACGCTGTCCATGAACGTGGTGTCGCACGCGAGATAGGCGTCCGGCCGCTCCCCGGCGCGCATCTGAGCGCAGAGGATGCCGCAGCCGTTGTAGACGGTGGTGATGCGGCAGCCCTCGCGCGCCTCGAACTCCTTGAGCGTCGCCTCGACGCCGGGGCGCAGCATCGAGCCGCTGAAGAGGCTGATCTCGGGGGCGAGAACCCAGGCGTCGCCGGGAAGCGCCTCGTAGCCGCTCGCGGCGAAGATCCCCGCTCCGCGGTCGCGCGCGGCGAGGAAACGCAGGAAGCGCAACGCCACCGTGGGGCGCCGGGACGATTTCAGCACGGCGGCGTGGAGCGTCTCGGCGGCGTCGTCGAACGCGGGCACCCGCACGACGTCGAGGTCGGGATACTGGGCGGCGAGCGCATCCCAGACGATTCCCGCGTCCACCGCGCCGAGCTTCACGTCGTTGGCGACGTCGTTCACCGTCGGCTTGAAGACGGCGATGCGCGCCTCCAGGGCCGTCCACCGGCCCGAGGCCTGCAGCAGCGCGCGGACGGAGCGCCCCACGGAGGCCGCCTCGGGATTGGCGAACGAAACGCGGACGCCGTCGCGTCCGAGGTCCTCGATCGCGCGGATGCCCTTCGGATTGCCCTTCGCGACCAGGATCACGGGGCGCTGGCGCGCAAGGGGGACGACCTCGGCCAGCACGCCGAAGCCCCGGCCCGCCTCGATGTAGCTCGCGTCCGCGGGAACATAGACGTCCCCCGCCTCCGCCACCCGCAGGTTGCCCAGCAGCGTGCCCGAGCCGCCGTACTGCAGTTGGACGCGCTCGCCGGTCTCGCGCTCGAAGTCGCGGGCGGCGGCCTCGACCGGGACCTTGATCCCCGCGGCGCAGAAGACGAGCAGCGGGTTCGTTGCGTCCGTGGACGGCCCGCGCGCCGGTCCGCGGTCGCGCAGGAGGGCGACGAGGACCGCGATCGCCGCCAGGGAGGCCAGGGTGACCACCCAGGCATTCCGCGCGGCGCCCGTGCTCCCCTGCGTGCGTTGTGCGTTCATCTCGATGCGCTTCCCCGGAGGCGGACAGGATAGCAGGACGAACGGCATGCGGCGCGGATTATTGCTCCGCGAGGCGGCCGTCCCGCATCGCCACGACGCGCCCGGCGCGCGCGGCGGCCCCGGCGTCGTGCGTGACGAGCAGCACCGCGCCCCCGTCGCGGGCGAAGGCCGCGAGATGGTCGAGCACGATGCGGCCGTTGTCCGGATCGAGGTTGCCGGTGGGTTCGTCCGCCAGCAGCAGCCTCGGCCGGTTCAGCAGCGCGCGGGCCAGGGCGGTGCGCTGGCGCTCGCCGACGCTGAGCGCGGCCGGCACGTGACGGAGCCGGCCGGACAGGCCGAGGCGCTCCGCAAGCTCGACCGCGCGTCCGCGCGCGTCCGCGGGAGGCGCGCCGGCCAGCGAGGGCACGAGGATGTTGTCGAGGACGTCCAGGTAGGGGACGAGGTGGAACTGCTGGAAGACGAAGCCGATGCCGGCAGCGCGCAGGGCGGAGCGCGGCCCGGGCGGCATCGCGTAGGGATCCGCGCCGCCGAAACGCACGGTGCCGCGATCGGGACGGAGCAGCGCGCCGGCGGCGAGGAGGAGGGTCGTCTTCCCGCAGCCGCTCGGGCCGCGGACGGCGACGAACTCGCCCGCTTCCAGGTGCAGCGTGACGCCGTCGAGCGCGCGCACGGGGCCGCCGGGTCCCGCGTGCGTCCGGCCGAGATCCTGGAGTTCGAGCAGCGCCACGTCAGGACTCCCTCAGGATGTCGGCCGGATCCTGCTGCGCGGCGGCCAGCGCGGGCAGCCAGCTCGCGAAGACGGAGAGCAGGGGCGCCGCCGCGACCGCCCAGGCGAGCCAGCGCCCGTCGATACCGGTCCGGACGCCGCTGCCGGTCGCGCCGCCCGAGGCCGCGGCGAAGGCCAGCGCCGCGGCGATGCCGAGCGCCGCGCCGGCGAACCCGACGGCCGCCGCCCGGCCGAGGAAGACGAGGAGGATCTGGCGCGTGGACAGGCCGACGGCCCGGTAGATGCCGATCTCGGCGCGGCGCTCGCGGACGTTGGCGAGGGCGAGGAGGCCGATCCAGACCGCGCAGACCGCGGCCACCGCGGGCACGAGGATCGCGGCCATCGTCTCCCGCGCGTTGCGCAGCCGGTCGCGCTGCGCCTTCTCCGCCGCGATCGCGGCGGCGGCCTCCTCCGCGGCCCGGCGCCGGGCCTCGGCGCGCGCGATGGCCTGGGAGGCGAACTCGATGACCTGCGTGTCGGGCAGGATCTTGAGGATCTCCGCGCGGATCAGGCTCAGCCGGTCCGCCGCGCAGGTGCAGTCGAGCGCCAGGATCGCGTTGATGAGGCCGGGCTTGTCGAGCATCGCCTGCGCCTCGCCGAGATCGATCCACAGCGTGATGTCGTCCTTGGTTCCGCGCTCGGGGTTCAGCCGGGCGACGGTGAACGTGCGGCCGAGGATCTGCAGCGGGTCGCCGGCCTTGAGGCCGAGGCCGGAATGCAGTTCGTGGCCGACGACGACGGTGCCGGGCGTGACCGCGTCGAGGATCGGCTTCTGCTTCGCGCTGTGAAGGTAGACCTCGCCGCGGACGCCCATCAGAATGACCGTGCGCTGCCGTTCGGGCCACTTGATCTTCTGCTGGAGGCTCGGGAGGACGTGGTTGATCGTGGCCACGCGGCTCTCGGCCAGACGCGTCGCGTAGGCCTCGGGCATGAAGCGCGTGGCGTAGTCGTCCGCGTAGAGGTCCGCCAGGTCCTGGTCCTTCGGAAGGATCAGCACGTTGAAGCCCATCGCGACGGTCAGCTTGCGGACATCGTCCTCGTACGCCTCCATCTTGGCCTGCGTCTCGGCCTCCTTGGCGGCGACGAGCCGGGTCGTTTCCAGATCGTGGCGTCGCAGGACGGTCATCGCGGCGATCGAGCAGGCGGCCGCCGCCGCCACCGAGACGACGCCGACGAGGAAGCCGGTCCGGCGGTGCCGGATCTCGCGAAGGACGATCCGCGTCAGCGTCACGACGGAGGTCTCCGGCGCATCAGCCACAGCGTGCCGGCGGCGAGGGCGGCCAGGCCGGCGGCCCCGACGGCGAGGAGGTTGCGGCGGAGCGGGGACCGTTCCGCATCGGGCCGGGCGTCCGGAGCCGGGGCCGGGGCGGCCCGGAGGGCCGGCCCCGCGGCCGGGGTGGCGGATGGCTTCGCGGCCTGCTCGGCGAGGCCGGAGAGGCTGACCAGGGGGGGGAGGGCGGGTTCCTCGACGACACGCTCCTCGATCAGGGCGTCCCAGTCCGCCGCCATCAGGAGATCATGGCCCGGGTTCATCGACTTCACCTCGCACGAGCAGGCGCCGGTCAGGAACACGGCGACCTCGTCCAGCGTGCCGTCGTCCAGCCCGTCCCCCGGCAGCTTGCACAGTACGCGACCGCGGCCGAAGACGGGCAGGATCACCGGGTCGCTCGTCTCCCGCAGCGTCGGGAACAGGTGGAAGATCTGGGCGAGGAGGAAGCGCTCGGCGGGATCGCTGCGCGAGAGGCGCAAGGTCGAGAAGGCGATGGTCAGGGATTCGTTGACCCGGGTTCGCGGGTCGGAGGGATCCATCTCCGGGATCTCGAGGTCCGCGGCGATCCGCTTCGACTCCTTCGCCAGCCGCGCGGCGACGGCATCGTCCGCCTTCGCGTCGCCGCCCTCGAGCAGAAGCCAGACCGCCGAGTCGCCGCCGAGAAGACGTTTGCGCAGGTCCCGGCGCGCCGGGGAATCGAGCAGGGGGCGGATGCCGTCCGCGGCGGGCGGGCCGCGCCAGACGACGCCCGCGGCGCCGGGCTCGACGGGATCCTGGAGCACGAGGCATGGCAGTTCGGTCTCCGGGATGCCGCCCGGCACGTCGCGATAGGGCGAGGGCTTCGGGTCGGCGAGATCGACGCGGCGGACGGCGACATTGGCGAAGCCGTCCGACGCCGTCTGTTCCAGCGCCTCCACCACGGCCGCGGCGTCCGCCGCCAGCGGCCCGCGGTGAAGGAGGGTCAGGAGGTAGCGGTCCGCCGGCCATCGCTCCAGCGCGTAGCGGAAGACCGGCACGTTGCACGCGTGCGACGGCAGGGCGGCCATCCCGAGGATGGCGGTCGCGAGGGCCAGAAGTCGCGTGCTTCGCATGGTGTCTCCGTCCGGCGTGCGCCGGTGCGCCCGTATGTTCGCCCCGGTCCGCGCCGAACGCAAGGGCCGCTACGCCGAAACGAGAACCAGGTTGGCGTACGGGGTCGTGTCGCCGGTCCGGACCAGGCCGATGGCGGCCGGGATGCGCCGCTTGAACTCGACGTGCGGCTCGAAGGCGACCGGGATGCCCGCGAGGGCGGCGTCGAAGGACTTCCGCGTGCGGGCCGTGTTGTGCGCCCGGAACTCCTCCGCCATGAAGGCCTGGCCGATGACGAAGTTCGGACGGACCGCGGCCAGGACCTGCAGGACCGTCGGGATGTCGTCGACGAGCGAGAGGTCGACCGTCTCGACCTGCGGCCAGAACGGGAACCCGCGGTCGGCGATCACGAGCGTGTTCGTGTGCCGCACGCGGCTCAGCAGCGAGTTGACCGCGGGATTCAGGATTCCGTGTTTCAGCATGCCGGCTCCTTGTGACGAGCGCCATCGTACCGTCGCGGCGGAGGGGGGACAAGGCCGCGGTCCAGGGCAGACGCATCTTCCTCGAGGTCGCGGCGCCTTTCGGTCGGCGGGGCGCGGAGTCGCGGGTGGACGCAGGAGCCCTTGCGGTTGCGGGGGTGCGACGCGCACCAGGCCGGCCGGATCGCGCGGGATCCCGCCCCGCCTGCGGCGTTGCCGAAGGGGGCGCGGACACGAGTCCAGCGCCCCCTTCGTCGCCTTGCATCCGGGGCGGTCTGCCGCGTTCCCGGCCGGGCCCCTCGCGGGCTCGGGGCCACCCGGTGCGCGCCGCGGCATCGCCTTCGCCTTGATTCAAGGATCGTTCGGCTGGGATCTCCCTTTCCCGGCGATGGAAGGGGAATCCTGAGGATCCCGCGCACACGGCCCGGTTTCGACAGGAACAAGATGCGTCTGCCCTGGTTGTGGTATGCTCGAACGCGTCGGGGCCGGACGGCCCGGCCCGGCGCGAGGGACCCGGATCATGAACGCTTCGAGGATTGCGTGGGGTGTGGCGGTGGCGATGGGCGCGGCGGTGTCGGTCCAGGCCGCCGGCGACGCATGGCGGACGGACTTCGACGCGGCGAAGGAGGCTGCGGCGAAGGCGGGCCGCCATCTGCTGGTCGACTTCAGCGGGTCGGACTGGTGCGGCTGGTGCATCCGGCTCGACGACGAGGTGTTCAGCAAGCCGGAGTTCGTCGCGGGCGCGACGAACGACTTCGTGCTCTGCATCCTCGACTTCCCCCAGAAGCCCGAGAACCGCGCGAAGATCCCCGAGGCGGTGCAGAAGCGGAACCAGGAGCTGATGAAGCAGCACGGCGTCCGCGGGTTTCCGACGGTCCTTCTCTTCGACGACAAGGGGGCGTTGTACAGCCGCACGGGCTACCGCGAGGGAGGCCCGGCGCCCTACCTGGCGCACCTGGCCGACCTCAAGAAGGGGAAGGTGATCGGCGACGAGCTCTTCGCGAAGGCCCGCCAGCCGGGCCTGGCCGGCGCGGACAAGGCCCGCGCGCTCGACGCCGCCCTGGCCGCGGTGCCGGAGTCTATGCTGGCCGACCACGTGGCGGACATGGAGGAGGTCGTCCGCATCGACGCCGACGGCGCGATGGGCCTGAAGGCGAAGCACCTCAAGCGGCTGTTGCTCGAGAAGGCCCGCGTCGCCCGGCGCGCGCGCGACATGGCCGGCGCCATCAAGCTCTACGAGCAGGTCGTGTCCGAGACGAAGCCCACCGGCGAGGAACTGCAGGACCTCCTGATGGAGAAGTCGTCCATGCACTACGCCTCGGAAGACAAGGAAGCCGCGAAGAAGGCGATGGACGAGGCTCTTGCCGCCGCGCCCGACAGCAAGAACGCCGAGCGCATCCGGACCCTGCGCGCCAAGATCTTCCCCGACGCGCCCGCGAAGCCCTGACGCCGGAAGCTCTCAGGCCCTCAGGTCGAGCCGGCGCGACGGCTCCCGGCCGACCCCTTCGATCTCCAGGGTGCCGCCGCGCATCGTGACGATGGCGTACGCCGTCGTGTCGGCCGTCTCCACCATCCCGCGGAACGTGACGCAGGGGACGCCCTCGAACTCGCCGAACCCGCCCTTGTGATTGTGGCCGGCGAACCACGCGACGATCTCGCGCCGCCGCGCGAGCAGGGCGCGGACCCCGGCGTCGTTGTAGAGGTTGTGGGCGTCGCCGTCGGGCCAGAGGGGATAGTGGCAGGCGCAGACGACCCGCTCGCCGGCCTTCGCCGCCGCGTCGCACTCGCGCTCCATCCACGCGAGCTGCTCCGCGCCGATGCCGCCGCCCCACGGCACGGCCTGCTTCAGCCCTTTCGCCTTGAGGGCCGCGACCCGCTCCTCCGCCGCGCGCCGGGCATCGCTTCCGGCGGGATGCGGCACGGGGCCGAGTTCGGTGCCGTCGAGCATCAGGAACCGGACGCCGCCGCGGGTGAACGCATAGTGCCGGTCCTTCAAGCCGAGCCGGGAGGGCACCTTCGCCTTCAGCGCATCGTCGACCTCGAAGTCATGGTTGCCGAGAAGGTGATGGACGGGCGTCCCGATCGCCCCGAAGGCGCTCAGCGCGGCGTCGAACGAGGCGAAGTCGCGCTCGATCGTGTCGCCCAGGTTAAGCACGCAGGCGACGCCGCGGCGGTTGAACGCCTCCGCGGCTGCGCGGATCTTCGCGGGCGAGTTCCGGTAGAACCGCGTACCCTTGGGCTCCAGGTCCGCGTATTGCGCGTCCGCAATCACCCCGAACACCAGCGGCGCCTCCTCGCCCCGCGCGCCCGCCGCCAGCGACACCGCCGCTGCGCTTCCCATGAACTGCCTCCGCGTGAGGTTTAGAACGGGTGTTGGCTTCATGATCACAGTCTACCGCCTTGCGCGCGACGTTGCATGGTCCGGCGGGGGTGCCATCCCGGACTCGTAAACCTCCCACAGCGCCTCGCGTTCCGCCCGCGGGATCGCGTGCCAGCGGATGCCGCGGATCGCACCCTCGAGTCCGGCCAGCATGCTTCGACACGGCGGATCCTCCGGCCGGACCGCTGCAATGCGCCTCGCCGCCTTCACGGCGCCGGCCCGCCTCAACGCCGCCGGCGTGCGGATCCCCGCCTTCGCGAGCAGTCCCGCCACCTCGCTCCCGATGTTGGGCAGCTCCGTCAGTGGCGCTGTCGTCCGCGTTGCCGTCACGGTTCGCGTCCCTTCCCGGACGGCACGGAGGCCGTCCCTCCCGTCGTCCGGTGGAGGGCCGGGCTCCGTCCCGGCCGCTCCGGCGATCGCGCGCCACCTGCCGCCGCCAACCTCGCCGCCCCCGTCGCGGCTTCCTCGCGGCCCGGGGAGAGGACGAGCGGGAGGCCGAATTCCTCGCGGACCATCGCTTGGAGCAGGGGGACGCGGCGCAGGGCGTTGCCGCTGCCGACGACGCGCCGCCGGCCGCGCAGCGCCGCCGCGGGCAGCATGCCGTGCAGGTTCCGAACGATGCCGCGGGCCAGCCCGCGCGCCACGGCGCCGAGGCGGAGGTTGTCCATCGTGAGCCCCAGCATCCGGCCCGTCAGCGCCGGATCGTGCCGCTCGCCGAGGAAATGCGGATGCACCTCGATCTCGTCGCGCGAGGCCACGCCGAGGTCGTTCAGCATCGCGAACACCCGGTCGCGGGAGGGCGCCTTCACGCCGAGGTCG
>Ga0194112_10003631_pt1 | contig 21429 bp, 20 predicted proteins | sample TA2MahC400mmetaG_FD_146191 | JGI IMG/M metagenome (GOLD analysis project Ga0194112, IMG submission 146191) | Freshwater microbial communities from Lake Tanganyika, Tanzania - TA2015016 Mahale Deep Cast 400m | ecosystem: Environmental > Aquatic > Freshwater > Lake | place: Tanzania: Lake... | reverse complement strand
CCACATATCGCTTGTTCATGCCGATCCTCCCCGGTATCCTGACCCCCGTGTGAGAATCGGCTATTCACACAAACTAACAACATCAAAAGACGACGGGTACTAGCCGGCCCACGGCACGGCCCGGGGCCGTGCCCAGGGTGGCCGTGCCAGGGCGGCCGCGCCAGGGTGGCCGTGCCAAGGTGGCCGTGCCAAGGTGGTCCCGAGAACCTCCTTCAATCCGTCGTAGCCTCACCCCATGTTGGCCCTACCTGAAGTGTCGGTGTGTCCTCCGTTGTCGCAGCGCGAACCAGAGCCGCGACCGTAAGGGAGCGGTGTCCTTGGCCTGCGATCGGCACGGTACCGCTCTCTTGTGGTCGCGGCTCTGATAAGGCGCTGCCCGTGCGCGGCGAGCGTGCGGGGGGCTTGACTTTTCGCACTAGATGACCCCCTGTGCAGCCGGGCGCTTGACTGGACACCTGGAGTGCGAGACTCGCCGAGATTTCTGTTGACACGCGACTGCCTGCGGGGTAGATTACAGTTGATCAGGCCACCATGAGGTTCCTTAGGGGTGAGGCGCCCGATGGCTGGTTACCATCACGCCGAGATCGCGGGACTCGCCAAGCAGTTGGCCTACGCGCCTGCGAAGGTCAGGCTGGAGCAGGTCAACCGGGCGGAGAGGCTGGCCTGCATCCTGGAAGCCTCGAAGACCTACCCTTACGAGTTCGTCTGCTATCAAGTGACCGGCTACCGGCCGCGCGGCAAACTTGGCGAGAACCTCAGGGGCAAGACCGTCCGCGAGGACCTCGTTCGCATGGTGGAGGACGTCTCGGCCAGCCTGCGGCTGAGGCGCGAGGACGTGGGTGAACCGGTGCTTAGCATAGGCGAGGCACGCAAGCGGCTGAACGTCTCGGAGAAGACGATCCAGCGCTGGCGGAAGGCGGGGCTGGTGTCGCGCAAGTTCATCGGCGGCGACGGGCGGTTGCGGGTGGGGTTCCTGGAGTCGAGCCTGGACCGCTTTGTGACCCGCAACCACGACCGGGTGGAGGCGGGGGCCAACTTCTGCCGCCTGATGCCCGAGGAACGCCGCGAGATCATCCGCCGCGCTCGCCGCCTCAGCCTCTTCTGCCACTGCTGCCTCTTCGAGGTCTCCAAGCGCATCGCCCGCAAACTCGGCCGCGCGGTCGAGACCGTCCGGCAGACCATCAAGGACTACGACCGCGAGCACCCCGACGCCCGCCTCTTCCCGGACACGGGCGAGCCGCTTCAGGACCACGACCGGCGGCTGATTTACGAGGCGTACCAGCGCGGCGTGAGCGTCCATGCCCTGGCCAAGCGCTTCTGCCGCACGCGCTCCAGCATCTACCGCATCGTTACGGAGGAGCGGGCGAAGGAACTCCTGCGCGAGCCCATCCAGTACATGCGCAGCCCGGAGTTCGACCGGCCCGACGCGGACCAGCGAATCCTGGGCGATGCCGCCGCCGAGGGCGCCCTGGAGCCGCGTGAAAAACGGGGACCCACGCCGCCCAAGGGCCTCCCCATCTACCTCAAGACCCTGTACAAGACGCCGCTGCTGACGAAGGACCAGGAACAGGCGCTCTTCCGCCGGTACAATTACCTGAAGTTCAAGGCCGCCCGGATTCAGGCCCGCGTCCAAGACAGCCGCGCGCCGCTGGTAGAGGACATCGAGGAGATTGAGCGGCTGATGGACGGGGCCAACCGCGTCAAGAACCGCATCATCCAGGCGAACCTGCGGCTGGTGGTGAACATCGCCAAGCGGCACGTGGGTCCGCAGACCAACTTCTTCGAACTCATCTCGGACGGCAACATGAGCCTCATGCGTGCGGTCGATAAGTTCGACTACACGAGGGGCTTTAAGTTCTCGACGTACGCCTCGTGGGCCATCATGAAGAACTTCGCCCGCAGCGTCCCGCAGGAAGGCGTCCGCCGCGACCGCTTCATGACCGGCCGCGACGAACTTCTCGAAATGAGCCGCGACCTCAGGTTCGAGGGCGAAGAGGCCTACAGGGAACCCGACCTCTCCGTCCGCCAGAACATCGAGAAGGTGCTGGACCAGTTGGAGACGCGCGAACGCGAGATCGTGATGCGCCGCTTCGGCCTCGGCGACATGCCTGCCCAGACCCTCGAAGAAGTGGGGCGGCACTACGGCGTCACGAAGGAGCGCATCCGCCAGATAGAAACGCGGGCCTTGAACAAACTCCGCGCCCTCCTGAGCCCGGAAGCCCTGGAAGAAGTCCTCAGTTAGTCCTGTGGCGCGTTTCCCTGCCCGAAGAGACTTGACACCATACGCCAGCGGCGTATACTGCCGGCATGAGGTTCATCGAGACCGCGATCTTCACAAGGGAGGTCAGGCGCCTGCTGCCGGATGAGGGGTACCGCCGGCTGCAAACGGCGCTCGTGCTCAGGACGGATGCCGGAGGTCGGATCCCAGGGGGGCCTCCGCAACGTGCGATGGAACCTGCCGGGCGCGGGCAAACGGGGGTCGCTGCGGGTGATCTACTACTGGGACCCGCCCGATACAATCTTCATGCTTTTGCCTTATAAGAAATCTGAACAGGACGATCTGGCGCCCGAGCAACTCAGGCGGCTCCGGGCGATGGTCAAAGAGTGGCGGAAATGAAAGACAGGGACTTTGAGAACCTGTTGGCCAGCATTCGGGAGGCCGGAGAAATCAAGGCCGGGCGCCGTAGGCCCAGCCGCGCGTGGACAATCAAGCCTCTGGACATTAAGCGGGTCCGCCGCAGGCTAAGGGTGTCGCAGGGCGAGTTCGCCATGATGATCGGGGTGAGCTCTCGCACGCTTCAGAACTGGGAGCAGGGTCGGCGGCAACCAGAAGGCCCCGCCAGGGCCCTGCTGCGCGTTGCGGCGCGCAACCCCAAGGCGGTCCTCGCCGCGCTGCATCAGAACTAGCCGCACGCGAGAACCGGGGCACGCCCCGGCCTACATATCTGGTTGCCTCTCTGCGTACTTCGCGGTGAAATGAACCGGCGCGAAGCGGCTGCGGCGGCGCGTTACTCTTCCAGCAAGTGCCCCAGTTTGCGTCGCTTGGTGTCCAGGTAGCGCTGGTTCACGGGGTTCGGTTCGATGACCAGCGGCACGCGCTCGACGATCGAGAGGTCGAAGCCCGCCAGGGCCACGATCTTGCGCGGGTTGTTGGTCATCAGGCGAACCTTGCGGATGCCCAGGTCCACCATTATCTGCGCGCCGATGCCGTAGTCCCTGAGGTCCGGCCGGAACCCCAGGCGCTCGTTCGCCTCAACCGTGTCCAGGCCCTCTTCCTGCTGGAGTTTGTATGCGCGGATCTTGTTGGAGAGGCCGATGCCGCGCCCCTCCTGGCGCATGTAGATTACCGCCCCGCGCCCTTCCCGGGCCACCTGCTCCAGGGCCTTGTGCAGTTGCGCCCCGCAGTCGCACGCGAGGCTGCCGAACACGTCGCCCGTGAGGCACTCCGAGTGGATGCGCACCAGGACCGGCTCGTCCTGGACGGGCGCCCTGCCGTCGGGGCCGGCCACGCCTATGCCGCCAAGCGTGAGCGCGATCTGCGGGAACGCATCGACGAAACTTTCATATACATGAATATCAAACGTGGCCAGGCGCGTGGGCAACTTCGCCTGCGCCACCCGCCGGATGAGCCGCTCCTTACGGTGCCGGAACTCGATGACCTGCGCCACGGAGCACATCCTGAGGCCGTGCTCGCGGCAGAACCCGGCGAGGTCCGGCAGGCGCGCCATCGTGCCGTCGGGCTTCATGATCTCGCAGATGACGCCCGCCGCCTTAAGGCCCGCCAGCCGCGCAAGGTCCACTGCCCCCTCCGTCTGCCCGGCCCGCACCAGGACGCCCCCTTCGCGGGCGCGGATGGGGAAGACGTGCCCCGGCCGCGCGAGGTCCTGCGGCTTGGTGCCCTCCGCGATGGCCAGCAGTACGGTCCGCGCCCGGTCGGCCGCGCTGATGCCCGTTGTGATGCCCGTCCGCGCGTCGACCGACACCGTGAAGGCCGTGCCGAACGCCGCGGTGTTCTCCGGCGTCTGCGGCGCCAGGCCCAGGCGCTCGACGTACTCCGATGCCAGCGGCAGGCACACCAGGCCCCGGCCGTGGGCCGCCATGAAGTTGATGATGTCGGCGGTGACCTTCTCGGCGGCGCACACCAGGTCGCCCTCGTTCTCGCGCTGCTCGTCGTCCACCAGGACGATCATGCGGCCGGCCTTGAGGTCCTCAAGAATCTCCGGTATGGGGCTGAACGGGTTCTCCATGGCTCTCACATGGTAACCTTGCGCGCGGCTCAAATCAAGCCTTGCCGATGGCGCGCCCCGCGCCATGTCGCCGCCCCGCTGGTATCTCGCCCCGCGCGGCCGAATCACGCGGCTCTGCCGGGCAATTGCCGCTTGGCGGACAGGCGGGGCCGCCGTACAATGGACGCGCGCGAGGCGCATGCTTTCGCAAGCGAAAGCATGGCACCTGTGCCTCGATGCGGCGGATGGGAGGTGAGCGGCCATGAGGCAGTTGGCAGCCGTGGCGGCCGTAATGATGATAACGATCGGCGCAGGATGGGCTGCGGCGGCCGTCCTGGCGGGGGAGGCGGCGGCGCCCGCGCAGGACAAGTCGCCCGCTGCGCCTGTCGCCAAGCCTGTCGGCGGGATCCCGGACAACCGTCCGCCCGCGCCTATCGCCAAGCCCGTCGGGGCCGAGCCCGAAAAGCAGCCGCCCGCGCCCATCGCAAAGCCGGTCGGCCCCGTGCCGGCCAAGCCGCCCCCGGCGCCCCCTGCGAAGCCTGCCGGGGCCGAGCCGGCCAAGCCGTCGGCCCCGGGCGCCGTAACGCCCCCGCCGCCGGTTCCGGACGTCGAGATTCCGCCCATCCCGGAGGTGGGCGACGACCCCTTCAAGCCCGGCCCCGGGCCGGTGCGCAAGAAGAAGGCCGACGTTATCGACGAGGGCAAACGTCTCTTTGATCGCGAGGGCCGCCTGGAGGTGGACCCCCTGGGCCGGCCGCTCTTCATCTTCGACGGCGGCGAGAAGCCCATGCCCGTCCTGGAGAACGCCGTCCGCGAGATGCTCGAGGCCGCCACCGACCACGGCAAACGCAAGGCCCGCTGGCGCATCTCGGGCATCGTAACCGTGTACGAGGGCAGGAACTTCATCCTCATCACGCGGGCGACGCGCATCCTGCCGGAAGAGGAAAATCTCTAGTTATCTGTCATTCGTCATTTGTCATTGGTCATTTGTAACGGCGCTGAACAGCGGCGGCGGACCGATGGAACTCCTGTTCCCCTGGGCGCTGGCGGGCCTCGTTCTCGTCCCGGCGATTTTCCTCTGGGGCCTCCTGGCGCCGCGCGGCCGGCCGCTGGTCGTCGGGTCGCTCATGCTCTGGCGGCGCGTGCTGGGCGGGGGCGCAGCCGGCAGGCCGTCGGCCAAGGTCCGCCTGCGCGACCCGCTCCTGTGGCTCGACGCTGCGGCCGTCCTGCTCGTCGTCCTTGCCTGCGCGCGGCCGGCCCTTCGCACGGAGGAACCGTCGCAGCACGCCGTTCTGCTGGTCATCGACCGCACCGCCAGCATGGCGATTGACGCGGGCGACGGCCCGCGCTGGCGCCGCGCCCGCGAGATGACCGACCAACTCCTCAGGCGCGCCGGCAACATGGCGCTGCGCCTCGTGGAGGTCCCGCTGGAGGACGGCGCGATCGGGGGTTGCGATGACATGTACCCCGGGGAGGAAGCCTGGTGGACGCCCGTCCCGTCGGCCCTCGACGTCTGGCCCTTTGCGGTCGCCCAGGCGGCGGCCTATCGGCACATTCCCGTTATCGTCGTGACGGACATTGCGCCTGCGGAGAGCCTGCCCGCGAACGTTTTCGTCCTAGCCACGGGGGGGCAGTCGCGCAATGTCGGCCTCACGCGGGCTGCCAGCAGGGTTGAAGCCGGCGGCCCGTGGCTTCTCGTCGCGGCCAGGGCCGACGCCGCCGCGCCCGGGCGGTGCGCGGTTACCGCCGGAGGGGCGACGTTCCTTGAAGAGAAACCGGCCTTTGTCTCGCCCGGGCGAACCGCGGAAGCCGTTCTGCCGATGCGCGGCTCGCAGCCGCCCCAGGTCGCGGTGGAACTTCGCGACGCGGCAGGGCAGCCGGTTGCTGACGGTTTCCGCTGGGACAACGCGGCGTACCTGGCGCTTGAGCCTGCGGCGGGCGTGCGAGTGCTCCTGGTTGGGCAGGCCGAGGCGGCGCTTCGCCGCGCGCTGGCGGCCCGCGAGGATGTCGAGGTGGTAGAGGCGGGGGCCGAGGCGGCGGCCGTGCCGGAAGGGACGGACCTCGTCGTCGCCTACGCTGTGCTGCCGCCCGCCGACTGGGCCGGGCCGACGGCGCTCGTCCTGCCGCCGCAGGCGGTCGGGCCGGTGCGGCCTGGCGACGGGCAGGCCCCCGCGGAGTGGCGCGTCGTCGCGGGCCATCCGCTGGCCGCGGCGCTCTACCTTGAGCCGCCGCGACTTGCGCCCGTACGGCTGTACGGGCTGGATGCGTCCGCTCAACTCCTGCTCGGCACGCCTGATGTGCCCCTCGTGGTCACGTGGGAGACGGAGGCCGGCGGCGGGTTTCTCGGCCCCGGCAAGGTGAGACATATGGCGGTCCTTCTCAGTTTCGATGACCAGGCCACCGACTGGCCGCGGCGGGCGGGGTTCCCCGTGTTCTGGTCGCGCGCCGTGGAGTGGCTCGCGCCGGGGGAGACGCGGCGGGCGCAGTACAAGTCGTACCGCCCGTTTGAGCCGATGCCGGGCGGAGGCCTGGCCGCGGCCGCGCCGGGCTTCCACCGCGACGCGGCCGGCCGAACGTATGGCGTGAGTTTCATCGGCACGGACGAGGGGTTCCAGGCGGGGCCGGGCCGCGACGACTCGGCGGCGGCGCTGGAGGCCATCCGCCGGGCGATGGAAGCCCGCCGCCGCGCGGCACATCACGACCTCTGGCCGTGGCTGGCTGCGGCAGCGCTGACGGTAGTGGCCGCACGCGCCTGGGTGGCGCGCTGATGCGCGCAAGCGCGCAAGCGTTCGCGCTGGTCGAGCCGCCGCTGCAAGGCGGCGGGCATTCTTGCGCGCGGCGGCCCTGCGCCTGCGCGCTGCCTTCCGCGCAGCGCCGTCGCGTGGTACACTGGCGCCGTTTCGAGGGGCGTTTACCTGCCGCGAGGGCATCGCGTGCAGCCGATGAAGATGGAGCCCGTGCTGGTCGAGCGCATCTGGGGCGGCCGGAGGCTGGCGGAACTCTTCGGCAAGCCCCTGGCGCCCGGCGTGCGCGTGGGCGAGTCGTGGGAACTGTCGGACCATCCGCACGGCCGCAGCCGCGTGGCCGATGGGCCGCTCGCCGGCCGCACGCTGCGCGAGGTCCTGGAGCGGCACGGGCCGGCGGTGCTCGGGCCGGAGGGGCTTGCGCGCGGCTGGGGCGAGCGGTTCGGCCTGCTCATCAAGTTCATCGACGCTGCCGACCGGCTGAGCGTGCAAGTCCACCCGGACGACGCCTGTGCGGCCGCCCTCGCCCCGGGCGAGCGCGGCAAGACAGAGTGCTGGGTGGTTGTCCGCGCCGAGCCGGGCGCGTGGCTGATTCACGGCCTTGTGCCGGGCGTCACGCGCGAGGCGCTGGCGGCCGCCATTGCGGAACGTCCCGCCGGGAAGGCGGGCCGGCTGGAGGAACTCCTTGCGCGGCGGCCCGTGCGTGCGGGCGACTTCATCTGGGTCCCCGCAGGCACGGTGCACGCCATCGGCCCGGGCCTCGTGCTGGCCGAGATCCAGCAGAGTTCCGATCTGACGTACCGCGTGTTTGACTGGAACCGGAGGGGAGAGGATGGCGCGCCCCGCTCGCTGCACGTGCGTGAGGCGCTTCAGGTCATCCGCTTTTCGGGCGACGGCCCGCCGCCGGGTGGTCGCGGCAAGACGGTGGATGAGCCGGGCCTCACGGTGGAGCACCTGGCCGATTGCACGGCGTTCGGCCTCAGCCGCGTGTGTTTGGCAGGCCGGTCGTGGGCCGGCCGGACGGGTGGCGAGTGCGCCGCCGCGGTTGTTCTGGACGGGGCAGGGCGGCTGGCGAGCGGAAGCGCGGCGATGCCGGTCCGCGCCGGCGACACTGTGCTTGTGCCGGCGGAGTGCGGCCAGTACGTGCTCGAGGCGTCCGAGCCGCTGACGGTCCTTGTTGCCGCCCCGCCCGGCAAGGCGCCGGTGCGTTAGGTCAACACTTTTTTCGAGCCCGCCGCGGAAGCGGCGGGATGCTTCTCATGAGCGCCGAACGGCTACAAAAGATCCTCGCGCGTGCGGGCGTAGGTTCCCGCCGCGCGTGCGAGGAAATCATTGTCGCCGGCCGCGTAAGCGTGGACGGCCGGGTGGTCACCGAACTGGGGTCGAAGGCCGACCCGCTTGTGCAGGACATCTGGCTCGACGGGCAGCGTCTGCGTGCCGCGCGGCCGGAATACTGGCTACTCAACAAGCCGAAGGGCGTCGTGTGCACGAACTTCGACCCGGCCGGCCGGCCGCGGCCGATGGACCTGATGCAGCCGTACACGCAATCGCGTCTGTTCCCGGTGGGGCGGCTGGACAGCGACTCGCGGGGCCTTCTGCTGATGACAAACGACGGCCTGCTGGCCAACCGCCTCACGCACCCGCGCTACGAGGTGCCGAAGACGTACGTGGCCATCGTGGCGGGCGACGTGACGAAGGACGACATGCGGCGGCTGCGCCGGGGCATCTGGCTGGCCGAGGGGCGCACGCGCCCGGCGCAGGTGCGGCTCGTCCGGCATAGCCGGCAGCGCTCGATGCTCGAGGTGACCCTGCGCGAGGGCCGCAACCGCCAGGCCCGCCGCATGCTGGCCCGCCTCTCGCACAACGTGCGGGACCTCATCCGCATCCGCATGGGCCGGCTGACCTTGAGCGGCGTCGGCGTGGGCCGCGCTCGACGCCTGATGCCGGAAGAGGTAGAATACCTTAAGAAGTTGCCCGACACGCCGCCTGAGCCGCCGCCGCAGCGTCCTTCGCGCCGCGGTGAGGCGCCGCGCGACGCGCCGCGCCGGGGGCCGAAGATTGAGGGCGCTCGGCCCTTCGGCGCGCCGGCGCTTATTCGCGAGCCGTCGAGCCGCGATCGTAAGGTCGCGGGCACGCAACCCGGCGGCGAACGCGCGGCGGTGCGCGAAGATGCCCGCGGATTTACGCCTGCGGCTCGAAGAGGCACCGCGCCGCGAGCGGATGCCCGCGGGCCCATGCCCGCGGCTCGAAGGGGGCGCAAACCGTACCGCGAGAAACGGAGCCGTTTCCAGCATGACTCAGATGGAGTTGGCCAGGCAGGGAGAGGTGACCGAGGCCGTCCGGACCGTGGCCGAGGCCGAGGGCCTCGACGCCCAGACCGTCCGCCGCCGCGTGGCCGACGGCCTTATCGCCATCCCCCTGGGCAATAAGCGCGGCCCCCGCCGCGTGATGGGCGTGGGGCAGGGCCTCCGCGTCAAGGTGAACGCGAACCTCGGCACGAGCCCCGACTACGCCGACGTTGCGGCGGAAGTGGAGAAACTCCGCGCCGCCGAGGAGGCCGGGGCCGACGCCGTAATGGACCTCTCCACGGGCGGCGACCTGCGCGACGTACGCCGCCGCATCATGGAGGCCGCCACCGTGGCCGTCGGCTCGGTGCCCATTTACGAGGCGGCGGCCGGGGCGGCCCGGGCGCGCGGCCGCATCGACGCCATGACCGCCGAGGACATATTCGCGGCCGTCCGCCGACACGGCCAGGACGGCGTGGACTTCGTCACCGTGCACTGCGGCGTGACGCGGCAAATCGTGGAGTGCGAGGCCCTGGGGCGGCGCTTGTGCGGCATCGTCAGCCGCGGCGGCACGTTCCTGGCGCACTGGATCCGCCGTAACCGCCAGGAGAACCCGCTCCTTGAGCGGTTCGACGAACTCCTGGACATCGCGCGGGAGTTCGACCTTACGCTCTCGCTGGGCGACGGCCTGCGCCCCGGCGCCATCGCCGACGCCATGGACGGCCCGCAGGTGGAGGAACTGCTGGTGCTGGCCGGTCTTGCGCGGCGGGCGTTGGCGGCGGGCGTCCAGGTAATCATCGAGGGCCCCGGTCACGTGCCCATGGACCAGGTGCAGGCCCAGGTGCGGCTCCAGAAGGATCTCACGGGGGGCCTGCCGTTCTACGTCCTGGGGCCGATCGTCACCGACATTGCACCTGGATATGACCATATCACGAGCGCCATCGGCGGCGCCGTGGCGGCGTGGGCCGGGGCCGACTTCCTCTGCTACGTCACGCCAACCGAACACCTGGGGCTGCCCCGCCCGCAGGACGTGCGCGAAGGGGTCATGGCGGCCCGCATCGCGGCCCACGCGGCCGACGTGGCCCGCGGCCGGGCCGACGCACGCGAGTGGGACCGACGCCTGAGCCTCGCACGCAGCCGCCGCGACTGGGAAGGACAGGCCGCCGGCGCAATCGACCCGGAGCGGGCCCGGCAACTGCGCGCCGAGCGCCGGAGCGGCCGCGACGACGTCTGCTCCATGTGCGGCGAGTACTGCGTGTTCAAGGTCCGAAATGGAGACGGGCAGCCGGAAGGGGGCAAGTGATGCGCTGGACGGCGGCGTGGGTGCTGGCGGCCGCGCTGCTGGCGGCGGCCCTGGCGCCGGGCTGCGGCGGCAAAGACGAGTCGCCCGCCGGGCCGGCCGACGCCCGCCCGCCCGCGAAGAGTGAACCGGAAGGGTCGGTCCTTTTCCGGTTCGACCGCTTCGCATCGGCGACGCTGGTGGACGGCGGCGAGGTGACGCTCGGATCGCTCGAAGGCCGCGTGGTGCTGCTGGACCTTTTCGGCACGTGGTGCCCGCCGTGCCGGCGCTCCACGCCCGTCCTGGTGAGCCTGTACCAGCGGTTCCACGAGCGGGGCCTGGAGGTCGTGGGCCTGGCGTACGAGCGCACGGCGGACCCCGCCGGGGCGCGCGAGGCGGTCAAGGGGTTCCGCGAGGAGTTCCGGATACCGTACACGCTGGCCCTCGGGCCCGACGTTGTGTGGCAGGAACTCCAGGCCAAGGCGCAGGCCGAAGGCGCCGTGCCGACGCTGCTCCTGGTGGACCGCCAGGGAGTTGTTCGACATATGTTCCAGGGCCTGAGGCCCGGCGAGGAGGCCGTCCTGGCCGAGCGGATCGAGAAACTCCTGGCGGAGCCGGCGGCGCCCGGGCCGCCGTAGGGCGCCGCCGGCCATCGGCCGCCACGGCGATGTGGCACGGCCGGCTTGTCCGGCCGTGGAGGAAGGCGATGCGGACCGGCTACGGCCGGACAAGCCGGCCGTGCCACTCCGCCTGCGAAATGGCCTTAAGGCAGGTCCGGTTGCCTGCGGGCCGCGATGAGGGCGCGGAGGGACTTCGCGATGGAAGACGAGGTGCGGTACCATATGCTCCGGCCGGCGCAGGCGGTGGCCCGCCGGAAGGCATGCCCGGTTGTCTATGTGCCCATCGGTACGATCGAGTGGCACGGCGAGCACAACCCCCTGGGGGCCGACACGCTCCAGGCCGAGGGCCTGGCTGTGCTGTGCGCCCGGCGGGGCGGGGGCCTCGTTTTTCCGCCGCTCTACTTCGGCGAGAACCGCTCGGAGGGCCTGATGGAATCGTGCGCGGCCGACCGCGAGGCCATTGCGCGGCGGATGGACCTGCCGCCCGAGAACTTCGCCCCCGACCGCATGCCGTTTTCCGTCACGGAGCAGACGCTGAACTATAACCGCCTCCTCCTGCACGTCCTGGCCGAGGCCGACACGCTGGGCTTCCGGGTGGGCGTGCTGGTGGCGGGGCATTACCCGCTGCTTGACCACGCGCAGGCGGCGGTGCTCCAGTTCAACCGGCGCGGGCGGACCGCGCACGGCGGCGGGATGCTCGCCTGGGCCTGCGGCGAGTGGGTCTTGCTCGCGCGCCGAGGATACCCGCAGGCGGGGGACCACGCGGCCGGGTGGGAGACGTCGCACCTGCTGGCCCTTCACCCGGAGAGGGTGGACCTCTCGCTGCTGCCGCCGAAGGGCGAGCGCCCGGTGGGCGTGGGCGGGGCGATGCCGCCGCAGGACGCCACGGCCGAGTTCGGCCGCCAGACGCTCGACGCCGCCGCCGAGGTGATTATCCGCGAAGTCCGCCACCGGTTGGAGCACCCGGAACTGTATCGCCTGCACGGCTGCGCGCTGCTGGAGGGTCTCTGGCAGTTGCCGCCGCCCGCGTGAAGCAGAAGGGGGAAGCCATGCGCATCCTGTGCGTCTGCGCCGTACTGCTCGGGGCCGCCGTGCCGTGCCGAATTGTGCCTGCGGGCGAGGGAGCCGGGCCCGGCGCGGCCCCGGCCGCCGCCGACGCACGCTACTGGGTCGAGCAGATGAAAAAGGTGCACGCGCAGTTCAAGGGCGAGCGCGGCACGTTCGCCCATTTCGGCGACTCAATTACCGTTTCGATGGCGTTCTGGGCGTCGCTCTCGTGGAACCGCAAGAACATGGACGCCGCCGCGCAGGCCGACTTCGACCTCGTCAAGGCCCACATGAAGGAGGCCTGCTGGCGCGAGTGGAAGGGCCCCGAGTTCGGCAACACCGGCATGATGACCGTCCGATGGGCCTATGATAATGTCGATAAGTGGCTGGAGAAACTCAACCCCGAGGCGGCCCTCATCATGTTCGGCACGAACGACGTCGGCCGCGTGCCGCTGGAGGAGTACAAGGAGAAGACCCGCGAGGTCGTCCGCAAGTGTCTCGCCAACGGGACGATAGTCATCCTCTCGACCATCCCGCCCAGGCACGGGCAGGACGAAAAGGTCAAGGGGTACGTGGAGGCCGTCCGCAACGTGGCCCGCGAGACGGCCGTCCCCCTGTGCGACTACTACCAGGCCGTCCTCCAGCGCCGGCCCGACGACTGGGACGGCGCGGCCGAGAAGTTCAAGGGCACGGTCAAGGACGTGTACCAGGTTCCCACGCTGATTTCCGGCGACGGCGTGCACCCGTCGAACCCGAAGCAGTGGGAGGGCGATTACTCCGAGGAGGGCCTGAAGCACAACGGGTTCGTGCTGCGGAACTACGCGGTCCTGCGCTCCTACGCCGGAGTCGTCCGCGAAGTGATCGGGGCCCGGCCGGCGAAGTAAGCCGGGATGAAATCGCGGCGCCGCTGGCCGGTCGGCGGGTTTAATCTTCTGGTTCGCCGACGCGAGGAGAAGGGCATGGGCAATCGGGCGGGATTCCTGACGGCGGTTGCGGTGGCGATTGTCCTGGCCTCCGCGGGCGCGGCCTGGGCGCAGGCGAACTACAACCCTTACGGAACGAGCATGACGGGATCGACTCCGTTAGGCTCCAGCACGTTCGGTTCCAGCAGGCTCGGCTCCAGCACGTTCGGTTCCAGCACGCTCGGCTCCAGCGCGTTTGGGACCGAGACGTCTCAGGTGGGCGGGCGCCTTCAGACGCGGCCGGCCGGCACCGGTCTGACGACGGCAACGACCGCAGGTGTGCGTGCGGCCGGGTCGGCGACCACGGCGGGGCCGGCCCCGACGCTTTTCCTGAGGGACCCGAAGCAGATCTCGGCCATCCTGTCCGCGACCGACCTTACGCCCGTGCCGCCTGCCGATGCGGCGGAGGTGAAGGGCCTCGTTTCGTCCCTGGCGGGCGCCGAGGCCGCCCGGAAAGAGGCGGCGTCGCGGCGAGTGGACGACCTCGGCCGCAGCGCGGTCCTGCCCCTCGCTCAGTTGATGCAGCAGCCCGAGACCACTGACCCTGAGCGTGCGGCGGCGGCCCAGGCGCTGGTGCGCATCGGCCCGCCCGCCGTCCTGGCGCTCGTGAACGTGGCCCGCGACGCTGCGCCGGGCGTGCGGCTGGCGGCGGTGGAGTCGCTCGGGGCCATCGGCAACCGCGTGGGCCTGAAGGCCCTGACCGACGCGCTGGAGGACCCCGAGTGGCCCATCCGCCGCGCTGCGGCCGAGGCGCTGGGGGGCATGGGGCAGCCGATGGCGGGCGTGCCGCTTGCCAGGGCGATGGACAAGGACCCGTCGGTGGACGTCCGGGTGGCGGCGGCCGAGTCGCTCGGCAGGATTGAATCGCGGGCCGCCGTCGAGCCGCTCATCGCGGGCCTGACGGACCCGCAGCCGCGCGTGCGCCAGGCCTCCGCTCGGGCGCTTGAGTCGATGGGGGCGCTGCTGGCCTCGGGCGAGCGCGGTGAAGTGGGGCGCGGCAAGGCGGTCGAGGCGCTGGCGGCGGCGCTGGCCGATTCGGACCTGGCGGTCCGCGTGACGGCTGCCGGGGCGCTCGGCATCCTGCGCGACGATCGGGCCGCCGAGCGACTGGCGGCGCTCCTGGCGGACCCGCAGGCGCGGGACGCCGCCGGGCGGGCCCTTTCGCGCATCGGCGGGGCACGCACGCGAGTGTGCCTGGAGAAGTTCGCCGCCGAGACCTCCGACGAAGCCGCCCGCCGCGCTGCCCGCCAGGCCATGCCTGACCAGGAGAAGTGACGAGCCGCTTTGTGCCCTGCACGCGTTTTTCGTCACCGTGTCCGGCGACGGCTAAACTGGTCCGTGCGCGTCGCGCTCCGCCTGCCACTCGGCCAGGAGTTCCCGGCGGCGCTTGTCCCAGCCTGGGGTGCCCTGGCCGACGCGGTCCACGACGGGCACTTCCCAGATGCGGCGCTCGCGGCCGCCGCCCGTGTCGAGGGCGATGCGGATGAGTTCCTCCGGCACGTCGGCGTCGCTCGACGTATAGAGTGCCGCCCGGATGGTGCGGGCGCCTCTGTCCCACTCAACGCGCGCCCGCGTGTGGCCGTCCACGATGAAGTAGCCGCCGCAGCGGCCCTTGTAGACGAGGATCGGCTCGTCCGCGCGGAAGTCCTCGTGGCGGACCATGTGGTACTTGATGCGTTCGATCTCGGACTGCGTGGCCGTAAGTTGCTCCAGGTCCACGTCGCACTCGCGGTGCTCCAGCGTAGTGGCGTAACGCTTCTCGACGTAATCGACCCAGGCGCGTTTGCGGGCCATGGGGTGCTCCTCTGGCGGGTGAGCGGGCCGCCGCCATTATAAAGCGCCGCGTTCTTTCTTGAAATGCGCCCGCGGCGGTGGAAGAATGGCCGCACGAGCATGCAAGACGTCACTTGTGCCGCAGGTCATTGTCAAGGAGGTTGCCATGAGCGCCCTCAGTCGTCGCGATCTTCTCACCGGTGCGGCCGCCGCCGCGGCGTTTACCGTGGTGCCGCGCCAGGCGATGGGCGGGCCGGCCCAGAAGCCGCCGAGCGAGAAACTGAACGTCGCCGGCGTTGGCGTGGGCGGCATGGGGTTCGGCGACGTCCGCAGCGTTGCGGGGGCGGGCGAGAATATCGTCGCCCTTTGCGACGTGGACGAGCGCCACGCCGCCAGGGCCTTCAAGGCCTTCCCGAATGCGAAGGCACACACCGACTTCCGCAAAATGCTTGAGACGCAGAAGGATATAGATGCGGTCATGGTCGCCACGCCCGACCACAACCACGCCGTCGTCTCAATCATGGCCATGAAACTGGGCAAGCACGTCTTCTGCCAGAAGCCGCTCGCCCACTCGGTGTACGAGTGCCGCCGGATGGCCGCGGTGGCCGCGGAGATGAAGGTGGCCACGCAGATGGGCAACCAGGGCCAGGCCGGCGAAGAAGCCCGCCTCCTGGCGGAACTCATCTGGGCCGGCGCCGTCGGCACGGTGCGCGAGGTGCACGCGGGGTCGAACCGCTACCCGCCCATTTCGCCGCGAGGCGTACCGCGGTCGAAGGACGCGCCGCCCGTGCCGCCCACGCTGAACTGGGACCTGTGGCTGGGCCCCGCGCCGGAGCGGCCGTACCATCCGTGCTACGTTCCGTTCGCGTGGCGCGGCTGGTGGGACTTCGGCACGGGCGTGCTGGGCGACATCGGGTGCCATCAACTATCGTCCACGTTTAAGGCGCTGAAACTTGGCCACCCCGTGAGCGTGGAGGCGTGCTCGTCCAACCACCAGTGCCCGCCGGAGGTTACAAGCGAGACGGCCCCCGTCTCGTCCGTCACGCGCTGGAAGTTCCCCGCCGAGGCAGGCCGCCCGCCCGTCACGGTCACCTGGTACGACGGCGGCATGAAGCCCGAGCGGCCCGAGGAACTCGAACCCGGACGCAAGTTCGCCGAGGGCGACTGGCTCATGATCGTCGGCGACAAGGGGAGAATCCTGGACCACCGCCTCATCCCTGAATCGCGGGCGAAAGAGGTCGGCAAGCCCCCGCAGGTCCTGGCGCGATCGCCCGGCCACTACCAGGAATGGATCAACGCCTGCAAGGGCGGCCCGCCCGCAGGGTCGAACTTCCCCGACCACGCCGCACACCTGGCCGAGGTCGTCCTCCTGGGCAACAGCGCCATCCGCACCAAGGAGAAACTGCTCTGGGACGGGCCGAACATGCGATTCACGAACCACGAGCCGGCCAACACGTACCTGAATCCGCCGTATCGCCGGGGCTGGACGCTGTAGATCGCAATTGCACGACGACGCTACCCGCGCCTGCGCCGCTTTCGCCGTGAGTGCCACGGGTCGCTTGTCGACCCGTGTTCTGGTGGCACGGCCTGCCCGCCGGTTGGCAGGCGGGGGCTGGCGAGCAACCCGTGAGACGTGGTCTCCCGCCCCGCCGCACCGGGGCGCGGCACGATAGAGACATAACGGAAAGGAGAAACCGTATGCGCGGCATGGCATGGATGGTCCTGGTGTTAACGGGGCTGGCAGGGCCGGCCCTTGCGGCGGCGCCGTCGGAGGAGGCCGTCCAGGGCCTCTACGAGGGCGTCCGCAAAGATGCCGCCGGAGGGCACAGGTTTGAGGCCCGCGTTGTGGCCTGGGGCGACGCGGCGTACAAGATTTTCATCCGCGAGCAGGCCGCCGGCGGCCAGGTGGCCAAGAGCACCCTCGACGGCAAGACCGAGGGCGACGCCGTCAGGTTTGCCGGCAAGATCGGCGACGGCGACTGGACGGCAGCCTACGCCGACGGCGCCATCAAGGGCGCCGGCCCGGGGGGCGGCGCGATCGAGATGAAGCGCGTCATCCGCACGCCGCCAACGCTGGGCGCCAAGCCTCCCGCAGGGGCCGTGGTCATCCTGGGCATGGACGGCAAGAACTTCGACGAGGCCGTCAAACGCAAGGACAAGGAAGGCAAGGAGCCTGAGTGGACAATAGTCCAGGGCGGCGCCATCGTGGTCCCGAAGGGCGGCTTCACCAGCAAGCGAACGTTCGACGGTTCATTGAAGTTCCACGTCGAGTTCAAGTGCCCCTTGCGGTCCAAGGAGCGCGGCCAGGGGCGCGGCAACAGCGGCGTGTTCGTCCCCAACGGCCAGGAAATCCAGGTCCTCGATTCTTTCGGCATGACCACGTACACGGGCGGCGGATGCGGCGGCCTCTACAAGTACAAGGACCCCGACGCCTTCGACGAGTTCTCACTTGCCTCCCTGCCGCCCCTGGAGTGGCAGACCTACGACATTGAGTACAAGGTCGAGAAGAAGGGCGGCAAGCCCACCGGCAAGGTTTTCCTCACCGTGTACCACAACGGCAGCAAGATTCACGACAATCACGAGATGCAGAAACCGGCTAAGGCCGGGGCGTTCTCGTTCCAGGACCACGGCAACCCGGTTGAGTACCGCAACATCTGGGTGCAGCCGCTGCCGGATTAACAAGCAGGCCACGACGAAATCCCGGCACCGCTGCCGATTCGGGGTGCCATGCTTTCGCGCAGTTGCGAAAGCACGGTCGTGCGGGTCCGAGGGCGCGCGGGCCGGGATGAAATCCAGCGCCGCCGCGCGCCAGCGTCCGGCGGCAGGGCGGCCGCCTGGCGGCGGTCAGTCGTCCCACGCCAGGGCCAGGGACGGGGGCAGCGGCCCGGCGGTGACGGCCTTCCGCTTGAGTTGTTTCTTGGCCCGCTCGATCTCGCCTGCATCGCGCTCGATCTCCGCGGCGTCGGTCGTGGGCAGCCGGCGGGCGAGGTCCTTCTTGACGGCGTCGAACTGGGCGTCCTTCGCCAGGTTCGTCCACTCGTTGGGGTCCTTGTCGTGGTCGTAGAGTTCTTCCGTGCCGTCGGGGTAACGGATGTACCGCCACCGTTGCGAGCGGACGCTGTGCAGCGCGCGGCCCACGGTTGAGACGACCGCGCGGTCGCTCGGGGCGGCGGGGTCCTTCAGCCACGGCAGGAGGCTTGTGCCGTCCAGGCCCTCCCTGGGCGGCAGGCCGCACAACTCCGCCAGCGTCGGATAGATATCAAGATGGCTGGCAGGACGGTCGCAGCGGCCGCCCGCCTTCGTCACGCCGGGGACCGCGAAGGCCAGAATGTTCCGCGTGGCCTCTTCCCAGGGGGTGAACTTGCGCCAGTGCAGTTTCTCGCCCAGGTGCCAGCCGTGGTCGCTCCACAAAACGACCAGCGTCTCACGGGCCAGCGGGCTGCGGTCCAGGCCCTCCACCATCCTGCCCACCATGGCGTCGCAGAAGGCGATTGTAGCCAGGTACCCCTGCACGGCCTGGCGCCACTGGTCGTGCCGGACGAGGTTCAGGTGGTCGCGCGGGGCCGCCACCTTCTGGCCAGCGGGCGGCACGTCGTCCAGGTCCCCCTCCTTGACCACGGGCAGGTGGACGCCCTCCAGGGGGAACATGTCGAAATACTTCTGCGGCACGTACCAGGGCAGGTGCGGCTTGCTGAAGCCGCACGCCAGGAAAAGCGGCTTATCATGTTTCTGCTTCAATTGCTCGATGCACCACGAGGCGACCTTCCAGTCGCCCATCTCGTCGTCGCCGAAGGGCATGGGACCCCAGTCGAGGTTGCCCACGTCCTGGAGGCCGTTCATCGGCACGCGCGGCGGCCGGGTGGTAGGCGGCACCGTCTGCGTCTTCGACGGATGATAGTCATCCCAACTCGCCGGGTCCGGGTAACTGCCGTGGTAGATCTTGCCGCTCCCGATGGCCTTGTACCCGTTCGCCATGAAGTGCTGCGGCAGCGTGACGGCCTGGGCCAGCGCAACCGACTTCCGCCATGGGTTCGTGTTGTTGTAAACGCCCGTCGTGGCGGGGCCAAGCCCCGACATCAGCGCCGCCCGCGACGGGTTGCACAGCGGCGCGGCACAGTGCTCGTTCGTAAAGAGCGCGCCGCGCGCAGCAAGGGCGTCAAGGTGCGGCGTCTTCGTGTCGGGATGGCCGCCCAGGCAGCCCGTCCAGTCGTTCAGGTCGTCGATGGCGATGAAGAGGACGTTCGGCTTGTCCTTGCCGGCCGCGGCAGGCGTGCCTGCGGCATGCAGGCGCCACGCGGGCAGCGCCGCTGATGCGGCCCCAACAGTCGCCAGACGCAGGAAGGCTCGACGCTTCATGGAACACCTCCCGGGACAGCAATGAGCGCCCCGCGCGCTGCTGATGGGCACGGCGGCCCACTCGCGCGACAGGATGATCATCGGGGCGCCCGCGAGGGCGTGCAAGGGAAATTCGCGATGGCAGGTAGTGGACCTGCCCTCGTTCAAGGTTATGGCGCAAAGTTCCTGACGGCCGGGCCGCACCCGTTCAGGATGGTGTTCTTTGATGACTCTGGCGGGCCATGTGGCTACAATACGCACCGGTCATGCAGTAGCGGGATTTTGAGAAAGGGGGACTTCATGAGCCTTCCAGGTTGCTTGGCGCTGGCGGCGGTTGTTCTGGCCGGCTCGCTCCCCGTCGTGGCCGATGAGGCCGCGGATACCTTCAACAAATTCTATGGAGAGCACCTCAAGCGCGTCGCCGCGAGGGCGTATAGTACCGCGCGGTACGCAAACAGCCACACGGGCACTTGACCGCGGAGCGGCATCCATGGCACTTTCGCGCGGCGCGTGGATCGGGATCATCGCAGGCGCCCTTGGCGCCCTCGTCGGCGTGGGAACCGGTGTGTGGGTCTGGCTCGCCCTGCCGCAGGCCGGGGCCCGAGGCCGCCTCTCCGTGCGAATGGACTCGCGAGGGCCCTATGTGATCCTCGCATCGAAGGCGGCGGCCGAGAAGTACGGTGACGCCATTGCCGAGGCCGGCGCGCTGCATCCCCAGGCGGCGCGGCTCACTTTCTCGCCGGAAGACCTCCCGAGCCTCCAGGCAGACCTGAGAAGGCCCCGCCGCGTTATGCTCTCGTGTTCATACTTCCTGAGGAATTGGACGTCAACTTCGCCTGGCGATGGCTGCGCCTGACGGCCGCAGTGGATGACGATCCGTTTGTAGACGTGCGCACGGGGTTCATCACGGGCGAGTCGGCCCAGGCAGTCGTCTCCTTCGTGCAGCGGATCCGCGGCGCGGCCGAGGGGCGCCTTGCCCTGCCGGCAGCGCTCGTTGATAACCTCGGACCGAACACGATGGCCGCCAAGTCGGCATTCCAGAAGTCGGTCGGCTCGTTTTTCCTCCCCTCGCTCGCCTCGCGCTGCGGCGTCAGCAGCATCTCGCACGGCGCTGGGGGATTCCCCGACGAACAACTGGCCTCGATGGACGGGGCCGGCCTTCTGCATTTCGGCGGGCATGGGTATCCCGACCGCATCGAGGACGGCTTGGACGCGGTGCAGGTGCGCAGGCTCAAGATCGCCCCGTGCATCGTGTTCAACGGGGCTTGCTATACGGGCGTTACCTGCCTGTGGTATGACTTCAGGACGGGGCAGATCGAGGAGAAACGGGTTTTGCCCGAGCGATGCTTCTGCCTGGGATTGCTCGCCGGCGGCACGGTCGGCTACCTCGCGGCACTCCACCCGGACCACGGCATCCCGGTGTACCAGGAGATGGAGTACATGGCGTTCACCGGGGCGCCGCTCGGCGACGTCATCAAGCACACGCACGACGGGGTGATCCTGGCCTCGGGCGCCGCGGTCCCAGATCTTGCGGCGCTGCGCGCCGGGACGCCCGCTCCCAAGTGGACGCCTTCAGAGGTCATGCGCAACGGGACGGCCGCCCGCGTGCTCTTCGGCGACCCGGCGCTCATCGTGACCGACGCTATGACGGCGCCGCCTTTCCAGGTCGCCCTGACCCCCGCGGGCGAGCGGGAATGGAAAGTAGTCGCGACGCTGAAGAACCCCGAACTCCGCAGCACCTTCACCGACACCTATCGCGCCGATCTGGCGAGCGACCCGACACTTTTCAACGACCGTGCGCTCATTTCGTGCGACCTGCCCGAGGGCTGCGACGGGGTCAAGGAGGTGCGGGTTGTCCGGGTCCTGACGCAAGGAGCGACGTTGCCGCACCGACTGGTCGGCTTTGCCGTGGAAAAGGACATGGGCGCCCGCAGACTTCATGTGCAGGTGGACGTGCCGACCACAGGTTACATGCAGTCCGCGTTGCGCCGGGCCGGTGCCACGGTGGAACTGGAGATCCGCAACTAGCCGCCCCCGGAGTCCCCCAATCCTGGAATAATGGTCGGCTTGACTGGCAAAGGTTTGAACCATTGGTGCATGACTTCCTCGCCGTAGTGCTCGAAGCCGCCGAAACCGACGCCGCCATCTTCGCGCGGTT
>Ga0194112_10003629_pt1 | contig 21434 bp, 18 predicted proteins | sample TA2MahC400mmetaG_FD_146191 | JGI IMG/M metagenome (GOLD analysis project Ga0194112, IMG submission 146191) | Freshwater microbial communities from Lake Tanganyika, Tanzania - TA2015016 Mahale Deep Cast 400m | ecosystem: Environmental > Aquatic > Freshwater > Lake | place: Tanzania: Lake... | reverse complement strand
CCATAACGATCCGCGAAGACGGCGATCGCCGGCGCCGTGATCGACAGGTCTTCCTGGGCCTGCGCGAGCTTGTCGGGGTAGACGAAGTGCTCGATCAGCATCGTGTCCCCCTCGGCCGACACGTAGCGATCCTCGATCCTCTCGTAGACAGTGCCCGTCACGCTTACCAGATAGGTCGAGATCGGATAGGTGTGCTTCCAGTGATAGGTGCGAGAGCCGTCCTCGTGAGGGATCTCCTCCACGAGCAGACCGTTCGAGGTGAGGACGAATCCCTCAGGCCCGCGGAGCAACACATCGATGCTGTCGGCTTTGTCCACGGGGCGGTCCTTGCAGGGCCACCAATCGCGAGCCCCCTCCGGCTCGGAGAGGCTCCAGATGAGAGGGATTCCGTTGTGCGAGGCCCATCCGAAGGCAGTCCCTCCCGTCTCGCGCGGATGCCCCTGGTAGTGGACGCGGATCTCGGCCTCCCGGCCCGTCTCGAGCGGGGAGTTCGGATGAAGCGTGAGGTAGCCTCCCGCGTGCGTGAAGGCCGCCTCCTGGCCGTCGAGGAATACGGAGTCGACCTCCATCTCCTCTCGCAGATCGAGGGGGACATCGCCGATAGGTCCGTCGATCACCCGAAGTCGGATAGTCGCGTCGCCGAAGAGCCTCTCGTTGTCGACATCGCGAAGATCGAGCGAGAGCCTGTAGTAGGTCGCGTCATAGCTGTCCTGCAGGGCGGTCTGCGCGGTGGCCGGCTGCTTCCGGCTCTCAACCCAGCGGGCCCGGCGTTCCAGCTCCTGCCGCTGGAAAGCGGCCCGCTCCTCGGGATCGGGAAACGGCGAGGTTCTCGTTTCGGCCGGAGACAGTCCCGCGACCGCAAGGATCATGACACCGGCAGCGACGATCGTTGTAAGTCTCATCCTTCCGCCACACCCCCCGGCAAGCCCGGCACTGGTCAGCATTGTAGCCTATGGCGGCGGGGCCATGGAGCCGGCGCGACCGGCCGATCCCCGGCTCCTAGGTCCTACGGCTTCCTCCGCCCCGCGCGTCCATGCCGGCAATAGGTCTCCATCGCGCGCATCGCCCGATCGATCTTGCGGAAGGTCGGAATCCCCCCCTGCTGCATGACACGGACGCAGGCGTCGTAGATCGCGCCGGAGTCGATGGAGGCGACGATCGGCTTCGGGGTCGAGCGGAACAAGCGAACCAGCTCGCGCGGGAGCGATCCCTCCGCGTGCGCGTTTTCCTGGTGCTCCTTGGGATCCGGCTCCAGGGCATCGAGGGCGGGAGTGATCGGGATCGGCGAGACGACGATGACATCGACGCCCGGATCGTCGATGAGGGCCTCCACAGCGCGCACGAAGGCTTCCGTCACCGCCATGGGCGTCGCATCGATCGGGTTGTCCGCGTGGGCGATCTCGGGCAGCGCCTCCTCGAGCTTCCGCTTCGTGCCTTCCGCCAACGGCGCCAGGGTCAGATCTCCGAGCATGTCCATCGCCGCCGAGCATTCGAATCCCGCGTTCGAGATCACGGCGACCCTCCCTTCCCCCGGCGCCCGGCGATCGAGGAGCGTGAAGGTCTTGACCAGATCCTCGAGGTCGTCGAGCGTCTCCGCCACGAGAGCGCCCGCCGAGGCGAGCAGCGCCCTGGCGGCCGCGTAGTCGCCGGCCAGCGAGGCGGTGTGACTGGCCGCGGCCTGCGCTCCGAGGCTCGTGCGGCCCGCCTTGGCGGCGATCACGACCGTCCCCCTCGCCTTGTGCTCTCTCACGAGCCCCGCGAACCTGAGGCCGTCGAGCGGCTCGAATCCCTCGATGTAGCAACCGATCACGTGGACGGCGTCGTCGCCGAGGTAATGCTCCATGAAGTCGGAAACCGTGAGGTCCATCTGGTTGCCGTAGGAGATCAGGGCCTTGGGGAGGATCACCCCGTCGAGATGGCTCGCGAACGTCACGAGGTAGCCCCCGCTCTGGCTGATCATCGCGAGGTTCTCCCCCGGCGCGTCGCAGAACGGAAGCTTGTAATCGGGCAGAAAGAACATGTTGTAGTGATCCTTCGAGACGACGCCCAGGCAGTTGCCGCCCATCAGCACCGGCCCTCCGTCGGGCCGCGATCGGCTCGCCTCGATCGACTCGATGATCTCGTCCGCCAGCATCCGGTTCCCCCGTTCGGCAAACCCCCCGGGGATCAGGATGACCGAATGCGCGCGCTCCATCTCGACCAGCTCGCGGATCGCCTCCGGCGCTCTCTCTTCGGGCACGCTCACGACGGCCAGATCGACCCTCTCGGGCAGGTCGCGAATGCCCGTCAGGCACGGGATCCCCTCGATCGCTTCTTCCTTGGGGTGAATCGGGTAGATCCGCTCCCTCGAGATGCCCGGAGCGGCCAGGAGGTTGCGCAGGATGATCCGGCCCGAGTTCATCCTCTTGGCGGAGGCGCCGATGATCGCCACCGATCGCGGGGCGAGGAGACGTCGGATCTTCTCGGTCCTGCGCCGCCGGACCCTGGGCCGTTCGGTGGAGAAGCTCCCGATCCCGTCAAGCGCGACCAGCCGTCGGTCCCCCCGAAGGACCAGAGGATTGATCTCCACCTCGTCGAGGACGAACTCCGCCGTCCCGTCGATTCCGAAGGTTCGGGCGAGATCCGCCCACGACCTCATCAGGCTCCACAGATCCGCAGGGTCGATCGGGGGCTTCGCGTGCAGGCGCGAGGGACGGACCATCAGCGCGAAGGCGGGACCCAGGTCCCCGATATCGGGCGGGGAATCGCCGAGCAGGAGCGGGTCATGGGCGGAGAGGATCCAGGTGGTCGCCTCCGGCGCGAGATCGCCGTACCACTCCGTCAGCGTTCCGCCAAGTCCCAAGACGATGAGCGGCCCGAGGGCGGGATCCTGCCTCAGCGATAGGAGACACTCCGTGCCCGGAATGTTCGCCTGATGCTCTACCCGCTCGCACAGCAGAAGATCGGCGAGCCTCGCGGCCGGGGCGCTCTTCCGCGCATTCTCCACAACGGCCGCGCAGGCCCGGACGATCGCCTGCGGATCGTCAGAAGCGAAGACGATTCCACCGACCTCGGTCTTGTGCAGGATGTCGGGCGACTCGATCTTGACAACGATGCCCTGCGGCGCGGGGGGTTCGAGCAGCGCCTGGGCGCTGCGGGCGATTCCGGACGCGCCCGCATCGATCGGAACAACCGCGGAGCGGGGAACGGGGATTCCCGCCATCTGGACGATTCGATAGACCTCGCTCTCGAGGAGCGCCGAGCGGCCGGCCTCCCTCGCTCCACGCAGAACTGACTCGATTGCCGCTCTCCCGCCGGCCTCCACGAAGTCAGTGCCTCCGTTCGCGCGCCGTCTCGAGGATGGCTGTCGCGACCACTAAACACCGCGCCGGCGGAGATCCCAGAGCTTCCCGCAGACCTCCTCGAGATGGCGCCCGAGAACGTCAGGCTTGTCTGTCTTCTCCGGCTCGTTGTCGAAGACGGCATAAGGAATCCTGCGCTTGCCGACATGGAGGAAGTCCGGATCGCCGCCGGAGAAGCTCTCCCAGTCGGAGTCCTTGTAGAGGAACTCGATCTTCGTGTCCTCCAGGGAATGCTCGAGGATGCTGTCGGGCTTGTCCGGATTGCGACGGCGCCTGTTCTTGCGGAGCGATTCCTCCCAGCGGACCTTGATGTAGATCGTGCAGGCGCGCGACAGCACCTGGTCGGAGAGGTGGCTGTAGGCCTCGGCGAATCCGCCATGCTGGGCTCCTCGGGCGAACTCGAAGACGGCCGTCGTGTTGTCGTGGTAGCTCGGGTCGTCCCGAAGGCGCTTCGAATAGAGGAGATTCAGCTTCTCGATGAGGAAGTTCCAGAAGAACGGATCCTTGAAGACGTACCCATCGTGCGTCTTCCCCTGGTACTGGAACTTCGTGTCGGAGATCAACCGGGCCTTGCCGTGGCTCTCGTAGATGTCATCGTCCTCGAAGCGCTCCCAGAGGATCGGGAAGTCGTCGAACTCCTCGAAGTTCCCGATGTGGAATCTCCGGATCCGCTCCTCGAGCGGCAGCTTCTTCAGGTAGTCGATGATCTCCGATTTGCCGGCAGCGGGCCGTCCGTTGAGAACGATGATGTCGAAGGTCTCCCCGCCCATCTTGATCCCCTCTGTGTGCTAGATTCCCCGAGGACTCTTTGGCCGATCCTGCTTTGTGGATCCTCCTTGGCCGATCCTCCTTGGCCGCAAGCAGGATACCCGCTGGGCGGCCGGCGCTGGAAGGGCAGAAAGGCCTGGGCGACCCGCGGCCGCATCCCCCACCGTCGGCGCACGCGGGGCTTGCCTACGAGACGGCGCTGGGTGATCCTCGCCCGGGGAGAAGATCCACCGCCCCGGTGTAGGAGGTGTCTCCATGGGAAACCGATTGACTCTTCATCGGGGACCGCGTTGCCGCGGTTCCTTGGTCGGGATCCGGAGACTGGCTCGCCTCGCGGCCGCCTTCGCCTTCCTCTCTATCGGATGCCCCGGGATCCTCGGGGCCGGGGCGGTCCCCGACATCTCATGGCCGGGGGCATTCGGGCCGACCCAAGGGACGTTCAGCCGAAACGAGGCGAGCCGCGCCCTGATCACCCTGCATTTCGACGGGCAACTCCCTCAAGTGCCGATCCACTGGACGCTCTATCAGGCAGACAGGCCCCTGGCGGCGCGGGACACGCTCATCTCCACCGCCAAGCGCGGCGCCGAAACCGTCTTCACGCTTCCGGTGCCGCCCCTCGAGCCGGGGAAGTACCGCCTCGCGCTGACGGCCGATCGGGAGAACGCGATCGAGGAGAGAGACGAGCGCAACAACGACGCCTCCTTCGGATTCACGGTCCCCAACGGGAAGCCGGTTCGATTCCGGTGCGAGGGGCCTGAAGGAAGCGTCTGGGAAGTCCAGCGCGTGGAGCTGAACACCTCGACCGGCGTGCCGTATCCGGACGCGGGCGGAACGCGGGCCGACACGAGCCGCTCCACCGAGTCGGCGGTCGTCGTCGGCGGGATCGAGCCCGGTTCGTACGTCGGGGTCTTGTTCGGTCCGACCAAGAACCGCACGCCGATCCTCGTCTCCGACGGGACATTCGAGATGTCCGATCCTCCCGCCGAGATGGATGTCGTCTGGCCGAGGACGACTCCCTACATCACAGGCCGCCCCAAGGTCAAAGGCGAGGCAGCGGAGGGGCTCGGCGGCGAGACCGGCGCGCCGCGCTGGAAGTGGAACACCTGGTTCACGCTCGACGGCTCGGTGCGCAATCCCACCGGGAGATCGGCCGACGTGCAGTGGCTGCTTCGATTCGTCCACTCCGAGGGGACTCAGTCCACCGCGAAGGACACCCTGCTGACGCTCGGCGCGCTGGCCACCGAGAAGATCGTCCTGAACGGGCGGATTCCGAAGGAGCCTGGCAACTACCTCATCCAGGCCGAGGTGCGTGTCCCCTGGCCGTCCGGCTTCGAGGATCTAGGCGACGAGGATCGCGTCGCCACGCACGTCCTGCCGATGGGATGGATCGAGGTGGAGCGGTAGCGGGACCCCGCTACGAGCGACGAACCCCTCAGCCAAAGGAGCCGGCGTTCGCGCAGGAGTTTGCGGAGTCGCAGGCCGGCGCGGATCCGCCTCGAACGGAGGCGGTGACGCGAGAAGGGCCGCGCTTTGCTCCCTTGTGCCCGCATTCGGGGCAGACAGCCGGATCGTCCCGCTCGGCCATACGCCTCATCAGATCGAACCGCGCCCCGCACTTCTCGCAGGAATACTCATAGAAAGGCATCAGTCCTAACTCCTCTTGGCAAGTTCCCGCCATCTCCATCGGGGCGGCATCCCAGCGCCGTCGGACCCGGAGCAGAACACACTCAGAATACCAGGGACGCGGCGATCTGCGATGCGGAAGGTCACTTCCACGCCGTTGCGCCTTCCCTCGACCACTCCGCTTCCCCGCAACAAGCCAAGGTGCTGCGCGAGCGTCGAGATCGGCACCTCGAGATCACGCGAGATGCGCGTGAGGTTGGCCGGCTCTCCCATGAGGCCGCAGACGATCTTGAGCCTCACCGGATGGCTGAGCACCTTGAGGAGGCGCGCCGCGCCGTCGAAGTCGCTGAACCGACTCATCTGCGGTCCCGCGCTGGGGATTTGCTCTCCTCTCCCGCCGCGTTCGGCTGCTTGGGCGTCGAACATCCCGATCCGCCGGATCGGTCCATGAACACCGATCCTCAGGTGGGCACTCCGAGGCGCGGGAGGACCACATACATGAGGATGATGTATCCGACAACGAGCGCGGCGAACCAAAGCATGCCCGACCTCCGGGGTTTCGTTACATTGTCCATTTCTCGGAAAATACGAAAACGAAGACGGGATGTCAATAGTGATCTAGGTAACGGCTTGGGCCACAGCCAGATAGCTCCTAGCCGTCTCTTGCCAGTCGTACTTTCGAACCCGCCGCGACCCCGCTTCCCGCAGCGCCGCGCGGAGCGGGGTCGCGGAGAGGACCCTGTCGATGGCCTCCGCAAGGGCCGCTGGATCGTCGGGCGCGACGAGGATGGCGCAATCTCCCATCACTCTCGACCATCGTCTGCCACTCCTCGACATCGAACCCGTGCGGGATCACGCGGACCTTTGACGGATCGGCCCGGTAGGCGCGGACGATTCCCTCGGCTGCGTACCGGCTCGGCGTGATCAACGCAGCGGCCGAGTGGACATTCTTCCTCTCCGCTTCGGCCTGGCGAAGGAGAAGCCCGCGGTACGGCTCGGGCTCGGTCCCCGCCAGATCCGCGAAGACGGCCTGCGGGCAGACCACCTTCGGGGGACCCGCCGGAGGCGACGGCAACTCGAAACCGTCGAGATCCAGGGCGAAGAGAACATCCAGACCGCGGAGACGTGGGTCGAGCGGCAAGTCGCGATTCCAGGCGACGCGCCCTTCGACGAAAGCGGCATAATCCGCCGGATCCAGGTCCGCGTCGATCCGGGTCACGCCGGCGCCCTCCCGCGAGAGGGCCCGCTCCAGATCGAGCAGGAAACGGGCGGTCCCGCTCCCGCGCGCCAGGTCCCATGGCCATGAACTGAGCAGTCCGATTCTCATCTCGGAATCCTCATCTGGTCGCTCTCTTGTCGGCCTTGACCCATTCGCCGCCACCTCCGATGATGGTCAGCTAGATCCGATCGCCGATGTTGCGGCAACGGTGCTCGACGAACCGCATGATACCAGCATTCGAATCCGGAGCAGGAGGAGCACAGGAGTGACTCGCACATTCATGGCCGGTCCGCCCTTGGCGATCCTGATCGCGGCCGCGCTTCTCATCCCGGGATGCGGAGACGACGGCAAGAAGACGACGCAGCCGGACGACAACAACAACCAGACGCCGACCTACACGGCCGACATCCAGCCGATCCTCCAGTCCGGTTGCTCCTGTCACTACCCCGGCGGCCAGATGTACGGCGGCGCGCCTCTCGACACCTACCAGAGGGCCTTCAATCTCCGCTCGAGGGTGAAGGCGCGCGCGGGCGTCGAGCGGACAATGCCGCCTGCCGGTCCTCTTCCTCAGACGCAGCAGAACACGATCATCGCGTGGGTGGACGCGGGGGCGCCGGAGTAGCCCAGCGGAACTTGCCCAGTAGCGAATCGAGGCCGAGGGCGGCAAGGTAGACGATCCCCCCGGACCAGATGATATCGGAGAGGAAGTGGGCTCCGACGGCGATCCGCTGGAGTCCGAGAAGACCGCCCGCGAAGAGGGAGCCGCCGAGCGCAACGCGCGCTCCGGCGCGCGCGCCTGAGCGTCGGTTCCTGCGAAGCGCCAGGTAGACGCTCGTGAAGTAGAAGCCCATCGACGCGTGCCCGCTCGGGAAGGCTCTCCCTTCCCCGTCCAGATCGATCCGGCCCACGGGATGAAACGCCTCCGCTCCTCCGAACTCGACGATGTCGCGCGGGCGGGGACGTCCCGTCTCCTCCTTGAGGATGGCGTTGACCAGGAGTCCGGGGCCCACGAGGAGAGTCAGGACCAAGAGCAGGCAGTCCCGACGATGAACGCGAAGCCGCGCAAGGAAGATCGACAGGATCGCGAGGAGAGCGGCGCCGATGGCAGTCGCGTTGGCTGGCCAGACGCCGTACCGATAGACCGCATCCCACAGCGCTTGCCCCTTTCCGCACCACGACGGATCGCTCGTCTCGTCGTGAAACAGGCTCGATACGCGCAGATCCAGGTCGAAAGCGAGAACCGCCGCCGAGAGGAGAAGGAGGCCTGCGCACACTGCGAAGAACTCGATCAGTCGGGGATGCGCTCTCAGGCCAAGGCCTGCGGTCATGGGCCGATCCTCTCCCCTCGGGGCTCGTCGGGCCGGAGCGCGCGAGCGGCGGCGCATGCGAACGCCAGGCCGGCCGCGTCCCCGGAGGTCGGTGTCGACGACGCGCAAAGGCCGCTCCCGGGCGTTTTCCCGGGAGCGGCCCTCTGACGCGCCGCCATCAGATCCTCTCCGTCAGGACCTTCCGCCGCAGCTTCACGATCGCCTCGGTCGGGTTGAGCGCCTTCGGACAGGCCTCCACGCAGTTGAAGATCGTGTGGCACCTCCACAGGCCGTGCTTGCTGTCGAGCGCCTGCAGCCTGTCGCCGAACCCCTCGTCCCTGGTGTCGAAGACGTACCGGTAGGCCTTGAGCAGGGCGGCCGGGCCCAGGAACTGCGAGCTGCTCCAGTAAACGGGGCACGACGACGTGCAGGCGCCGCAGAGGATGCACTCCCAGGTCCCGTCGATGAGCTTCCGATCCTCGGGGCTCTGCTTCCTCTCCTTGTCGGTCGGAGCCTGCTTCGAACAGATGAGATAGGGTTTGACCGTCTCGTAGCGCGCGAAGAAGTCGGTCTGGTCCACGACCAGATCGCGCAGTACCGGGAAGGAACGGAGCGGTTCCACCGTGACGACCTTCCCCTTGCAGGCGGAGACCTGCAGCTCGCATGCGAGCGTGTTCTTCCCGTCGATCGTCATCGCGCAGGAGCCGCAGATCCCGTGCCGGCACGATCTGCGGAAAGCGAGCGAGCCGTCGTGGCGCCACTTGATCTCGTTGAGGGCGTCCAGGACCGTCCACGCCTCCTGCACCTCGATCTCGTATTCCTTGAGCGCGCCCTTGGCGGGATCGCTCGGGTCCGTCCGCCAGATCCGGAAGGTCCTTTTCATCCCGGCCTCCTAGTACTTCCGCTCTTGAGGCTGAAAGCGGGTGATCGTGACCGGCCGATAGGCCAGCCGCACGCTTCCGTTCTCCTCCAGCCAGCTGAAAGTGTGCTTGAGCCAGTCCTTGTCGTCGCGCCACGGATGATCGGTGCGCCAGTGCGCTCCGCGGCATTCCTTTCGCGCGATCGCTCCCGTCACGATGGTGAGGCTGAAGTCGAGCATGTGGCCGAGCTCGATGGCCTCGATCAGCTCCGTGTTGACGCGAAGGCTCCTGTCCGACACGCGGACCTTGCCGTAACGCTCGCGGAGGCTCTTCACCTCGGCGAGCTGCTTCTCCAGATCGGCGGCGTTCCTGTAGATGCCGCAGCGGGCCGTCATGCCGACCTGCAGCGCTTGCCGTATCTCGGCGTCCGACTCCCCGCCCCCTCCGGAGAAGAGATGCTCGATCTCGGCGCGCGAGGCCGCATCCGGGCCTTCGGGGAGGGGCGGCGGCTCGCTCCGCTGCGCGCGCAGCCAGTCGACCATCGCGATCCCGCCGAGGCGCCCATAGACCGCGCACTCCAGGGTCGAGTTGGTCCCCAGTCGATTCGCGCCGTGGACTGAAACGCAGGCGCACTCGCCGGAGGCGAAGAGGCCGGGAACGGGCGTCTTCTTCTCGTCGGCATAGACCGCGGTGTCCAGCCCGGTCGGGATTCCGCCCATCGAGTAGTGGGCCGTCGGCTGGATCGGTATCGGGTCCTTCACGCAATCGACGCCACAGAACTTGAGCGCCAGCTCATGAATCTGCGGAAGGACCTCGTGGATCTTGGCCGCGCCCAGGTGGCGCAGATCGCAGAACAGATACGGCCTTCCACCGATCCCGCGCCCCTCATCGATCTCGGTCTGCTCCGCGCGAGAGACTACATCTCGGGGCGCCAGCTCCATCTTGGCTTTCGCGTAGCGCTCCATGAAGCGCTCGCCCTTGTCGTTCACGAGATAGCCGCCCTCGCCGCGTGCAGCCTCGGAAATCAGGATCCCATGCGGGTAGAGCCCCGTAGGATGGAACTGGACGAACTCCATGTCCTCGAGCGGCAAGCCCGCGCGCAGGATGTGCGAGAGGCCGTCGCCCGTGTTCGCGTGCGCGTTCGTAGTGATCTGCCAGGCGCGGGCGTAGCCGCCGGTAGCCAGCATCGTTGCCCGCGAATGGAAGATATGGAGCCCGCCATTGGTCAGGTCCCACGCGACGACACCGAGACACGCGCCGTCTCTCACGATGAGCTGGGTCACGTAGAACTCGGTGTAGAAGCGCACGCCGCGCTTGACGCACTGCTCATAGAGCGTGTGGAGCTGCGCGTGACCGGTGCGGTCGGCCGCGTAGCAGGAGCGCGCGATGTCCCCCTTCCCGAAGTCCGCGTAGTGCCCGCCGAAGGGACGCTGCGCGATCTTCCCGTCCGGGGTCCTCGAGAACGGGACTCCCAGATGCTCCATCTCATACATGACGGGGACCGCCTCGCGGACCAGGACTTCCTGCGCGTCCTGGTCGCCGAGATAGTCGCTGCCGCGAACCGTGTCGAAGAGGTGCCACTCCCAGTTGTCCTCCTGCATGTTCCCCAGCGACGCGGCGCACCCTCCCTGGGCGGCGCCCGAGTGGGAGCGGGTCGGGAAAACCTTGGAGAGGACCGCGGTGTCGAAGTGCTCGCTCGCCTTCAAGGCGGCGTAGAGTCCGGCGATGCCGGCGCCCACAACCACCACGTCGTGCCGGTGGCGCTCGCTCGGGGCGATCATCGGACCCCCGCAGGCGCGCGGAACGGAAGGATCGTGACCGTTCCCAGCACCGCAAGGCCCACTCCCAGAATCAGGGCGAGGCTGTAGAGCGCGACCCGCGCCCAGGGCTTGTGGACCGACTCCTGAAGAACCACCCAGACTCCGCGCAAACCATGGAAGAGGACAACGATGAGGAAGGTGATGTCGATCAACTTCCACCACGGGCTCGCGAGACGGGCCGCCACGCTCGCGTACTCGACCTCCATCGCACCCCGCGCGGGATTGCCGAAGGCGTAGTGCGTGACCAGCAAGTGCGTGATCACGACCGGAAGCAATAGGATCCCGGTGAGCCTCTGGAGGAACCACCCCATCAGCCCGCCGGAGCCGACACCTCGATCCCTCGTCATCGGATCACCTCCCCGATCGAATGGCCGCCGCCATGAAAAGCCGAGAGCAGAATCGGATAGGCGCCGAAGATGAAGAGCGCGACCCCGATCGCCATCACCCACCAGAAGAGCTTCTTCTGGTAGAGCGCCCCCCGTCCCCACTCGACGATCAGGATCCGGATGCCGTTCATCGCATGATAGAGGATGATCCCGAGCAGTCCGATCTCGCCGAGCTTGAAGAGGGGTTGCTGGACGAATCCCATCACCTTGTCGAAGCCCTCAGGCCCCTGCGTGAGGTGATGGATCACCCATATGTGGATCGCGAGGTACGCGGTGATCGCGATCCCCGTGACCCGGTTCAAGATCCAGGCCACGTATCCGAGATGCCAACGGTAGCGCATCGTCCCTCCCGCTTGTCCCCGCGCCGACGCCGCGTCAACACGAGCAGCGCATAGATCATGCCCTTGCCGCGGGGTCTCTTCAACTCCGTATTCGCTCGGGAAACTAATCGTGAAGATGAACGCAAGCTGCGTTGTGGCCATACGCGCTTGGCTGTATGCGGGAAGCGAGCAGGCGCGCCGCGAGGAAGGTGGACCCCGACGGTTCCCTCCGCCCCGCTAGGTTCGCGTTCGCGGCGCGGGGCTTCGGGAACCGGTCGGGGCCCCCGGACGCTCCAGTGGAGCGCTGCTGGCCCGCGCAGCTCGCGCCCTGTCCCTCAGCGAGCGAAAGCGGGCCACAGCGCGACAAAGAGCGCCGCGGCCCGCTACGGGCCGACTTCCACGATCCAGATGTCAGTACTCCCCATGCGATCGGAGGCGAAGACGATGCGGGCGCCGTCGGGGGACCAGGAGGGCGAGAAATCGAGCCCGGGACGGATGGTTGCGCGGGTCGCGGCGCCTCCGGCGGACGGGACGATCCAGATGTCGCCGGCGATCACGGCGCCCAGATCGTCTCGCGTGTGCTTGTGGTAGGCGATCCGGCTTCCGTCGGGGGACCAGCAGGGATCTCCCTCGAACTCGCTCGTGTCGGTGAGCTGCACCGCCGAGCCTCCGCCGGCCGGGACCACCCAGATGTCGGAATTCCCGCTCTTCCACGAGCAGTAGGCGATCCTGCTTCCATCGGGAGACCATGCCGGGGCGAAATCGTAGATGGAATCGTCCGTGATCTGGGTGTAGGTGTGCGTCGCGAGAACCAGTACCCAGATGTCCATGTGCCCGCCGCGGTCGGAGCAGAAGACGATCCTCGATCCGTCGGGCGACCAGTCGGGATACGAATCGGCGGCGAGATCGTCGGTGAGCTTCATCGGATCGCCGCCCGGGATGACGGACCACAGATTCCAGACCAATCCGGGGCCAGGGTTCGCCGCCGCGAAGGCGATGCGCAGGCCGTCGGGCGACCAATCGGGGGTCATGAGACCGGGCAGGCTGGCGATCAGGTCCGCGGGGCCGCCACCCGCCGGGATCACGACCAGGTTGTCGGCGGTGTCGCCGAGGTGGTTTTCCACGAAGGCGATCGAGTGGCCGTCGGGCGACCAGTCGGGAGTCGTGTTGAACTCCTTGCCCTGGGTGAGCCGCACAAGGCCCCGTTCGGGGAGGGTCTCCGAGATCACGTTCGAGAGCGGCGACCAGTTCCGCGCTTCGTCGGCGGCCTTCATCGCGAAATAGTAGGTCGTCACGGAAGAGAGACCACTGACTGTCAATGTCTCCGCGGCGCCCGCCGCCTTGGGCGCCGGCATCGGTGAGACTCTGGCCGCGGAGTCCCAGGCCTGGTCCGTGATCGCGACGTTCGAACGGCGCATGTCGTACTGCGATGCAGTACCGGCGCTCCCATCGTCGCCCGGAGCGGTCCAGATGAATGTGACCGAAGAGTCGGTGAATGCGTCCACGGTGAGCCGGGGCGCGGCCGGAGGGATCATGTCCTCCCTGGGGGAATCGGGGGCCGTGGAGAGCTTCGTATTCTCGGCCTTCTCACATGAGAACAGAGTCAGACCGAGAGCGATGACGAGCAGAGACAGAGCGCCCAAGGAGGAATGGAAGAACGCAGTCCGGGGAAGACAATGGTCTGCCATGGCGAGCCCCCCCACCCCTGTCCTCCAATGAGAGTATGCGCCTGACGCATGGCCGGTCAACGCCCCGATACCGTCGCCGCAGGTTCGACGATCTCCGTCGCGCCCTTGACGATCTCCCTCGGATCCACGATCCTCTTGAGTTCGATGGTGCAAGATCCACGATCTGGTGGCGCGCCGCCCGGACAGGCCGCGCGTCACAAGGAGGACTGAATGCCGCTCTTACCGATGCGAGTGCTTCTTGATCACGCCGCCGAGCATGGATACGGGGTGGGCGCCTTCAACGTCAACAACATGGAGCAGATCCAGGCCATCATGGCCGCCGCGCAGAAGACGGAGTCGCCAGTCATCATCCAGGCGTCGCGCGGGGCGCGCTCCTACTCCCAGGACAACTACCTGCGGCATCTGATGCTCGCGGCCGCCGAACTCTATCCGGCGATTCCGGTCGCGATGCATCAGGACCACGGCACGAGCCCTGAGGTCTGCTTCTCGGCGATCGAGCAGGGATTCACGAGCTGCATGATGGACGGCTCGCTTCTCGAGGACGGCAAGTCGCCGGCCCCCTACTCCTACAATGTGGAGACCACGCGCAAGGTGGTGGAGTATGCCCACAGGCGGGGCGTGACGGTGGAGGGAGAACTCGGAACGCTGGGCGGGATCGAGGACGGACACGGCGCGGGGCTCACCGGGGACGAGGCGCTCGCTCATCTCACCGACCCGGCGCAGGCGGAGCAGTTCGTCGCGGAGACAGGCGTGGACGCGCTCGCGGTCGCCATCGGAACGAGCCACGGCGCCTACAAGTTCAAGCAGCGCCCGACCGGCGAGGTCCTGAAGATCGGCATCATCAAGGAGATCCATCGCAGGCTCCCGAACTGCCACATGGTGATGCACGGCTCATCGAGCGTGCCGAAGGAGCTGATCGACATCATCAATCGATACGGCGGACAGATCCCCGAAACCTATGGAGTTCCCGTGGAGGAGATCCAGGAGGGGATCCGAAACGGCGTCCGCAAGATCAACGTAGACACCGACAATCGCCTGGCGATCACCGGCGCGATCCGCAAGGTCTTCGCGGAGAAGCCGGCCGAGTTCGACCCGCGCTCCTATCTGAAGCCGGCGAGGGAGGCGATGCAGAGAGTCTGCGAGGAGCGAATGATCGCCTTCGGCCAGGCGGGACACGCGGGCGGGATCAAGGTCGTCTCCCTCGATGATATGGCGCGCCGCTACGTGACGATGGGGCGCTAGAACCTCCTCAACAGAACCGTCCCGGGTGCGGGGATTTCCCGCCAGTCGGCGCGGGCGAGGCCGGCGATTCCATCGACGGGCTCGGAAGACACCACGCGCAGGCCGGCCCCCGAGCCTTCCCACAGGGCGTGGTAGCGGCGGACCCCCTTGGTCGGATGCCGCATCGCCACGGCCAGGATCGAGCCGGCGTCCATGAGAAGGCTGTGCATCGAGGTGTAGTCCCGAACCGGCTCCAGCGACCGCAGGACCGATGACTCCAGATCGCGCGGATCGAGCTGGCTCAGGATGTGATGAAACAGGACCTCCGAGTCGGTTCCCCCCTCCGGCGCGAGGCCGGGGGCGGCTCGCAGGGGGCCGAGGTCATCGACGACGCCGTTGTGGCAGAAGGCCCAGTCCCGACCGGCATGGGTCGCGCGGAAAGGATGCGTGTTCGCGAGCCGCACGCTCCCCTTCTTGGACGCCCGCCTGGCGTGCAGGAGCATGAGGTCGGTCTCGATCGCGTCGAGATCGTGGACGGAAGGGTCCGCGAGACACGATAAGGGGCTCCTGCGAACGCGGATCTCGCCTCTCTCCGTCCACGCGGCGCCCCACCCGTCCTCATGGCGATGCTCGGCGCCAAGGCGTCTCTTCTCGTGCGTGTGGGCCGGATTGTCGTTGGCGGCCATCCTGATGAGGGCCTCGCGAAGGGCGCGGGGCTCGAACTCGCCGGCGGCCGCGATCATCCTGCACATGCTTGCTTCCTTCCACGCGGTATCTTGTCCGTCTCACGGACTCGTCGAGTGTCGCAGATGCGCGCACGGCGGTCCAGTCTGGCCCCGGCAAGACCTGACGGCAAGACTTGATCCTCCCCAACCCCATCGCCTGTGGTATCCTCGCTCCGTTTGGGGCGATTCCAACAAGGAGGTGCACCCTGCACACCGACATCAAGAAGCTGTTCCGGGAGGTGGCTCCCGCTGTCGACTTCTGCTCGCTGCGCGTGCTCCGGGAGGCGAGCGAGCAGCTCATGGTCCGCCACGAGATCCCGCAGCCGGTCGTCTTCCGCGAGGACATCGGGGGGATGGTGACGGTCATCGACCGCGGAGGCCTCGGTTATGCCGCGACAAGCGATCTATCCAGGGAGGGACTGCGGCGGGCGGTCGAGGATGCGACCGAGTGGGCCAAGCGCAGCGCCGGGCGCGCGGTCACGAACTTCACGGCCATCGAGCAGCCTCACCCCACGGGCCACTACGAGACGCCGGTCCGCGCGCCGTGGCAATCGATGCCGATGGCGCAGAAGATGGACATCCTGCGGCAGGAGTGCAAGCGCCTGCGGACGGAAGAGAAGATCGTCGATAGTGTCGCATCCTTCTGGTACACGGAGGCCGAGAGCCGGTTCATCGCCGCCGACGGCAGCGAGGCGACGCAGAGGCTCTTCCACCTGATCCCCGTTCTGAGCGCCACCGCCAACAAGGGGACCGAGACGCAGACGCGCACGCTCGGCGGGCGCGGATACTGCCAGCAGGGCGGCCTTGAGGTTCTCGAGACGGTCCGCTTCCGCGAGCTGGCGCCGCAGATCGCGACCGAGGCTCTGGCCCTGCTCGATGCGCCCAACTGCCCGTCGGGCAAGCTCGATCTCCTTCTCGATCCCGATCAGATGATCCTGCAGATCCACGAGTCGATCGGGCATCCGCTCGAGCTGGACCGGATCCTGGGAGACGAGCGCAACTACGCGGGGACGAGCTTCGTCACGCCCGAGATGATCGGCACCTATCAGTACGGGTCGAAGCTACTGAACATCACGTTCGATCCCTCGCGCAGGGAGCAGTTCGCGACCTACGGATTCGACGACGAGGGGCAGCCGGCGAAGCGCGAGTTCATCATCAAGGACGGGATCCTCGTGCGCGCCCTCGGCGGGACGACCTCGCGCGGCCGCTCCGGGATTCCCGGCGTGGCGAACGCGCGCGCATCGGGCTGGAACCGCCCGCCGATCGACCGGATGGCGAATCTCAACCTGGAGCCGGGCGACTCGACGCTCGAGCAGATGATCGCCGCCGTGGAGGACGGCGTCTACATGAAGGCGAACCGCTCCTGGTCGATCGACGACTCGCGCAACAAGTTCCAGTTCGGCTGCGAGTGGGCCAGGCGGATCGAGAAGGGGAAACTCACGACCCTCCTCAAGAACCCGAACTACCGCGGGATCTCGGCGACCTTCTGGCGAAACCTCAAACTGGTCGCCAACGCCTCCACCCTGCAGATCATGGGGACCCCCTATTGCGGCAAGGGGGAGCCGAATCAGATGGTCCGCGTGGGGCATGCCGCGCCTGCCTGCCTCTTCGCTGGCGTTGACGTCTTCGGAGGAGAATGACGATGCAACAGGCGTTCTATGAGCTTGCCGATCACTTGACGTCCCTGATGCGCGGGGGCGAGGTCTACACCTGCTACTTCTCGGGCGAGGTCTCCGATTTCGTCCGCTTCAACAAGAGCGCGATCCGGCAGCCGGGCCGCGTGACCCAGCGCCACCTGTTCATCGATCTGATCTCGGGATCGCGGCATGCCTCCGGCACGATCGGATTGTCCGGCGACCCGGCCGCAGACAAGGGCAGGGTCGCCGACCTCGCGCAGAAGCTGCGCGACGCGATTCCGCATCTTCCCGAGGATCCGCACCTGCTCTATTCGACCGAGGTCCGCTCGGGCGAGCGGATCCAGGAGAGCACGCTCCCCTCCCCCGCGGAGGCCACGGACGCGATCCTCGCGGCCGGGCGGGGGCGCGACCTGGTGGGGATCTATGCGGCCGGCGGGATCTTCGCAGGCTTCGCAAACTCCTTCGGTCAGCGGAACTGGTACGCGAATCACAGCTTCAACTTCGACTGGAGCTTCTATCACGCGGGCGACAAGGCGGTGAAGTGCTCCTACGCGGGCTTCGCCTGGGACCAGAAGGCCTTCGAGACCAAGGTCGCCGAGGCGGCGCGGCAGCTCGAGGTTCTCGCGCTGCCCCCCAAGGTGATCCAGCCGGGGAAGTACCGCGTCTATCTGACCCCCAACGCCCTCTACGAGCTCCTCGGGACGCTCTGCTGGAGCGGGTTCGGGCTCAAGGACAACAAGACCCGGCAGAGCTGCTTCCTCAAGATGATCGACGGCGAAGCGCGTCTTCACGAATCGGTCACGATCCTCGAGAACACGGCCAAGGGAGTCGCTCCCGACTTCCAGGCGCAGGGGTTCATCAAGCCCCCGCATGTGGCGCTGATCGAGAAGGGACGCTACGCCAATTCGCTGGCCTCGCCCCGCTCGGCCAAGGAGTACGGGGTCCCGACGAATGGGGCCTCCGACATCGAGATGCCCGAGTCGCTCGACATGCAGCCCGGGACGATCCCCGCGGCGGAGGCGCTCTCGCGTCTCGGCACGGGCGTCTACGTCAGCAATCTCTGGTACCTGAACTACTCCGACCGGCCGGCGTGCAGGATCACAGGGATGACCCGCTTCGCGACCCTCTGGGTCGAGAACGGCAAGATCGCCGCGCCGTTATCGGTCATGCGCTTCGACGAGACCACCTACCGGATGCTGGGCGAGAAGCTGGTCGGCCTCACCGATCGGACCGAGATGATCCTCGACGCGTACACGTACGAGTCGCGGTCGGTGGGAAGCGGCAGGGTCCCCGGCGCGCTGATCGAGGACTTCACGTTCACGCTCTGACCCGCGGGATGGATTCGCGGTGAGAATCTGCTCGCTCGCAAGCGGGAGCTCCGGAAACGCGACCTACATCGCTTCCGAGAGGACTTCGATCCTCGTGGACTGCGGGACCTCCGCCCGCGAGGTCGAGGCGCGGCTCGCCTCGATCGAGGTCGATCCTGCGGAGATCGACGCGATTCTGATCACTCACGCCCACACCGATCACTACCGATGCGCCGGGACGTTGAACGCCCGCTATGGGATCCCCGTCCACGTCGATCCATCGACCGCGAGGGCGATCCGGTCGCGCGACCGCTGGACATCCTGGAAGCGACTCCGCGAGACGATGCCGATCCCCGACCATGTCGGAGACATCGAGGTCCGCGCGCTCGACACGTCCCACGGCTTCCCGGCGCGCGACGGAAGGACCGTCGCCTATCTCTTCAAGAACCGGGGGAGAAGGGTCGGCGTGGTGACCGACCTCGGCAAGCCGACCCGCGGGCTGGTCGCGGCGCTGAAAGGAGTGGACGCGATCGTCCTCGAGGCGAACTACGACGAGGAGGTCCTTCGCGACAAGCTCTCCGATCCGGGCTTCGCGGGCGACTGGCGCTACCTCGAGTGGGTGGCGAGCGAGATGGGGCACTTGTCGAACAGCCAGTGCGCGCAGATCCTGAGCGAGATTCTCGATGATGGCTCCGCGCATGTCTTCATCGGCCACGTCAGCGAAAACCACCACGACCCCCGCCAGGACAACAACGAGTCGGAGCACGCGATGCGGGTCATCCGCGGCCTGCTCGCGCGCGACGGGCTTCCCGCCCCTCACCTTCATCGCACCTACAGGATCGGGAGGGACGCGAGCAAGGCGAGCCGGGTGATTGTGGTGTGACCAAGCCTCGCGGGCAAGCGGTCCTGGACGCCCCTGACGATAGGTTTCAACCTCCTGGCGGGCAACCTCAGAAGGTTCGCGCGAGTTGAGGCTTGAGTGCGCCTGGTTCTCATGTATATTAAGTCTCCAACCGTCCTGCGCAGGAGTGCCGTAGTGCCTGAAGCAGGAACGATGTATCCGACGACACGAAGATGAACCACTCCGAAATCGTCAGCTTCCTCTGGGGTGTCGCGGACTTGATCCGCGACACCTTCAAGCGCGGCAAGTACCAGGACGTGATCCTCCCGCTGACCGTCCTGCGCCGCCTCGACTGCGTCCTGGCTCCGACCAAGGAAAGGGTCCTCGCCAAGCAGGCCGAGCTTCGCAGCAAGAAGCTCGAGAACCTCGACCCGCAGCTCCGCAAGGTCGCGGGCTTCGCCTTCTACAACACCTCACGCTACGACTTAGAGAAGCTCCTCGCGGACGCGCCCCATCTGGCCGCCAATCTGCGCAACTACATCGCGGGCTTCAGCCCCAACATGCGGGAGGTTCTGGAGAAGTTCGACTTCGACAACACGATCAGCAAGCTCGACGAGGGCGGCCTCCTGTTCCAGGTGCTCGAGCGGTTCAAGAACGTGGACTTGCACCCGGACAGGATCGACAACCCCACGATGGGAATGATCTTCGAGGAGCTGATCCGGAAGTTCAACGAGGCGCTGAACGAGAATCCCGGCGAGCACTTCACGCCGCGCGACGTCGTCCACCTGATGGTCGATCTCATGCTGGCCGGGGACGAGTCGGAGATCCGCGCCAAGAAGGCGATCCGCACGGTCTACGATCCCTGCTGCGGGTCGGGCGGTATGCTCATGATCACCAAGGAGCACATCACCATCGGCCTGCGCAAGAATGGCGAGGCGCTCCGCCCCGCGATCAATCCGGACGCCGAGATCCATCTCTTCGGGCAGGAAGTGAATCCCGAGACCTGGGCGGTCTCGAAGTCCGATCTCTTCATGAAGGACCCGACGGGGCGCGACGCCGACAACATCGCATACGGCAGCACCCTGTCCCATGACCGTCACGCCGGCAAGAGCTTCGACTACCTGATCGCCAATCCACCCTACGGGAAGGACTGGAAGCGCGACGAGGATGCGGTGACCGCCGAGCACGAGCGAGGCGCGGCAGGCCGCTTCGGCCCGGGACTCCCCCGCATCAGCGATGGACAGCTTCTCTTCCTGTTGCACATGCTCGCCCACGCGAAGGATCCCAAGGAAGGCGGCTCGCGCATTGCGATCATCATGAACGGCTCGCCACTCTTCACGGGCGACGCGGGAAGCGGCGAAAGCGAGATTCGACGCTTCATACTGGAGAACGATCTGTTGGAGGCGCTGATCGCCCTGCCCGAGCAGCTCTTCTACAACACCGGGATCGCCACCTACGTGTGGGTCGTCACCAATCGCAAGAGGACGGAGCGCGCGGGGAAGGTCCAGCTCATCGACGCCACTTCGTTCTGGATCCCGATGCGCAAGAGCCTGGGCGACAAGCGCCGCGAGATTCCGGCGGACCGGGCGCAGGACATCCTCAGGATCCTCGCCGACTTCCGGGATGGCGATACGCGCCGCGTCACGAAGGATGGGAAGGACGAAGAGGTCGTCATGAGCCGCGTCTTCCCCACCACCCACTTCGGCTTTCGAAAGATCACTGTCGAGCAGCCACTGCGGCTCAACTTCCAGGCGAGCCCCGAGCGGATCGCCCGCCTCGATGAAGAGCGGGGATTCCAGGCGCTCGCCCAGTCGAAGAAGAAGGGGGCCGCGGGCGCCAAGGAGCAGGCCGAGGGGCGAGCGCTGCAGGAGGCGGTTCGCTCGCTGCTACGAGGCCTCCCGAACGCGGTGTTCAAGGATCGCGACGAGTTCGAGCGCGCGCTCGACAGCGCCGCGCGGAAAGCCGGAGTGAAGCTGCCGGCCCCGGCCCGAAAGGCGATCCTCTCCGCCCTCTCGGAACGCGACGAGGGCGCCGCGATCTGTCGCGGTAAGGACGGCAATGCCGAGCCCGATCCCGAGCTGCGCGACACCGAGAGCGTGCCGCTGCCGGCCGGAGAGGATCCCGCGGATGCCGAGGGTGTCGCAGCAAGCGTCCGCGCCTTCTTCGGCCGCGAGGTCAAGCCGCACGTCCCGGACGCCTGGATCGACACGAGCAGGCGCGATCCCAGGGATGGCCGCGTCGGCCTGATCGGCTACGAGATCAACTTCAACCGCTACTTCTATCGCTACACGCCACCCCACCCCCTTGAGGAGATCGAGGCCGATATTCGGGCCATCGAGGGGGACATCATCCGGATGCTGGGGGAGGTGAC